>JGI2173J19968_10001048_pt1 | contig 10921 bp, 13 predicted proteins | sample DeeMarSWOR136_30_FD_19968 | JGI IMG/M metagenome (IMG submission 19968) | reverse complement strand
CGGCGACCCCTCAAACACCAAGTTCCCCGCAAAATTCGAGGTGGACTATGTCCGTATATACCAGCATTGACTCCTGAATGAGCAGATCGAGCTGATAGCCGCACTGGTATCCTGCTTCGTGTCGCCGGTGGGCCTTGCTTTATGCCGAAACCATATAGACGATAGTAATCCACAGAAATCTTAGAAAAAACCTGACGATTTGCTTGACGTATGATATATTGTAGTGTATTCTATATGAGTACATTATATTCAAGGAGATTAAAATATGTCAAGAACAATAACACTAAGATTAAAAGATGGTGTCTACAACTTACTGCGTCGACTCGCCGAGCAAGACAATAGGACGTTGTCAAATTTCATCGAAACATCTACCCTGCGATACATAGAGGAACATGAATACGCAGATGAATATGAAATGGCAGAAATTCGCCAGAACCAGGAGCTGAATAGAAGTCTAAAGCGCGGTCTGAAAGATGCAAAATTGAAAAAGGGACGTTTCGTTGGATAAGTATAGAATCTTCGAGACAGATGAATTTCTGAAGAAAATAAGAAAGTTCCCGCGTCTGGATGCTAATTTTGTTCGCAAAAAACTGGACGAGTATGTCTATCCGCAAATAAGAATAGAGCCATTCCGGGGACGCAACATCAAAAAACTCCGCGATTACGATCCACCGATATGGCGCTACAGAATAGGCAAATTCCGAGTCTTCTATTCTATCGATTCTAAAGAAAGAGTTGTTTACATCTTATCTGTTGACCTGAGAAAGGATGCTTACAAGTAGTCAAAGATTGCAGGGTGGGCTTGAAGCCCACAAAAATCAAGGATGATTGGCGGAATTGATCCGCCAGAAACGGGACCCATGCGGAACATTGTGCAATTCACGCAATATAATATACGCCACCCGTCCTGCCTGTCCCGAGCGTCGTCGAGGGCAGCACGGTCGAAGGATACGAATTGGTCCGAACCAGCGGCTGCAAAAGGATGCCGCGTACGCGGCGCCAATAGGCCGCGGTGTTGTGTTAGACGAGGTGAAAACGATGGATTCTCACAAGGATAACTTCAACGCATGGTATGCAGGCATTCTTAAAGGCCTCTACGAGGACCGTAACGCAGGCTTCGTTATTCTCATGGTTGCATTCCCACTTTTGGAACGCTACCTACGCCAGAAAAGCGGTGTCCATAAAAACAACCTCGATCGGAGGTTCAGTAAACAACTCACCCATGTTTTCCCAGAGCTCGGATCGGAAAGCGAGGCTGGCAAATTCTGGCAAGTATACCGGCACGGGCTTCTACACCAAGTGACCTTCTCGCAAAAAAACGCGAAAGGCATTAAGCTGCCTCGCGGCTGGGTGAGTAATGATGTCGCAGCGGTCTGGATAGATAGTCATGGTGATTTTTGGGTGCACCCCTCGAAGTTCGCCAAGCGTGTCATTCGTACCATAGAGAACGATTTCACGGTCTTTGAGGGACAGCATAGCGCCGACCATCAGCTTCCAACGGTGCAGCAATGCTCCAGGGTTCTCGGCACAGGCGCGCCCAGCCAAAAGCCCCCCGTCGGTTACAACCTTTAGAGCGTGGGTAAGGAGTGCCAATTGGACGTACTCCGACACTGCATTCGCCGCGCCGGTGACCCTGACGTTACGCGGAAACCATATAAACAATAATGGGATATAAACTAATGAGAGCTGCAATTCTCACCTCTGCACTGACAATTTTGGGCGGCGTCCTAATATTTGTTACAGGTCAAATACTCCTAAAGTTTTTCATTGACCCTATTCATCAATTAAGAGCCCACATTGGCAGAATTACTCATTCACTGATATTTTATGCAAATGTTTATGGAAATCCCGGTTCGCTGCCCATTGATGTAGAGAAAAAGTCATCAGAAGACTTAAGAAAGTTGGCAAGCGAATTAATGTCCAAGACGGCTGTTATTCCTTGGTATCGTCTCTGGAGTTTTCTAAAAGTGGTTCGAAGACTTAATGACATCAGAACAGCTCATAAAAACTTGATCGGCCTTTCCAATGGCGTGTTTCGAGCAGATGATCTAATCCATAACACCGAATGCGTTGAAGAAATAAAAAAAGCCCTACGCCTTCCGAAAGAACTATTGCGATAAAGAGACTATTACACCTTTCTACTAATGGCTGGGGACAGTCCACAGAAGACGCTCAGTGGTTCAAATTTCAGAGAATGTCAATATGGAAAGAATACAACAACACTGGATTTACCAGCCCACGGCCTGCTTCGTTCTGGGCTTTATTGCAATTGATTCGCTTAGCCATCCAAGGGTCCGTGCGAACTTTAACGGCAAAATGTTACTTTGTACTGGTTATTACCTTATCGAGAAGGAGCACAATCATGAACACAGTTCGAACAGTCTTTGTGACCTTGGGGCTATCTGCAGCCGTTCTCTCTGGTAGCTGTAGATCCGAAGAAGCCCCGGGGGATAAACCTGCTCTCCAGGGTAATCTGCTATTTGAAGGCCAGCCGATTGAAGCGTTCACCTCAATTGAGCCCGTCTTCTCTTTTAACAATTTAGATACTGAACAAAGAGCCATAAAGGCAAGAACCGAATACAATAAAGGTCGATTTAAGATTTACGAACTGCCACAAGGCAATTACAACATTTTCGTATCAATAAATGCCAATACTGATAATCCCGGGCGCTACCCAGGCTATCCAGGAGATTTCTTTAAGCAACTGGTCAGAGTATCTATACCCTTAGAGGGCAGTGTCAACCTCGATATTGATCTGGAGAAAGTCATTCACCTGACCCTTCCCCAGGACAACGGGGACATAATGGACCTCTGGGGTGAGCTGGGTGAAGATATGATTACATTTGAAAGCCCAACAGAGTTTGCGTGGGACTCTTTGGGAGATAACGTTCAATATCACTACATAATAAACCGTATGCAATCGAAACCGTTTACGTATCTTGAACGTTATGTACAAGAAACAACCACAAGCAAGACCAGCGTATCTATCGAACTGCCGTTGAACAGGGAGAATGAGTTCTACCTATTTCATCTATATGCCACGAAGGGCCAGTATCGTATAGGAGAACTCAAAACCCATGGAAAACGCGGTTATGCTAATGATTTGCGATTCCGCATCAAGTAATGCTCGCGTCTCGTCAACACAACTCTGCATGTCCCAGCAAGCCAGTCGCTAAGATCGGCAACTCGTCCCCAAGGGACTTGTCCCCAAGGGACTCGATTGCCCATGCAGAATCTTGACAGCCGATCATAAATGACTTTAATTGGCCAATAGGCTCAAGTTCGCCAATAATTTTAGGAGTCTGCGAGCATGGCAAAAACACCAAGACAATGGGTTTACCGCCCCCGCCCTGCTTCTCATGTGCCGGATACGGTCAAGAACCAAGTCACAGCCAAGGCCGATGAAATCGTCGAGACCCTCTTTAAGCCACGATACATCAAGCCGCCGCCCAAGGACGAGACATTCAACTACATAGTTGATATCTACACTAAGTGGCACAAGAACTGCCTGTACTTCTGCGCCAAGTTCGCTTGTCCAGGTCCTAACGCCCTGTCGCCATTTTTTGAGGATAGGTTCACTCGACTTTCATACATGGCTAATGGCCGTTTCAATCTGGCGTACATGCGGCATACCGGCAGGTGGTGGCAAGTGTTCACGGACCTATCGATCGAAGAAGCCTTTGCCGAGATCCGTGACCAGCCGTTCTTCCATCCTCCAGGCTGAGTAGATTGCGCTGACTCATGGACTCAGATTTTTAACCCTTTGGCCCCCCCGACTGCGCTCGCTTCGACAGGCTCAAGACAAGCGGGGCAGACACCAAATTGATTGCTTAAACATCAGGCTGTATTCTGTATCAATCAGGACATTTCGCCCCGATAGTATCACGTCAACGCGTTATTTATCGTCGTACATACACCTCGTACACATAACTGAGGCTTTTCTGTTCTCCCGGTTCCAGCTCGACTGTCCAGGTAAGCTCTCTAACTGCATTCATTCGCCGTAATCCCCGCGCCAGCGTCTCAATCTTTGCCTTTGGCTGTGATGACTTAACCTCGCCAGAGAGAGTCTTGGTAATCTCCAACGTGATGGATTTGTTTTGAAAATTGGATACAGACAACTTTCCTTCGACTGTTATCAGATCGTAATGGCGTCCATATAATTGAGCCGCATCGCGTTTTCTCTCCGTTTCAAGTTCCAGTTGCTCGCCCTTAACGCTCACCGCCTGGGTAATGCGCAACGTCGTTTCACCTCGTACGGGGGTGTAGCTTAACGTATCCTGCCCCAAGATTTGACCTTCCTTCACTGTCTCAGCCGGTGCCGTCGTCCAGGGCACTTTCGTCGTGTTTGTTAATCTCAAACAGTGCCAGACCTCTTCCTCCTCCGGCTCTCGCTCTTCGCCTCTGCGCCCCTCATACGCGTATCGTTCCTCTTCGGTGACATAATCCGGTATCTTCCATTGATAAATGTGCTTGTAAGGCACCGATTCGGTAAACAACGGATAGTATCCGACTTCGCCTCTTTTGAGTTGCGCGTTTTCAACCGGATAGAGAAAGAGATCCTCCGCCACCTTTCCTGCTTCGGCCGCGCCGTATTCCGGCATGACAAGCCCCTCGTACCCACCGTACCCACCGTACCCACCTACTCTTTGTTGGGCTACTACACTGGCCCTCCGCCCCAAAGTACCGCGCTCGCTTTCGCCCTTGACCAACGCCTGTAGAAACTGCGCGAGATCTTCCTTGAGGGCCAGCGGACTGACTACATCAGCGAACTGCAAATGCGGAAATCCAGTCACCAGTCGTATCTCCGCGCCATCCAGATCACAAACCTCGTTTATTACCGCAGCTTTCGCTGATATCTGCGCCTTCTTGCTGTCGTTAATGTCCACCATATAGCTGGGTGCCCATGTCGTACCCTTGGCCAGGTAGCTCACGGTAAGTTTCTCTCCGGGTGCCGGCGCGGCCAACTGTACATTCAACTGCATAGACTTGGCTTTGCGAATGAAAGTCTTTTTGGGCTCAGGCCCAAGAAGTGCAACACTCCTAACATTTGAGGGATTAATTCCCACCTCTGCCTCATCCGTCTCGATCATCACCAAATATGATTGAAAAAAACGTCGATCATAATACACATCACTGTACCGCGTTGTGCCAGGTGCATAGGGATCTGGCGCGGGCCTTTCGCGGTCCTCGGCTAAGTACTTTATCACACCCTCGATTACCGCTTTTTCCTCGCCAGTAAGACACAGCCGCACCTTGCGACCCACATTGGACTTCAGCAATTCGGGAATCGTTACTGCCTCAGCACATTCCTCCAACTGTATCTGTTTGGCAGCAAGGCTTTCGACCTTGACATTTGCTGGATACGATACCCAGAAGGTCCCGTGCGAGGCCGCGGCAACTGGCACGAAGCTAAAGGAACCCTCCTCGTCAGGACATGTCACTTCTGAAACAAAAAATCCTAAACCATTTTTGAAAAGTGCCACCTGCTGCAATTTGGTGTCGGCTTTGGGTGATACCATTTCTGATGCGGCACACGCCGACCGGATAACAAGCAAAGAATTCACCGCGACAATCAAACTAAGCGATCTTCTTATTCCTTCCATGTTAAAACCTCCAGACCAAGACTCTAAAACGCCTCCGGCAAAACCCTGCGGGCAGCATCGCGAAGATAGCTTGAGACCTGCCTTTCGGAGTTCATGCCCAGCACTTTTCTCGCTATGTTGTTGCACTCTTCTATCGTGACAGAGCGGATAATCTGCTTTATCTCTGGAATCATTGGCGGCGCAAGGGAAATAGTCCTGACGCCCATTCCGAGCAGCAACATGATGTGCGCGGGCTCGGAAGCCATCTCTCCACAAACGGCGACGTCAGTCTGAGCCTTGTTCGCATCCTGGATGACGGTTCTGATGAGTCGGAGGACCGCGGGGTCTGCCTCCGAATACAAGGTGGAAACCGATTCGTTACCCCTGTCGACAGCCAGAGTATATTGCGTAAGGTCGTTTGTTCCGATACTGAAAAAATCAACGCCTCTCGCAAGTGTAGATGCCATTAACGCTGCCGACGGCGTTTCAATCATAATGCCAACTTGAATATCCCTGTTGTACGCAATGGACTCATCGTCGAGGTCTTCCATGACATCGCGTAAAATCATCTTCGCTTGCATCATTTCCTGCAGATTTGTGATCAACGGGAACATTATCTTGACCTCGCCAAGGAGCGAAGCCCGCAAGATTGCATGCAATTGAGTTTTGAACATCATAAGGTTCTGCAGGCAAAATCTGATGGACCGCAGGCCCAGGAACGGGTTCGGCTCAGGCACAAAACGCTTGCTCTGCGTATATTTGTCCGCGCCGAGGTCAGCGGTCCTTATTATAACGGGGCGGTGCTTGAATACACTGACGGTCTCGGCGTAGGCTTCGTAATGCTCCTGCTCAGTGGGTTCGGTGGGCCTGTTGAGATACATAAACTCTGTTCGGTAAAGCCCTATGCCCTCACCCCCTTTTTGCAGAACCTGCTCGGCCTCGTCGGGAAACTCGATATTGCCCAACAACGTAATCCTGGCGCCGTCTCGGGTGACAGCGGGCTTTGCCCTTATGGCGTCAAGCTTGTGACCGAGCTCTGCAAATTCTTGTGAGTACTTTTCATACTGGCGGATGGTCTCATCATCCGGATTTACGATGACGATGCCGCGATTGCCGTCAATGATTACGGTATCTCCGCCGCTGACAAGTTCGCTAAGGTCTTCCAGAGCGACAACCGCGGGGATACCCAACGAGCGGGCGACGATAGCGGTATGACTTGTCCGTCCGCCGGCATCGGTGGCAAGACCTTTGACAAATTTCTTATTAAAGCCAGCCGTCTGGGTGGGGCTTAATTCTCGAGCAACAATTGCAACCTCCTGGCGCAAGTGTTCGATGTCCTCGCGTCTACGACCAAGAAGCTGCCTTAGCAAACGCCGTTCGATGTCGTAGATATCGGCTGCTCGCTCGCTGATATAAGCATCTTTTACGTTACTAAAATGTGATGCAATCTCGCGCAGAACAGTCGACACGGCGTACTCTGCCGTCACGGAGTCGGCGTGAATCAAATCCGTTATTTTCTTACGCAGGCTTCTATCACGCAGGAAGCGCAAGTGTACGGCGAAGATGTCCTTTATTCTGCCCCCTTCGGCCTGGTCCTGTGCCGCTTCGAGCCGGGTCAGCTCGCCGATAGCACCGCTAAAGGCATTTCTGAGACGCTGGATCTCGGTCATCCGTTGCGATGGCAGAATGTTCCGTCGTGGTATCCGATAATCCTCCGCATCAATAACGAGCGACTTGGCAATAGAAATGCCCGGCGAAACAGCTATTCCCTTCTTTATGTCCATTTGATGTTTTTGTCAAATTTCAAAGTTCTTTTTGCTCGCCAGGTGTCGGCTCATCGAAATGCTTGTGTTCCACGAGCTCTCTCAAAGCGTTAATCGCTTTCTCGGCATCCGGACCTTCAGTCTTGATCTGCAGCTTGGTGCCACAAGTTGCAGCAAGCATGCTCATTTGCATGATGCTTTTTCCATCCACAAGATTTTCGCCGTTGCTGACGGTGACATCGCATTCGAATTGGCTTGCAAGGTCGACAAACTGCATTGCGGGGCGCATGTGCAGGCCGTCTGCGTTCTTTATCTCAACTTCCGCTTCGCAAACTACTTTCTCCAATGTATCTTCTCCTGCTTGCATCTTCCGGCCTTGTCGCCTCCTAATTGTATCCACGAATCCAGATCAACAGAGAAATGGATTTTCGTCGGCCTCTCTGAGCAGGTCTTCAATCTGGTCAGGTCTATCGCATTGTCTTAGGAACTTGCGAAACTTCTCCTGCTGCAGCTGCCTGAAAACGTTCTCCATCGCCTGCAAGTGTTTATCGGGACTATTAACAGGGCTGATCAAAAGTATCACTGAATAAACGGGCTGTTTGTCGAGAGCGGAAAAGTCAACACCGGAACTGCTGACGCCAACGGCAGCAACGACATCTTTAACTCCTGGGTGTTTAGCATGAGGCACAGCAACGCCTTTACCCATTCCCGTACTTGCTTCGTTTTCCCTCTCAATGACGGCCTTGATAATATCATCACGTTTGCCCCTCTTGAGGCACCCAGCTTTATCAAGTGAGGATACAAGCTCTACTATCACACCGTCACGGTCTTTGGCCTTGAGCTCGGGAAGTACTGCATCAAAACAGACAAAATCTGCGAATTTCATTCTGTCTATCTGCCCAAAATCAGCTATAGAGCACAAGTCACAGGCACATACGTCACAATTATCTGATACGATCGCGGCGTTACGCTCTTATCATATTGTGGTCTGTTCTGTGCCGCCTGTGTGTTTTTTATCTCGTTCCTTGCTCTTTTTTCTTCTTAGCTGGCGTTCAAGTTTATGGACCGCCAAGTCAATACACCGATAAGCATCCTGGCCTGTTTCTGTGACAATGAAGACGTTGCTATGTTCAGCTCTTGCGATTATCTCCACGCTGATACTGGCCCCTTGGCTGCCGTCGATAATCACTTCAACCTGATTGATGCTGTCGTAGTACCGGGGAAGCTTGGCAGTCTTTTGTTCTGCGTGGCTTCTGATAGCTTCGGTTACGTCAATGTGCTTACCCGTAATCTTGAAACGCAAAACGAGTCTCCTTAACTACTCTGCAACAAAACCGTTGTTACTTTTTCTCATTTTTCGAGCCGGCCTCAGGCAAAACTGGGGGTAATTGCTGACTGGGTGGCGTTACGACGCCGGCGCTAATTGCGAACCTAAATGCCTCTTCTATTGTCATATCCAAAGCGATGGTCTGCTCTTTGGGAACCATTATCACATACCCGGTAACGGGTGTTGGAGAATTTGGGATAAGAACAGTGAGAAATTCCTTTTCGACGTTCTGCGTGACCCTTTTGAGTCCTGAGCCGGTCACCAGACCGATGGACCATACTCCCTTCCGGGGATACTCAACTGCAACCACTCTCGAGAAGAGTCTCTCTTGCTCCTCCGGTGTCAGCACATAATCTGTAACCTGTTTGACATAAGGATACACGCGTCTTAAGAAGGGTACATTCGTTATGAATTCTTCGACCATTCGCCAGACGGCCTTTCCGACCACGTTTGCCAACATCGCTCCTACTACGCAAACGATAACCAGAGCAACAAGAAAACCTATTACGGACCCAGCAGCGCCTTCGACCAAGATGTCGCTAAGCTGGTCTTTTGAGAAGCCTGGCTCGCGCTGGACGAACATTATCAGGCGAACCAGACCCTTACTTACATATACGCTAATATTGTCCTGGATGACCTTGTATATCCAGACGCATATCCAGATTGTCAAGATGGTGGGCAGTAGAACGGCCAATCCACGCAAGAAATAGCTTTTGAAGCGTCTCGTAAGGCTCATATTTTCGAGAGCAATTATGCTGTGTCAATTTACAATTCTTTTTCCATTGAAGGTGCTTATAAAACAGCGTCTTACCCAGAATGGCATAGCATACTTGACGGAGCTTTCATAGTCAATAGAAAATCCTGAAACTTAGGGGTTTTCTGGCAAGGGGCTCGTTGATAGCAGATGAGTCGGCCCCGAGGCGGCGGATGAGTAAATGAGGGGATGCGGGGATGAGTCCGCCAGAAGACGGCGGATCTGCGACGCGGGAAACGGCGGCGGGTCTGGCGAACTGGGTGGGGAATGGAGCTCAATTTGTGCGAGATTTTTGTTGAGCAAAACGTTGCAAAAGGATATACTAAAGAGGCTATAGGTAGGATTGGCAGAGACGTAGGGCAATTATGGAGAAATTCGACTTTGTGAGGTTTTTTCGAGGGTCTTGCGCCCGGATGTCGGTGCATATAGGTTGCGCCGGCAAATATCAACAATTTTCGAAAGGAGAGACAGATGAAAACTCGAAGAATATTGGCAATCTTGGTTTTGGCTTTGGGCCTGGTGGTCTGCAGAGGCGGGCCGGCTGGCGCGGTTGATATGGGCTCGGCCTTTGCGTATCAGGGCCGGCTTATAGATGGCAACGAGCCGGCAGACGGTCTATATGACCTTCAGTTCAAGCTCTTCGATGACCCCAATGTCATCCTCGGCATGCAGCTGGGAAGTGCAATAGATATGAACGAGCTGGAGACAATCGACGGCTACTTTACAGTGGCACTGGATTTCGGGACCGGCATATTTGACGGCAACGCCGTCTGGCTGCAAGTCGCTATCCGTGCGGGTGAGCTGGCTGACCCGAACGAATTTACAATTCTGTGGCCGCGACAACCGCTTAATCCGACTGCTTACGCGCTCTACGCCGCATCCGGCAGGCCGGGACCGCAGGGTCCTCAAGGCGAACAAGGGCCAGTCGGTCCGCAGGGACCGGAAGGGCCTCAAGGACACAGGGCGAACAAGGGATCCAAGGACCGGTGGGCCCGAAAGGAGATACCGGAGATACAGGACCTCAAGGACCAAAGGGTGACAAAGGGGATACTGGCGATACAGGACCAATTGGGCCGGTCGGACCTCAGGGACCTGAAGGGCCGCCGGGGCCTGGTGACATAACTGCGGTCAATGCCGGCCCAGGGTTAAACGGTGGCGGAACATCCGGGGATGTTACGCTAAATGTCAATGTGCCGCTTGAGCTTAGCGGGCCAGTTAGTGGTTCGGGGGCAATTATCCAGGCCACCAATACCGGTACCGGCCAAGGTGTGCGTGGCGAAAGCATCAGCTCCTTAGGCGTGGCGGGCTACAGCGTCAGCAACGCAGGCGTGTATGGCAACAGCGACAGCGGCACCGGCGTGTATGGCACAAGCAATAGCGGCTATGCGGGATACTTTAAGGGCCCACAGAGTTATTTCAGCGGTAAAGTCGGCCTTGGCACGACGACGACGAGTCCGGATGCAAGGCTGGAAGTGAGAGGTAAGGTTAAAATCAC
>JGI2173J19968_10001045_pt1 | contig 10932 bp, 9 predicted proteins | sample DeeMarSWOR136_30_FD_19968 | JGI IMG/M metagenome (IMG submission 19968) | reverse complement strand
CAAGCACCTTCACGGCGGCTCCAGGTTTCGATCTTCCGGTTTTGGCGGGTTGTCTTTTCACTTCAGATTCACTTATGGACTAGACAATATCTTATTCCGAACATTTATTCCCTTTGATTCTTTCCGCTTTTTCTCCTCAATTTTTTCTGAATAGCGGATTCATGATTCACTCTTTTCCGATCACCACCCTTAATCCCCTATATTCCGGAGGAGGCATGTATTTTCCTGATTCATCCACAGGGCTTAGAGCGCAGCGACCGATTATCTTGCCTTCCCCTTGTTCATCCACAGCCCATTCAGCGACATTCCCTCCTAAGCCATAGATCATTTCTTCTCCAGGGGCCAAGAACCTGTCGACAGGAAGAAGAAGAGGAGAGGACCCCTTGAGCTCTTCGATTTTTTTCCAGAGAAGCCGGGCATCATCTGGATTAAGGGTGTAACCTGCCCAGTAATCCAGATTGTTTCCGCTCTTGCCCGCCCTTTGAGTCAGTTTTTCAGCTTCCGAGACCGTGGGCAGACGAAAGGCCTTTCCCGTGTTCTTTTTAAGCCAGTTCACGTATTTTTTGGTTTGTTCGAAAGTCACCCTGTTCACCGGGTAATTACCCGTTCCTTCTTCATACCTGAATTTTTTATCATAGGAGGCCCACTGGGCACGGGTGATTTCGAACCGGCCAGCCTCCAGGTCTCCCACTTTGACCAGCTCGGGCACAAGATTTCCTTTCACTTTTTGGCCATACAGACTTCCGGATCTGGCGAACGTTCTCCCCTTGAAGGCGAGATCGAGCGGTGATCCCTTCTTGAAAGCTTCGTTTTCAGGTTCCTCTGTCTTGAAGAAATACTTGTCAAACCAGGCGATTTCCTCATTCATTTTGCGCTGCTGGTGGGTGAGCTTGCCCAGTCCGTGGGGCTGCCCGGGGAAGACGATGAATCTGACCGGTGCTTTCCCGATTTGCTGCAGAGCCCGGTAGTATTCCCAGCCTTGCCCGTAGGGGACATTGGTGTCCTCGGTTCCGTGGAAAATGATCGTGGGGACGCTCATCTCTTTAAGATGAAAGAGGGGTGATTTCTCGATGTAATGTTGAATTTCATCCCACGGTGCGCCCTTGAAATAGTAGTTGTCGAAGCTCACGCCAAAAGCGCAGTTGCCATAATCGCTGATCCAGTTGACATCAGCGGCTCCCACTCCCGCGACTTTAAAGCGGTCGGTCCAGACCGAGAGACCGATGGTCAGGATTCCGCCGTTCGACCATCCCATGGTTCCCAGCTTATCCGGGTCCACCATCCCTTTCTCTACGAGAGAATCGATTCCTTTCAGCAGGTCCGGTATTTCATACTCATAATAATGACCTTTGATGGATTCGGCGAATTTTTGGCCGTAGCCGCCAGAGCCATGATAGTTGGCTTTGAGGACAAAGGCTCCTTTTTGTGCCATGATATTGGGATATGTTCCCCAGGATTCTCGAAAGGAGTCCGTGTCCACACCCGTGGGGCCACCATGGATCATGAGAATCAGGGGATAGCGTTTTCCCTTCTGGTAATCATGGGGATAGTAGAGGACGCCTTCGATCTCCTCATCCAGGGCTCCGACCCACTTGATCACCTCTGTCCTGGCCTTGGTCTTGTTGGCTAAATGGGCGTTGAGCCCTGTGATCTGCCGCTGAGATTTGAGCCTGTTATCTTCCAGCTCACCCAGAAACCACTGGGCCGGTTTGGATGCGGTCGTGTATACGTAGAGGGCAGTGTTTTTCGTTTTATGAAGAATGAGGCCGAAGATGTTCGGGTAGTGGTTTCCTTCCAATTCCTTGTAGCTGAAAGAGGTTCCTTTCTTATAATAACGGCGCCATTTGGGCCGGGCTCCGTTAGCCAGTGAAACAACGAAACCGTCTTTTCTGGCCCATATGCCGTAATAAAAGAGGCCCCATTCCCAATCCAGAGGAACTTCAAAATGGTCTCTGGTCTCAAGGTCAAAATAATACAAAAAATCAGCTCCAGGACCGTCGTGGATATAATCGCTGGTACGCAGCACTGAGAAATAAAAGCCTTTGTCATCCAGAGCCCAGATAATCCTGCGTGGCTTGAATTCAGGGTCGGGGAAGAGCTCTGTGCTGGATCTATCCTCGATGTTGATCAGATAGAATCGGGGCTTGATTTTTGCGTCCACTCCGTAGCGAACGCTCTGGTTGTTCCGGGTCAGGACCCATTTTTTATCATTGGAAAGCGTGAATGAGTTGATTTGATCCGTGTTCTCCGTGAGTCGGGTCAGTTTCTTTTTCTGGATGTCATAAATGAAGAGCCGGTAAGGAGTCATATGCTCCTGGTCTTCGACGACGTAGGCGGTGTCCTTCCTTTCCTTTTTCTCTTCCTCCCGCAGGGTCATTTTTTCCCTGGTAAGGATCAGGAACCGGCCGTCGTCCATCCATTCGTAACCCCTCACTCCGAACGGAAGGCTGGTTATCTTCCAGGGTTCGCCTCCACGTTTATCCATGAGCCAGATTTGAGAGCCTGAGCCTGGGCTTTTATCATCCGGGCTTTTCCGGCTGCTGAGAAAGCTGATGAGCTTTCCTGATGGTGACCACAACGGATTGTTTTCGCTCGTATCTCCCCTGGTCAACTGGAGTGTTTCCGGCTTTTCACCGAGACTGCTGAGGAAGATGTGACTGGTCCTGCCGTCTTTTTCTTTATCCGCAATTGTCTTGACCCATAAAGCCCAGTATCCATCAGGAGAAATAGAGAAACTGCCTGCTGATTCCTGTCCGATCACATCTTCTATTTTCCATTCGGACGGGGAGGCGCTTTTCTTTGCTTCAGGGTAGAGGCCGACTGCCAGACAGAAGATGAGAAGAGAAACGGGGATAAATTTTTTCGCGTCTTTCATCACTGCCTCCAAAATTTTGAGTTAGAATTTTGCCAGAAGGTCAGTCATGGCGTCCTTATGCACCATGAAATTCAGCATTTTCAGCCGGACGAAATCATCCCTGTAGAAGTAGTAACCTTTAAACTGACCTCGGTGAGCACCCCCTCCTGAGTCTTTGATCAGAAACCAGGAATGAGCTCCTGTCTCCGTGTATCCCACGAGATGGATGGCGTGGTCATCGGTCGAGGACCTGTTGGAGAATCTGTATTCCCGGCTGTCCTGGTCGATCAGCCCCCGGGGAATGTCAAAGGTGGGGACGATGGCCAGGTCATTTTCCCCGTTGATCCCCGGCTCGGAGACATCCCCGCCCAAAGCCACAGTGTACCCCTGGTTTATGGCGTTGACGATAGCGGCGTAGAAGTCATCGAGAGGAACGTTATAATACTCTTTACTGTGCCACCAGTTGTCCGGGACCTTGTATTCTCCCTGGGTGTAAAACGGAAGTGTTTTCAGGCTCATGAAGCAGACATAATCATCCAGAGGGAGCTGGAGGACATTATCCAGGTACTGCTTGGGAGTCAGGGTCTGGCCGTTGACCGAGATCGTCTCCGGTGGTTTCCCCAGGTGCTTGTTCAAGATGCTCTTGACGTAGTTGATGGCCTTCTCTTCCTCCCAGTAGCCGTTTGTCTTGCAGAATTCCAGATAATTCCTGATTTCCCGCAGGAGCTTTCCATGGTCGTGTTCTGTCTGACCCGGAAGGAGACCCGTGTAATCCGAAGCCCTGACCGCCCCGTAGTCTTTCATCCGGGCAGTCACGGCGTTGTGTTCTGAACCGTGCGACACATAGGAATCTCCCTTTTCTTTGATATAGCGCCTTGCTTTTTCGACGAATTCCCAGTAGGCGGTGTACATCTCGGAGAGTTTGACCGGGTCTTTGCCCATGCGCTTCATCTCGGATTCGAGAAAAGATGTTGTCGAAAAGCACCAGCAGGTACCGGTATTGTATTGGCGGATGGGAGGAAAATGGAAATACTGCCTGAATTCTTCGGGGGAAGCCGGTTTTTCGATGCCTGAGAAGTCCAAAGAGAGATACGTCCTGCTTCTTCCTCTGGCTTCTCTTGTCCTGTAGACAGCCGTGTCTTTCTCCTGAAGTTCCTGATCCGATATCTGGATCACCTGTTTTTCGGCCACCGTCTCCTTCTGGCTGCAGGATATCAGGGAGAAGCAGATGCAGAGAATGAGACTTGCCGTCAGGATAAATCCGGTCTTTTTCATAAGGCCCTCCTTAAAAATCATGTCATTCAGGCTCAAGCGCCTGTGTTGTGTCTTATTATAAGAGCAGTGTCCCTTTGTATTCAAACTTTTTTTAAAAAAACCTCAGGGCTTGTTCTCTTCAGTGCGTTGGTGTATTCTTTATGACTCAGAGGAGATGAAGTGAACACCATGAGAAGAATCTGCTTCTGCCTTGTTCTTCTGGGGATATTATCTGGTTTCGTGGTGTCCCTATCCTTGGAAGAGGATATTCAAATCACTCTTGAGGAGAAAAAAATCAAGGATTTTGACCTTTCCGGACTTTCCCTTGTATTTTACCTGAACATCGAGAATTCATCCTCGAGGACGTATTATCTTTCCAGCTATGATTACGGTTTTCTTGTTAATCAAAAGGAATTCTTCCGCCTGCAGAGGTCTCTGGAGAGAATGATCAAGATCGATCCCAGGAAAAGCAAGCTTCTTTCTTTTCCGATAAAGATAACCTTTGCCCACCTTTTTAGGCTTGTCGAGGGAATCGAAAAGGAAGACAAAGCTGAGGGAGCGTGGACTGGCTCCATGGCCTTTTCCGATGGCAAGAGAGAGAGAGGAAGGCTTTCCTTTGACTTCTCGGGTGAATTCCCTATCCTTAAGAGGCCAGAGGTTGAATTCATTTCCCTTCAGGTGAGAGACCTGACCATCGGCGGAGCGGATATAGTCTTTGAGGCAGGTTTTTCCAATCCCAATGTTTTTGACCTGACTGTAGAGAGGATCAACTACAAGTATTATCTGAGGGATAACCTGGTTGGCGAGAGCACTGTTTCTGAGAAGAAGCATATCCAAAGTAAGGGAGAAGCGGCTTTTTCTTTTCCTATACTCATGAATTTTTTTGAAGTGGGAAAGGAAGTTTATACCATGCTCCAGAGAAGTTCTTCCCTCTGTCGGTTTTCCGGAGAGGTCGAGGTGACGACAGAATGGGGCAGGATGAAGATCCCTTTTGATAAGACCGATAGAGTCAATATCTCCAGAAATCCTTGAGAGGGGTTTGTACTCAACCCGATGATCAGTGTTATCATTCCCACCTACAACCGGGCGCAATTTTTAGGAGAAGCCATCCGATCCGTCCTGGACCAGGACTATTTTGTTCAAAATGGTCCTTCTTCCTTCGAACTTTTGGTGGTCGATGACGGCTCGACAGACGATACAGCCGAGATAGTGCGCTCTTTCGGAAACGTTCTGAAATACGTTTTCCAGCAGCACAGGGGTGTCAGTGCTGCCCGGAACCACGGTCTCGAACTTGCCCGGGGAGATTATATCGCCTTTTTGGACTCGGATGACCTCTGGAAGAGAGAAAAGATAGGTGTTCAGATGAGCTTCATGAAGGCCTTTCCTGAGGCCATGGTCTGCTGCACAGAGGAGATGTGGATAAGAAAGGGGAAGTTCGTGAACCCCCAGAAAAAACACCGGAAGTATTCCGGATGGATTTTCGACAAAGTCCTCCCTCTCTGCCTATTGAGCCTTTCTTCGGCAATGTTCAAGAGCAAACTGTTTGCGGAGATAGGAAGGTTTGATGAAGAGCTGCCGGCCTGTGAGGATTATGATCTGGGGATTCGAATAGCCGCGAGGTATCCCATCCACCTGCTTGCCCGGCCGTTGATCGTCAAGAAGGGAGGCCATGCCGACCAGCTCTCCGGGAAATACTGGGGGATGGACAGATTCAGAGTCAAAGCTTTGGAGAAAGCTCTGCAACTTGACCTGACTTTCCAGCAGGAGCAGCTTGTCAGGAAGGAGCTGGTGAGAAAGTACACAGTTTTGGCCCGGGGATATGAGAAGAGGAACAAACTGGCCGAGAGGGAAGAATGTCTGGCCCGGATCGAGGCCTACAGGTATCAAGATGATAATGACGAATTGGAGGTAAAATGAGCGTTTTAGAGATTATTCGAAAAAGACGGAGCGTGAGAAAGTACAAAGGAAATCCCATTCCCCAGGATGTCCTGATGCGGGTGCTCGAAGCCGCCCGCCTGGCACCCTCGGGGAAAAATTATCAACCCTGGAAATTCATCATCGTCCAGGAGGAGGATTTGAAAAAAAAGGTGGCCAAGGCATCGGCGGAACAGCACTTTATGGCCGAAGCTCCGCTGATCATCGTAGCCTGCGGCTTTCCTGATAACTGCTATTCACGCATGGGCCGCTACATGAAGTCCTGGCCTGTGGATGTGGCTATCGCTTTGGAGCATCTCATCCTTCAGGCGGAGGAAGAGGGACTGGGGACGTGCTGGATCGGGTCTTTCGAGGAGCAGGAGGTCAAAGCCCTCCTGAACGTTCCTGAAGAGGTCAAAGTCCTGGCCCTGACTCCTCTGGGCTATCCGGATCAGACGCCCTCTGACCGGGGCCGGAAGAGCTTGGACGAGATCATATCTTATGATAGATATTGAACCAGAATAGGGGAGGCAGCAAGAGAAACGAGCGGTAGAAAGGGGAGGTCAGTTCCCATCCAAGTTAACTGCCTCTGCTTTGATATCTGATAAAGCGCCGTGTCCACTCCATCCTCGCCAAGACCCTTCCACCCGCCACCATGGGCTCCGGATGGAATGGAAACCGTCCTTTTATCTGAACGATCGGATAGCATGCGGAGCGGAAGCGAGCGTTGGAAGGAGGAGGCCGATTCCTCCTCAAAGTTGATCGGCCTTGTCTTGGGGAGGCTCATGGCTGTGGATATGAATTGACCAAATGCCGGCAGCCGATTATAATGGAGTCTTTCAAGAGGTAAGAGATGTTAGATGACGTGGTGATTTCCAAGGCCATAATCGAGAGTTACACCAGGGAGATCCTGGACAGCCTGGAGTCCGATGTGATCATCTGCGGCGGTGGACCCTCTGGACTCTGCGCCGCTTATTATCTGGCCCAGGAAGGATTCAAAGTGGTGGTCTTTGAAAGAACGCTCAGGCCGGGAGGGGGAATGCCCGGGGGCGGAATGATGTTCAACAAGATTGTTGTCCAGGAGGAATCCAAACCCGTTCTGGATGAGCTGGGAGTGACCACCGCCCATTATAAGGAGAACTACTATCTGGCCTCATCCCTTGAGACCTTAGGAGTGCTGCTCAGCCAGGCCATAAAGAAAGGAGCGCATGTTTTTAACTGCATCTCTGCTGAGGATGTTCTGGTCTACGAAAACAAAGTTCAAGGTGTCGTGATCAACTGGACGGCCGCCGCTATGGCCAATTTTCATGTGGACCCGCTCACCGCCCGAAGTTCCTTTGTGGTGGATGCCACCGGCCACGCAGCTGAGATCGCCCGCGTTGTCAGCCGGAAGTCAGGAGTCAAGCTGATGACTCCGAGCGGCGAAGTTATCGGAGAAAAACCCATGTGGGCGGAGAAAGGAGAAAAAGCCCTCCTCACCAACACCAAGGAGATCTTTCCCAATCTCTATGCCTGTGGAATGGCAGCCAATGCTGTTTTCGGCGGCCCCAGGATGGGGCCTATTTTTGGAGGCATGCTTCTTTCCGGCCAGAAAGTGGCCCGGCTGCTCGGCGATAGATTGCGTCAGAAATAATTAAAACCAGTAATTCAATCCCACAGAAAACTGGTATCCACTCAAGTCAAAAGGATCGAATCCTTCAAAGGATGCATCCGCTCCTTCTCTGAATTTTCCCTGGACATAATTGTATTTTAATTCGACTTCGACCGAAAACCTCTGAGCCACGGGCACCATCATCCCGGCAAAGCCATGATACCCGATGGTTATCCGGCTGTCTTCTCGGGCATCGGTATAGTAGACAGGATAGACAGGAATATCTGCATCCAAGATTGGGTCATAGTAGGTGTAAGAAGTGTCGTTAAAATCGGCCATGTCACCACGAATCCTGACATACCAGATATAGACACCCACGCCCCCGCCTATATAGGGGATCATTTTTCCTTTTCTCCCCAGAGGAGTCAGCTTCAAAGAGAACTGGATCGGTGTAACGGACACGCTGAAACTGTGGAAGATGTTGAACATTTCATCAGAGTAGAAGTCCTCTTCATATCCATTCGGGAAGGCAAGATCATCAGCTATCCCAAAAACACTTCCATAGACGCCAAAATAATCTTCATAGATTCCACCCTTGTTCTTCGTGTAGCTATCGACCCCGATGGTGAAGCTCAATTCCCTTGTCAAGAAGTATTCATAGGAAAAAGCGAAACCGGAATTATAGAAGTGGGTTTTCCCGAAATTCATGTTTTCGAACTCGATATCCCAGAGGTCACTCTGTGCCTGAGGGATAAAGAATCCTATTTTGAAGGTCAGGATCCCTGAGAAAGCCAGGCTTGGAGTCAGAAGTATCAAAGCCAAGAGAATGATCAAGTATTTTTTCATCTTTTTCTCCTCTCACCTAATCACATGCAAAAGTTATGCCAAATGGAATCCAGAGAATATACCATATCTGTTGTGCCCTAAAAAGGTCAACTGTCCTCTTCTCCGCAGAATTTTTTTCAAAATAACTGTTCTTGAATCAGATAGTCCAAGGAGTCAACGGAGCGGGATCGATCACGTTCCCTGTTGGAACACTCCTCTCTCATTATATACGAAAGAGATATTCGAAGGAAGAGGCTGTCCCTTAGGAAATGTTACCTGAAGTGTTGAGCCCCGACACACTTTTGGTTTACACTAAGGAAGAATATGTCTGTCAAGACAAGAATAATCAGCATCAGACCGGACCGGGCAGAGCCTGATGTAGTCGCGCTCATAGCCGATGTCCTGCGCGGGGGCGGTGTCATGGCTTACCCCACAGATACTTTTTACGGGCTGGGGGCGAGCTGTTTTTCAAAAAGAGCCATCCAGAGGATCTACCGCCTGAAGAAGAGAGAACAAGCCAAGCCGCTCTCCATCCTGGTTTCCGACCTGGGCATGGTCCGCAGCCTGGCCGTCGGGATTCCTCGCTTATTCTGGCAGCTGGCCGAAGAGTTCTGGCCGGGACCTCTGACTCTTGTCCTGAAAGCCTCCTCCAGGCTTCCCCAAGAAATACTTGGTCCCCAGGCTTCCGTAGGGATCCGTCTGCCTGCCCTTTCCTGGCTGAGAGGGTTGATCGGCAAGGCTGCTTTCCCGATAACAGGCACCAGCGCCAATATTTCCGGTGAGAAGGAGATCGATAATCCCGAAGACATTATCGCCTCTTTCGCCGGCAAGGTTGACCTTATCGTGGACGGAGGGAGGACAGAAGGAGGACTGCCCTCGACTGTGGTGGACCTTACTTTCCCTGATCCAGTGATATTGAGAGAAGGAGCCGTGCCCCGCTCGATCCTCGATGGATATCTTCAGCAAAGGTCCTGAACTAAATAAAAAACTCCATCCCCTCTGAAGCCAGGTCAAACCCCGCTTCCCTGATCTCTTTCCTTGCCTTTCCTTCAGGGTCGAGGGCCGGGTTGGAATGGTTGAGGTGGGTGAAGAAGACCTGTGTTTTTCCTCTCTGGACCACATCCCGGAGAGTTTTGAGGCTGGTCTGGATAAGGGGATGGCCGATCTCCGAGATGTTCCGTCCAGGAAGCTCGTCCTGACTGTAGAAGGTCCCGTCCAGAAGGGAAATATCGGCCTTTCCGGTTTCCTCAACGATCGATCGGTTCCAGGCTTCCCAGCTTTGGATATCCGGGATGTAGAGAAGACTCTTTCTTGTACCTGAGATCCTGAACCCGACCGTGTCCGAGTACTCGTCCCTATGGGGAACAGGGAGAGGAGTCAAAGAGATCCTGGGAGTCAACAGAAACTCTTTTCCGGGAAAGATGGTCCTGATGGATATGTTCTTCAGGTTGACAAGCTGATTCCAAGGGCCGTTCTGGGTCAGAAAGCTCTGCAGGCGGGAAGAACAGTACACCGGCAGCTCCTGGGTGGACATGGCTTCATACCCAAAGAACATCAGGCCGGTGTAATGTCCGATATGGGCATGGGTCAGCACCACGGCATGGGGAGCGTTCTTTCTTCCCTGTTTTTCAGTTCCCAGACGTCCCAGCGCATCGTCTGCCTGGAGGCGGATATCCGGAGTGGCATCCAGCAGGAAGTATTTATTTTCCTTTAAGTCCAGGATGGCCAGGGACGAGACGAGTCGGGCGAACCGGGGATCTTTTCGGGCCCGCAGGCAGTTCTGGCAGTAACAGCCAAGCTGAGGAATCCCCCCGTCCTGGGCTGTCCCCAGAACCCTTATCAGGACATCCGTTTCATCCTGACATGTTTTTTGATAGTCGAGGTCGCTCCCTGCAGAGGGGCGCTTTTTTTCTTCAGGCCTAAGAGATGGAAGAGTAAAAGGAGGATATGCCTTTCGGATACGCCCTTCCACAGAAAGAACAATACCCCAACCTGCACAGCTTCCGAATACTGAAAGAAGAAACTCCCGTCTCTTTATTTTTTTCATTTTGACCCTCCCTGCTCTGTCTAAATGTGGAGATCCTGCCTCGACATTTGACATTTGTCAGATAGATACTGACCAGAAGGATTTTTCTCTGTTGACCAGCAGCATAAAGATGATCGGATATTAAACGGCTTATGTCTATCTGACCTTGGCTCCGGCCGGGACGTCCTTGTCGAAAAAGGGGATGATGGCCTTTCCCTCTATTTCCGCTGCCAGGAGCATCCCCCGGGACTCGATCCCTCGAATGACCGCAGGCTTGAGGTTGACGATGACGATGACCTTTTTTCCGGCCAGTTCCTGAGGAGAATAGACATCGGCCACACCCGCGACCATCGCTCTTTTCTCGGTCCCGATGTCGACTTCCATTTTGACCAGCTTATCTGTTCCTTCGACTTTTTCGGCAGTGAGAATTTCTCCGACGCGAAGGTCCATTTTTTTGAATTCATCGAA
>JGI2173J19968_10001043_pt1 | contig 10936 bp, 8 predicted proteins | sample DeeMarSWOR136_30_FD_19968 | JGI IMG/M metagenome (IMG submission 19968) | reverse complement strand
GAAGGAGGTCGAGCGGCTCCGCAAGCTCGGGGCTAAACGGGTGACGCTAAAGACGGGGGCCTATGGTATGCGCGAGCTGGCGATGGCTATCAAATGGTCCTCAGATGCCAAGATTGACCTGGTCACCGTTGACGGGGCCGGGGGCGGGACCGGCATGAGTCCCTGGCGCATGATGGTCGAATGGGGAGTCCCGACGTTCTACCTGGAGTCCATGACCCACGAACTATGCAGCATGCTGGCCAGCAAGGGAGCTCATGTCCCCGATATCGCAATCGGAGGGGGCTTTTCGACTGAAGATCATATATTCAAAGCTCTGGCTATGGGCGCTCCCTTCCTGAAGGCCGTCTGCCTGGGACGGGCACTCATGATACCAGGGATGGTAGGCAAGAACATCGGTATCTGGCTCGAGGGAGGCGGCGTCAATCTCCCAGCCACCGTCGCACAGTATGGCGACAGGGTTGAAGAGATTTTTGTTACATACGAGACGCTGCGTGATAAGTACGGCGAAGCACTCAATGAAATTCCCCTTGGAGCCATCGGCATCTATACCTTTGTGGACAAGCTGAGAACCGGTTTGCAACAGCTCATGGCTGGTACCCGGAACTTCCGGATATCAACCATCAACCGTGCCAACATAATGGCCCTAACCGAGGAGGCAGCAAAGGTCTCTGGCATTGCCTACGTGATGGACGCCTATCGGGAGGATGCCGAAAAAATCATCAACGGGTAAAGTCTTCAACACGTTACCGGCGCTCCTTTTATAAGGCAAGCTGATCACGCCAGGTCGCAATAAATAAAAAAAGCTTGACAAGCGTTTAGGAATTAGGTAAAAAGGAGAAAGATTAGCAGATCAAGATACAAAGTCGTATCGGCTGACGAAGACGTCCATGAGACAGGGGAGTCTCCACTATTTCATGGACGTCTTTTTTTACCTTATGGGGCCCACGAGATGAAAGAGTAATAAAAAAGCCTGACAACGGTTCAAGAATTCTATGACGAGGACCACAATGTAGTCCCTCTCGATACAACGACGTATCAAATTGACAAAGGCGTCCATGAATTTTCGGTTGGACGTCTTTTTTATTCCAGCACGAGAAAGGAGTCCTACCATGTCTCTCACGAGACCCAATGCGAGCGCTGCAACAATAACTCGAAATCGGGTAACACCCGCGCCCATCTCGGGCATCTGCGTAACGTGTCTGGATGGCTGCCCAGGCCCTTGCGAGGTGGGGAGATCCGCCCTGAGGGGAAGAGAGATGCTCTACCCTCAGCCCTTTGGCAAGGTAACGGCGGGATCGGAGAAGAATTACCCCGTGGACTTGTCCCATTTTAATATCCAGGGGAGTTGCGTGGGGGCCATGGGAGTGGAGGCCAACTCGGATCGAGCTACTTTTCCGGCGGTGGATATCTCGACCGAGGTGGGGGAAGAGACGAAGATCAGGATGAAGATCCCCTATTTCACGGGTGCCTTGGGCTCCACCGATATTGCCAGAATCCACTGGGAATCGATGGCCGTTGCGGCTGCCATCAGCGGAACCATAGTCGTCGTGGGTGAAAACGTCTGCGGTATGGACCCAGAGGCGGAATTCAAGAACGGCACTATCAGGCGATCTCCGGAGCTCGAGAGGAGGGTCAGGATCTTCAAACAGTGGTACGACGGCTACGGGGGGATCAGCGTTCAATACAATGTCGAGGACGGAAGGCTGGGTGTCCCTGAATACGCCATCGAAAAGCTCGCGGTGGATATTGTAGAGCCCAAATGGGGTCAGGGAGCAAAGGATATCGGGGGAGAGGTGAAGCTTCCCTCCCTGGAAAGGGCTCTCCTGCTAAAGAGCCGCGGATACATCGTTATGCCTGACCCGGAAGACCCCATCATCCAAGAGGCCTTCCAACAGGGAGACTTCAAGGAGTTCGAAAGGCACTCCCGCCTGGGAATGGTAGATGAGCAGGCCTTTCTCCGAGAGGTCGAACGCCTGAGGAAAATCGGGGCAGAATCCATCTCGCTTAAGACGGGGGCCTATCGTCCGGCTGACCTTGCCCGTGCAGTTAAGTGCGCATCCGATGCGAAAATCGATCTCCTCACCGTGGATGGCGCGGGGGGCGGTACCGGCATGAGCCCCTGGAGGATGATGAATGAATGGGGTATCCCCACGGCCCAGATTGAGTGTCTCCTCTATCAATTCATGCGGAGGCTGACCGAAAAGGGGTCCTTCATTCCCAGCTGCGCTATCGCGGGAGGGATCTCCTTGGAGGATCACGTCTTCAAGGCCCTTGCACTGGGAGCACCGTACATTAAGGCCATCTGCCTGGGCAGGGCCAGTATGACCGCGGCCATGGTCGGCAATACCGTCGGAGAGATGGTCAAAAAGGGAAAGGTTCCCGGCGATTTGAAAAAATACGGAACCGACGTCGATCACCTCTTCGTGCTGGCCGCAAAACTCAAGGAGCGGTTTGGAAGGGATTTCCAAAAAATCCCGACCGGATCCATCGGAATGATCACCTATTTCGATCGCCTGAACGCGGGCTTGCAGCAGATTATGGCGGGAGCCCGGAAATTTGCCCTCAAGTATATCACGAGGGATGACCTGGCTGCCCTTACCCGGCACGCGGCGGAAATCTCCGGCATTCCCTATGTCATGGATGCGGATAGGGAGGAAGTGGACCGGATCTTGGGATAGGGCTCAAAAGGTGTTGACGGAGGGGATACCGGTATCGCCGGTATCCCCCTCCGTTTCCAAAATACATGCCCGAGGGTTATAATGATGAAGTGAGTGTATGGAGGGGAATAGAATCATGAGGACTCTCAGGTTGGGCATGGGGCAAATTAACCCAACGGTGGGGAACTTGGGGGGAAATACTCAAAAGATTGTCCAATACATCCACAACGCAAAAGAGATGGGGACAGAACTCCTTACCTTTCCCGAGCTTTCAATTCCCGGCTATCCACCCGAGGATCTTCTCCTGATGCCCCGTTTCATTGATGCCAACCTGGAATGTCTTCAAGAGGTAGTTACGGCTTCAGAATCCATCACGGTGCTGGTGGGCTTTGTGGATCGAAGGGATGACATCTATAACGCGGCCGCCCTGATCCACGATGGCACATTGGAAGCGGTCTACCACAAAATTCACCTCCCCAACTATGGGGTCTTCGATGAGAGGAGGTACTTTCAACCGGGACGAGAGTTCCTCGTATTCTCCCTCCGAGGGATTACCGTTGGGGTCAATATCTGCGAGGACATCTGGTATCCGGGGAACCCCACGAGGGCCCAGGCCCTCCATGGGGGAGCAGAAATCATCGTGAATATCTCTGCATCCCCCTACCACGCTGGAAAGGGTCATTTTAGAGAGAGGATGTTGGCCACCCGTGCGGCGGACAACACCACCATTGTGGCCTTCAACAACCTCGTGGGTGGGCAGGACGAACTCGTATTTGACGGAGAAAGCATGATCCTCGATGAGTCGGGAAGCCTCATTCAGCGAGGCAAGAAGTTCGAGGAACAGCTGATTCTGGTGGATCTGGACGTGGAGGCGGTTTTTAGGAGACGGCTCCACGATCCGCGCCGAAGGGAGGCCAAACTGGAAGACCGCGCGGAAAGGGAGTTGGTCTGTAGAGTTAACCTACCCGAGAAAGGTGAATCCCGGGGAAAGAGACCGAGAATCCCCCAAGAACTAAATGAACCGTTACAGCCAATACAAGAGATCTATGAGGCTTTGGTCTTGGGAACCCGAGACTATGTGAGAAAGAATGGTTTTGATAAGGCAGTCATCGGGCTGAGTGGGGGAATAGATTCATCCCTGGTCGCGACCATCGCCGTTGATGCTTTGGGAGCGGAAAACGTCATCGGCGTCTCCATGCCGTCCCACTATACATCGGGGGAAAGCCGTGATGACGCCGAAAGTTATCCGAGAATTTGGGAATCAAATTGATCATAGTTCCCATTACGGAGACCTTCACTGCATATCAGGAGATGATGAAACAGGAGTTTGAGAAAACGAAAGTCGATGTTGCGGAGGAGAATATTCAAGCGCGGATCCGGGGAAACATCCTCATGGCTCTCTCCAACAAGTTCGGATGGCTCGTCCTCACGACGGGGAATAAGAGCGAAACGAGCGTGGGTTACTGCACCCTCTATGGCGATATGGCCGGGGGATTCGCCGTGATCAAGGACGTTCCCAAAACCAAAGTTTATGAGTTGGCGCGATATAGGAATAACCGAGGCCCGTCAGAAGTCATCCCCGAAAGGGCAATCACGAAAGAACCATCCGCCGAGCTGAGGCCGAAGCAGAGGGATACCGATACGCTTCCGCCCTACCCTATTTTGGATCCGATTTTAGAGGCCTACGTCGAGCAGGACAAAGATTTAGACGCCATTGTCGCACAGGGCTTCGAGCCCGATATGGTCAAGAGCATTATCGACAGAGTCGACAGAAATGAGTATAAACGGAGGCAATCTCCACCCGGCATCAAGATAACTCCCAGGGCATTGGGGAAGGACCGGAGGCTGCCTATTACCAACAAGTACCGAAATTATTAAACGCCTTTAGATTCAAAGTGGAGTTTCCGGAGTCTAAGGAGAACACCACCATTCATGAGCGACTCGCGGGAGCAGTGGGGTACCCTTCGAGGGTGAGCAGGCTGCAATTCTGGAACCGGTCGTTGGCCGGGTTCCCCGGAGGGAACATTATTGAGTGCTGCGGTCGGAAAGGGGAAAAACGTGTGAGGTTAGAGGGGAGAGATTGGAGGCAGAATGAGAAATGTCAAATGTCAAAGCTCAAAGTCCCAATGGCAAAGTCCAAATGGAGAAATCTGTGGGAGAGCGGAAAAACGAGTTCTGAGCGCGAATCAAAGATTTTTGAGCTGCGAAGAGCGAGTTTTTTCGAGACGTCAAGCGAGAGGTTGGGGCCAGCGGAAATGTCAAATGACAAATAACTGATAACGAGCACGAAACACAAACACGAACAGTGAGCGAAGGGACGATGGTGTTCTCCCACAAAGCTCGAAAAAGGAAAGATTATCAGGGAATTAGACATGGTGTGACAGTCCGGAAATTCCGGTTAAAAAACCCTTGACAAATTCGGGTCTTTCGGTATATTTGGTTTTAGCACGCTAGACACGACGTCGTGTTTGAACTGGGGCTCTTCAGAGCTGAGGCCTCGGTAACATTTACAAAGGGGTATTGAAAGGCAAAGGCGCCCATAGGCAGGATGATCTGCCCGGGCGCCTTTTTTTGTCCTGTGTACGGCAATGATCCATACATTCACTCAAAGAATTTGGGACCAAACTCGTAGAAGCCTATAAAAGGAAGGAGGACAGGGCCGTGAGCGAATTCTATGAGAAGGATATAAGCGGTTGCGGAATTATCGCTATCATGAATGAAAAGGGAATGGGTATAAGCGGCGAGCGGGTGATGTCCGCTATCGTCTCCATGCGAGAGAGGACCAATGGCTTAGGCGGTGGGTTCGCCGCGTACGGGATATACCCGGAGTATCGAGATTGTTATGCGTTTCACATCATGTTCGATACTCCTCAGGCAAAAGATGAGGCGGAAGGCTTCCTCAAAACAAGGTGTCTCATGCAAGAAGAGGAGGCAATTCCGACACGGCCCAATCGATACATCACAAATCCTCCTCTGCTTTGGCGGTATTTCCTCAGGCCAAAGGATCAGTACATCAATGGGACCTCCGAGGCGGATTTCATGGTTAGCCTGGTCATGCATATCAACGCCGAAGTTGTGGGGGGCTTCGTAGCCTCCAGCGGCAAGAATATGGGGGTTTTCAAGGGCGTGGGTTATCCGGAGGATATCGGCGACTTCTTTCGATTGGACGAATACAAGGGCTATATCTGGACGGCTCATGGGAGATTTCCCACAAATAGCCAGGGCTGGTGGGGGGGTGCCCATCCCTTCAGCCTCCTCGATTGGACCGTGGTCCACAATGGCGAGATTTCCTCCTACGGGATTAATAAGCGGTACTTAGAGCACTTCGGCTACCGATGTACCCTCTTTACGGATACTGAGGTGATGGCGTACCTGTTTGATCTGCTTATCAGGAAACACGGACTCCCCTTGGAATTGGCCGCCAAAGTCCTCTCAGCCCCATTTTGGGATGAGATCGGGAGGATGGAAGGAAGTCAGCGGGATTTCTTCACCTCCCTGAGGATCATTTACGGAAGCGCCCTGGTAAATGGCCCCTTTGCAGTGGTGGTGGGACACGCCTCTGGCATGGTGGCACTCAACGACCGGATAAAACTTCGCCCCTTGGTTGCTGCCAGGGATGGGGACATGCTCTATATCGCTAGCGAGGATTCAGCTATTCGTGAGATATGCCCTCATCCTCAGAAGGTGTGGACGCCCAAAGCAGGGGAACCGGTGGTTGGCACGTTGAAACCCCCCATCCAGGAAGAACATCGAAAATGGGAGGGAAGGAGCCAACCCCCCCAGCAATGGTTCGGGCATCCTTATCGGTAAATGGGGGAGAAGAAATGGCTTACGCGCTTTACCCGTCGGAATTTCGGATAGAAAGGGACCAGGATAGATGTATAGCCTGCCAAGTCTGTGTTCGACAATGCGCTAATGACGGCCACATCTATGATTCGGAGGACGATTTTGTCTCGAGCGATGAATCCCGCTGCGTCGGGTGTCATCGTTGTGGGACCCTCTGCCCAACGGGGGCCATCACCATCAGGGAAAACCCCATGCATTTCAAGACCAACGCAAATTGGACTGCACGAGCACTGAGGGACATTTACAAACAGGCGGAAACGGGCGGTGTCTTGCTGACGGGAATGGGATGTGACCGATCGTATCCAATCTATTTCGACCGGATCCTTTTGAATGCCTCCCAGGTAACCAATCCCTCCATAGATCCCCTGAGGGAACCTATGGAGCTCCGGACGTTTCTCGGAAGCAAGCCGGATCGCATCGAATTGGACCCTTCAGGTAAGGGGATACGGCTTAGCACAAATCTGGCCCCCCAACTAGTTCTTGAGACGCCCATCCTCTTTTCCGCCATGTCTTACGGTTCGATCAGCTACAATGCATGCTGGGCCTTGGCTCGTGCTGCCAAGGTGGAGGGAACATTCTATAACACGGGAGAAGGAGGCCTTCATAGGGATTTCTACCCATATGGGGAAAACACCATCGTGCAAGTGGCCTCTGGACGGTTCGGCGTCCACGCTGACTATTTAGATGTCGCTGCTGCCATTGAGATCAAAATCGGCCAGGGCGCAAAACCGGGTATCGGCGGCCATCTTCCTGGGGAAAAGGTGAGCGAACAAATCTCCCAGACGAGGATGATTCCCGTAGGGACAGACGCCCTCTCTCCCGCACCTCACCATGACATCTATTCCATAGAAGATCTCCGTCAACTCATCTTCGCCCTGAAGGAGGCAACCCGATACTCTAAACCCGTAGGGGTAAAGATCGCGGCAGTGCACAATGTTGCCCCCATTGCCAGCGGGATCGTCCGTGCAGGAGCGGATATGGTAGCTATCGATGGCTTACGCGGGGGAACCGGGGCTGCGCCCATCACCATCAGGGATAACGTGGGAATTCCCATCGAGCTGGCCATCGCCGCCGTGGATTCCCGGTTGAGGGAAGAAGGAATCCGCCATAGGGCATCAATTATCGCTGCCGGAGGATTTCGAAACAGCGCGGATGTGACCAAAGCCATCGCCTTAGGGGCGGATGCAGTCTATATCGGGACGGCCGCATTGGTCGCCATGGGATGTCACCTTTGCCAGAAATGCTATACCGGCAAGTGTAATTGGGGCATCGCTACCCAAGACCCATATTTAACGAAGAGGCTCAACCCCAAAATTGCGGAGAGACGATTGGGCAACCTCCTCAGGGGATGGTCTCTTGAAATCAAGGAGATGCTGGGGGGAATGGGCATCAATGCTATTGAAAGCCTTCGGGGAAACCGGGAACATCTCCGGGGTGTAGGTTTGACCGAAGCCGAACTCAAAATCCTCGGGATAAAATCCGCTGGGGAGGCATGGTAACCGGATGAGAGGAGGCGATCTCGATGAAGCGAATTTACGTGCATGAGGAATACTGTATTGGGTGCCGGCTGTGCGAAATTCACTGCCTCGTGCAACATTCCAGATCCAAGAAGATTCTGAAAGCCTTCAAGGAGGAATTCCCACGAGCAGTCTCCAGGGTGCTGGTTGAGGAACATGGGTACCTCTCCTTTGCCTTACAATGCCGACACTGCGAGGAAGCGCCGTGCCTGGAAGCCTGCATCACCGGTGCAATGTACCGGGATAAGAGAACCGATGCAGTTCTCTGTAATGAGAAAAAATGTGTGGGCTGTTGGATGTGTATCATGGTCTGTCCCTTTGGCGTCATCAAGAGAGACCTGGAATCGAACAAAGTAGCGTCCAAATGTGACCTCTGCCTTGGAGAGGAGATGCCCGTTTGCGTTCAAAACTGCCCCAACGAAGCCCTCACCTTTGAAGAAAGGACGGAGACATGAACTACACCATCATCGGTAACTCCGCTGCGGCCGTTGGAGCTGTTGAAGCGATAAGGCGCTATGATCGGAAGGGGGAGATCGTCGTTGTTTCCAGGGAGCCCTATTCGGTCTATTCGCGACCGCTTATCTCCCATCTTTTAGCTGGGCACATTCAAGAGAATCGAATCTTCTACCGGGAAAAGGACTTCTATAAGCGAAACAGGATCCAAACGTTTTTGAGAAGAGAAGTCAAGGCCATTCAAGCGAAAAGTCATCTTCTCCTCTTAGACGACGGGGAAAGATTGGGTTTCGAGAAATTGCTCATCGCCACGGGTGGATGCCCCATAATTCCCCCCGTAAAGGGGATTAATCGGAGAGGCGTCTTTACCTTTACAACCTGGGATGATGCCAAGGAGATCCGCCGTTACGTTAGGAAAAAGCCCGTTGAGAGCGCAGTGGTCATCGGAGGGGGACTGATCGGTTTGAAAGCAATGGAAGCTCTCATGGCCTTGGGTTTGCGTATCACCGTCATCGAATTGATGGACCGAATTCTCAGCGCCACGTTCGATAAAAAGGCCTCCGAAATGATCGAAAGACAATTGAAGGCAAAGGGTGCAAACCTGATCACCGAAAACACCGTGGAAGAAATCCTGGGCAGTCACAATGGCATTGAGGAAGTTCTACTTAAGGATGGCCGTCGCCTCAAGTGCCAAATGGTCATATTCGGTATCGGGGTCGTTCCAAACATCGGCCTGCTCAAAGACACACCAATCCGCTCCAACAAAGGCATCCGGGTAAATATCCATATGGAGACAAACATTTCTAGCATCTATGCCGCGGGGGATGTCGTGGAAATTCCGGACATTCTCCTTGACACTGTCCGTCCCATTGCCATATGGCCAAACGCTTACAGACAGGGATGGATTGCGGGTTGTAATATGGCCGGCACGCCCAGGCGATATGAAGGGAGCTTCGCCATGAATTCCATTGAGATCTGCGGCATCCCCACCATCTCCGTTGGAATGGCTGAGGCTCCTGAGAACGGCTTTGAAATTATCCAAGAACTTGATTCGAAAAGCGGAACCTACAAGAAAATTATCCTGAAAGATGGGGTGATTGTAGGGGCAATTTTCATCGGGGAGATCGATCGGGCCGGAATTTATACGGGCCTCATTAGGGAGAAGATCGACGTCAGCGGCGTCAAAGACATCCTCCTTCGCGAGGATTTTGGATTCATTTCCCTTCCAAGGGAATATCGAAAGCACCTTGTGAGGGGGGAAGGGGTTTTCCTATGAGGATTCATGCCAAAGGAGTGCACTATCAGAACCTCAATCAGAGGGTTCATGAAGCCGTGGCAAGAGGCGAGCGGGAAATTTGCCTCGATGATGTCAACGGGCAAAGATATATCGGCGGGGGTTTGCGAGGGGAAATTCATATTACCGTTAACGGAGTCCCGGGAAACAACTTGGCCTCCTTTATGGACGGTCCCACCATTGTGGTGAACGAAAACGCCCAGGATGGTGTGGGGAATACCATGAACGCCGGCAAGGTCATCGTCAGAGGCGATGCCGGGGACATCATTGGTTATGCCATGCGGGGAGGCAAGGTATTCATCCAGGGGAATGGAGGATACCGGGTGGGCATCCATATGAAATCCTTCAAGGATAGGCTCCCGGTTATCATTATTGGAGGCAGTGCAGGGGACTTTCTCGGCGAATACATGGCGGGAGGATTACTTGTAGTCCTGGGGCTCCATCAAGGGAATCGTACCCCCATCGTGGGCAATTATGTGGGAACCGGAATGCATGGGGGCACGATATACATCCGTGGCGATGTGAAGGATTATCAGGTGGGCAGAGAGGTGGGTATTCGAAGGCCAACCATTCACGATATGGTGCGTCTAAGGCAATATTTGAAGGAGTATTGCGATGATCTGGGGTTGGAAATGAAGAGGGTCCTGGCGAAGAGGTTTACGAAACTCATCCCCTATTCCCATAGGCCGTATGGGAATTTATATGCATATTGATGTTCTTGATAAGCGTGGTAATACCAAAGGGAAAGGCGTATAATCGATTGAGGCATACAAATGATGTTGTTGAGATTGAGAAACGTCTGCCCGAGGTCCATGGGATGACGAAACCCAAGATAAACTCACCGGAAGCACCAGTAAGAAGGGAAAGGGAGCTGGAGTGTTTGTTCGAGATTAGCCAAAGCTTGGTCTCGTCTCCAAACCTACACGCTTCGGTCCATCGTATTATGGACACCCTCGCCGAAAAAATGGGCATGAGCAGGGGAACCTTGACCCTCTTACGACCCGAAACGGGCGAACTCATCATCGAGATTGCTCACGGCATGCCCGAGGAGAAGAAGAGGAGGGGNAAGTACANNNTNGGNGANGGGATAACCGGCAAGGTNTTCGAGACGGGGGAACCCGCCGTTGTCCCCCANATAGGNAAGGAACCCCTCTTTCTCGACAGGACCA
>JGI2173J19968_10001042_pt1 | contig 10941 bp, 12 predicted proteins | sample DeeMarSWOR136_30_FD_19968 | JGI IMG/M metagenome (IMG submission 19968) | reverse complement strand
AATGGGAGATTCAAGAAGTTAACAGACCCAGTTTCGAAAATTTTTAAAGATTTAATTCGAATAGAAACGTGGAGTTGATCGGCGGAGATTGAAATGACCAAAAGCAAGCGATTGTTGATAGCAGTATTCACAGTGTTTTTCTTTTCTTTTAGGGTCTTACGCATTCAGCCTTGGGCCGGTACGGTCGCTTTGCGGTTCGCTTCCGCCTGTGATATTCGCACTCGGCAACTCGAGTTAACAGCCAGCCCTTGTCTTGATACACGCAACCGCACGGCAACGTAACCGTTTTAGACGTTTGCTTTTTTTCTTTCTTCGCCACTTCTGTAGCCATCCACTGTGCAGTAATTCAAAATAAGAAACTAACTAAATAAGTTGTTGGAGAAATACGCGCGCATAAAACGCAAGCAAAAGCTACAGTCAAAAGTCTTAGCAGAACCGAAGCGCTGGTTCTACGCTGAGGCCCCACTTGCATTTCCGCCTTTAAATAAGGGGGCTATAGTCTGCCGTAAGCACAACAGTTCAAAATCCCTCCGCCAACCAGTAAAGCCCTGTACCAATAAAGCCTTATATAAGCTCACGATAAATCCACAAAAACGCAGGTGACCATTATTGAGCCTCGCAGTTGACGCGAAAGCCTTAGTCAAACAGTTCGGCAACATCCGCGCCCTAGACGAATTAAGCTTCTACATTAAACCTGGAGAAATTTTTGGACTCATCGGTCCAAACGGCGCAGGAAAAACCACAGCCCTCCGCATCGTCAGCACCCTACTCCTACCCACATCAGGCACCATAACCGTCTTCAATCTAGATGTGGTTAACCAAGCAGCCGAAGTCCGCAAACACATAAGCTACCTCCCAGAAGAAGCTGGTGCATACAGAAACCTCTCAGGCTTGGAATACCTCGAATTCATGGCCAAATTCAACACAAAAAACGCTAGCGAGCTCAAACAAATCATCAACGAAGCCGCTCAAATCAGCGGCCTAGGCGACCGCCTAAAGGATAAAGCGAAAACTTACAGCAAAGGCATGAAGCGCCGCCTCCTCGTAGCAAGGGCATTAATGACTAGGCCCAAGCTCGCTGTACTGGACGAACCTGCCAGCGGATTAGATGTCCTACACGCTTATCATGTCAGAGAAATAATCAAAAGCTACGTGAAAGAGCACGGCGTCACTGTCCTGCTCAGTAGCCACAACATGCTAGAAGTGGAATACCTCTGCGACCGCGTAGCCCTGCTAAACAAAGGCAAAATCGTAGTCGAAGGCAAACCCAACGAACTCAAACAAAAATACAAAAGCGAAAACCTAGAAGAAGTCTTCGCAAAGGTGGTTGGCTATGCTTAAAGGCTTCAGCACAATCCTTGTTAAAGAGCTTAAAGAACTCATCCGCGACCCAAAAATCATCATCGGCATGATAGTCATACCACTAATAATGTTCCCTGTACTCGGTCTAGTACTCGGCTACGCAGTAGAAACAGCCCAAGAACAAGCCCAAAAAGCCACTATAGTCGTCATAAACAACGATGGCGGAAACTGGTCCAACAGGTTCATAAACCTCTTAAACACCACAATAAACGTTAACGTTGTTAACAATATAACTCCCGAACAAGTCCTAGCCCAAGACCTACTGGCAAAGAACAACAGCACACAATTCATAGAAATCCCCGCAGGTTTCAGCACAAACATGACCCAACACACAGAAGGCAACCTAAACATCACCGCCGCAATAAACACCTACAGCGTCTTCTCAGGCGGCAGCGTCTTCTCAGAAATAGGCTCATCAACCATCACCAATTTCGTAAGCGGTTTCAACAGATACATAGCCCCCAACGTCGTTTACACTACACCATCAACTATAATCAAAGGCGAAATCCAGACAGGCGTCGACCCCAGCACACTTTCAAGCTTACTACTGTCCCAATCCATCGTATTGCCAATCACCATAATGATCCTACTCACCTACGCCATGCAAATAGCCGCTACATCAGTAGCTATGGAAAAAGAAGAAAAAACACTAGAAACCCTACTAACATTACCCGTAGATCGCTTCGCCATTCTCATGGGCAAACTATCCAGTTCAATATGTGTCGCAGGCGTTGGAGCCTTAGCTTACATGATCGGCTATAATTACCTGATGGGTTCCTTTATGATTGGTATTCAAGCTGGCACATCGATAGATTTGGTTAAGCTAGGCCTTGTGCCCTCACCCTTCGGCTATCTGCTGCTTGGAATATCACTCTTCGTAACTCTGCTCTCGGGCTTAGCGTTAGCCGTAATAATGTCAGCCTTTTCCGAAGACGTTCGAGGAGCCCAATCCCTCATAGGCTACATTTACCCATTAATATTCATTCCCACGTTTGCCTTAATGTATCTGGACATCAACACGCTGCCGCTAGCATTGAGAACCGTGTTTTTTGCTATTCCATACAGTCAGCCAATTATAGCATCCAAAGCCGTCATAATGGGCGACTACGCAACAGTCATATTTGGCATAATCTACGTTGCCGCATTCACCATAGTCATAATGTACATAGCATCACGATTGTTCGCCACAGAAAAAATCTTAACCGCAAAACTAAAGTTCAAAGGACTAAAAGGGTTTAGAAAAGCTAGGACGGAACAGCCTGAACAGTGACCCCTAACTGAGTTTTCTGGCTCAGACTAAGGTGTATCTTTTTTTGGGGCAGAAAGCCTGAAGACTAGTAGTTCTGCGGTCACGATAGCCTCTATAGGTTTCTGCAATGAATTTCGATTAGGCTCCAAATATGCTGGATTAGCTCTGATGTGCTCTGCGGAGGCTACCCCTCACTTATATAAAGACTGAAAAACCAACTTCTCTCTCCTATTAACTATCTAAAAAAACAAAATTCGGTTAAGACGAATAGCTCACCGCGTCACCATTTTTGTCTATTTCAGCATTCCCTTGAGCACAATTAAAACTGAGATGGAAAACAGCACCAAATAGAACAGGTGTGGCAGAACCAACAAGATGGGAACGCTTAACGGGTAACCTACGAAAGTAGGAAGTAAAACCGTAAAAATTGGTATGATTAAAATTAAGTTTAGTTTGTTGTTTCGAAAAAAATGGAACAAATCGCGAGTTTTGAACATGACTACTAAGGCTATGGCGAACAATGTGAATTCAAGGGCAATGTTTAATGGATTATAAATGTTAATGTAAGGAAAACCCAATTCGTGTAGCCCGAACTCGTTTGTAGACAAAGGCCACAGTAACTGTAGCTGACCCCCGATTAAGAAGTCACCTATCAGAGAATGAGAAGCTAAAGCGGCGAAGTATGGCACTGCCTTCTGGCGGTAGAGCACAAAGAAGGGAATGAAAAACACTATTGCTACTATTATTGAGTGTGTTGGGCCTCGGTGTATCTCGGATTTGAGGAGAAAATCGAAGATGATGTCGATGTCAGGGATTATTGAGAGAACCAAGATTAACGGTATGTTGATGTTCACCTTGAGAAGCTTCGCGGATGCTTTGCCCAACAGATATGCCAATGCCATGTGCCCAACAGCAAACGAGGCTTTTTCCTCCTTGAAAACGAACATTCTCGGTGGCTAATTATTAAATCTATAGGTTCAAGGTAGCTTTTAGCGGATGAGAATATTATTTGCACATTTCTATTGTAAGCGTTTGAGTCATCCAGAACATTCGAATTCCTATATAACACTCAAGTTGTTATTATTGCGCCCAGAAATTTTCAGAATTTCACCCATGGTTACGCTTCGTCTTCTTGAAATGCAGGGTGCGGGAGTTCCACCACAGATATCAGAAGAATAGCTACAACAATCAGGGCTAAGCTTACTCTCATCAACAGCCAGTAGGGCTGAGCCCAATCGTTGCTGAAGACCAAGCCGTAACTATACAGGGTACTATTAACAAGCTGGTCAATCTGAAGCAACAAAATCATCACGATGAACAGCATAACATCGCCTAAAATAACTAAAGCAACCCTAAGTCTTGACATAAAATCACCAAAGCGTTATCTCCTCAACGCACAACGTAATAGAAGGACAAACGCGCGAATTTAGCTTTTTTGGAATTCTTAAATTCTACTTTGTTCATAACAAGAAAGAGGAAATGGCAGATTGCTAGAGAATGGCACACCAAAAAATATTAAAACAAGATTAGCCATACGCCAACTCGATTAAAGATAACGGCGGAGAAAGCGAATGAAAGGAAAGTTAGCAATTAAGAAGTTTGCAAGAGGCTTATTTCGGTTTGCAAGAGGCTTATCTCGCTTTATAACTAGGCGAGGAAAACTGGTGGTTCTACTAACTGCGCTGCTAACCGTGCTTTTTCTGACGTTTCTCCTCTCTGGGCATATGCTCTTCGATATTACTTCAAACTACCAATCCAACAATACCATCCCCAAACAGCCCACCATTACTACCCCAGACGAGTCAAGCACAAATATTCCCAACCAAGGAAAAATCACTTTTATCAACCAGCCAAGCAACAACTCCCCCAATCCATCAGAAACCACAGACCCCGATGCTGGAGTCTTGCAGACCATCGGCATCGGAGCTTATTGGGATCCAAGCGTAACAAACAAAGTGAGTACGACCAACTGGGGTTTTCTGCAACCGGGCGATCAAAAAAGCTTTACGGTTTACGTACACAACGAAGGAAACTCCCCAGTAACCCTGAGCTTATCCACGTCCAACTGGACCCCAGCAACTGCGTCTGCCTACCTTGCGTTGACATGGAACTACAATGGCCAAACAATTAATCCAAGTGCACAAATGCAGGTAACACTGACTTTGACAGTTAGCCCAGACATCACTGGAATAAGCAACTTCAACTTTGACATAATCATAGCAGCAAGCAGCTGAAAAAACAGATAGAATAGACACAGCAACNNNCANCNATTTTTTGAACTGCCTAAAACAGTATGCAGACACTTCCAAGCTGCCCACTTTTCAAAAGACCTGCGTCTTCCAGTCGAGGATTTGCAATGTTTAAATTATACCTTATCCATAACGAGGAGGAGGAAATAATATGATGAGTTCGATTTCCGTAGAAGATATTTTCTCGAAAAAATTTTCCACTGTTGCCGAAAACGATACATTATCCAAATGTCTGGATCTGTTCAAAAAAGAAATGCCGCCAGTTCTAGCTGTCTTAGACGACAAGGGCAAATACGTGGGCGTAATCGCTAGGCGGTGGGTGATAAGGTCAAGACTTGACCCTGCAACAACAAAGGTTAGAACCTTAATGCGACCTGCACCTAAGGTTTCACTCGATTTTTCTCTTAGTAAAGTGGCCAAGTTAATTATAGAAAGTGGCATTAGACAACTTCCAGTTTTTGAAAAAAACAAACTTGTAGGGTTTGTAACTGACGAAAATATTATTCATGGCGCTGTAACTCAAGAATGGGGCAAAACTGCAATAGAGAAGATAATGACGAAGGCGCCTCACACGATTGAGGCAAATCGGTCTGTAGGAGCCGTGCTCAGCCTGTTCAGGGAGCAAGGAATTTCTCATGTTCCAGTGATTGAGGAGGGAAAACTTGCGGGTATTATAAGCATTCAAGACGTTTTAGAGCACGTTTTTCAACCGCAACGCCGCCAGACGCTTGGTGAAATTGTCGGAGAAAAAGTTCCATTGATAAGTGTCTCTGCGAAGGGCATAATGAGGAAGCCAGTAATCAGTGTTTCGCCCGAAACCAGTCTAAGAAAAGCAGAGAAGAAAATGCACGACTTCGACATTTCGTGTTTAGTAGTAATGGCAAACGAAAAGTTGGTAGGAATAGCAACAAAATTGGATTTCCTTGAACCGATATCTCAGATGGAAAAGGCTAAAAGAAAACTCGCAATCCAGTTCGGAGTTAAAGGCATAGCGATGAACCCAGATCAACAGGGCTTTATGATGGATGAATTTGACTCTTTTGCTCGCAAATACCAAGACGCGCTTGAATCTGGTACGCTCTTTGTCTACATTAAAACTCACGGCGCAAGCCGCAAAGGAATACCGCTTATTCACTGTCGTCTACAGTTGAAAACGATGAAGGGCGCTTTCTTTAGTTCCGGCGAAGGGTGGGGAGTGGAATCAACTTTTCGAGTGGCGTTAGATAGGCTTGACAGAAGACTTCTGAGAAGTAAAGAGTTATCATACAATCCAACGTACGCTAGAGCCTATTTACGGAAAATGGGCATTCCAGAGGAAGAGCTCTAAGCTCCAGCTTTTCATTTCACCAATTCCAACTGGGAGAAAATTATCTGTGCCTTTGTAAGAACGCATATCATTTGGTATTTTGAGGTTTCGCTGTCTGCTACCGTTACAGTGGGATTCTGTTGCCATCGAAGCCTAGTTTTGAGATTCCAAGCTCGTCTTTAACTTCGCGTAGCTGCGCGGCGGTGAAAACTGGACCGTCTCTGCAGACGCGGTACTTGCCTATTACGCAGCTTCCGCACAAGCCTATGCCGCAACGCATCAGCCGCTCTAAACTGGCTTCCATGGCTATTCCGCGTTTTTCTGCGAGGTCGAAAACTTGACGTATCATTGGTTCTGGTCCGCAAGCGTAAACCATGTCGAGTTTTTCCTTGTTAAGGAACTTGTCTAAGGGTTCAGTTGCCAAGCATTTGAGGCCGTAGCTGCCGTCTTCCGTTGCTGCGATTGTGCTCTGTTTAGTGCATAATGCGTCAAACTGAGTTAGGAATAGCAGTTCGCTTTTTGTTTTTGCGCCTATTACAAGAGCCAAGCGCTTAGCTTTTGCGGCTAGTTTCTTAGCTAAAAATAGCAGTGGCGCGTTTCCTGTTCCGCCGCCGACCATTAGGATTCTGCCGTGGTTTTCTGTGAAACTGTTTCCGAAGGGTCCGCGCAAGCCCACTATTTCGCCACTCTTCATTTTGTGCAGTGCACGTGTTGCGTCGCCGACTGCTTTAACGGAGACGGAAACTCGGTGGCCTTCAACGTTCATTATGCTCAGTGGAATCTCGTCCACTCGTGGTATCCAGAGCATTAGGAACTGACCTGGCTTGGCTTTTGCGCAGAGCCTATCCTTAAAGGTGAAGGTTTTGGTTGTTGGACTCTCTGTTTTCACGCTTAAAATGCGTGTGACGCGTAACGTGTTAGCTACGGTGAGAGAGGCCGACAATCTCCTTCACACTCCCAAGTTTTTTCTTTTTCAAGCAAGCACTTATTCCGCCATTAATAGTTTTGAACACTGCTGGGTCTTTCAGCGCTATGGCTGTGCCTATTTGGACGGCGGAGGCGCCTGCAAGGAGAAATTCTACCGCGTCGCGCCAATCGGTTATGCCGCCGCAGCCTATTATGGGTGTTTTTACTTTTTCGCTGATGTCGTAGACGCATCTTAGGGCGATGGGCTTTACCGCGGGTCCTGAGAGTCCGCCGCGTTTGTTGCTTAGGACTGGCTGGGCGGTTTCAACGTCGATGGCTATGGCTCGGACTGTGTTTATGGCTGTTAAAGCGTCTGCGCCAGCTTCAACGGCGGCTTCTGCCAATTCCACAATGTCTGTGACGTTTGGAGAAAGCTTGACAATAACGGGCTTTTGTACCGTAGCCTTGACTTTCTTGACTACGGTTGCGAGGGTTTTTGGGTTTTGGCCGATTTCTGAACCTGTCTCTTTAACGTGGGGACATGAAACGTTAAGCTCTACGGCGTCTGCGCCAGCCTCTGCGGCTTTCTGGGCTGTTTTCGCGTATTCTTCGGCGGAGAAACCATAGACGCTTACGATGAGGGGAACGGTTAAGACTGTTTTGGCGTGGCGGATTTCGTGAACATACTCGTCTATTCCTGGGTTGGGGAGTCCCATGGCGTTTATCAGTCCGTATTTTGCTTGGACCACGGTTGGGTTTGGGTACCCGATTCTCGAGGTTAGCCCGATGGACTTTGTGACTACGGCGCCTGCGCCGCCTTCGGCGATGCTTTGCAGCGATGCAGTGGAGTAACCCAAGATTCCAGAGGCTAAGGCTGTTGGGTTTCTGAGGTGCAAACCAGCGAGGCTGGTNCTTAATGGATTGCTGCCCAAGTGCGTTTTCTCCTTAGCTTTTGATGGTGTAATTGTATGCCTTTTTACAGAGATAAAGCTTCGTTTAAAACTGTTGACCACAGCTTGCAAGCTGAAGTACGCTGAAATGATGTATTGTAATGGTTAGAGGCAATTAGCGGTATGCTAGTTGCGATGAGCGTTGGTTCCTTTTTGTGCTCTGCGAGAGCTAGAGCCCCCTTATAAATAGTGAGGCTGTTCTGAACGGCCAGTTTTGAAGGCTCCATAGTTTTAGCGGTCTAAACGCTTGACTATAAGGGCTGAAAAGGACTCTGAACGGAAAACCAATAGCAATCTTGCTTCAGACAAATTGTATTTTCTTTTCTTGTATATTAAGTCTATCCTAGGTATAGCTTCTTTTAGATCGTGCACTATAGTCCATTAAAGGTGACACTAGTTGCACATATTTGCTTATTTCAGCCCGTTTCAGCGGCGTAATCTTTACTGGTAAAGTGTAGCTTTCATGCGGTCAAGCGGCTTCACGTATATACGTGCATGTTTCATGTATGTTAGCAATACATAAGTATGCTCTACGCGGTTTTTGGATGCGAGGATGTTAACATGTCTGAACGTTTTGCTAAAAAATGGGAAAGCAGAAGAGACGAAACATCATTTGTCGATACCATACGCGCAACAGTTACTCCACCACCACCGCTGAAGCCACGCATGGACCACGCCATCAGACGCTTGGACCTGCAAATCCACAGGTTAGACCAAGCCGCTGAAAGGTTCAGCCAAAAAGACAAAGCACTATTCAGCAAGATAGTTAACGCATACGAGAAACACGACACCGCCCACGCCAACATTTATGCCAATGAACTGGCTGAGGTTCGCAAAATGGAAAAACTAGTCATGAACGCGAAACTGGCACTTGACCAAGTACAGCTTAGACTGCGAACCGTTACAGAATTCGGAGACATCGTAGCCACGTTGGGACCAGTCATAGGCGTATTACGCTCAGTCAGCGTAGGGCTTGTAGGCGTTATACCTGACGCAGAAAACGAACTCGTAGACATCGGGAACATGCTAAGTGGCTTAATGTTTGACGTTGGACAAAGCTCTGGATTCAGCCTCAACTTTAACTCGGTGAACGAAGACACAGCTAAAATCCTTGAAGAAGCAGCAACAGTCGCCGAACAGAAAATCAACGCTAACTTCCCAGACTTACCGCCTGGACTCTCAACGAACTTGGCAAAAGGAAAAAGCAGCAGCTGAAACACTTGAAACGTTTCATCTCTTAATTAACTCCCCCACTCATTTTTTGCAGCATTTTTCTAGATTCAAGTTTTAAGGAAAAGCATATTTTTATGTGCTAACCATAAAGTATAAACTCATGACAGTAAGTGCGTTAACAGAAGCCTTCTTTGGGCTCTTAAAAGGCATAGTTTCTGGGACTGTTGCTTTTTTCGCAGTTATGCTGCTGTCAATCGTGTACAGGTATTTTACAAATGAGAAATTTCCCACGTTTCTTGGTATTGCGTTTGGGCTGGGCTTTTGGGGTTAGCGCGCGCGCAAAAATCACTGAACCCAACGCCACTCTATTGTTTCACAGTTTTTATGCTTTTCACCGCGCCTTACATAGCCATTAGAGGTTATTTCCGCAAGTTTTTAATAGTGTTCGTAATAATTTAGTAATCTCTTTCTGCCATAAAAAATGGTGGTTAGGATGGGTCGTCGAAGGGGAGAGGTTCAGATTATTATTGATATCCTAGATATATCTCTAAGAGAAGTGAAGTTTACTCACCTTATGTATAAGGCAAATCTGAGCTACTCAACTCTTCGAAAGTATTTGTCGACGATGTCAAAGCAAGGATTAATTATCAAAGTCTGCAACGATGAGGGATCTATGGTTTATCACGCTACCGAAAAGGGAAAGCGCGTTTTAGATAGGTTGAAAGAAGTCCAGTATGTTTTAAGTGTTTAGCTTAGCTCGCATATGACTATTTCTTTGAGTCTTGCTTTCAGTCTCACTTTCAGCTCCAGATCGCTTTGTGTGAAGTTTCCGATGATGAGGTCTTGGATTTTTATTTCTTGATATCTTGGTAGGATGATCGCGCCAGTTGCTGGCTTTAATTCTTCGATTTCTTTGTCTATGTTGGTGAGCCAATTTTGCATTTTTATTTTTCCTGTTTTTTCGTTGTATTCTATGAGTTTATACTTGGCTAAGTCTACCAAAATTTCTTTTAGGTTACTTAATGGTATTTCGAGTTTTTCGGATAGCTGTTTTATGTCGATAGTTTTCTGTTCTTCTATTAGTGATAGTATGTCTATAGTGTTCAGCATAACCTTAATTTTCTATTAGCTATTATTAATGGTTAGGAATCTGTTGTCTATGTTAAATTCTAATTTTTTCTAGTAAAGTTTATTAGCTTTTATAGAAAAATGTAATTTTGTTCTAGACAAATCGTATAGATGTTTCATTCTGCACTGTTTAAATAGAATGCTTTAGAAGGAGAATGACAATAGGGAGAGCCTCAATACAGCGATTACTCTGTAATTGTTCTAGTCTGCTCCTGTCAGGGAGGGATTCGATACAGATGAGTCTAACGCAAAAGGAAATGGTTGAAGAACTCAAAACAATATGGAAAAAATTGTGGCAAGAACGAGTAGATGACAAGGTAAGAGCCGAAGGCATAGCAACGGCTGATTATTCCCGCCTATTCGTTGAGAAAGGTACAATAATTCATGCAACGCGTGATTACAAATCCCTAAATTTCAAGGAAATCTTGGAACGGCACCAAGTTGCTAACGCCGACAGATTTATCTCTCCCAGTCCTCAAGTTGGCGGGTGGACCAAATTCATCAGAACAAGCATTACAAACCAACGGTTGCGGAAGGAAAGGCGCATTGAGCTTTATTGTGCCGAGAAGAAAAAAAGGCAGCAGCTTAAGAAGGACGGCAGAGGCTGGCTACATATAT
>JGI2173J19968_10001036_pt1 | contig 10957 bp, 8 predicted proteins | sample DeeMarSWOR136_30_FD_19968 | JGI IMG/M metagenome (IMG submission 19968) | reverse complement strand
TTATTGGTAGTGCCCACGATCAGGTTACACTTCTTTATAACCCCTCTTTCGTCAGTTATGTAGTGATGGGTAAGGGTACCCCTCGGTGCCTCCACGATGCCTACCCCTTCATCAGGCGTCGCCGTCGGTATGTTGCGAATATCCGTGCTGGTTATCTCCGGGTCCTGAACAAGCTCTACCATTCTTTCGGCAGCGTGAAGAAGTTCAATGAGGCGTGCCCAGTGGGTCGCCAGAGTGAAGTGGGCTGGTTTACCACCAAGAGTGGAATACATCTTTTCATATTCTTCCTGGGCCAGGGGAGTTGTCATACCATCGGCAGCATTTAGCCGTGACAGAGGTGTGGCTCGATAAACTCCACTATCCTTGCCATCAACAAAACCTTTCCAGCCGACTTTCTTAAGATAGGGAAACTTGAGGTATGTCCAGGGCTCAACGTGTTCCGCCAAATGCTTCACATAGTCCTGAGGGGCATACTTGACAAATTCCTTGCCCTCAGGGTCAACTACCCGGACCTTACCATCATAAAAGTTAACCTTATTATTTTCATCAACCAGCCCCATAGAATAAGTCCGGTGGGTAAAGGTGTCGCTCAGGACCATGTCCAGGTACTCTTTATTCTTAAGAACAATATCATCGAAGACTTTGAGCGATAGTTTGCCGAACTCCACCGACGATTTGGCTATTTCTTCTATCTTTGCTCTTTCTTCTTCATTTATGGCTCTGCTTACGCCGCCTGGCAGTCCAAAGCAGGGGTGTATTGGACGGCCACCAATCGTCTGGATGACCCAGTGATTTTCATGACGCGTCCTGATTACGGCGCCTCCCAGTTCCAGTCCCACCTTAGCGATTACTCCAAGGATATTCCGCTCAGCAGGAGCAGCATCCGGCCCCATAACAAAATCGGGGCCAGCAAGAATATAAAAGTGGGTGGTATGGTCAGTTACATAGAAAGAATTGTAGAGGAGCTCACGAAGCTTTTTGGCTGCGCTAGTTGGCTCCACATGAAACAGGGCATCTAAGGCCTTGGTTGACGCCATGTGGTGGGCTTCAGGGCAGACTCCACAGATACGCTGGGTTATTTGGGGCATATCCTCGGCCGGGCGGCCCTCGGAAAATTTCTCGAAGCCCCTGAGTTCGGGAACCTGGAAATAAACATTGGCTACCCCCCCATCGTCATTCAAGAAGATGGCAATTTTACCATGGCCTTCAAGGCGAGTAACGGGGTCTATCATTATTTTTTTCATTTTATCCTTGCCCTCCTGAGTAATGAATCTGGCAAACTGTAGCGGTAAAAAGTGCCTGCCGGGTCGGGAATATCGTCAATTATCTTTTGAATCTCCTCTGGTTCATTAGAGTCAATGATAGATGCGAGAGCACTCAAAAAGTGAGCTCCTTGGTCGACCACCCCCTCTACCGGCCCGTAGCAGCCGGTGCAAGGCATGTTAGCCTGAGGGCAGAGAGCGCCACAGCCACCCCGAGTAGCGATGCCATAGCACAACAACCCTTGCTCCAGCAGACATTTTTCCGGGTCAGGTATTATTTCGTAGGGCCTATAAAACTTCTTGACCTTCTTTTCTTCTCTAGTACGAGGACACTCTTCGCAAAGAGCCTTTACCGAGTGGCTTATAACAGTGCCTTTGGGCGGTAACTTGCCTTCAATCAAAGCTTCAAGGGCAAGCCAGGTAGTCTTTTCTTCCGGGGGGCAACCGGGGACGAAATAATCCACGTCCACGGTTTGGGCTAAGGTTTTAACAGTATCGTAGAACTCAGGAATTTCAAGCTCACCCTCGGGCACTTTGACTTTCGTCTGAGGATAAATTTTTTTAGGATTATCAGTCGTCGGCGTTTCGATGTAAGCTCGGTCGAATATCATTTGCCGGTTATAGAAGTTAGCCAACCCTGGTATACAGCCCTCATAAGCGCAAGAGCCATAAGCAATCATTATCTTGGATTTGGCTCGTAAGAGTTTGGCAATGTGCTCGTTCTCCGAAGTTCGAATAGCACCATTAAAAAGGCAAACGTCAATGCTTTGATCTGGCATCTTCTCTACATCGGCATACTTGACATCTATGCCTACCGGCCAGAACACGATGTCTGCAACCTCAGCTAGCTTCAAAATTTTGTCGCCTATTGCCAGAGTGGCAATTTCACAACCGCCACAACTAGCCGCCCAGTAAAGAGCTATTTTAAGTTTAGCCATCTTTTTCCTCCTCAGAATTTTGTTTAAAAGGACCTGATGAATTTGAACCAAGATTTCTTATGGTTTGAGTAAAACTATTAGCTACCTCCGCAAATTTTGCTCCTTCTGAAGCGGAAACCCACTCCAGCCGAACTCTTTCCTCTTCTATGCCAAGCTGCTGCAGCATCTTCTTAAGCAGCGGAATGCGGCGTAATGTCTTGTAATTCCCTTCTATATAGTGGCAGTCGCCGGGATGGCAACCAAGAATTAACACACCGTCAGCACCAATGCTGAGTGCCTTAAGCACAAAGAGCGGATTTACCCTGCCGCTACACATTACTCTGATTACCCTTATATTGGGAGAATATTGTATTCTGGAAGTGCCAGCTAGGTCGGCACCGGCATAGGAGCACCAGTTACAGCAAAAAGCTACAATTTTTGGTTCAAAGTTATTCATCTATCCTCCCAAATTAAACAGAAATAGTAGTTCCAACTCACCCTTACTTGCCAGCTCAATAACACCGAAAACCACAGCATTATAATATATTTTGTAAATATCTACAAATAAATAAAAACTATATGATACACTATTCGACACTACCGTTTCAAATACTCATCCATATCCCTTGCTGCGCGGCGGGCGGCGCCCATAGCACTTATTACCGTAGCGGCGCCGGTAACTATATCCCCACCAGCCCAGACTCTATCCTTCATCGTCTTGCCGGTAGTCTCATCAGCCACTACCGTACCCCACTTGGTTGTCTTTAAATCAGAAGTAGTTTGAGCAATGAGAGGATTGGGACGTGTGCCCAAGGCAGCTACCACCATATCCACGTCCAGTATAAACTCACTTCCCTCCTTGGCAATGGGGCGCCGCCGACCGCTGTCATCAGGCTCACCCAGCTCCATCTCATAACACTCTATACCAATGATCCAGTTCGACTCATTGCCGACATACCTCTTTGGGTTGGTCAGCAGCTTGAACTGAATTCCCTCCTCTTTGGCATTCTCAACTTCCTCACGGCGGGCAGGCATCTCTACCTCTGAGCGACGATAGATAATGTAAACCTTGTCAGCACCAAGCCTGAGGGCACAGCGGGCTGAGTCCATAGCCACATTACCACCACCAATCACCGCCACTCTTCTGCCCACAAACACCGGCGTATCATATTCAGGAAACTGGTACGCCTTCATCAGATTAACCCGCGTCAGGAACTCATTGGCTGAATAGATTCCATTCAAGTTCTCGCCGGGGATGTCCATAAACATGGGTGCTCCGGCACCAGTACCCAGGAAAATAGCATGGTAGCCGCTCTCCAGTAATTCATCCAGCGTTACCACTTTTCCCACCACGGAATCTAGCTCAATCTTTACACCCAAGGAAGCGACGTAGGCAACCTCAGCCTGCACAATTTCTTTGGGTAGCCTGAACTCGGGGATGCCATACATCAGCACCCCACCAGCCACATGCAATGCTTCAAAAAGAGTAACGTTATGGTCGAGCTTGGCTAAATCGGCAGCGGCAACCAGTCCGGCTGGTCCTGAGCCGACCACCGCCACCTGTTTACCAGTCGGTCTGGGCGGCTTTGCCCTGGGGTTCAGCGCCTCCATATTAGTCCGCTCCCAGTCAGCCACGTAACGCTCCAAGCGTCCGATGGCGATAGGCGCTCCTTTCTTAGCTAGCGAGCACGCTTGTTCACACTGTGTCTCTTGTGGGCAGACCCGCCCACAGATGCCGGGTAGGCTGTTCTTATCCTTGAGTATCCTTACTGCTTCGAGCATATTGTCATCAAGGACAGCCTTGATAAAACCGGGAATATCTATCTCCACCGGGCAACCATCAGTACAGGGATGCTTGGGACACTGGATACAACGGCTTGCTTCGGATTTAGCCTGCTCGGCGCTGTAACCCAAGGCAACTTGGTTGAAGTTCTTACCCCGCACCTTGGGGTCCTGTTTCGCCATTGGCTCCCTGTTAAGATTCACCTTAGCCATATACGGTGATTAGACCTTCCTTCAAGAAAGCTTGGCCATCTCAGTCTGCCAACGCTCAAAAGAGCGTTTTTCCTCATCAAGATAAATACGCTGTCGGGCCGTGAGTAAGTCCCAGTCTACTTGATGTCCGTCAAAATCGGGGCCATCGACGCAAGCAAACTTGGTTGCGCCACCAACCGATACCCGGCAACAGCCACACATCCCGGTACCATCAACCATTATCGGATTCAGGCTGACAATGGTCTTCACCCCAAAAGGCTGGGTGGTTTTGGCACAGAACTTCATCATGACGGTTGGGCCAATAGCAATGACTCGGTCAACCTTCTCCCCATTCTCAAGCAACTCCTTCAGCGGCTCAGTTACTACCCCTTTGCGACCATACGTCCCGTCATCAGTAGTGACTATTAGCTGGTGGCTGGCATTACGTAGCTTGTCTTCCCAGAAGAGCAAGTCCTTGCTCCGTGCCCCCAAGATGGAGATGATATTGTTTCCCTTCTCCTTCAGCGCCTTGGCAATAGGCGTTATTACCGCAACACCAACCCCTCCCGCTACGCAGACCACGGTGCCAAATTTCTCAATATCCGAAGGTACACCAAGGGGACCAACAAAGTCAGCAATGAAGTCACCAGCTTTCAGTAGCGCCAGCCTAAAGGTTGTCGCCCCTACTTCCATAAACACCATGCTGACACTGCCTTCCTTCTCATCCCAGTCAGCAATCGTCAGAGGGATACGCTCACCCCTTTCATCAACCCTAACGACAACAAACTGTCCTGGCTGTGCTTTTCTAGCAACTGCCGGCGCTTCGATTTTGAACAAATGGATTTTCGTCGCTAAAGTTTCTCTATAAGTAATTCGAAACACTGCTGACCTAAATCTCAATTTATTTAGCCAAATAAAGCTTCTACCTGAGCCATAATTTGCTCATCAGTGAAGTGGTGCATGGCAATAGCTCCTGAGGGGCAGGCAGCCGCACAGGTGCCACAACCTTTGCATACCGCTTCATTGACATGGGAGACCCTCTTATCATCTCTAGGTTGAAGCTCAATAGCCTGAAAAGAACACAAAAGCTCGCAAATCCCACACCCTGAGCATGCATCTTCATTAACCGATGCATTTATCGCCTCAGCCTTGACATATCCCATTCTCAAGGGACCGGCTGCTTTTGAAGCAGCAGCATAGGATTGAGAAATTCCTTCAGTTACATCCGTAGGCCAGCGTGCCGAGCCACAGATATAAATTCCGTCCATGGCAAACTCCACGGGGCGGAGCTTTAAGTGTGCTTCCAAGAGAAAACCAAACTCATCTAAGGAGACCTTAAGCATTTTGGAGATATTTTGGTTATCCTCGGCGGGAATAAGAGGAGTAGTTAAAACAAGCATATCACAAGGAAGTTCTATTTCCTTTCTCCATAATTCATGGTACACATTTATTCTTTCAGCCTTCCTATTCCCAATAACTTCGGGAGGCCTTTCTAAGCTATATCTAACGAATCTGACCCCCAGCTCCATGGCTCTTCGATAATAGCTTTCAAAATCCACACCATAAGTCATGAGGTCTCGGTGCAATATCCAGACCTTTGCCTTTGGATTCGATTCTTTAATAAGGAAGGCATTTTTAATTGCCGTCATGCAGCAGATTCGACTGCAATAAGTTCTTTCAGGAATCCGGGCTCCTACGCAATTGATCATGACAACATTCTGCCCCAGAGGTTCGCTATTTTTCATACGCTCCTCTAACTCCAGTTGGGTAAATACATTAGTTAGCTTCCCATAGCCATATTGGCCCGTCGGTTTCAATGGCTGAGCTCCGACAGCTACTATAATAGTACCCACATTGAATTGGTTCTCTGTGCCCTTCTTATCTAGATTGACATCGAAGTTACCTATAAATCCAGTTACTTGTTTTACTTTGGACGAGAGATGAGTCTTGATTTTGGGATTATTTTCAACATGTTCAACAAGTGGTTTGATTAATTTCACTGCTTCTTGATTCGTGGGAAAAAGTTTATTAACGCTGCGAAGAGTGCCACCAAGTTCTGGCTCCTTCTCTACTAAATGAACATCAAAACCTTGATTGGCTAGGTTTAGGGCTGCCTCCATTCCTACGATTCCTCCACCAATTACCAATGCCGAGGGAGCTACCTTTATTTCAATCTCTTCCAGGGGCTCCAGCAACCTAGCTTTGGCCACACCCATCCTTATCAGGTCTTTAGCCTTCTCCGTAGCTTGCTCAGGCTCACGCATATGCACCCAGGAGCATTGGTCTCTTATGTTAACGAACTCAAAAAGATATCTGTTTAAACCCGCCTCCTCACATGCAGCCCGGAAGAGCGGCTCATGGGTTCTAGGAGTACAAGAAGCTACTACAACCCGATTCAGATTGTATTCTTTTATCCCTTTCTTAATTGCTGAAACCCCTTCCTCAGAGCAAGTGAACAAATTGCGCTCAGCATGCACCACGTTCGGTAGCTGCTTGACATATTCAACAAGGTCTGGGACTTTGACATATGCTCCGATATTTATGCCACAATGGCAGATAAAAACGCCAATACGTGGTTCTTCCACTTTACTTGCCTCCTCGCGAGCGGAGCGAAGTAATCTCTTCAGCAGCCCTGCCTGCTGCACCCGAGGCTTGGGTTACGGAATCCGGGATATCCCGGGGACTATGGACATAGCCACAGGCAAAAATGCCCGCCTTCGTAGTATCCAGCGGTTGCAGCAATTTATCTGGAATTTTTACAAAGCCTTCTTCGTCTAACTCTATCCCTAGTATTATTGCCAATTCATCGTTTATTTGAGGAACCATGGCTTGGGCAAGGACCACCAGTTCCGTCTCAAAGCTCTTTACTTCTCCACTGGTGGTTTCCTCATACCAGATAATAGGGTTATCATTCTCGGGATTAACTTCAATCCTGCCAGGACGCCCCCTGACATAAGTCACGTCGTATTCCTTTTTAGCCCTGGCAATGTATTCCTGAAACCTTTTTCCTACAGCCCTCATATCCATGTAGAAAATGGTGGATTTTGTCCCTGGACGATGCTCAAAAGCCAGCATTGCCTCCTTGGTAGCGTGCATACAGCAGACACTGGAGCAATACGCTTTATTCCTAAAATCACGAGAGCCGACACACTGGATAAAAGCTATATCCTCAGGTATCTTACCGTCCGAAGCACGCCTGAGTTCTCCCATAGTGGGTCCGGAGGCAGCGGTCAACCTCTCAAACTCCATGGCAGTAATAACATTCTTGATCTTCCCATAGCCGTATTCTGTTAGTGCTGAAATATCGTATAGGCCAAGTCCTGAAGCGAGGATTATCGCTCCTACATTCAATTCAATGTTTTCATCATGCATCGTATAGACTATGGCGTTGGGCTCACATCGCCGTTCACATTCGTGGCATTCTATGCACCCTTCGATTTGTCCGGCAAGACAGCGGGAAGATTCCTCTATGGCTTCCTCCAGGGAATATCCCAAAGCCACTTCACGGAAGTCCTGTACCCTTGCCTTCACAGATTCCTCCCTCATGTCAACCTTATTTCTGGAAGGGAAGCGTCTTTTTCGGTCCTTTATCTCTTCTTGGGAAAATTTCTCTGGTTCCTTACCCGGTTCCTCACCCTCGATAGGTTGTCCATTCAAATATTGATTGATGGAGCGAGCTGCCTTTTTCCCTGCTGCAATAGCGTCAATCACAAAAGCAGGCCCGGTCACCACATCGCCTCCAGCAAATACTCCTTCAATATTGGTCGCCCCGGTCTCGTTATCGATTTCTATTGTGCCTCGCCTGGAAAGTGAAACTCCCAACTCCTTAACAAAATCTGTTTCCGGAGCCTGTCCCAATGCCGCAATCACCGTATCTACTGGAATAAGAAATTCAGAACCCTTGATGGGGATTGGACGAGGACGACCGCTGGCGTCTGGTTCCCCAAGCTTCATCCGCACACATTCCATTTTGGCAAGTTTCTTGTTCTCGGCATAGAAGCGGCTTGGAGTGGTCAGGAACTCAATCTTTATTCCTTCCTTTTCTGCTGCTGCTACTTCTTCCTCGGAAGCCGGCATCTCAGCGCGCGAACGACGATAAATGATGGTTACCTCTCCTGCTCCTAGTCGCTTGGCCGTACGGGCACAATCGATAGCTGTATTACCTCCACCAATGACCGCTATTTTCTTTCCTACATTTACCTTTTCCCCGAGAGTTGTAGCACGGAGAAATCCTATTCCCTCCATTACTCCAAGAATATCCTCACCCTCCACTCCAAGCTTCATACCACCGTGTGCTCCAGCAGCGACGAAAATAGCATCGTAGTCTTTTTTCAATCTTTCGAGGGTAGTATCTTTACCAACCTGTACACCCGTTTTTATCTCCACGCCTAGCTTCTGGATGTTACCTACCTCCTGGCGCAGAATTTCCTTGGGAAGGCGATATTCGGGTATGCCGACACGAAGCATACCTCCGGGTTCAGGAAGTGCTTCAAAGATTGTTACATTGAGACCCTTTAGAGCAAGGTCATTAGCAGCGGCAAGACCGGCAGGACCTGAGCCTACAATCGCTACCTTTTTATCTGTTTTTGCAACTACCGGGACTTCAAGGTCTTCGATATTCCATTGGTCCCCGGGCACTCTCTTAAGGTCGCGGATACACAGTGGCTCATCTATTTGCCCGCGATTACAAGCTTCCTGGCAAGGGGCATAGCATACCCGCCCAACACACGCTGGTAGGGGATTTGTCTCTCTTATGAGCTTATAAGCCTCTTTAAACTGTCCTTCGGCAATGAGCTTGATATACCCAGGCACATTAGTATGGACGGGGCAAGCATCCATACAGGCCGCTTTACAGGGGCGCTCTTCCCTTTTGTCAATAACACATTTCTTAGGAACAGCCTGGGGAAAGAATAGGTATATGGCCTTCCTCTTTCCAATCCCCTGATCGAATTCGTTTGGTATGATGACGGGGCATCCTTCCACACAGAGGCCACATCCTGTACATTTGTTCCAATCAACAAAAGATGCCTTTTTCTTTATCTTTACCTTGAACTTTCCTGCTTCTCCAGAGACTTTTTCTACTTCAGAATAGGTTAAGAGCTCCATATTGGGGTGGGAATTAGCCTCAATCATCTTGGGGGCAAGGATACACATGGCACAATCATTAGTGGGAAAGGTCTTGTCCAGTTGCGCCATCCTCCCCCCGATACTAGGCGACTTTTCCACTAAATATACCTTAAAGCCCATATTACCCAGATCAAGTGAAGCCTGAATCCCAGCTATACCTCCACCGATGACTAGAACGGAATTATTCACTGCTTTTGCCTCCTAGAGCATCAGTTACCAAGGTCGCGATGTCCATGACTTTCATTTCTATATTGGTACCTTTCTCGGCACCTTTATCCACCATAGCGCACTTGAAATGGATCTGACATTTGGGGCAAGCGGTAACCAGCACCTCAGCGCCAGTATCTTTGGCTTCAAGTAGCCGTTCCTCTCTTATCTGCTTGGAATAAGCGCCGCAGTTAGTCCAGGCGCTGGTGCCACAGCATATGCTTTCATTGCCACTGTGCTCCATCTCAATTAGCTTTATCCCCGGGATAGCCTTTATTATTTCCCTCGGCGGTACATAAATCCCCAGGTGCCTTCCTAGTCGGCAGGGGTCCTGATAGGTTACTCGTTTAACCTTGGGATTACTTTGCTTCGCTTTCAATGACAGAGTGGAGAGATTCTGAGCTAAAAGCTCGGTGATATGTATTAGCTCACAATCAAGCTCTACATACTGGGGATAATCAATCTTGAACGTACGGTAGCCCTCAGGGCAGGAAAAGACTATCTTTTTAGCACCCGATTCCTTTATCATCTGAGCATTGAGTTGAGCCAGCTTCTTGAACGTCTCCACATCCCCGGTCCATAAGAGGTCATGTCCACAACATCTCTCATTAGGAAGCACCATAGGCTCTATCCCCAAAGCATTAAGTACTTTGATACTATTTCTGGCAATATTCACTGGGCTGACCTCAATGTCCTCAAATACTGGCTCGAAATAAGGAGCGCAGCCCACAAAATACAATACCTCACTCTTCTCCGAGGTGCGGCAGCCATCGAGCCAGTCCAGTCGTTTTTGCCTGATATCAGAGCGAGACATGAGTCTCATTAAGGAAAGAAGGGTTCCTGAGTGAGCACAATCACCATGCTCGCCCTCGCCAGAAGCTAGCTTCCTCACCTTTTGCGTAAACACAGGATAATCAACGTCTGAGGGGCAGAGATTCGAGCAGGCGTAGCAGGTAAGACAGGAAAATAGCTCTCGGTCATGAATTAACTCATCTCCAAAGCCCATCAAGGCTCTTTCCAGCATAAATCTTGGCGAAAAATTGGAATTATACCTTGAGACTGGGCAAAGACTTGTGCACTTGCCACATTCCAGACAGTAGTAGGTCTTTGTTTCCTTGATAATATCTTCGAGATTCACACCTTGACCCCTTCCCGGATAGGCAAAGGACCTAATTTCTTAATCTGCTCGACCATCTCCCCGATTACCTGGGCAAATATTGGCGACTCAGAAGTGGATATCATTTCCCGCCTAAGGCGCTCATCCTCTAAACCAAGCGTATTGACCACTCTCTTCAGCTTCTCAAACATGGCATCGCACTTCAGCGGACCATTAAGATAATGGCAATCTGCTTCATGACAGCCAGCAACTAAAACCCCATCGGCCCCCATTTCAAAGGCTTTCAAAACGTATATCGGGTCCACCATTCCGCTGCACATCACCCTGACAATACGCACGTTAGCCGGGTAATG
>JGI2173J19968_10001030_pt1 | contig 10995 bp, 10 predicted proteins | sample DeeMarSWOR136_30_FD_19968 | JGI IMG/M metagenome (IMG submission 19968) | reverse complement strand
ATGGCTTGAATGTTGGAGTCGATCGTCTTGATTCCCGGCCAGTCCGACCCATAAACACATTTATCGATGTTTTTTTCCAGATCAGGAAAGTAATGTAAAAGATTTTTCGGAGGAAGACCTGAGATCTCCAGATAGAGGTTCTGGTGAAGACGGGAGAGAAAAAAAGCTTTCTCATACCAGAGACCTCTGCCGCTGTGGGCCATAAGAATGGTGAGTTCAGGAAAATCCGCGGCCACATCATCCAGATGGACTGGGTTTGCGTATTTTATCTTTGAGCCTTTGAACACAGAAGAGCCTGTGTGCACGAGCACCGGCAGCCCGTGTTCTTCAGCCAAAGAATAAACTGGATATATTTTGCTTTCATTCGGGTAGAAATGGTTATACGATGGATAGAGCTTTATTCCTTTGGCTCCATGTTTGATGTGTTTTTTTAACTCTTTCCCCACATTGCTGACCTGAGTGGGATTGATTGTGCAAAAAGGAATGAAGATATCCTGACCCTGGCAAAAGTCAAATACGTATTCATTAGAGACGACACCTGTTACGAGCGGGCTTATTTCGGAGAGAATCACGGCTCTCTCGATTTGATGGCTTTTGAGATAGGCTGCGAATTTTTCAGGGTCGATCATCTCTTCATAACGTTCGTAGTACTCTGATTGGGCGGCTTTCTGGTAAGAATGAATCTCCTCATGCCAGTGCTCTTTCAGTCCGATATGGATGTGAAAATCTATGACTTTTTGCTCGGAGAATTTAGCCATTCTTTACTCGAGAATAAATATTTTGCTATATCGTATAAGTGCTTTTCTAAGTTTATGAAATGTCTTGAACATAAGCATTAAGTAACTGAGTCATTTAATTTCGGCAAAAGAAAGACCAAAAGATTAGTCAGGGACCCTGCCTTTTGAGTTTCTTTTTTCCGGAGTTCTGGGTTACTGCGTTAAGCTAGCCTTCTTTCTCTTTAAGGGCTATAAGTTCTGCTTCGAGTTCGTGAATCCTTTTTTTGAGTTTCTCTTTTTCTCCCTTTCTCGTCCTCCCGAGGATTCTAATAAGCACCATTGCCATGCAGATCAGAATCAGTACGTTTATTAATGAAGATGTCAAAAATGGAAACTTTATATTCAAGAGAAAGAGAGTTCCCACCTGGGATAGGTAGGACAAGATGAACAAAACAGCTAATATCAGAATCCACCATATCATGACTCTATCTCCTTTGGGAGGGAAAAAAATCTTTGTGTGCGAATACTCAATTTTTCTCTTTTAGCTTATAACAGAGCAAAATCTCGAAGTCAAGCTGGAGGAAGCTAGTGTCAAGCCCACATGAAAATGTCCTATTCTCTGCCACGTAAAAATGTCCGGTTTTGTATTTCACCTGAACTCTCTCAAGGCACCAATTATGATGAAGGAACAGCAGGCATTTCTGTATTTATTTTGAACTCAGAAGTTTCACTCGATAAAAAAGAAAGAAAGTTATCGCAATAATGAAAATCACTAAGCTGATTTTCCATGGTTTCGATTGAGAGAGACATTTAGAACACTGCCAAAAGAGTTGCCACTTTCATTTTTTTCCATGTACAATTCTGTTGCAAGGCGTATCGAGGAGGTCAAGATGAAAGTCAGGGAGATTTTCCAGCAAATCCGCTCTATCCGGATTCCCAAAGAAGGGCATCCTGCTGAGATGACCGTTGCCCAAGAGCTTCTGGACACAATGGGAACAGGAGCAGACATCCAGATGGTCGAACCATCTGATGTGAAATCCGGCACAGGGACATTCTATGTGGCTGTTGCGGATAAAGAACTTTTAGGATCACTTGTGAGTCAGGGAAAAAAACTGCCTTTAGATAGAGAGTGGGTTTTTTTCGATATCGATGAGAATAAATGCTGCTGGCTGCTGAGTTCGAAACCTTGCTTTCTTTATGCAGTGTTTTCGTATGTTTTGGAGAATTGGCTGGATAAAGATGTTTCACATTTCAAAACATGGCTCCAGGAAGTGAGCTTTGCTTTCGAAAAAGCCACATTCGATATATTTTTGACACAATATGCCCGCCTCATCCGTGGTTTCAACCGCGAACAATACATCCGTGAGTACGCGCGCTTGGGTTTCACCCATATCGAGGTGAATGCCTTAGCCATGACAAGGTCAAAAGAGAAAGGTGTGAAAGGAGAATTTTATCCTGACTTTTACACCTACTGCCCCGCTCTTGACCAGTTCGTTTCCAGCCGGTTGAATAACGGTATTTATCCTCAGGAATATTTAAATACGAACTTAAATCTTTTAAAAGAAAATGCCCGGCTGGCTGTTAAGTATGGATTGGCTCCTGGTCTTCTTTGCTTTGAGCCTCGTTCCGTGCCCGAGACCTTATTCCAGAGATACCCCACCTTGCGGGGAGCGCGGGTGGACCATCCTTTCCGCAGCTTTAAGCCCCGCTTTAATCTTTCCCTTGCCCATCCAGTCGTTCGGATGCATTACACGGAGCTCATCACTAACCTCATGATGGAAGTTCCGGCCCTTGAATTCATGAGCATCTGGAGCAACGACTCCGGAGCAGGGTTCGAGCACACAAAATCCCTGTATGTGGGAAGAAATGGGGGGGCTTACTTGATCCGGGAGTGGAAGGATGATGAGGAAATCGCGAAGGCCGCCGCCTCAAACATCATCGATTTTCTCACTCTCCTTCGGGACACAGCATCCCGGATCAATCCACGGTTTCGAGTGATGACGCGATTGGAGTCTTTTTACGGTGAGCATAAATATCTCTGGCCGAATCTTAAGGGTCGAATCGATGTGGAGGCCAACTCCCTTTTGGCCACAGGATGGGAAAGCAATTACCCCCATCCTCAATATCCGGATGTGAATGTCTCGGGTTCAGGATATCACAACACTCTGATGGATAAAGAAAAGGAGCCGCTGGATGAGCTTGAATCTAGAGGGAGTCATGGTTTCTTCTACCATTCCTTTGGATCGCACACCAACCACGAGCCGCTTTTGGGGATTCCTTTCCCCTGGTTGACTCATGAAAAACTTCACGCTTCCTATAAACTCGATGTCCGGACGCTGGCTCATTTGGGAGGTATTCAGCCTCCGGATAGGGTTCCTTTTGCTGTGAATCAGGAGGTTTTCCGGGAATTCCAGTTCGACCCTGAACTGGATATTGGTAAGACGGTGCTCCGTATAGCTGAGAAGTATACGGGAAAAGAACATGCAGGGGATTTGGTGAAGGCCTGGCGTTTGGCGGAGCAGGCGATCCGCCATTTCATGCCTCTTCCTCTTTATTCGCATTATGGCCTTGTTTGGCAAAGACTGCTCGTTCGTCCGCTTGTTCCCCATATCGACCGAATACCTGAAAGGGAACGATCGTACTATGAAAAATTCATGTGCACGTCCATCCATAACCCCAACCGGATTGACCTGGCTAGAGATGTCCTTTTCGAGCTTATCTCTAAAGACTATGCCCGAAAAACATTCATGAGGATAGATGAGCATGTCTGGGAGCCCTTGGAGAATGCGGTCGGTCTATTGAGAGAAAAGATGGAGCTTTTGCTTCAGCTTGGCGATGATCATGACTTCCGTGTTTTTGAAGATCAGTATTTCAGGATTAAGGCTTTGGGCTGTCTTTATGAAACATTGCGCAACACAGCTGTATGGATTTATGCCGTGCATGAGTATCTGGATTCCCCAGACCATTCGAGGAAAGCGGACTGCCGCAGGCTCTTGGATGAGATGATTGATAGAGAGATTCAGAACTGCCGCGTGCTGCTCCGGCTGTGGAAAGAAGCGCCCCTGGAATGGATGATCATTTCGGAGACAGAGACTCCATTCATCCATGGAGAGAATTTCCCTACACTCTTGAAGAAGAAGATGGCGCTGATGGAAAGACACAGAAACGATGAGCCTTACATCGATACCGATTACATGTTTCGTGTCGCAAACAATCCTTACGAGTGAGGGGTCGCGTCTTATCCAGTCTTGAATTAAGTCGCTATGTCATATACTATGAATGATTATAATGAAAGATTTATTAGACGTCATAGAAAAGAATAAACCAATCTCTATTGTGGTCCATAATAATCCGGATCCGGACGCGCTGGCGTCTGCCGCAAGCCTCAAGTTTTTACTCCAGAAAATGGGCTTCAAGAACATAAAAATTCACTATGATGGATTGGTCGGCCGTGCAGAAAACCAGGAAGTCATGAAAATGCTGAAAGTATCTTTATTCCTCACAGTAAAAATTTCTTCGCCCGAAAAACACCAGTTCATTTTAGTGGATTGCCAGCCGTTCACCGGCAATGTCATTCTACCCGATGGTGTGGTTCCCATTGCGGCTATCGATCACCACCCGATAAGAAAGAATACGTTCAAGATCCCTTTTCGAGATATCCGTCCCGACTATGGAGCCTGCTCCACGATCCTTTATGAGTATTTCACTTCCTTAGATATTCCCATTCCGACTAACATCGCCACTGCTCTGTGTTATGCCATCTCCAGTGAGACTCAAAGCCTCGGCCGAGAAGGAAGTCCAGCGGATAAGAAAGCCTATGTCGAACTCCTCTCCCGTCTGAGCTTCAGCCAGTTATCCAAAACTCAGTATCCAAAATTATCGAAGGATTTTGTTTCTAATCTTTCCCGGGCTTTACTCAATGCGTTTTATTATAAGAATTTGATCGGAGTTGTTTTGGAAGAGATGCCTTACCCTGACTTTGCTGCACAGATGGCTGACTTTCTTCTGCGTGTGAGAGGAATGACCTGGTCACTCTGCCTTGGGACATACAAAGATGCGCTCTTTGTCTCCATCCGGACCACGAATACTCAAGCCGATGCTTCAAAGATCATAAAGAAGATCATCCCCAAGCAAGGAGCATCGGGAGGTCATGACATGATCGCTGGCGGGCAGGTCAAGATTGACAAGAGTGACAGGAGCAAAGTCAGGGCTATAAAAAATGATGTTATTCTAAGAATGGTTCGGGCACTCCACTACTACGGCGCCCCACAGATAGTTAAATTAATCAGCAATGAACCTTTCCCTCTCTCTTAACCTGAATTATTCATAAAATCTGCCGACACATCATTCAAAAAATCTTTCAAGGATGATTGATCATCATATGTCGGCATCTTTTCCCCTTCGGGCTTAGTAAAATTGTCATCGCGAGCAAAGCGTGGCGATCTCATAGTGAATCGCTAATTGCACGAGATTGCCGCTGTCGCTTCTCTCCTCGCAACGACGTCTACTTCGTTACAGCGCAAGAGCGGTGGACGACCACAGCATCTTGCGCTGTGCCTCGTATCTGAGGCGACCTCGACTCGTGAATAATCCACGTTCACCTGAATTATTCATAAAATCTGCCGACACATCATTCAAAAAATCTTTCAAGGATGATTGATCATCATATGTCGGCATCTTTTCCCCTTCGGGCTTAGTAAAATTGTCATCGCGAGCAAAGCGTGGCGATCTCATAGTGAATCGCTAATTGCACGAGATTGCCGCTGTCGCTTCTCTCCTCGCAACGACGTCTACTTCGTTACAGCGCAAGAGCGGTGGACGACCACAGCTTCATGCGCTGTGCCTCGCATCTGAGGCGACCTCGACTCGTGAATAATCCACGTTCACCTGAATTATTCATAAAATATGGATTCTCAATCATTTTATTTACCGAATGCAAGGTCAGGAATCATCTTTATCTCGCCCCTTTTGTAAATATCAATGAGATCTCCTGTAGACGTAGTTGTTATTCACTCCAAACTACATAATATCGCTTTAAATAAAGCAGGCCGGTCTCCTCTTCAGTCTCCATCTTGTACATCTTTCCCTTCGCAAATAAATCAGGAGAACGGTCAAGCCAGATCTTGGAATCATAATATCCATCTCTATTGAATACATCGTAGGCTACATAATCTATTTCATTTTCCTTTTTCTTTTCATTTGTTTCCATCCAAAGATTTCCTCGGTTATCAACAATCATTCGGTTTGCAATAGTCTTAATTTTCGGAAGATCGATCTTCTTGGCAATTTTTAAAAACATTGGATTGGGTGCATTTTCGAAATTCTTATAGAACTCCTCTGCATCTTTATCAGTATGAGTAAAAGGTATTTGTTCATAAGTTCTGTGAATTTTTCGTATTAGCTTGCCGCTTTTGTCATACACGTCAATTGTATATTGGTTATTAAAGCAGTGGAATAACAACTGTCTTTTTTGGTCTCCAGCAAAAATTGAATGAGGTGTGTGTGGTAATATTAGTCTCATTGTGATTCCCGATTCACGAACTAGTTTAATTTCGCTTTGTGTAAATTCTCCATAGGAGCGGAGTTCTTTACCTGAAAAGTCAAACTCTTTAATAAAAATCTGAGACTTTTCTCCGCGAATTGTCTCTTTGGTTAAATAGGAAGAATCAGTTGTTAGATAAACAAAAGAAAGACTGTTTCGCCATTGATGGCTCTTTCGAAATTCACCGTGATCGTTAAATACGCTTGTTCTGCGTGCACGAGTATCCAAAGTTAATAATCCTCCATCTTGTAGTATGGCCATATATCCTACATTTTGAAACTCACCAGGGCCAGTGCCCTTTCCACCTATTGTGTGCTTAAATTGCCCGTTTTTATCAAAAACCTTGATTATCATGTCTCCTGTATCGTTAATATAGATGTTTTCCTTTTCATCCACTACGAATTTACCAGGTTCATAGAGAATAATATTCCCGTCTTCATCTTCTCCTCCGATTTTCAAATCTAACTCAAGCGTTGCGGTCTTGTTCGGATGTAAAGGCGGTTTTATGTTATAGATATTCTCAATGCCATCAATGATCTCAACGTTAGCCGAACTTTTAGATTTTTTACTGCAAGCAGATAAAACCGTTAAAACTATGATCGATAAAATAAACAGGGCTTTTTTCATGGTCCCCTCCTTACTGAAACTCTCTCCTCCCTTTAAAAATACTCTATCATGAACTGCTTATTCTCTCAACTATCTTTTTCAATCCAGGTCAGTATTTCATCTTGAACTTTTTTAAAGTCACCCCCTCATTGGCTCTGGAATAAAGATAGTTCTGGGCATCTATATAAATACAGTGGGTCGTATCAGGCAGGGTGATTGTATTCAAGAGGTCACCTTCGGGATTGAGAATGTAGACGTCGCGGCTCGGGTTTTTAGAAAAACTGCCCCCAAGGATGAAGATATTTCCTGAATTGTCTAATGCTATGTCTTTGTAGATGAGTTTGGACGGGATGACGAGCGAGGCAATTTTTTCTTTCTGGACTTTTTTTACTCCCAGTAGTTTTTTCGACCACAGTTTTTTCCCTTCCGGGCTGAATTTTTCGATTTTGTCCTGATAGTTATAAACGAGATACAGACTGCCTTGACTGTCGATTTCGAAATTAACCATATCCATCATGAGAGGGAGCTTTTCGTTCGTGTACCGGATTTCGCGCTGGATTTTGCCTGTCGAGTTGAAGATATAAATTCTCCCGGATTTTGTTGTGGAGAGTGTCGCCACTGCAATTTCTTCTTCAGGAAGAACGCTGAAGTCTGAGATAGGCAGGGGGATAGGGATGCTGTGCGTATAGTTCAAGTTTTTGTCGAAAACCTGTATTTTGGGATTAAACTGGTCACTGACATAGATGGATATCTTTGTGTTGTCTATGTACCTCGGGGCCAGAAATTCTCCAGGACCCTGTCCTTTTCGTCCTGTTTGCTTTGTCAACTTTCCTTTTGCATCGAATTTTTTCAAGGAATAATCCATAGTATCCGTTACGAAAATATTCTGTTCACGATCAACTGCGACTCCCACCCATTGGAAGAGAGTATCCTCTTCGAGACTCCCGATGGAGAGGACTTCTTCGAGATGCCAGTCTTTCTCCTCTTTCCCCTCAGTATATAGAAAAAAGGGAATAGTCATGATGAGCCAACAGAGAAGAAACACTCGTTTTCTGCGTAACATTCTAACTCCTCTCGAAAGAAACCCGTTCTTTTCAGGGTTGATTTTTATCCAGGAACTTCTGGATGGGCCGGGGATTATTCATCTAGATATTTTAAACAGAACACATATCCAATCGCACAATACGCTATGCCATTGTAGAATTGAACAAAATTGGGCAGTTGCCTAATTTTATCAAACATGCATCTTCCCAGAGCTTGTTCACAATCTCCAAATTCCTGAGAAAATCCATTAAAAACTATAAGGATAGTGATAAATCCTAAAAGGAAAGCTGTTTTTCTGGATTGTTTTCTAAAATAATTCATTTTCTTCTCCCTTAAGGTTGAATTTTTAAGAGTCTGGTCTTTTTCTTTTTGATGTGAAGCTGGATTCAAATGAAGTAACGTTTGCAGAAATCGTATCCAACCAGACAGAATGTGAGGTAAGTTCCACCTCCTGCGGCAACGCCAAGGAGAGCCCCTGGAAAATTCCCGGCCGCAAAGCCTGCCACCACACCGACAAATGCAGTGATCCCTGCATCGATCACGCATTTAATGAAAGCTTTTGAGCAGATGTCTGCAGACAGTTGGGGCGGAAAGGCAAATGCCATGAGGATAGCGAGAGATAAAGCCACAGCCGTAATCCGAAAGCTCCTTTTTCCTTTGAGATGCTTCATTGTTGAACCTCCTTTTGAAAAATTGATTGATCGGTCAATGGATATACGCCATTCCAATCTCGAAATTACTTTTAAAGACGAAAGGGCTCCATTTTATTCTCATTCTTCTTGTCATACCCTATGAAAAGTCGATACGGATAAGAGAAATCTCTTCCAGGGATTAAAAAAGTCATTCAAGGAAGGGAGAGAGGATCAAAAATACTGATCCAGAGTTTTTAAGAGGAGTAAGGATCTCTAATCGGCTTTCTTATCGTGTTTTTCATTCATGCGCATGCCCAGATAATAAGGTTTTTGAGACGCGAAGGCCTTAGCCTGGGCGAGGATGGCTTCCTCAACATACTTGGGGCTGTACCGCCATGTCTCATAGTCGAAAGTCACCGACCGTGCGAAATACAGAGGTTTTAGCGCTTCCACGATATCTTTTCTGGTTTTTGAAGAACCATTCCTGTAAGAAAAGAGGAGCTGATAGACAAGCTGAGTCCACATCAGAATATCGATGTTGTAGATGTCATGCTCGAACATCTTAATCAGGCTTGAATGAGCATAATCGCTCAGGATCCTTTTGAGCAGCTTGGCTCTCAGGAAGTATTCATCCCTCAATTTGTCTTTGAGGTCTCTCATGTCGATCATCAATTCCTGAGGCCAGCCGAGTTCTTTGAGACCGAACCGGGCCTTTGGTTTGGGCCTCACCACTGGAGTCGCTATCCAGGATGATTCTTTAGAGAGAAGAACATTAAACAGAGTCGTAATCACTTGAGTGAACATGGGACCGAGTTTTGGTGAGCTGGCTTTATGGATTTTAGCTCCAAGGCCGACTTCGCATATCTTGAATTTTCCGAAAATGGCATGGAGGGTCATAAAAACATCCACGCCGTACTGTTTTGTGCAAGAATTCCATTTTTGCTTTAACCAGTGATTGATGAGTGTGGGCGAAAAACTGAATTCCCCACCTATGGGCTGACGGAGATCTTCCCCTAACAGACCGTAAAACAGAGGATAACAGAGGTGATTGGTGATTGTCCCATCGAACTGATGTCGGGAATAAAGAGGTAAGCCGTAATCATACCCTTTCAGTATGGGATCTCCCAAATACTTTATCCATTCAGGAGTGATAGAGCGAAGGTCCGCATCTACGACTACGCCTCCCTTTAGTGTCCTGGTATGCGTCTTGGCAAAGTTGAATAGGTTCAAGAAATTATTCCCCTTGCCCTTCACTCCTTTGGGAGTGGAGATGTAGTGTTTTGGAGTCTTGGTCTTTGTGGAGAGAAACGCGCCCTTCGTGTTGTCTTCACTGTTGTTATCGGCGTTTATAATCAAGGTGTTGAGATTGGTGAAATATTTTGTGAGTCCCTGGTCAACCTGTTTGGTGACAAACGGAATGGTGTCTGCTTCCATGTATGAAGGAATTCCCACAATAAATTCGATACCCGACATTGAGTTGTTCATAAAAAAAACTCCTCACGTGATCTTTGTAAAGAGGGATCAGGGCTTGATTTTGGTCATTTTGAAGCGAACAATTAACATCTGAGCTTAAATGTTTTCCTTTTTATGAATGTCCAAAGTCAAGCCCTGACCCCGTACATTCTCTTGCTCATTATAGGAAGGGGAAGAGATTTTGTCCATGGCTTTAAAGTGATTTTATTGGCCTTCTTTTCCCTGAAATCATTGAGCTCAGCCAGGAGCTTATTCAAAAAAAATTTTAAAGTGGAATTATAACCAAAGATTGGTGTAAAAGAAAAGGAGAAGATGTGAAAAGGAGGAGTATGAAATGAAAAAAAAATTTGCACTGTGTCTTATTGCAGGAGTGTATCTTTTTTGTCTTCCCAACGTCTTCCCTCACTGTCAGATTCCATGCGGAATATATAATGATGAAATGAGATTCATGATGATGAAGGAAAATATTGAGACAATCGAGAAATCCATGAAGCAGATTATTGATCTTTCTAAGGAGCCGGATAAGAACGCCAATCAGCTCGTACGGTGGGTTCTCAACAAAGAACAGCATGCAGATGAGTTGGCTGAGATTGTGACTTATTATTTTTTAACCCAAAGGATAAAACCTGTAAATGAAGATGATGCAGCCGCTTTCGAGGATTATCTTTTTAAAATATCTCTGCTTCATAAAATGCTCGTGGTGGCTATGAAGACGAAGCAAACGACGGATCTGAACAACGTGGAGGAACTGCGTTCGCTATTGCAGGATTTTCACAATGCCTACTTCGGAAAGAAAAAATCAGCCCCTCAAAATTGAAAATCTTTACTTGAATATATTTTCTTTTTCATTTATAAATTAAGTTCTGATATTAGTATTGGCCCTGCTTTATTGAGGGTCGACTTTGCGTCAAGGATTTTTCCTTTTGTCAAAGTCGAGACCTGAGGCTTGGGACCAAATGAAAAAATCTTTAAGGAGGTCATA
>JGI2173J19968_10001027_pt1 | contig 11002 bp, 11 predicted proteins | sample DeeMarSWOR136_30_FD_19968 | JGI IMG/M metagenome (IMG submission 19968) | reverse complement strand
GTTGCCAAAACTCAGGATGAGGAGGTTGGGGATGGAACGACAACTTCGGTAATCTTAGCTGGCGAGCTATTAGGAAAAGCTGAAGACCTGATCGACAAAAATGTCCATCCGACCGTGATAATTGATGGGTATAGAAAGGCAGCATCTAAAGCACTTGAGATGCTCGAAATGATTGCGATCACTGTAGAACCCAAAGATAAAGGGTGTCTAAAAAAAGTGGCCATGACCTCTATGGCAAGCAAGCTAGTCGCTGGAAACCGTGAAAAATTAGCTGAGATAGTTGTAGAAGCAGTTCTAGACGTAGCCGAAAAAATCGGAGACGAGATTAGAGTAGACTTGGATGACATTATGCTGGAAAAGAAAAAGGGAGAATCTGTCACAGACACGCAGCTCATCAATGGCATAATCCTTGACAAAGAGGTTGTTCATCCAGGCATGCCTAAACGTGTAGAGAATGCGAAAATCGCCTTATTGGGCACCGCGCTAGAAGTTGAGAAGACCGAGTTCGACGCGAAGATCACCATAGAGACGCCGGAGCAGATAGAATCTTTCCTCAAAGAAGAAGAGAACATGCTCCAAGAAATGGTTGACAAGATCGCCAAGTCAGGCGCTAATGTCCTCATCTGCCAAAAAGGTATTGATGATATGGTTCAACACTTCCTAGCAAGAAAAGGCATCCTAGCAATAAGACGCGCAAAGAAATCCGACATGGAAAAACTTGCTAGAGCCACAGGTGGCAAAGTTGTCACAAACCTGAACGAATTGGCTAAGAAGGACCTTGGCAAAGCAGCGCTCGTGGAGGAAAGAAAGATCGGCGACGATAAGATGACATTCGTTGAAGGCTGCAAGAATCCACTTTCAGTAGCTATACTGATCCGCGGGGGAACTGAGCTAATCGTAGATGAAGCTGAACGTTCAATTCATGACGCCTTATGTGTAGTCCGAGACGTGGTGCAAGAGCCTAAGATTCTGGTGGGAGGAGGAGCTTCCGAGATAGAACTCTCGAGAACATTGAGAGATTACGCTGAATCTCTGCCAGGCAGGGAGCAGCTCGCTGTTCAAAGATATGCCGAAGCGATAGAAGCTGTTCCGTTAACACTTGGAGAAAATGCTGGTCTCGACCCCGTCGACATACTTACAGAGCTTAGAGTTCGTCATGAGAAAGGCGAGAGATGGGCGGGTGTAGATGTTTTCGAAGGTAAAGTTAAAGACATGGAGAACCTTGAAGTCTACGAACCTTTGGTGGTTAAGAAACAGTTAGTCAAATCCGCAACTGAGGCTGCTACCATGATACTAAAGATTGATGATGTAATTGCGTCTGGAAAGACGAAAATGCCTCCTCCTGGTGGTGCAGGTGGGATGCCGCTTGGCGGATATGGTGGAATGCCACCAGAATATTAACAGTTAGATCTAAAGACCCCCGATGATGGGGATCAAAATTATGAAAATACAGGTTTTATGCAGGGCGTAGGTGAGGTGTTTGGGAAAAGACAGGCAGTTGAGAGGGGGAGAAAAGGGTGGAAGAGAGAAAGCTCGGCCTAGTAAGAAGAAGGATCGTGAGATGAAACGTAAAAAGGCGAAGCGTGACAGATTACAGCGACAAAGAGATAGAACATAAGGTGAGTGTGTTTTCACCAAAGAATACTTTAATTTCTCGTATCTATTATTTTATTAGAGGTATTGTAATAGAAATTTGGGAGGAATGAGAATGGAACTGGAAGAAGCTGATAAATTATCAAAATATTTGATTGAAAATCTCAGAGTATCTTTGCTCTATCATTGCTCAATTAGTGAGACTCAACTTAGGAATCTTAGTTCTGAAATATCTTATTTATTAGGGAAATACAAGTAGGACTCTCTTTGAACACTGCTTATGATAACACGCGCATTGATTAATGTCGTATTCTAAACTGTTTTTCTCTAACAGTGGAGATGTCTGCCTCAAACTCCACCTTTAATATTTTTACTCTGCACGCATAGGTGCATAAATGATAAGTCTTTGTATGAAGGTTTACATTAACGGGAGAAGGAGAGCGATGGTGAAAGGAAGTGAATACATCCGATGGTTTGAGGACATAGGTTCAAACGATGTTCTCGTGGTTGGAGGAAAGAATGCTTCCTTGGGAGAAATGATTCGTACTCTTAAGGATGAAGGTATTCGTGTTCCTGATGGATTCGCCATAACGGCCGAGGCTTTTTGGAAATTTATGGAAGTCAATGATATGAAGGAGAAGATCAAATTTCATCTAGGAAACCTGAAAAACGGAGACAAGACTCTGGAATTCAAGGTGGGAAGATCCATACGTAATCTTTTTTTGGCTAGTCGTTTTCCGGAAGAGCTTGCTGAGGCGATAAGGAAATCCTACCGGGAATTATGCCGGCGTTACGCTAGTGATGGGGTGGATGTGGCGGTGAGAAGCAGTGCTACAGCTGAAGATCTGCCTGAGGCGAGTTTTGCCGGTCAACAGGATACTTACCTGAATGTAAGAGGTGAGGAAGAGTTGTTAAATGCATGCCGGAAATGTTTCGCTTCGCTTTTCACTGATCGAGCAATCGTTTATCGTGATGAACACGGATTTGAACACACTAACGTCGCTCTTTCCATCGGCGTCCAGAAGATGGTACGCTCTGATAAAGCATATTCTGGAGTAATTTTTACCATTGACCCAGAGACCGGTTTCCGTGATGTAGTTGTCATAAATGCTGCTTGGGGACTTGGCGAGATAGTTGTTCAAGGCATAGTTACACCAGACGAATACATGGTTTTTAAGCCCTTACTGAACAAAAAAAATCTAACCCCTATCATCAAAAAAACCTTGGGTGACAAATTAAGGAAAGTGGTATACGCCAAAGGGGGAGACAATACCATCAAGAATGTAAATACTTCCAAAATTGAGCGCGAATCCTTTGTTCTTGAGGATGAAGAAGCTTTAAAGTTGGCACGCTGGGCTTGCGCCATTGAAAAACATTACAAGACACCCATGGACATCGAATGGGCCAAGGATGGTGAGACTGGCAAGTTATTTATCGTCCAAGCCCGCCCAGAAACAGTTCAAAGCCGAAAGAAAGCTGGTTCGTTGAAAACCTATCAGCTAAGGAAGAAGGGAAGAATACTTTTGTCTGGTCTTAGCATTGGCGATGCCATTGCCGCTGGGAAAGTTTGCAGGCTCAAAAGAGCTAGTGACATCGCTCTTTTTATAGACGGTACAATCCTGGTTACCGAAATGACAGACCCCGACTGGGTGCCAATCATGAAAAGGGCGGCGGGAATCGTAACAGATTATGGCGGTCGCACCTGCCACGCAGCTATTGTCAGCAGAGAGTTGGGGATTCCAGCAATTGTGGGAACTGGAGAGGCTACAAGAGTTTTGAATGACGATCAAGGGATAACTATTTCTTGCGCTGAAGGTGAAACCGGCTATGTTTATGAGGGCATCCTTGAATTTGAGGAATCGAAAGTGAGTCTTGAAGACATTCCAGTGACCAGGACCCGCTTAATGTTGAATATGGGAAGCCCTGATATAGCCTTCCGGTGGTGGAAGTTGCCTTGCGAGGGAATTGGTCTTGCTAGAATGGAATTTATCATCAATAACATTATCAAGATTCATCCTATGGCTCTGGTTCGTTTCGATGATTTAAAGGACGAAAAAACGCGCAAACAAATTCTGGAATTGACCCGTGGCTATAAAGATAAGACAGAGTATTTTGTCGAGCATTTGGCAAGGGGGATTGCTAAGATCGCCGCATCCCAGTATCCTGAGCCAGTCATTGTGCGAATGAGTGATTTCAAGACGAATGAATACGCCAATCTTATTGGTGGGAAGCAATTCGAATCCAAGGAAGATAATCCCATGCTGGGTTTCCGGGGCGCCTGTCGGTACTATAGCGACCGATATCGTGAAGGTTTCGCTCTCGAGTGTCGTGCCATCAAACGGGTCCGTAAGGAGATGGGATTAACTAACGTCCTTATTATGATTCCCTTCTGTCGAACTCTTGAAGAAGCAGACAAGGTTTTGGATGTGTTAGCTGAAAACGGGCTGAAGCGGGGTGAAAACGGACTACAAGTGTATGTTATGGTTGAGATACCGTCCAATGTAATATTGGCAGAGGAGTTTGCTGAACGTTTTGACGGTTTTTCCATTGGCTCTAACGATCTCACCCAGCTTGTTTTGGGTGTGGATCGCGATTCAACAGGGCTCGCCTACCTGTTTGATGAACGCAATGCAGCAGTCAAAAAGATGATATCCGCTCTTATTAATGCCGCCCACAAGGCAGGCCTCAAAGTAGGCATATGCGGTCAAGCACCCAGCGATTATCCTGACTTTGCTAAATTTCTGGTCGAGACTGGCATTGACTCTATCTCGCTAAACCCAGATAGCGTCGTTAAAACAAAACGGCTTGTCGCTACAGCCGAAAAAATGCTAACTCAATAACATAGTTAAACCCTCTTTATCGGTTGCATGCATGCATAACCTTTTGCCCCTCGCTCGCACGTAGTTTCTGCTCCAAACACCAATCTAAGATGGAAAGGCTAAACCATTTTCTAAACCATAATTAATTTGGACAAAATAAATAAAATCGCATGATTTGAAAAAATCTAGATAAGTGGAACGAACCACTGAGACTACATAAGATCCAAGAATCATATTTTTATTCTGTAACTTCGCTGCGCGCGCATGAAAAGCTCTTATTATCTTAATTAGAAGGGAAATTGTTTAAGGGTTATTTGCGGTACTATTTTGCGAGAAAGAGGATGGTTTACTGATGTCCAAAGAATGTAGCTCAACCAATCAAATCTGGAAGCGCTCCCCCACTTGCACCTAAAATTGAAGAAAGAGAAACAGGTAAGCCAAAAGAAATAAAGGAAATAATAGTAGAAGAAATCCCTAAAGTAGAAACATTGGTTTGGGAGGGAACCGTTCCTCCCCAAAAGTGGATGAATTTCTATACAAGAGTTCTGTCACGATTTCCAATAGGTCCAGCACTAAAGCTTCACGTGAAAGTAGAGGTTAATCCAGATGAAGGAATACCAAAGCACAAAGTCGATGAAACCAAGATCTCTCTTAGGGAATTGGGACTAAATGATCGCTTGTAACTTTACCATATTAGGCTCCCAATATGTCTCTCGTTTTCTTCATTTCTTCAAATATCTGTTTTCAATCTCGTGAAAATTTTCAGGATATAACTCTTTTAACTTATCTCGATAACCTCTGAAACCAAGAAGCGGAAGAACAAACAAAACTTTCGGATCATTATTCCAACTTTTCAGGAACCCTTCATAGATTTTTTTGTTATTTTTGTTCTCTAGAAACTCGGCTATCTTCTCAATTTTCTCCTTTTCCTCTTCGCTGAAATCTTTTTTTATTTTCCCCTGGGTTTCAGCATGGTTCAAACGCTTTTCTAAATCAGCTAAATCTTGAGGCTGATTAAAACAGTCATCAATACTCTTTAAAATCTGAATTTGTCTCTCAGTCTCAATAATCACAAACTCTTTCGGAATATTTTTAATACCAGGATAATCTCTTCTCAGTTTCTCTTCTGCGGTGAGAGAGAATAAATCGGCGTAATCTTGGAGAGATGGAGTTTTACATACTAGCTTGTACGCCTCAAGCAATTCCTGTTTATACCTGATTATTATTTTATGTTCTTTTTCACCACGTTGCAAGAGAACGGTTTTTTCCCATAGAGCGTTCATTTTGTGAAGAAACTGATTTAGAGCGCTAATTGTTTCTGGTTGATTAAGCAGCTCCTTTATTTTGTTTTTGAAATCTTCTGCACAGTTGTGTTCTGTCACGGTGAACCATAAACTATAAGGGATTACTGTTCTTTCCTCAGGAGTCTTTGGCTCAAGGTCCCTAGCTACCTCTTCTTTCAGAAAATTAGAAACATCATTATAAAATAGTTTTTCGATGCTGATTTTTTCGGCGCTATATCTTCTTGAATCAATGTCACGGGAAACTAAACCAAGTTTCTGCAACCGCTTAAGATAGTCTGAAAGAAGGGTTGGATTCTGGATTTTTGTTTTGCCTTCCCCGTTTTTGTAAGTCCATTTCAGTGTTTTTGCTATGTCGGAGTAGCTTTTCGGTGAATCAGCTAATGCTTTTAAAATCTCCCGTTCTCCCGGTCGAAGTTTTTTAGGTCGTTTTGTCTTAGACATTTTACTACACATTCAGTGTAGTTTCTATACTGATATTTTATATTTAACATTTTCTCAAGAGTGACTTAAGGAGACTTGAAAGTTGAACCATTTCAACAACAAAGACTTAGAAAACCAAATCGTTGAACTACTAAAAGAAACACCAATTCCAGCGTCAATTGATTATGTAGCTCAGCATTTCAATTTAGCATGGGGGACCGCAAGAGCAATCCTGTTAAATCTAGTTATTGAAGGAAGGATTCAGTCACAGAAAACGACAAAGAGTCTTATTTTTTGGGTGAAAAGGAGGTCGCAGCTCAGCCATGACTAAGGAAACTATCACAGTCTCAAAGTCGAAACTACGGGAAATCACTGAAGGTCTAAGAGACGTTGAAGAAAAACTGGAGCGTCTTTCAAAATGAATCCAGAAGAAAGAGACGCTTTAGCTCAAGTTGTGTCTAACCGAATACAGCACATTCTTGGGGAAAAAGAGGACTTAGAAAACCTGCTTATTGTGTTGGGAAAACCAATTCTTGACACTAAAAAGTTGCAGTATGATGCTATGAAAGTGGTGACAAGGCAAACAGAGGGTTCAAAGGGGTACTACCTAAAGGCTATCCCAGAGGATAACCAGAACAATAGAGACTTTGAGCTATTAATCGAGGACCTGAAACAGCATAACGGCAAACTGACAAAACAAGGATATTTCTGTTGGCTTTTTGACGATCAAAAAACGGCTGGTATGAAACCAAGCAAAAAGTGAGGTTTTCACTTATGGTTGGAAAAGACAAGGTTTGCGGTGACTGTCGGTTTCACTTGAAAAGAGGGGTATGCCCTAGAGCCGAATACAAAAGCCATAAAGATAATCTGAACGCTTGCTTGTCCTCTGATCCAGCATGCGAACTATTTCAACCACGGCGTGGTAGCGACTCCGACGGAGACACCAGGAAAAGCCAAGCTGACACACTTATTCTCTTATGTCTACAGCAGGGTCCAGAGCTTTTCCATGACCAGCATGACACGCCTTATGCAAGAATCAAACAGAAAAACGTGAATGTGATTTTTCCAGTAAGAAGCCGCTCTTTCAAGGTGTGGCTTGCTAACCTTCTCTGGGAGAGAGAAGAGAAAGCGCCAAGTGCTGACGCTCTAGCTGGAGCTTTGAACGTGCTGCAAGCCAAGGCGCTCTATGAAGGACCAAAACACACGCTATACAATCGTGTGGCTCCGGCGCCGGACGGTTTCTGGATTGACATGGCAGACGAAAATTGGAGAGCAATTAGAGTAACAGGTGAAGGCTGGGAAATTGTTGATAATCCTCCGATTCTTTTTAAGCGTTTTAGTCACCAAAAAGCTCTCCCTACACCTGACCTTGAAGGTGATGCATGGGGTCTTCTTGATTTTCTGAACATTGACAAGAAAGACGAAGCCACTAGACTACTCTTCCTCTGCGCAGTCATAAGCTACTTTATCCCCCTAATTCCTCATGTGATTGTTGTTCTTTATGGGATCCAAGGTAGTGGAAAAAGTACTCTTTTCAAGATTGTTAGACGTGTGGTTGACCCTTCCGCGGTTGAGGTTCTGACACTACCAAGAAACGAAAGAGAACGGGTACAGCAGCTAGATCACCATTGGTGCGCTTTCTACGATAACATAACAAGTCTTCCAACTTGGATGTCTGATACTCTATGTCGAGCTGCTACTGGGGGAGGCTTCACAAAACGCGAACTCTACACAGACGACCACGACATCATTTACAACTTTAAGCGATGTGTAGGATTGAACGGAATTAATATAGCTGCACAAAGGGGGGACCTCTTAGACCGTAGCCTCTTAGTTGGACTAGAGGATATCCCCAAGAAAAAGCGGAGAACCGAGGAACAACTACTCAACGATTTCGAGGCATGTAAACCGTACATCCTTGGAGGCTTCTTGAATACCTTAGTTAAGGCAATACGGGAATATCCTTATGTTAAACCTAAAGAACTGTTCCGGATGGCTGACTTCACACGATGGGGGTGTGCAATAGCCAAGGCATTAGGAAAAGTGGAGAAAGACTTTCTTGAAGCCTATGACATTAAAGTTAAGCTGCAGATTGAAGAGGCTGCTCATTCAAGTCCTGTTGCCACGGTTCTAATTGACTATCTGAGTAATCATAAAAGTTGGGAGGGTACACCGAGCAGTCTCTACAAGATTCTTCTTGGTCACGCCAAGGATATGGGAATAAGTACACGACAGAAAGCGTTTCCGAAGGCACCGCATATTCTTGTAAGAAAGTTAAACGAATTGGCGCCAAGTTTGAAGGCTTTAGGGTTAGAGGTTATAACTGGAATTCACACGGGGACACACCGATTAATATCTATAAATAGCGTTAGTGGCGTTAAAGCGTTAGACGAAATCGAAAATAACAATACTAACACTACTAACGCTTCTCCTATATCTTCTTCTAGTCCGATAGATGTGGCTTTTCCTTCAACCTGTTTCCTTTGCCACAAGTCACTACCAAGAGACCTAGCTTACTGTACCTACCTTCAGGGCAAACCCGTTCACCTTAGCTGCTTCAACAAGATTGAAGCTCAGAAAAAGAAGACTCGATGCAAACATCTCCAGAAAGAAAACGGTCTAACAATTTGTGGGCATCCAAAACATAATGGAGAAACAATCTCGGACCCTGATAACTGTAACCCTGAAATTTGCGAAGACTGGGAGGCTTCCTAATGCTTGTTAACTCTCTTAACCATTTTTCCGCAGAGCTGCCCGTCACAGTCACAAAACGAAAGCGAAAAGTCAACCTCAAAGGCTTACTAAAGACTCTTCGTAGAAAATGGCGAAGAGGCACATACAGAGACTTCGACAAACTTTTAGCGCAAATCGCAGAGTGCGACCTTGAGACAGCCTCTAAAATCCGTGAATCATGGGAAGACCTTGACATTCTGGGGTATGACCGAGAGATGTTTTTGGTGTGGTGCAAACCAAGAGGGATATAACTTGACACAAAAAGAAAACACCATTCAAGGATTGTACACACCGGAAGATGCACGTGGTAACTTCTTTTACTTGCTGTCAAAAATCTTGGATTCGCCTTTTCAAAAAAATTTCATACAAAGGAGAGAGACCTAATGGCACAACCAACAACCACCATGAATCCGGTGTGTTTAGTCTTTGCCACTTGCTTTGCGTTGATTGGCATAATAGGCTTCCAGTTAGCTGACAACTTAGAATCAAAAATTCTGATTTTTGGTTTTAGTCTCGCCTTCTTTTTTGGCACTTTCATTATGGATGCGTTACTTTCTCATCAGAGGGAGATGGAATGGGAACGGAGGACCCTAACTTGAATTTCAGGATTTGGTTGGTCCAGAAGGTGACAAACAAACAACTAACCAACCATATTAATATANTATATATATTTAATAGGAATGAGATTTTTCAACATCAAAAACGCCTAGAAGCATGTTCCATTTTAACTTTTGGCTATAAGTTAAAGTCTAACATCTTTTTTAGACCGAGAGCCTCTGTTTTTGCTTCTTTAGTACCTTTTAGGAGTGCATGTTAATAAATGACTGAGCAATACAAAGGCTGGTTAACAAATCCAAAAAGAAAGGAGAGACAGCAAAGGAGCCTAGCCTTTTCGGATAACGATGTTCAAGGCTTAATCGAAAAAATAGACAATCTCCCAAGATACTGCAAGAAATCTTTAGGTCCTGAGATAGATAGGCTTCTTAGACTGAGAGACAAGGCGATAACTTCAACTGGTTGGATTTGGTTTAAGAGAGCAAGCGAATTTTTGGGAGTTAAACGAAAGGATGTGCAAGTTACAGATTATCAGATTCTAGTAACCTTTCATATCCAGAAGAAATCTAAGCGGTTTAAAATCTGTCCTGCGTGCAACACAAAAAGCGGATTCAAAGCTAATTTCTGCAGACAATGCAAAGCCGATCTTCAATATGTAGAGATTCAGGGAGAAAAGGGAGAATTCATAGTCACTAAGCGGAAAACCTTGAAGAACCCTTTTGTGCAGCATATAGTGACTTGGCTAAACGAGTTTGACAAGCTAACTGAAGAACTGAAAAACCCTGAAGAATGCTGGTTCTTCCCTGCTTTGAGAGTGGTGTTCACTTCAGCATATTTCGACTTCAAAGCAGAAAAGCCTATGACAGTTCAGAACTTGGATCGGATTCTGCAAAGGCTAGATCATTCCATAACTAGCTCATTCTTTCGCTATTTTGCCACTGAGAAATACCTGACTTTGGGATACACGGAGAGAGAGCTTAAAGAAATTGGTGACTGGTCCAGCTCTAGGATGCCGGAGATTTACGCAGAAAGGAAGGGGATAACACCAGCTCAAAGACGATTCGCAGAGGATACAAGATAAGTTTTAGGTGAATATGATTGTTAACTCAGTCTCTTCAATGCCCTGAATGCGGAAGCACTGAGGTATGGAAGGCTGGGTTAAGATATACAAGTTATGGAGAGATTCAAAGGTATGTTTGCAGAGATTGCGGTTACAGGTTTAGTGACCCTGAGTTTTCAAGGAAAATAACAAATAGCTCATCCAACAAACAAGCTAATCGCCAAATCTGCGCTCTCGAAACAAAGAGAGTGAAAAACTTGGACGCAGCAAAAACCATAGAAAAAAATGCTGCGGGAGAAACAACCACAAAAGGACACCTAGTAAACTATGAAGCAAAACTAATCCTCAAAGGATTAAAACCAAAAACCATCATTAACCGAGTAAACACATTGAGGCTACTGCAGAAACGTGGAGCTGACTTACTGAAACCTGAAAGCGTCTTTCATGCAATCAACAACGCCAAAAGGTACAGCCATAAAACAAAGCAGCTACTAGAAAAAGGCTGGAGTGACGGAACA
>JGI2173J19968_10001023_pt1 | contig 11020 bp, 9 predicted proteins | sample DeeMarSWOR136_30_FD_19968 | JGI IMG/M metagenome (IMG submission 19968) | reverse complement strand
CGAGAAAGAAAATTGAAGAACAATACAGTTGGAAAAAAGTAGTTGAAAAGTTTGAAGGGGTTTATAGTAAGATTTCAACCTGATTGCAGGCAACGTCATACAGTTAAAATGTAGAAAGACTATATGTTAACTAATGAGGGTGCAGAATGAAGGTCTTAGTTACTGGGGGAGCAGGTTTCGTCGGTTCTCATGTAGCTGAATTTTACGCAAAAAATGGCGAAGATGTCTCGGTTGTAGACAACCTTTCTCGAGCTGAAACTCTCGCGAAAGCAGACAAAACCAAACGCGCGATCTTCTACAATTGGAACTATTTGAAGAACACCTATGAAAATATCGTTCTCACCAAGGGTGACATAAGAAACAGAAGGCAGGTTGAGAAAATGGCCTTAGACGTAGACTTAATAATTCACACAGCAGCACAAGTAGCTGTCACAACTTCAATCAGGGATCCATTGACCGACTTCGAAACAAATGCGCTTGGCACTCTTAACGTTCTCGAAGCTGCTCGGAGGTCCAAAAACGCCCCGGCCATTGTATATTGTTCAACAAATAAGGTCTATGGCGAGAACGTGAATGATATACCCACAATGGAGAGAGAAACAAGACACGTTTTTTCGGATAAGAAATTTGAGAAAGGCATCCCCGAGACGTTTCCATCTAATCTGTGCGCACACACTCCGTACGGTTGCTCCAAAATCTCAGGAGACATATATACGCAAGATTACAGTAAAACATATGGTTTGAACACTGGCATTTTCAGAATGTCTTGTATCTACGGTCCTAGGCAATTTGGAAATGAAGATCAAGGATGGGTCGCTCATTTCGCTATCTCAACCCTTCAAAACAAGCGACTAACTATATACGGCGATGGTAAACAAGTAAGAGATGTCCTATTTGTAAACGATCTCGTCCAAGCCTTTGACTTATTCTTCAAAAAAAGAAAAGAAATATCTGGAGACGTTTTTAACATTGGTGGAGGTCCAGAAAACACTCTGTCTTTGATAGAGCTACTGTCTCTCTTGCAGAGAGTAACAGGAAAACGATGCGAAGTCAAATTCAAGAATTGGAGGGCCGGAGATCAAAAAGTTTATGTTTCTGACATTTCCAAAGCCAGGAAAAAATTAGGTTGGAAGCCCACAGTCAATACATTGAATGGCATAAAAAACTTTGTGGAATGGTTTGAACGAGCTTAGCATCAATCCTAGAGAGAGCCACTAAAAAGGACTCGGTGTAGTCCACGTACAATCTGAAACAGAGTTTTGAAAGTAATAAGATGTGACAGAGAATAATACGCGCGCAAGAGTTGCCCGTCATAATTCTCAGTACATTCGAAAAACCTAAAATGTAGGGGCGATCGAGAATGTCGTCAGATAATAACTGGGATGAGGAGACTTATCATTTCTTAGACCATGGATTGATGAAGAGTTTTTGGAAGTACGTGATGCGAGTAACGGGAGAGCGCTCTTTTTCCCGATTTTTACGGCAAGGATTAATCCTTACGCTTCTATCGGGTTTTCCCACGGTGATCGGCTCGGTTCTAAGAGGCAGTATCTACAGGTCGCTCTTTGGATCCATGGGTTCAAATTGCTTCATCGAAAAAAATGTCCGCTTCTATGCGCCTCAGAGAATTCATCTTGGAAGCAGAGTGTTTATAGGCGAAGGAAGCTTCATCGATGCTGCCCCACCGGGCAGTGTCATATATATCAATGACAACGTTCACATATCTCAGGGCGTAGTGATTAGAGGTCTCAGCGGGACGATCGTCATAGATGAGATGGTAAACGTAGGAACCGGGTCTTTCATCTATGGCGCGGCCGACGTAAGAATAGGTCGCTATTCTCTCTTAGCGAATAATGTTGAGTTAATCACAGGGGACCACGTGTTCAAAGATCCATCGACCCCAATCAGGTTCCAAGGCCGGAATATAGGAAACATAGTGATTGGCGAAGACGTTTGGCTTGGCGCGCGTGTCACAGTTCTGCATGGTATCACCATTGGAAAGGGGTCAGTAGTTGGCGCTAACGCGGTGGTTACCCAAGATATCCCCAGTTACAGCGTTGCAGCAGGCAATCCTGCAACAGTGATAAGGAAACGTGAATCAAAAAGGAGTTGACCTTTGGAAGCTCTTCAAACTATCCTTATTTCCTTTTTTGGATTGCAGAGTTGGTTTTGTGGTCAGGGGGAAGCTTCGGATAACCTTAGCCAATCTAGCACCGGCGCGCGCGGGGCCTTGCTATATTGTATCATTCTTAAGCGGGTTAGGAGATTAGTATGTTAGGAGGTTGGCTCCAATGAGCGAAAAAACCAGAAAACTGTCGGTGGTGGTTCCTGCCTACAATGAAGAACAGTCCTTGCCTATCTTGGTAGAGCGGCTCGTTCAAACATTTGAAGAAAATCGCCTTAAAGGTGAAATCATAATAGTTGATGATGGCAGCACTGACGGGACAGGAAAAATAGCTGAAGACTTATGCAGAAGACATAGGCATGTCAGAGTTTTTCGCCACAAGAGGAGAATGGGAAAGACAGCAACTCTTCACACAGGATTTAGCAATGCTTCCGGAGATATTTTCGCGATGATCGATGCAGATCTTCAATATGCTCCTGAAGATTTGCCCAAGCTCTTGGCGAAAATCCAGCAAGGATATGATGTTGTGAATGGTTGGAGGAAACATCGAAGGGACTCTGTCTTCAAGAAGATTCCTTCTTCGATCTACAACTTTGTTTCGCGTGTTTCTTTTGGAATGCGCATACATGATTTTAATAGCGGTCTGAAAGCATTCAGACGGGAGGTGTTCGAAGGCCTCAACCTCAGAATAGATCAACATAGATTCCTTCTCAATTTGGCTCATCACAGAGGTTACAGAGTAGGTGAAGTCGAAATTCAACATTGCCTAAGAAAACATGGAAAGACAAAGTATGGGGCTTCCAGGATGTTCTGGGGTTTCTTCGATCTCATCGCCTTGAGATTTCAACTAGCCTTCTACGAGCGGCCAATGGCTTTGTTTGGCCTCTCAGGAATCATCCTTACTACTTTAGGATTCATAGGTGGTGCGTATGTGGTTGCCCTTAACATACTCTTTGATCACTCATTCCAGCAGCATTTCGCACTTCTCCTTCTCTCTAGTCTACTCTTAATCGCAGGAATTCAGACTTTTCTCTTCGGTTTTATCGCTGATATGATAGCGAGTCTAAGATCTGAGCAAGAAGAAATAGCGAAGAATAACAAAAAGCATCCAGAAGTCACAGAATATACTCCCAAACAAAACAGCACATAAGCGCGCTCTTTTCTCGTCGCCTGTTGGAGCCACTGAGCCATGCCCATGGCTCCTTGGAGGAGGTATGAATGAAGATAGATGTTGTGTTACTTACCAAAAACAGTGTTGAACCCTGTCTTAGGAAATGTCTCTATTCTATCTGTAACAACATTCCGATTAATCGCCTAATTGTTGTTGATGGCAACAGTCATGATAATACTGTAGAAACGATAATGAAAATACAAAGATCGAACAGACCTAAAATTGAGCTAATTTACGATGGTGGGACCAGAGGATCAGCCAGACAGAAAGGTATCGAAGCAGTAGAAACCGAGTATTTTGCTTTCGTTGACAGCGACGTCATACTCTGCGACGATTGGTTTCAAAAGGCGTTTAAGCTTATTGAAAACGACGTAGGCGCTGTTTGGGGAGTGGCATTAGATACAGAAAGACTATGGAAAAACTGGACCCTGGCTATATGTAGAATAGGTGGCTTAGCAATTGGCGAATTTTATGTTAGGAGCGGTCGCATGCGCGGTCAACTGCACGATACATTAATCAGGACTGAAAGCGTCAAAGACATACATATTCCCAGCGAACTTCACTCCTACGAAGATGAATACATCAGGCGACATATAGAAAAGCGCGGGTTCAAATGGTTGCCTACGCTTAACCCGTTTTGTTACCACTTCAAACCACATCATGACGTATTTAGTGCTTCTTATTCAACGGCGTCGTTAGGCAAACGTTATGGTTATTTTCCACCCAGGCTCTTTATGAAACACCTGTCATTGTCTATTCCGAGGGCACTATTGATCCTTTTAATTAGTAGAAACACCGAAGTGTTCACGATGGACTTGTTTAAGGAAATTGGTTTTGTATTGGGTTGGCTGGGATGCGCGCCCACAAATCAACTAATCAAGAACCTTAAATAACATGCAAGGTCGATTAGAAACACATGAAAGCCAAAGGCATAGAAAAGATACTGGTAACAGGAGGAGCAGGCTTCATAGGCTCCCACACAGTAGACCTCCTAATAAAACACGGATACCAAACAACCATAATAGACAATCTTGAACCACAAGTACACGGAAAAACCAAACCAGACTACATAAACAAAGACGCAACCTTCATTCAACACGACATTCAAGACCGCAACTTCCTAAGCAAAACCGTCTTAGAAGTCGACGCGATAATCCACCTCGCCGCCCTCGTCGGCGTAGGCCAGTCAATGTATCAAATCGAACGCTACATCAACACAAACACCAGAGCCACCGCCACCCTCCTCGACATCCTAGCAAAGCAAGAACACAACGTAAAAAAACTCATAGTGGCCTCCTCCATGAGCGTCTACGGAGAAGGAAAATACCACTGCGAAAAATGCGCAACCGAAGCTTACCCAGACCTACGCACCGAAGAACAGCTCAAAAAACGACAATGGAACCAAACATGTCCAAACTGCGGCTCAATCCTAAAACCATTGCCAACAGACGAAAACAAGCCATTGATGCCAACATCTATTTACGCCCAATCCAAACGCCACCAGGAAGAAATGTGCCTCCTAACAGGAAAAACCTACGGTATCCCCACACTAGCACTTAGATACTTCAACGTCTACGGATCCCGTCAATCCCTTTCCAACCCATACACAGGCGCATGCGCCATCTTCACAAGCCGCATACTCAACAACAAACCACCCTACATCTTTGAAGATGGAAACCAAGCAAGAGACTTCATCCACGTAAAAGACATAGCTCAAGCAAACCTAAACGCACTCCAACACAAGAACCCAAACTATAAAGCCATAAACATCGGAACAGGAAAACCAACCACAATCATCGAACTAGCAGAAACCCTGGCAAAACTCTACAAAAAACCCAACCTCAAACCACACATATCCAACGAATACCGCAAAGGCGACATCAGACACTGCTACGCAGACACAACAAAAGCCCAAAAACTCCTCCATTTCAAACCCACAACAACCCTACAAACCGGCCTAACCGAACTAGCAGAATGGGCCCAAACCCATGGATGGGGCGCCACAGACCTATTCGAAAAAGCACTAAAAGAACTAAAAGAAAAACACCTAGCAACCTAATAGAAGAGGCATTGGCTAACGCCTACGCACACAAAAGAGAAAACAAGGCCACTAACCCGACAACTTCTAACATCTGATACATCCACATTTCAAGGTAAACCCCAAAATGCGGAACACAAAAATTACTTTCCTAACTGCACACAGAGCATGCGAAGTTGACAAACAAAATGCCAAAAACAAATAGAGTCAAGAACTCAGAGATTAACTACGATCCAATGACCTTAGTGGAAACAATTCAACAGCTCGAAACAGAAAACGAAGAATTAAGGCATGAACTATGGAAGCACAAGCGAAAACCGACGGGAAAAATCGGATACCTGCTTCTTTTTTTTGGTGCAATAGCGTTGGTCTTATCTATAATCTACACTTCATACGTTCCAGCCTTCGTCGGCATATCTCTAACCTTCTGGGGAGCCCTATTCCTTTTCATAAAACCCACAAAATACGTGAAAGCCCACCTCCTAGAATCTACAGCCATCTCCACATTTACAAATATCAACAGAATAATAGCAAACATGAACTACAAGGGCAAAGGCATATATCTCCCTCCTCAATACTCCAAAGGATCCAAAGACGGAAAAGTATTCATTCCAACCAAAGAAGAAAGCACCATCCCTCCAGTTAAAGAAGTAACTCAAGAAAAACTCTTCTTAGAAAACCCGAAGGGAATATGCCTTACTCCATCAGGTCTAGACCTTACAAACATGTTTGAATATGAACTTGGAGCTGACTTCACCAAATCCAGCCTCGAATACCTGCAAAACAGCCTACCCAAGCTTTTCATCGAGGGATTGGAAATAGCCGAAACCTTTGAAATGAAAAAGCGGGAAAGCACAATTCACGTCACAATATCAAACTCAATATACATTGACTTTTGTAGCGAAGCTAAAATACTCACCAAAAACGCTTGCAGCTCATTTGCGTGTCCCCTATGCAGCTCCATAGCGTGCGCCCTAACCCGAGTCACAGGTAAACCTGTCATAATCAAAAAGAATTCTATTTCGGCCGACCGTAAGACTATGCACATCTACTACCAAATCCTCGGAACCATAAAGAAGGTTTCCATGCCTTCCAAGCCAATTATGAGACCCACCGGCTTTTTCCTCCCGAATCTTGTTGGCTTAGTTTCAGCAACTCTTGGATCAATCATTCTCGCTTGGGTTGGCTGGTTAACATGGTTCGACATAACCACATGGAACAAAGATCTCGCCTTGATTTTCTTCGGCTCCAGAACCGGCGAAGCCATCAGTTTAGGAATAGGGGTGAGGGTAATCCACTATCTCATCATAGGCTCGGTACTCTTTCTCTCAAGTATACTCCTGTTTTTCCGGAAAAGAAAAGGCGCGCACTTAGGGGATTGAGGAAATGCAGTTTCCACTATCTTTCTCCGACATCATACTCTGGCTAGCCATCACAGCCATAATTCTATTGGCAACATCAGAACTGATATCACCATACTACGGAAAAACAAACCTGCTAATAGACAAGAACCGTCTGCGCCTCGCAGCCCTAGGGGTTGGCATAGTCTTCATTGTTACTATCCTCGTGCAAATTTATTTGATGACACCATTCTAACCCTAAGATCCAATTTTATTACACCTAACAATAAACTGCGTCCTCATCTTTGAGCCCAACCAACCACACTCACTTTTTGGTCTTAATGGTAGACAATATGCCACCTGCAAATGCGAACAATACAGCAGCTAGGTTCTCGTGATGTAAAAACTGGTCAAGTTCAAACCAGTTCCCATACTCTACGGCTTGATGAGACAAAATTAAGAAACCAACAAACAGTAGTAAACAAGCGAGGATTTTCTGCTTCACGATTCATCAACTCTTGGTTGTCGCTAAGGTATCCTCCATGAAGAAGAAAAAGCTTTTTCTTGTGTGCATAGTCAGTCTGCCTCTCCTCAAGCCAAGAACCAAGCCAACAAAAACACTGCCTACAAAGGGAGCGCTAAAAACTGAAGTTGCAATCCCACAGATCTAAAAGGGGGTCAGCAGATACGGTTACGGTTGCGCCCGCGGGCGCGAAAGCACGCGTGCACGTGCAATCTGCTATAAATGAGCTATGAATTTGAAAAAATTGTTTTGAATATTCAAGTGGGAGCATTGTCTTACATGTCCACACATCAATGCGCACAAATACATACTGTCAATTCATATTTGTTAAATATCATTTGCTCACAACGCTATAGCGGAGATCGAGCACGAATGAAAATGCATAAATCTGCGATGATAGTACCTAGTAAAAAGGAAGGATCTGTATGAAAAAAGAAACCATCGTTTCTATGTTGCTGGTTTTGGCTTTCCTATCTTTCGTTAATCTGTCTATGTTCACTTCTACTGTTAAGGCTCAACCCTCAGTCATTGGGAGCACGAACATTTTTGGGNATAGTTATCAAAGANACACGTTCTACGCCAACGGAAGATTTTGGGTCTTTTATAGTGACAACACGAACATTATCTACAAGACTTCTACTGACGGCTCGTCATGGAGTGACGCCACGGCACTAAGGGCTGCAGTGATGTGTTCAGAGTTTTCAGTTTGGTTTGATGGAACATATGTTCACTATACGAAGGGTCGAAAAGATCAAGTTCCTAATGCCTTGCTACATTACAGAATGGGCNTTCCTAATGCAAATGGCACNATCACATGGAACGCTGCTGAACAAACAGTTGCACCTGCCGTGGAAAACCGATCCTATCGAGCGCCACAAATCATTACAGACAGTGACGGCTACCCCGTGATAACCTACTTAAACAAGACGACATCGCCTGATAGGTACGCTCAATGCGTGGCAAAAAGCTCTACAAAAAACGGCACTTGGACTAACGCCCCGGGATTTCCAGTAATCGTGTCAACTGACGAAGCATGGCCTTTTTCTATTCCCTTAACAAACGGCAAACTATACACCATGTGGACGATGGACGAGGGAAAGATAAGGGGCGCTCTATATAACGGGACTGCTTGGAAAAGTGCCGAAGATTGCACGTTTAACCTTCTTGGCGAAGATCAGAATGGAGCCTGTGCAGTTGCCTATGGGGACGATGTTCATTTGGCGTATATCGGAAACGAGACAGTAACAAAAATCTATCGTTATGTCAAACGGACTTACGGAAGCGGTTGGGGCAGTGAAACCGTTGTGAAGAATGTTACTGGGGCGTCGGGAACCCAGGGGTCAATCAGCTTAACCGTTGATCCGAGCAATGGGGACCTCTGGATGTGGTTCAACACTACAGACAACAGAATAGCTTATCGCAAATATGTCGCTTCGACAAGCAGTTGGGCCACCAACGATACGTATCCTTTTGGAGTCTCTTTCACGTCACCATATTACATAACCGCGTCCTATCAAGTGTACAACAACACGATTCCAACTTATTGGCAGGAAGGCACGACAACTCCATACGATCTAGTCTTTGACTACCTTGATACTATGCCTCCCAACATTGAGATTCTGTCTCCGGAAAACAAGACGTATGCTGTATCAGATGTTCCCTTATCCTTCACTGTGAGTGAGTCAGCTTCATGGATGGGCTACAGCATAGACGGGCAAGCAAACGTAACTGTTACGGGAAACATAACTCTGGCCAGTCTTCTCGACGGGTCGCATCATGTGGTTGTTTACGCTAACGATACTGCTGGAAACATGGGAGCATCTATCACGGTTTACTTTACTGTTGACACCACTCCCCCAAATATTACAGATGTATCTCAAATCCCACTTGAGAACAATGTACTGCCAGAAGATGAAGTCAAAGTCAACGCTACAGTCACTGACGAATTAAGCGGAGTAAAACAAGTGACTCTAAACTACACTAATGGCGATGGAACATGGGTCACTGTCAACATGACAAATCTTGAAGGAAACGTTTGGAATGCAACCATACTAGCCTTTCCATACGGCACAAACGTAACATATAAAATCATCGCAGAAGACAACATGAACAACACCATCACAACCGAAGAATTGGGATATGAGCATCAATATATCGTAGTTCCAGAGTTCGCAGCATTGACACCAATGCTGCTCATGCTCATGGCGCTTACAGTTGCCATAGCCATCTGCAAACGAAGACTACTCAAAACACGAATCCACTAAAACAGCAACCTTCCTCCTTTTTTTGGGCTTATGTTTGCGCGCGCGCACTCGCAGTTCGGTAAAAGTAGGGGAAAAGTAGGGTAAGAATTCAAAACGCGCGCGAATCTTTCTTAAGCCAACCTGGCAGACATGGATTTCTGTTTGAGACAGTCTCTTAGGCTAGTTTTGAGGAAAAAACCCAGAAACTCTAAAAAGTTCCGAACGTGCAAGCGACCTTTGATCCAACATAGTGAGATTGGAGGACCCGTTTGTGAGCGCAAAAAACAAAAATGGAATATCGGATCTTGACCAGTCCATAATCAAAATTCTCAGCGACGAGCGTCCTAAAACGGTTAAACAACTAATCAAGTTAGTGCAGTTGAAGAATGATATGCCTGAACAGGAGATTATGAAGCGAATCTTACTTCTTCAAGATCAGAAGAAAATAGTCCTTAGAGATCAACTTCCTAATTCTTTTACGTTAAAGAGCTATCTGCTCTCTATTCATGCCTACTGGTACCTAATAATTGTCGCACTCGCAGCGACCACATCAACCATAATTCTAGCGAATTTAGAAAATGCGCCGATAATAGGAAACATTTTTGTCTACGCAAGATACCTTTTAGGATCTATATTCGTCTTGTTCCTTCCAGGTTACAGCTTCATCAAAGCCCTATTTCCAGTGAAGGAAATTGACAACGTGGAACGCGCCGCCTTAAGTGTTGGAATGAGCCTAGCCATCGTCGCCATTAACGCGCTCATCCTAAACTATACACCATGGGGAATAAGAACCACCCCAATCACCCTAAGCCTCCTCGCTCTAACCACCATCTTCGCCACCGCAGCCATCATAAGAGAACACCAAGCCAAAACGAAACAAACCAACAACACACCCAAAACACACTTAACAAATAATAACCAGCATCGGTCTAAATCATCCGTAAGAATCAAAGGCGACTAACATGGAAACCAGCAACATACCCGGAGGAGCCGTCAAAATAACACTGGCCAACGCCTCCGACTACCTAATCATGGCGCTATTCTACGTCGTAGTAACAAAAACGAACGCCCTAACCCAAACAGAAATAGGAACACTGTCGATCCTAAGCTTCCTGACCTCCACATTCTCCCTACTAACCTTGCTAGCCCTGCCAACCGCCATAACCAAATTCACGTCAGAAAAACTAGGAAAAAACCAAAAAGGAGAAGCCACAGCGATACAAAAAACCGTAACAAAAACCGTTGTCACCTTGTCCATAGCAGGCTTTGCAGTAGCCGCCCTCTCATCACGACTAGTCTCACAATACTTGTGGAACAACCCCGAATACGTGATCCTCATAATCTTGAATTTTACATACGCATTTCTATCCAACATATTGACTCTGTGCCGCTCTACATTACAGGCACTCTACCTGTTCGGAAAAATGGCTACCATAACCGTCACGTACGTAGTCTCAAGTCGAATAGTAGCCATCGCACTGGCGTTGCTTCATATGGGTGTCGCAGGAGTAATAATCGGTTACATAATCGGATCAATAATAGCCTTGGCCGTCGCCATAAACTTTCTACGGGATAAACTA
>JGI2173J19968_10001022_pt1 | contig 11027 bp, 9 predicted proteins | sample DeeMarSWOR136_30_FD_19968 | JGI IMG/M metagenome (IMG submission 19968) | reverse complement strand
AGTGTTTCTGCCATTTTTGTGGTCAATTCTCTAGGTTTTAACAGAATAGTGGAGAGCTGAGATTTAGGGTCTATCCTCTCTTCTAAAAAACTCATAAAAATCACTTTAATATTACATTATTAAACAACTGATAAAAAATTTATGGTAGTTAAACCAAATATACTATCTATTTCTGGAAGGAAATAGCGTTGGAATCCATTATTGAGCAGATGCACAAGTTTTTTGATCCGCAATCAGTTGCGGTTGTGGGAGCTTCCCGCAAAACCATGAAAGCTGGACATGTCATTTTCAAAAACTTTGCGGTAAACAAGCGGAGAGGTATATTCAAAGGAGAACTGTATCCAATAAACCCACACGAAGAATCTATCCTAGCGTTCAAATGTTACCCATCAATCACAGAAATCATCGGAGACGTAGAACTAGTCGTCATCGTGGTCCCCGCAAATTTTGTTCCTAAAATCATGAGAGAAGCGGCAACCAAAGGCGTTAAGGCAGTGGTGATAATCAGCGCTGGCTTCAGTGAAATTGGAAATCATAAGCTGGAACAAGAGGTAATAGACATCGCTAAAAAAGCTGGGATTCGAGTGTTGGGTCCAAACTGCCTCGGGGTCTATGGTTCCCACAGAGGCGTAGATATGCTTTTCCTGCCAGAAACCAAGATACTGACAACTGGAGACGAAGTGGTTGCCACTCCCCGTCCAATAGCAGGACACATAGCTGTTGTCACGCAGAGCGGTGCTTTCGGCGCCGCTGCTCTAGACCATTTGGCTGGTAGACAGTTAGGAGTAAGCAAATTCGTGAGTTTCGGAAATAAATGCGATGTCGAAGAGTCGGAGATGCTTAGCTATCTCCTATACGATGAGAAAACACGGGTCATACTCCTTTACGCCGAGAGCATAGAGGAAGGGAGAAAGTTCATGAAAGTTGCAGGAGAAGTCACTAAGAAAAAACCTATAGTTGCTTTGAAATCAGGCAGAACAAAAGCTGGAGCGAGAGCAGCCATGTCTCACACAGGAGCAATCGCTGGTTCTGATCGCATCTATGACACAGTTTTCAAGCAAGTCGGAGTAATGAGAGTCAATGACATGGAAGAATTTTTCGATGTAGGTAAAGCCATGGCTTTTCAACCTCCCGCAGCTGGAAACAACGTTGCAGTAATCACCGACGCTGGTGGACCCGCTATCATGGTGGTTGACGAATGTGAATTAAGAGGAATAAACGTAAAAGAATTCTCTGATGAGACTGTTCAAAAATTTGAAAAACTGAAGAAAAAAGGAGAAATTCCTTCCTTCGCGACAAACATGAATCCTTTAGACCTCACGGGCTCTGCGACATCTAGCATGTTTGAAAAAAGCACCAAGATACTGTTAGAAGACCCTAAAATCCACGGCATAATCGCGGTTGGTTTACATCATGTCCCAGCCCTACAAGAGGACTTCGTTGACAGAATAGCAAACTTATCCAAAAACTATTCCAAACCTATGGTGGCATGTGACATAGGTGAAACTGAAATGGCACTTTACATCCGATCTAGGTTTGACAAACTAGGGGTTCCCGCTTATCCGTCGCCGGAAGATGCTGCACGAGCCATGGTTGCTCTTGTCAAATATGGACAGTACCTTAAGAAAAACGGTAGTTTTGAACAATACTTAGAGATGTTTCAAAAAAATAAAGCGGATATAGCATAACATGAGTCAACGTTGTTAATTACACGCACATTTTTGATATTATCTTTATAAGTCGTGTAGTGTAAAATTCGACAAATAGGGAAAATGTAATGACCAACATTTTGGTAAGAACAATAGTCCCTATTCTCCTTCTGATTGGAGCAGGTTTCTTTTCCCGAAAGATGGGATTTTTAAGATCTGGCGATGAACGGGTGTTCAGTGCTTATGTATATTACTTCGCATTGCCAGCACTATTTTTTGTCAACATGGTTGAAACGAGTTTTGTGCAAGAAGAAACTCTGAAGTTCATGCTGGCAGGAATTGTCCCAGTGCTTGTGGCACTTGCAATTTTTCTCTTTCTTTACGTTTTAGTTAGGTTCCCGAAGGATATTCTATATCTGCTTATTGTAAGTACCGTTTTTGGCAGTTTAGGCTTTTTTGGAATTCCCTTCGTAACGTTTGCCTTTGCCACAGAAGGAGAACATCTAGGAACATTAGCAGCAGCTTCAATTTCTCCTATAAGCGTTACAACTTCCATCACAATCCTCGAACTCTACAAGCTGGAAAAGTCTACGATGTGGGAAGGACTAAAACGCGTTTTGAAAAGGCTTTCAAAAAATCCGCTGATTTTATCAATTTTATCTGGTATGCTACTATCTCTTGTTGGTGTAGAGGTTCCTCTTCCCGTTTCAACCTCTTTGCATATGCTAGGAGGCACAACCTCCACCGTTGCCATTTTTATGCTTGGAGTCTTTCTCTACGGCAGAAGGTACACTAACGTGGCTAACGCTTTCGGATTAAGCCTACTGAGAATGGTGTTCATGCCCATTGTAGCCTTCTTAATCACGTTGTTATTTAACCTGCCTAGCTTAGAAAGGTCAACGTTAATTCTTATACACGGTATGCCTATTGCTATTTCTATGATAGTTCTCAGTGAACGTTATGATTTTCATAAAGAGATAATTGCCTCTCTGATTCTAATCTCGTCACTTGGAGCGGGATTATATCTAAATCTATGGCTTTTGTTCTTAGGGTATCAATGAAAAGTTTGCGCGCGTAATTTTTAATAGCATAGTTGCTAGTCTCTGTTTGAAGGAGATAGAAACTTGAAAGAAACTGAAGAAAGCATCATAGAGAATTACTGTTACCAACCAGTTTTTGGCGATGCTAAAAACAAGATTGAAAAAGCAGATATTGCTGTGATAGGCGTGCCCTTTGAAAGCACTGTAACCGGTAGACCAGGCACGAGATATGGACCGCGATCTATCAGAGGAGTCTTCAGAAACTTTTGGACATACAATTTCTATCTGGAGGTTGACCCCTTCGAGATTCTGGAAATCGTGGATTATGGAGATTTAGAAGTGATTCACGGAAACTTTGAGGCTACCAGCTCCCTGATCGAGAGGGCTACCTCTGAAATTTTATCATCTGGGGCAACACCCTGTGTCTTAGGCGGAGAACACACAATTTCGTATCCTGTGGTGAAAGCAATAGGTAGTGGTGTTGGAGTTATCCAGTTTGACGCCCACATGGACTTGTTTGACACATTCGAGGGACAAAAACTTTCCCACGCAACAGCCATCAGACGAGTACATGAGGTTGTTGGTCCTAAGAATGTGATACAGATTGGGATAAGAACAGCTTCTATTGAAGAGCATTCATATGCAAAAGAGGCAGGAATAAAGTATTACACACCCTTGGATGTGGAAAAGAAAGGAATGGATGAAATAATGTCAGATGTTCTCAGAAGCATGGAACACCTAAAGGGAATTTACGTCACCATCGACATTGACGCTTTGGACCCTTGCTACGCTCCTGGAACTGGTTTTCACGAGCCAGACGGTCTTTCAATAAGGGAGATGATAACTGCAATTCACTCGTTAGACGGGTCAAAGCTTGTGGGGATGGATCTCGTCGAAGTATCGCCTGCAGGAGAATTCGATCCGACACCTTCAGTGGCGGCAAAACTTCTTATAGAAGCCTTCGGTGTTATTGCCCGCGACAAGGTCAAACGGTGAAACAAGAAAAATCTTGAGTTTTTATTATCTACGCTGTGTTAGAATAAGAAATAGCTGGTTTGTATTTTTCAGCTTCGGTTCTTTAGCCATTTAGCAACTTTTCGAAACAATGGGCTCGTTGACATGTCAATAACTGGGACAATAATCCTTTCTTTCGTTTCGATTGTAGGACGGTGTTGCGGCATCACGGCATAATTTACAAATGCCCAGTAAACTCTTTTTTCTTCAATAAGAGCTTTTGCGGCTATTTCAGTGCTTGCTGGCAAAGGATAATAAATAAATGCAACTCCCTCTGCCCAATATAAGCCAGTCAGTTTTCCTCCAGTAGCGATGTTTGCAAACCGTGCCAGATCATCGGGTGTTGAAAACCGGTTGCATTCCATAATCACGATTTCTTTGAAAGGTTCGTATTTAATTATGCTTCCGCTCTCCATGTCTAACTCTCCTGTCACAACGTTTATTGAGTGAAACTCCTTTTTACCTTTGCCCCAAAAACAGGTTCAGGCACAAGTTAAATTAAGAAGTTGGAGATAAGCGGTTTTCTAAAAAGATTTAGTTGTGGAGGAACTGACTTGCCAGAAATTAGGGTTGGAATTGTTGGAGTAGGCAACTGTGCATCAGCTCTCGTTCAGGGAGTTGAATACTACAAGAATGTAACAGAAGAAGCAAAGGTTCCTGGACTGATGCACGTAAACTTTGGAGGCTACCACATCCGTGACATAAGGTTTGTAGCTGCTTTTGACGTAAATGAAAACAAAATTGGAAAAGACTTGAGTGAAGCTATATTCGCTGAGCCAAATTCATGCGTAAACTTTGCAAGAGCTCCTAAAGTAGGTGTGAAAGTTTTCCCCAGCCCTGTCCTTGACGGCGTTGCCCCTCACATGAAAGACCCCTTCAAAACATACGATGAGACAAGAGTGAAGGCCTTGGACGTTTCAGACGCTCTTAAAGAGGCGGAAACAGATGTCTTGATTAACTTTCTGCCCGTGGGAAGTTATGAAGCTACGTGTTACTATGCGCAGATGGCTATTGATGCTGGCTGCGCGTTTGTAAATTGCATACCCGAGTTTGTGGCTTCAAATCCCGTCTGGAGTGAGAAATTTAACGAAAAAGAGTTGCCAGTGGCGGGTGATGATGTAAAGAGCCAGCTTGGAGCCACAATTCTCCACCGAAACTTGGTTAAGTTATGTGTGGACCGGGGAGTTGTAGTGGAAGAAACGTATCAGCTTAATCTTGGTGGAAACACTGACTTTCAGAACATGACTGTGGAGAAACGATTGAAAACTAAAAGAATTAGCAAAACCGAAGCCGTCACAAGTATGATTCCTTACAAAGTTCCGACAAGAATAGGACCATCTGACTACGTTCCCTTCCTCGGCGACCGGAAAATCTGCTACATTTCCATTAAAGGAAGAAAATTTGGGAACCAACCAGTCACGGTTAAAGCTAAACTGGAAGTGGAAGACTCACCTAACAGCGCTGGAGTAGTTATCGACGTTATTAGAGCTGTGAAACTGGCGTTGGATAGAAAGATAAGCGGTCCGTTAATCAGCATCTCTTCATACGCCTTCAAGCATCCACCGGTTCAGGTTCCAGATGACTTGGCGAGACAATGGGTTGAAGATTTCATAACTGGAAAACGCAAACAATAACTCAAACGTAAGGTACAAAATTGCTAATAACTGCGATTAGCTGGAAGAGGTTTTGCTGGGATGTTCAGCCGCTTCTGAATCTCCTTTGCCAATGTCACAGCGGCTCCACCTCGATAATTGTCAGTTACCACTAACTTCGGCTTACTTTCCCCAACATACTTGAGCAACTCTGTGAAGTCAGAGTGATCGCTTAAAGCAACCACGTACTCGTTTTCAGCTATTCTACGATAAGGACTTTCGAACTCCCACCCGCTGAGACTTATACGCAAAGCATCTTTTCCAACATATCTTCTGGAGCCCATGTGGTAAAAAGCAAGATAGGACTCGCGGTTCTGTACCATCAACTGTGCTTCTTCATCGCTAGATAATAAGTACTTTCCAATTTTCATTCCATGTTTCTCACAAATTTTCGAAACCCTGAAAACTTTCTCTGGAGCCACAAAAGGAACCGTCAACCCAACCCTATGCAAAATTTGCATAACCTCTTGAAGCTTACCGTAATAACCAAACAAATAGACTGGGCCTTTCTTCAATCCTTGCTCCACTAATGAAACAAGGATGCTCTCCACCGTTTTTTTGAAGGGTCTAACACGATATGGATTTCCATAGGTTGCTTCCATTACCAGAATATCACTTTCAACAATCTGTGTTTGAGGTAACCTAAAATCGCTAGAGTATAGAATTCTCGTTCCCTCTGCATCTTCTACAAGAACCTGAGCAGCGCCTAAGATGTGATCTGCATAGTGCAACGTCAACTGTTCATCTTCGTATATGAACTCTTCTCCATACCCAAGTGTCTTTACCTCTCCAGTCNTCAAGAACAATGGGCCTTTCAAAGCGGTAATCAAGTCTTTTGTGGCTGGAGTCATAACCGTTGACTCACATTCTTTTAAGCTCTGTTTCAAGCCAAGCATATGGTCGGAATGAGCATGAGTGACCACTCTTAAAGGCTTAGTTTCGTCAAACCCATCGCAAGCCACATGTTTTCCTAAAAGAACTGCTCCTTTCTCGGTGACAGAGGCTTTCAGAAACATCTATGATAACCGAATGTAGTTAGAATGATGGCTTTAAACAATTTTCGGAACAATCAATGCTTGAAGTGAAGATGATGGTTAAATTTAATAACAACGTTATTAGTTATTTGCAACTCGATGCTGAACTGGTGATGTGAATGGCTTTGATAAGCGTGCCTGAACTGATTCTCATTTTTCTCGCGGGTTCCTTTTGGTGGGCAATACCCATTCTAATTAGAGAGGTTTTAAGGGAGCAATAGTTTTTAGAGAAACTAGGATTTTTGCGCGCGAAGTAAGCACAACATTGCAATGTATGGAGTTTTGAATAAAGTGATGATTCAAAAACGTATTCAAAACTAAAAAAGTCGACGGCAATGTTAATCATCGTAGGACAAATAACATCAAATTGCCCGTTTTGAACTATAAAACTGTTCGACAATGATGTTGAAGCTGTCCGACATATGTTAAGACCCGGAAGTACAATTACTGAAAACCATCATAATAAAAGACTCTTCGCAATACGCATGGGCGTTCTTCCTTTTGGCATAGGTATTGAATATAGTGTATTTTTCCTTAAATTATTAAAAACAGCAAAAATTCCATGTTAATAAACTCCATGAAGTTTGAAGAGACTCATGCGTGCCCATGCCAATTAGGAAACAATGTTAGCGTAATACTTTGTGAAGAAACACAGCATGGAACGTGTTAACCGTAAATAAGTATCGTAAGACAACAGACTTAATATACAACTTTTGCATAGGAAATAAAAAACGTGGAAAAGTTTTGTGGAGGTGAAGGCGAAGTGGAAAGATCTAAAGCCCAAAGAGAATTCGTCGTTGTCACGTTAATAGCCCTAATATCTATGGCCTTAATAATCGCAGTCTATGCATCCCTTTTGGCAACGTTCCAAGGAGGAGAAGTAACAGTTGGTGGTATTTCAGCGAATGTTCAATATAGCATAACCAACTCCACAGGTGCATCTTGGTCCGCAAATCTTTACAATGTTACTGGTTCATGGTATACACGAAATAATTTCACCAGCACCTACCAGGGAACTGTAAAAATCACTTGGCAATTGGAAAAGAATACAGGAAGTTGGGGCAACGTATCTACACCTGTGATTACGACATCGTACACATTAAATGGCAATGGTTCACAGCCTGTCTACGCTGGCACCGACGGTCTTATCAGCAGCAATCAAGACTGGAGTTCAAAAACATCGGGAGACGGTTCATATCGAGTCGTAGTGTATGTAGAAACAGCCTAGGCTAGCGTCTTAGGAAAAAGTGGAGCGCCATGTTTCCCTACACGTTTGAGACTGTCACAGCGATAACCATAACAGTGCTCAGCGTAATCATAGCCATCTACATCGTCGTGCTCAAGAAAAGAGGGTGGTTGAAAGAAGAAACTCCGCCCGAATCCTTCTTTCTTTGTCCAAATCCAAAATGCGAAAAAATATTCCAAAAGCCTATGAAATTAACTGTTTTGTCAGAAACCCCCCCACTTGAACACTCCGCTTGCCCTCACTGTGGAGTTATCCTAACAACCTTACATTCCAGAACTCAAAAAAAACCTAAGTTACCTGTTGAAACACAGTTGAGACGAGAAAAGCCGAAACTAAAAATCGAAGATCTGTTGGATGGAGAGAAATATCCAAAGCTAAAAAGAGAACGTAAGGTCGCCACAGGAAATCAAGAAACTATAACACCCACCGGGTCAACGGAAATTTCAGATGCCTCCGCAGTAGTTGATACATCAAAGCTTGGGGCACTCATTGAGCCACCGATTGAAGAAGATAGAGTAAAGGTTATAGAAACACCAAAGCCTCCTGAGGACTCGCACGAATATAGAAAGTTGCAACATCTAAAGGCAAAGCCTCTATCAACTGAACAGATTGAAGCCTCAGAAGGCTCAGAAGAAGAGCTGTCGACTATTCCTTCAAAGAACATTCCAGCTAGACCGCAAGAATGTCCTCATTACTTCGGATATTTGAAAGCTGTTCCACAGAATTCCGCGATGCCTGACGAATGTTTCTGTTGCCCCAAAATAATGGAATGCTTCACCTCAAGAGTTATTCCTGAATTATCTGAGCGCACATAATAATAGAATGCCCTTATTGAAACATTGTTTCTGCGTACATATGCAATCCCACTCATGGATTATATTACTGTAACATTTCCTCCAACAATAGTTGCTAAAAGAGAGGCAAGCACCTCGCCTGAGGCAAGCACCCCAACAACTAGGAGAAACGCAAGAACTATCGCCCAAATTTTCTTCAATTCTATTCACTCCAAATCTGGATTCATAGGCTTGAAATAGGTTATGAATTCAAAATCCATATTCTACTCAGTCATCAATGTTATCCTAGCATGCATGCAGTAGACAAATTCTTGACTACATCCACGTATTGATGCAAGCATACATGTTCCACATCTCAGAAAAATCTTTTTTTATTCATTTTAGTTTTGAATAAAAACAACTTCGCGCGTAACACACATATATCGAGGGCGTCTTAAGATAAATATTCTTTCAGGGGTGGAAGTTATATGAAGATATGTATAATTGGAGCTGGAGCTCAAGGCTCAGTCATAGCTAAAATTCTCGCGGAAGACTCTGAAATTGATAAAGTGGTTTTAGCCGACATAAACACACAACTTTTGCAACGGGTAGCGAAACAGATTGACAGCAGTAAACTCTCAACTGAACGTGTAGACGCGGGCAACTCGGATGATCTAGCAAAAGTGTTAAAGGGTACTGACGTTGTGATAAACGCCGCTCTAACTTATTTTAATTTACCAATATTTAATTCGGCGTTGAAACATGGAGCAAATTACGTGGACCTTGCTGAGGACTGGCCTCTGAGAGAGAGTTTCTTAGAGAACCTTAAAAGCAGCGATAAATGGCAGAAAGCAGGATTAACCGCCGTCAAGTCTCAAGGAATCACCCCTGGAATCACCAATGTGCTTGCTAGATATGCTGCAGACCGACTTGACAAGGTTGAGGAAATACACATAAAGTCAGGGTGGAGGAATTCAGAAGAAGGAAAAATGGTTCCCACGTGGTCGCCTGGGTGGTCTGTTGAAATGGCGTTATTGATGTGGACTGCAGACCCGATAGTGTACGAGAATAGGGAATACAAAACGTATCCACCTTTTAGCGGAGTTGAAAACCATGTATTTCCAGAGCCGATGGGGCCACGTACACTTGCCTTGGTAGAACATGATGAGGCTGTGACGCTGCCACACTTCATAGGTAAAGGTGTAAAACACGTTGATTTCAAAGAGTCGGTTGACATAATAGCGGGAATTCTAATAAACTTGGGCCTTGCAGGCACAGACCCCATAGAAGTTAAAGGAGTGAAGGTGAAACCGTTAGATGTTCTGCTTAAGCTGGCAAAACCAGCAATAGAAGAAATTGAAGAAATGGAAAAAACTCCTGAATTTCAAAAACTCCGTGGGGAAGAAGTGTTTTCATGCAATGTTGCCCAAGTAATAGGTGAAAAAGCTGGCAAAAAAGTGGAACATTACGTTTACCTCAAAACATCAATCTCCGACATGCGTGAATGGATGCGAAGATACGGTACCACGAACGGGTGGGTTCCAATTCCCGCAGCGGCAACTGCAATAATGCTTGCTAAAGGAGAAATACAAGCTAAAGGAGTTATTTCTCCTGAATGTTTAGAGCCAGAGCCTTTCATGCGCAAACTCAGCGAAATGGGAATGGGCACGTTCCAAATGATCACTAAAAAACAAGTCAGCGGATAAATTCCTAAGAAAGTTTAGTATTAACTGAATGGACGCACGTAATAATTCCAGTTAATAACCTAACCGTTTCTTTGTATGAGTTCACGCTAGCTAGTCTTAGTTTTTCAATTCTATGCCTGCGTAGTGCGCATAACTTCGATTCTGTAATTGTTTTTCTTCTTAACTATCCTTTGGCGCATTTACGTAGCGCATCGCCTGAGGTTTCTATGGTTTTTGCAATATCCTCTTTTGTGTGTGCAATTGACATGTACCATTCTTCGAATTGAAGAGGTCCCCACGGAAGAACACCCTTGTTAACCATGTTAAACCAAAATTCCCATGTCTTATCAAGGTCATTGACTGCTGCAGTTCTAAAGTCCACTGGTGCCGTCTCTATGAAGAATACGTATCCAACTGGTCCTATACCATTTACACACGCTTTGACACCAGTATCCTCTATCATGTTCCTTACCCCTTTGTTTAATTTTTCACCCAGATCAATTATGTACTCGTACATTTTGTTAGTCATCACCTTTGTTAAACAAGCTAAACCTGCAGACACAGAGAGCGGATTTGCGCAGTACGTGCCTCCATGCGAGGTTCGTCCAACAGGACCAAGTGTCTCCATGATGTCTCGTTTTCCTCCAAACGCTGCTAATGGAAGTCCTCCTCCAATAGCTTTGGCAAGGGTTATTATATCTGGCTTTATATTGTAGAGTTCGCTGGCTCCACCTGGGGCAATTCGGCAACCCGTTTTAACTTCGTCGAAAATGAGAACTATGTTGTATTCCTCAGTGAGTTTTCGGATGTCCTTCAAATAGCCAGGTCTTGGAAGTATCACTCCACAGTTTAACATCACTGGCTCCATTATCACTGCTGCGATTTCTCCTTCATGTTTTTTAAACAGGTTTTCCATAGCCTCTACGTTGTTGTA
>JGI2173J19968_10001020_pt1 | contig 11034 bp, 13 predicted proteins | sample DeeMarSWOR136_30_FD_19968 | JGI IMG/M metagenome (IMG submission 19968) | reverse complement strand
AATAATTTTTGGTATAAGCTGAATAAATACAAATATATAATTTCAATAAAAAAGGTTAATGGGCCTGTTGAGATTTTAACTCAAGTCTATAGCTCCCGAAGCGAATCCATATGGAGAAAAACAATCAGTAAATGTTACTAAAGATGCTTTTAATCAATATCTAGATATTTTAGATGTAAATGGAATAAGTCATAGTTGGAAACATTGTATTGATAAATTTATATTACAACTATATTTTGAATATCTTAATTGGCATATTACCTTTAGAGATACACTGGAATATCTTAAAATAATCAAAGATAAACATAGTCTTTCATATTATCGTAAGGAAGTCTATCAAATACGTAAATTTCTTGAACATGTTGGAATTGATTGGGCAATTAAATTAAACCCACCATCAGAACCAATATACTTACCAAAAAGAATTACTATTGATGATATTAATAAGACACTATCCCATTTTAAGAATAATCAGTACTTTATACAAATTAAATCACTTATTTTATTAGGAATTTCATCTGGAATGAGCGCAGAAGAACTATATCAATTAGAAATAAATGATATTGATTTAGATAGTAGAATAGTCCATATTAATCACAATCCTAATAATGGTCAGAGTACCAAGACAAAAATGAGTAGAATATCCTTTTTTACAGATGATGTAAAAGATGCTTTATCTGAATACTTCACTTACTTTAGAAATAATAATAATCTAAAGCAATTGTTTTCACAAAGCCATATTATGAGACTGTTTAGGGATGCACCTATCCATGTTAAGGATTTAAGAAAATTCTTTAGCCAAGAATGGGATAGAAGGGGAGGACCAACATCTATCAAGAAGATACTTATGGGACATAGCATGAAAGGTGATGTTGATCTGATGCATTATAATGCTCAATCTCCCGAAGATTTGAAGAAGATATATGACAGAGTTATGGGAGAGAATATTTTTATATTTTATATCCTATAATAATGCTCCAGGATCGTCAGAAATGCCCACAGACAAAAAAACAAAACAATAAAGAATATCATACCTAGAAAATGATACAGAAGGAGATCTCTTAGATGAAGATAATGATGGTATCTACTGACTCATTCCATAATAGAAAAACAGGTAAAAAAAATATCATAAGATACAATAATACAACATATATCATAGATGCCAATGGGGATGACAAATGGGATTATATATGACATAAAAACAGGAAAAACAGAAGGATTCTATGAATATATAGAACTAAAATTAACACAGGGTTTTAAATTCATATATATATTAATAATGATTGCAGCAGTATTAATTGTTTTGAGGAGAAGAAAACATTGAGCTTGATAGTTTATTGTTAATGAAATATATTAGTTTAAGAAATCTACTAATTTATTTTATAAAATTTATCTATAAATTACTATTATATAAAAAATAATAAAAAAAAAAATTTAAATATTAATAATTATATACATAAACTTAAGTTTCATTTAATTATAATTGAAATTGAGGGAGAGGAAAAACATTCTCAACGGAAGAAGATGTAAGATGGAAATAATGAATGATATACTTCTTTTATCTGAGAATGGTGCAAAAAAAACACAATTACTTTATAAGGGTAATTTAAGTTATACTTTATTGAATAATTATCTGAATTATTTATTAGAAAAAGATATTTTGGAAGAGCAATTAATTTCAGATAACGGTACGATAAATAAGTTATATAAACCAACTAAAAAAGGTTTGGAATTATTAAATGATTTTAAAAAGATATTTAACACTCTTAAATTATAGAACTTTATTCTAGAACTTTGTTTCCTCAATATTATTAACATCTTTTGTATAATATATTTATAATTAAAATCTTAATAAAACCAGAATTATTGAATAATTTATTCTAAAAAAAATTCAAATAATCATAAAAAAATGATAGATGGAGGTAGAGGTTGAATAAGAAACTTACGATTATTGCTATTTCAATATTTTTTTGTATTTTGAGTTTGAGTNCAAGTTATGCATTGGATTTGTTAAATAAGGAGGAATATGCTGAATATTGGTTTGATCCTTNATTTACTTCTTTTTCTATTANTGATAATGAGTTTGATATAGATGTTGCATCTGTTTCGGTCGTTATATCATCTTATGATTTAATTGACGTTTCAATATTAAATNCGTATCCTGGATATGAAGCTTATATTGAATTTACGGTTTCTAATGTTGGTGANCCTGTTTATATTACTAGTTTGAGTTTTGGTGTTTATGATTCATCTGCTTTAATGCTAAATGTTTTTGATATTGTCCCTGGAACATTATTAGGATCTGATGAAGAAATTACTGGATTATTAGTGGTTACTATTCTTGAGGGCGCCCTTCAAAATAGTATTTATGATTTTGATGTCTTTATTGATTTTGGGGATACTTTTCCATAGCCATTTGTTTTTGTAATTTTTTATATTTTATAGATTATTATTGTATTTTTGTTTTGTTATATTGGAACAATGTTCTAGAATATTGTTCTAAAATATTGTTATAGAATATTATTACTTATATATTTTTATTAAAATTTTTATTTAATAATTTAAGCGAGCATTTCAAGAAAAAAATATACGAGTCGACTTGTATGTTCGCGGAATAATTGAGGGAGAGACTCGGCTTTGCACTTCATCATTAAAAAAAAATAAAGCAGAAGTAAATGGAAAGGAGGAAATAAAAATATGAGAGGAGGAAAAATTGGAGCTTTATTCCTAGTTTCTTTGCTAGCACTTGCAGGTGTCGGAGCAGTTTATGCAGCATGGACTGATCAATTACATATCTATACTAGAGTTGAAACTGGTTCAGTTGGATGGAGAATCATTGATCATTCTGCAACATATGTATATAAGGTTTACAATTGTGAAATACAGGATGACCCATGTAATGATTATGGTTCAGAAATTTGGGTAGATTATAACTCTAAAACTATGGCCGAATCTCAGGCTTGGATGGCCAGAGAATTTCATGATTGTATTTGGGAGCCTATTGCCGAGGCTGAAACTGTAATTCCAACGGGCTATGATGACAAATATGGAAGGATGTTATTTCACAACCTATTTCCAGATATTGATTTCAAGGCAGATTTTAAAATTGAATACTTTGGTACTATCCCAGGAAAAATTAATCGCATTGATATAACTGGTGATCAAGGTGTAGTAACTGATTATGCAGTTTGGACCTTAACTGTTAACGGTGTGCCATATTGTACTTTTGACGAATTAGTAGGAGTTCAGTTACATGCAGGTGATGAGATATATTTAGAACTAACTATTAATTTTCCAGAAGAAGACTATTTAATGTCCATGGAGAGACACCATTGCGATATTTACATAGATATTATTCAATGGAACGATTATCCATGTGATCCACCAACACCATAGTATAATTAATAAAATCTATCTTTGAGGATATTATTTTTAAAATAATATTCCTCAAAAAATATTTTAAAAGAGAAAAACAAAATATGAGACGAAGAATAAACAAAATAGCAGTGTTATTCATAACAATGCTATTCGCATTAATAAGTATAAGCATAACATATGCAGGATGGACAGATACCATAAATATATATGTAGATGTAGAAACTGGTGAGTTTAAATGGGAATTTTGGACAGCACCATACTGGCAGGATGAAGATGCTCCAAATGGAAATTACTTAGATCCACCATATGATCAAAACGTTGATCCAAGCTTTGGATTTATAGATGAATTTGGAAATTTGGTCCAACCATACAATATTGATGAAAATGTTGCATGGGGTATAACAGAAGCATTAAATCCACCTAATGATCACTTAATTAAAGTTGAGCTTCATAACGTCTATCCAGGATATTTTAATCATTTATTTTTCAATGTTCATTGCTATGGATCAATTCCTATGAAAATCAATGATTTACTAATTTATATTGATCTTGAAGACGACCCTATAGCACAAATAACAAAACAAAATGTAGATAATATCTTTGGTGTAGATTTAGATGGTATAAATGGTGATGACATCCAAATCATATTTGAAGACAATTTTGGAGGACAATTACACTATGGTGATACCCAAGATATAAGCTTCTATATATGTATTCTTCAACCCATACCAATAGAATCACATTTTTCATTTTACATGTTATACAGAGCAGTTCAATGGAACGAGTATCCTCATTATACAATAGATTTTAGTGAAGATCTTAAAATATGGGTGGAATTAGAATATAATTTTACTTAAAATTTTTTATAATAAATTAATATCATTATACTTTTTATATTTAGCTGATCCAATCCATATATTATTGTCATTAATTAGTTAAAAAATTATAAAATAAAATAAGATTTTTAATTTTAAATTAAGTTATTTAATATATAATATTTATATATGTAATAATATTTTTATATTTGATATTACATTTATAGGATATAAAATGTGGAGTATACTCTTAATTTTATTATCAACAATATACATACTAAATAACTTAGTATTGCCTAATTATATTGATGGATTTATCAATTCATATGTAATTAGACCCATACTATGGATTATTCTCACAATAATAATATTAATTTTTTCAAAAAGAGAAGGAATAAACATATGGTATTTCAATAAAGCAAGAAGATGGGAAATCGGTAGAAATCCATTTGAAGCAGCACTATTAATCGGAGGATTCCATGTTTCGATACTTGTTATTTCTGGATTATACTTCGGATTTGGCAGCAGTCCATATTCCTTCCAACCAAGAGATATTATATTAAACATATTCTTTGTATTATCAGCACTAATAGGAATTGAACTCTCCAGATCTTATCTAATTAAAAAAGGAACAACAAAAAGAAAAAAATTAACACTAAATATCTCATTAGTAGCTTTATTATTCTTTATAATCTCAATACAATTAAATGAATTTCTAACTTTAGACTCTCAAAATCTAGCACCAATAGCAAAATTCATCGGTGAAACAATAATTCCACTATTTGCAATAAGTCTTCTAGCATCATATTTATCCTACTTAGGAGGAGCATTAACATCAATAGGATATTTAGGCATAATACAAGCTTTCCATTGGTTTTCACCAATATTACCAAATCTAGAATGGGGTATAGCAGCACTAATTGGAACATTAGTACCCGCAGTAGGTTTTCTTATAATAGCGAACAGCATGCAAATTAGAAAAAAAACACCATTTGGAAAAACTAAAAAAAGAAAAAAAGAAAATCTAGCATTAAGCTGGACAGCTGTCGCAGCTATTTGCCTAGTTATTGTATTTTTTTCAATTGGTTTCTTTGGAGCACAACCAACTGTAATATATAGTGGTAGTATGAAAGAGTCGCTAGATATTGGCGATATTGTACTAGTATCAAAAATACCAACAGATGAAATCAAAGTAGGAGATATTATACAGTATCAAACGTCAGATATGTATCTACCTGTTATACATAGAGTATACGACATCTATAAGGAAAATAATTCGTTATATTTCGTGACAAAGGGTGATGCAAATAATTTACCCGATTCTGATCCAGTATTTCAAGAAAATGTATTTGGAAAAGTAATATATAAAATTCCAAAAATTGGATGGATAACTATAATATTTAAAGATATGTTAAATAAAATTGGTATAAAATTATAAAATTAATAAATTTAATATAGGATGTGAAAAAAAATGATAGAATTAAAATTCGAAAGAATAAACATGAAAATACGATATAGAATATTAATTTTAATAATATTAACAGTTATAGTAATTATACCTATAATATTTACATTTCATTATATCTCAACTAATCCAAAAACAAAGACTGAAAATATTATTATATGTCAAAATTATCAAAAAGGAATATATGACTACACCGCATATTTAAAAGAAAATGAAATCTATAATAACAAAACCATACTTAAACAAGGGGAAGGTTTAATTTTCAAGGATATAACTAATTATTTAGAAATGTCATTTATTTATGAATTCTTCTCAGATTGTGGTAAAGTAATAGATACAATATATCAATTAGATTTAAAGTTATATACAAATAGTTGGTCAAAAGAATATAATATTTTCCCACAATCAAAATTCGCATCTGAAAATTTTAATGTTAGCTTTGAAATAAATATAAGTCAATATCAAGATTATATTAATAAAATTGAAGATGAAATAAACATAATCTCACCAGATACAATATTAAGTATAACCAGCACCATACATATTATTTTAGAAACCGATGAGGGAATTATTACTGAAATTTTTAAACCAACAATTAGTATACCAATGAAAGATAATATAATAAATTTTGAAGGAAATCTATCACAATCTTCATTAAAAAACATTGAAGATACCATTGAGGTTCCAATACCTATTGAGGAAATAAATAATGAAATATATAATTATTTAATTATTGCTGGAATCTTATTTCTTCCTTTTATTTTATTTATTATCACTACAAAAAACGATATATATAAAACTGATAAATCACAGATAAAAATCCAAAAAATTCTAAAAAAATATAAAGAATGGATTATTGAAATAGAAAAACAACCAAAGAAATCAAATTTTAGTGAAACAATTAAAACAAAATCAATTGATAATCTCATCAAAATAAGTGAAGAGCTAGATAAACCAATCTTATATTATTCATTAAAACTAGAAAAAATTAACACATTTTATGTAATTGATGATAAAATCCTATATGTATATCAAATAATAGATGAAAAAGATGATTAAAATATTGAGAAAAGGAATTCATGGAAGAGAGATTAGAAAAGTAAAAAAAGATAAATATAAAATTAATTTTTCTCCTTAGGAAAAAGCAAGACAATTACACATTCCAATCAATGTATTTATTGATATTGAATTGAGAAGATACTTAGCTATTATAGAAGGAAAATCTATAATCAATAATCATTCTAATAGGCAAAGCATTGGAAGAAATAAAAAAAGTAAAGACAAAGTGGGCCTGTTGAGATTTGAACTCAAGTCTATAGCTCCCGAAGCTACAAGGATACCAAGCTACCCTACAGGCCCAGACGCTATATAACAAAAATAAAGATTATATAAAAGATATTTGTGGTAATTTTTAATAATAATTTAAATTATAATCCTTTTAAAAGTTTATTAAATTCTGTATATTTTTTTTCAAGAATTTTTATGGATTCCTTTATTGCATCTTTTGTTGTAAATGAGCCATCTGTTTCAAAACTAAATTTCACTCTTGTCGGGTCCTTTTTTATTGTGATGAAGTCTACATTTTCTTTTTCCATATTATATTGCAATGAAGCTATTTTTTTATTTTCTTTTAATATTAGTTTATCTCCTTTAATCTCTACAGTACCCTCAGGTAGTTTACTTAAAAATTCTTTTACATCAGAAAGCCTTTTTTTATCAAACTCAATTGTTGTTTCCATCTTGTATCCAGGTGCAATTACCGCTTGCCATTTTGCATGATCTCTTCCTCGTCCTAGTATTGCTTCAACTTCAAGAATCAAACGCTGATCTCCGTAAAGCTCAACAATTGGTATTTTATCTTCAGTTATTGCCCAACTTTTCTCAGCTGGTTGCAAGTCACCAGAATAAACTGTTCCTTCTCCTTCCTTACTTAAAGTATAGCGCACTGTACAATTTGGGCATCCTTTACCTTTACATACGCATTCATTTCTAAAAGTTAAAAGGCTTAAATCAGTTGGAATAGGAATTAAACTTAATCGATGTGCAATTATTTCATCAAAAAGCGCACTTGTATTATCATATATAACTACATCATCAACTGCAAGTTTGGGAAGTTCAGAAAGCATGACTCTTCTTAATGAATTTATAAAATAAGGCTTTGTATCCTCAATTTTTAAAACAGCTTTTTTAGGTTTAAGCTCAAGAATTTCTAATTTCATATTAATTACACCTAAACTCTTCTTCCACGTCTTCCACCTTTTTTTCTGCATCCATCATGTGGAATGGGTGTGGCATCCTCTATTTTTCCAATTTTAAGACCACTTCTAACAAGTGCACGAATCGCAGCTTGAGCACCTCTGCCCGGTGTTAAAATCTTGTTCCCACCTTGACCTCGAATTCTAACATTAACCCGGTCTATTCCTTTTTCATGAGCAGCATCTGCAACTGTTTGTGCTACTTTCATTGCCGTATAAGGTGAACCTTCATCTTTTGCTGATTTAGTTACCATTCCTCCAGAACATCGAGCGATAGTTTCGGCTCCTGTTAAATCTGTAATTGTTATAATAATATTGTTAAATGAAGCAAAAATGTGTGCAATTCCCCATCTACCCATTTTTATTCATCTCCTTTTTTTATTTCATTTAAAGATTGTTTAGGTGCCTCTGCAATAGTTGCTTTTTCTTTAGTTGTTACAGATTCAGGTGTTTTTTCTGTTGTTTTTTCCACCTGTTTTTCTTCTTTTTTTTCATCTTCTTGTTTTGTTTTCTTAATAATAGAATTAGACTTAAAATCAGTTCGTGGTCTTGCTGGATGCATTGTATCATTTAAAGGTGAATCTTTGGTATATCCAATTTGTTCTTCTTCGTCTTTTGTTACCATATAACCTGGAATAGTTACTCTTCTATCACCTAGTGCAATGTGTCCATGTGTTATCAACTGTCTTGCTTGATCTGGAGTATTTGCGAGTCCTTTTAAATAAGATAAAGTTTGCAATCTACGAGATAAAATAGATTCAATATCAAGAGCCAAAACATCATCCAAGGAAGAATTTGGCGGTAAAATATTTAATCTATTAAGATGCACTAATAATTGTTCAGTTTCTTTTTTACCTTGGATGTCTTCACCTTTGACCTTTGCTAAAAGGTCCCTGGCTTGTTCACGGTATCTACTTAGTTTAGTCCTGGCTTTCCAGACCTCCCTTTTATTTTTAAGACCATATTTTTTAACTAATTCATTTTCTGCTTTTATACGATCTTCTTGCCATGGATGACTCGGAGTTTCATATTTTTTTCTAGAAAATTTTGGTTTACCCATAAAAATCACTGTTTTGTTTCAACTTTCTTTTTAGACACACCAAGGGCTAGTCCTTTTCTACCATTTGATCCTGTTCGTTGTCCTCTGACACTTAGGCCAAGTTCATGTCTAATGCCTCGGTATGATCTAATTTTTTTCATAATATTAATCTCATCTCTTAATCTAATATCAATATCTGATGATACAAAATGCAGGTTTTGCCCTGTTTCATAATCTTTTCTATGATTAAGCATCCAACTAGGAGCAGTTTTAGTTACATTATTAATTATTTCTTGAATTTTTTGTATTTGCGAATCATTCAAATTACCAATTAAAACCTTTTTATCCACTCCAGCTTGATCAGCTACAATAGTGGCCATGTGTATACCTATGCCCTTGATACTTGTTAAACCATAAACAATGTTTTTTTCGCCATTAACATCAGTATTTGAGATTCTAACAATATATTTAAAATCAGGGCTTCTATCTATTTTTTTCTTTAAATCATCTTTTTGTTCTTTTCTAGACTCTGTCTTTTCTTTTTTTTTCTTGGTGTCTATGGGAGGTTTTATGGTTGATTTTTTAGATGATTCTTCATCTTTATCATTAAGAACATCTTTTGTTTCTGCAGTTGTTTTAGATTTAATTTCATCTTGCTCTGATTCTTCAGACTTATTTTTATCTTCCAAACTTATAACCCCTTTAAACAGTAATAATATTATTTTTTTAAGATAAAGTATTGCCTTAAATAATAAAAGGTATATTTAAGCGTTTAGGGAAGATAGAGGTTGTATAAAAAATATACAATATCCCTGTAAAAATACATTTTGCTAAAAAATTCATAATTCTTGATACAATAATTTATAATAAAAATTTTTACGATATTTATTTGTTTATACTTGTTTCAAAAAAATACAACAGTAAAACATCTGAAAAAATAAGTTTTTAAATATTTTAAAAAAATTAAGAAAAAATATTATGGTTAGGATTGCTATGGTAATTGCAACAATCTATTGATTCGTGGTAAAATTATCAATATTTTTTGGAAAATTGGTAATCTTAGCAAAATTCTAGTAAATAACGAAGAACCTGAATTTCTAGGAAATAAAACAAATACAAAAAATGATCCCCAATCACTTTCGGAACCATATGTATCTTTTGCTTTTGCTTTTATTTGGTAAAGATTTGTTTTAGGCGGCCATGAATGTTCTATTGTTACGAGTTCACCACTTGAATGTGGACCAGACCAATCTTCATAAGTTCCGTCACCCCAATCAATATAGTAAAAGAGATCATCTAAATCTGGATCGCTAGAAGAAAAGTTGTAATCATAAGGTCTGTTAGGTACAATTATTCCAATTATTCCTCCAATTGTTGGTCTAAGGGGTGGTCTATTTGTTTTATTTGCTGTGGTAAAACTCCATATTGGCCCAGATGTTGATGCACTATGGTTATCCCATGCAACTATTTTCCAGAAATAGGTGGTATTGAAGTCCATTGTACCTGGGTCAAATAAGGTATCTGTGTAATTATTTGCAACTTGTTGTAGTGGATATGTTTTACCAAAGTAGACATCATAGGTTACTGGATCTCCATCTGGGTCTCCTCCATCCCATTTCAAATTTGTATTAACATCTAGATTTGTGGAATCATCTGCAGGGTTAGGGTTACTTGGTTCATATGGCGGTTGGTTTGTTTGTTGTCCTGTTGTAAAGTTCCATATAGGCCCAACTGCTGAATTTCCAAAAGTATCCCATGCAACAATCTTCCAATAATAAGTAGTATTAATATTCATGGTACCTGGGTTATAAGAATTTAAAGATTGATTATTTTGAACAATAGGTGGATTACTAGTAGTTCCAAAATAAACATCATAGGTTATTGAATCGCCTTCAGGGTCAGTGCAAGTCCAGGATAGATCAGCATTTACATTAACATCTATCGCCCCATCAGGTGGATCTGGATTACTTGGAGTATTTGGTGGAGAATTTATTGCTGTAGTAAAATCCCAGATAGGACCGGAAGTTGATGCACCCGCGCTATCCCATGCAACAATCTTCCAATAATAAGTAGTATTGATAT
>JGI2173J19968_10001014_pt1 | contig 11073 bp, 10 predicted proteins | sample DeeMarSWOR136_30_FD_19968 | JGI IMG/M metagenome (IMG submission 19968) | reverse complement strand
GTCCATTGCCAGATTACCGGTGTTGCCGATTTCAAGGTGAAGAGCGAGAAGGAATGCATGGAGGGAATAAGACGATTATTATCGTTTCTGCCCTCAAACTGGAGAGAACGACCAGAAAGAAAGGATACTGGTGATGACCCGGAAAGATTTACCAATGCCCTGAGCGAGATAGTGCCTGTCCAGCCAACTGTGGGATACGATATGCATAAAGTAATCAAGGAAATTGTGGATAGTGCTGACTTCCTTGAGGTCAAAGCCGAGTTTGCCGGTGAGATAATAGTTGGCTTTGGCCGATTGGATGGTCATGCCGTTGGTGTTGTTGCTAATCAACCGTTTGTTCGCGCTGGCTGTATGAGCGTGGACAGCTCCCGTAAGCAAGCCAGGTTTATCAGGTTTTGTGATGCCTTTAATATTCCAATTGTCCTGCTCGTAGACACACCCGGCTATCTTCCGGGTAAAGCTCAAGAACAAGCTGGAATAATTCGTGACGGAGCCAAGGTGCTTTATGCTTTGTCTGAAGCTACTGTACCCAAAATAGTAATATTACTGCGTAAGGCATATGGGGGTGCTGTTTTGGGTATGGGGATATTACCGGGTTTTGGTACTGACCTCGTCTTTGCCTTGCCTACGGTCGAGATCGGCGCTATGGGTGCTGAACAGGCAGTAGAGCTATTCTATGCTGAGGATATCAAGTCTGCAGACAATCCAGAAGAGTTTAGAACTCAGAAGATAAAGCAGTACAAGGAACTATATGCTGACAGCCTGGCTTTGGCATCACAAGTCACCTATATCCACGATATTATTGAACCAAGGGATGCGAGGCGCTGTTTAATCCACTCACTTCAATTGATACAGAGTAAAAAGTTGGAGCCCACTCTCAAGCGGCACGGTAATATTCCTCTGTAAGTGGTAACATTTAGTTGTAGGGAGTATAAACGATGGATTTCGAGTTAACTGAGAAACAGATAATGTTGCGCAGCATGGCACGCAAGTTTGCCGAGCAGGAGATGCTTCCCACACTCAAAGATTATGAGCGAGAACACAAGGTAAACTATGATGTTATCAAGAAGATGGGTTCTCTGGGTCTAATAGGAGCCCACATACCTGAGGAATATGGTGGTGCCGGGCTTGATTATACTTCGGCAGCTATAATCTGGGAGCAACTGAGCTGGGCGAGCTGGACCCAGACTTTGGTTTCCCTAGGGCATGGTACGCTTGCCGGCACTATTCTTATGAATGTGGCTAACGATGAGCAGAAGCAGAAGTACCTGCCTCCATTATGCCGGGGTGAATTGATTGCTGCTGTAGCCGTTGTTGAACCCGATGCTGGCAGCGATGCCGCTGCTATCGAGACTATGGCTGCACTCCATGGTAATGAATGGGTTATTAGCGGCACCAAGAACTTTATCATGCATGGCAGTATGGCTGATATTGTCTTTGTTTTAGCCCAGACGGACAAGAGCCTGGGTACTAAGGGGATTGCTCTTATTGGTGTTGAGAGAGGTACCCCGGGCTTTTCCAGCTCAAACGTCGAGCTGGTAGGCGGCTGGACCTGTGACCTGGTTAATTTAGGGTTTAGCGATTGCCGTGTGCCACACGATAATCTCCTCGGTCAGGTAGGTCGGGGTCTTCAGAACGCCTTAGTTGGTATTGATACAGCTCGCCTGTTTATCGCCGCCGGTGCTGTTGGCATGGCTCAGAGCTGCCTCGACGCCTGCATCAAATACACTAAAGAGCGCCATCAGTTTGGCAAGCCTATAGCCAGCTTTCAGTTAGTGCAAGAAGCAATAGCCAGAATGGAAGCAGAGATTGAGGCGATTAGATGGCTGGTATATTATGTTAGTGACCTCAAGACCAAGGGGCTTCGTCATGCTAAAGAGATATCCTCAGCCAAGTGGCTTGCCACTGAATTAGCGGTGAGAGCATCAGCTGAGGCAATCAGGCTTCATGGTGCTTATGGCTGCACCGATGACTTTCCGGTAGCGCATCACTACCGTGATGCGGTGTTGAGCACCATACTTGGCGGCACAAATGAAATCCATAAGTTGACTATCGGGCGTGAGCTTTTAGACATAAATGCCATGGTCTGATGGTCAGGTAGCAGTTTTCTGCTTCAGACGACTGTAATATTCTGGGACATAATACCTGATTTGTAGTGGGCATAATTGGTACGGTATCCCGGGAATTCGCAGAATTTGATGTGCCCTGTATCAAAGCCTGCCCCCGCTCTGCCCTTTATAAGAATATTGAGACCGGCATAACCTTGATTGACGAGGATAAGTGTATCGGCTGTAAGTTCTGCCTCTGGGTTTGTCCCTATGGCTCTCCCCAATTTTATGATGGTAAAATGTACCTCTGCGACCTGTGTATTCATAGGATTGGTGAGGAGAGACAAAAAGGAAGGCAAACCGCCTGTGAGGCGGCTTGCCCGGCCCGGGCGATACACGTAGGTACGACTGATGAAATTTCTGCCCTGACCGGCGAAAAAGCGGCTGAAAGAGCCAGCCAATAAAACGTAGAAAGGGGAAAGTACTATGAAGACGCCTATCTGGAAACCATCCGAGGAGGTTAAGAAGCGAGCCAATATAACCCGGTTTATCAGCTTTGTCAACCAAAAATATGGCCTTAGGATTGACTCGTATGACGAGCTATATGACTGGTCAATTAAAGAAATTCCTGACTTTTGGGCGGCTGTGTGGGAGTTTGCCCCAATAAAGGCTTCCCGCCAGTACGATCAGGTAATTGACGATTTGAACCACTTCCCTGGTACTAAGTGGTTTACTGGCGCCAGATTGAATTTTGCCGAGAACCTGCTGAGATACCGGGATGAGCATACCGCCTTTATCTTCAAGGGAGAGACTCAAAAATCGGCTAGAATGAGCTATGCCGAACTCTATGATGCTGTCGCCCGTGTGGCTAAGTCCCTGCGCCAGATGGGGGTTAAGCCCGGAGACAGGGTGGCGGCGTATATGCCCAATCTGATGGAAACGGCTATCGCTATGCTGGCGGCGACTAGCATTGGTGCCGTGTGGTCTTCCTGTGCCACTGACCTGGGGCAACAGGCGGTACTTGACCGCTTTGGTCAGATCGAACCCAAGGTGCTATTTACCGTTGATGGTTATTTTTATAAAGGGAAGCCCTTCAGTTCCCTGGCCAACGCCGGCGAGGTGGTCAGAGGCATTCCCTCCTTAGAAAAGGTAGTCGTAGTTCGTTACACAGAGCAAGAAACTGATATCAGCCACATTCCCAATGCGATGTACTATGACGATTTCATAGCTGGTGAGGAGAACCCCGAGATTAAATTCGAACAGGTGCCTTTTGACCATCCGGCGGTTATCATGTTTTCCTCAGGAACCACTGGCAAGCCAAAGTGCATGGTTCAGGGGGTCGGTGGTCTCCTCATTAACCACATGAAGGAGCTGATGCTTAATACCGACTTAAAGCGGGAGGATAAAATCCTCTATATAACTACCTGCAGCTGGATGATGTGGAACTGGCTTCTCAGTTCTCTGGCGGTGGGAGCCACGGTGGTGCTGTTCGATGGCAACCCTCTTTATCCTGATGCCGGTGCCATGTGGAAACTGATACAAGATGAAAAGCTAACCATTTTCGGCACCAGCGCTACTTATATTAACTATCTGAGGAGCGTCGGGCTAAAGCCGGGAACGGACTATGATTTGTCATCGCTGCGGGAGATATCCCAGACCGGTTCCGCCCTTTCTATTGAAGGTTTTGAGTACGTTTATAAAGAGATTAAAAAAGACCTGCACTTTAATTCTATCTCTGGCGGCACTGACATCAATGGCTGTTTCGTTATTGGCAGCCCTACTGTTCCCGTCTACGCCGGTGAACTGCAGAAGGCGGGTCTGGCGATGAAGATAAATTGCTATGATGAGAAAGGTAAGCCGGTTCTTGACCAGATGGGCGAGCTTGTCTGCGAGGCTCCGGCACCTTCCATGCCGCTTTATTTCTGGAATGACCCGGGAAACAAGAGATATAATGATGCCTACTTCAATGTTTACCCGAATATATGGCGTCATGGGGATTACGTCATGTTTCATAGTGACACCAAGGGAATAACCTTCTTCGGCCGTTCAGACGCTGTCTTAAAACCTTCGGGCGTCCGCATTGGGACAGCTGAAGTATATAATGAGGTGGAAAAGTTGGAGGAGATTGCCGATAGCCTGGCTATAGGACAGGACTGGCAAGGCGACCAGCGTGTCATTCTTTTTGTTAAGCTCAATGAGGGGTACAATTTAACCGACGAGTTGCAGGCGAAAATCAGGAAGACCCTTCGTGACAATGCATCTCCGCGGCATGTTCCTGCGAGAATTCTGGCGGTGCCAGATATTCCTTATACGCACAACATGAAGAAAGTGGAAAGCGCGGTCACCAACATAATACACGGCAGACCAGTGTCAAACAGGGACGCCTTGACCAATCCCGAATCACTGGACTATTACCAGAGCATCCTGCCTGAGCTTGAGAAGGAATGATGCTATCTATTCCCCGAAAAATTTCAGGTCAAGGCTGGCAATTATGGTCTTCAGGATTACTGAAGGCGCTTTGGAGGCATTGGGTATGCCTTGACCAATCCCGAATCACTGGACTATTACCAGAGCATCCTGCCTGAGCTTAAGAAGGAATGATGCTATCTATTCCCCGAAAAATTTCAGGTCAAGGCTGGCAATTATGGTCTTCAGGATTACTAAAGGCGCTTTGGAGGCATTGGGTAAACGAGTGAGGTTTGTCGCGGTCCGAAGCTATTTGCGCACAGTTAGCAGAGAGCCATCGCTTCTTGACTAGCAACATGCTACGTGATATTCTCAATAGTAACTTCGGGAAAGGAAGCAAAATATGCCGGTATTTAACAAACCGAAAACAAACTCACAGTCAGGAAACATTTTGAGCGCCATNGTCGGGATTGTACTCTTTGGCTCAATTTGGGGCTTTTTTGAGAGTATAGTGGCGGGTGCTCTGTTTCTACGTGCGGGCACCTTCCTTAGAGCACACGACATTTGCATTTGCCCGATTACGGGCGCCATTTTCGGCATCTTTATTATGGCTTTGGCCTTGGCTATTTATAGAAGGCCGGCAATGCTGATGGGGATTGGTGTTGTAGCCGCATCATTTAAGCTACTGGACATACCGATTCTCCAAGGGTCAGCCTTGCCTCCACCCATGATCCTTAGGTTTACCGTCAACCCTGTCATCTTCATCATCCTGACGTCGCTCCTCTTCAGTTTGACAGCAGCCTTGATGCTGAAAAGGCTGGAGAGGGGGTGGCCTATGCGTGTTGTAGTCGGGGCATTGACTGGCTTTTTGGGAGTAGTTGGCTTTGCATATATTGCCTTCTATGCAACGCGCACTGATCCACTGATAGTGAATACGCCATTCGAATTGATTGCTACGCATGGGCCAGCGGTTGTGGCTTTAAGTGCTATTTCTCTCCCCCTAGGTTATTTGGCGAGCACGAAGGTTCGGCAGATGGTTGTCTCTCTGCTAGCTAGGAAGCCAGCATTTAGCTACGGGGTCTCCGCAGGCATCGTAGCATTTTGCTGGGGAGTCAGTGCGTTAGCCCTAGCCGCATTTTGACAGCAAACAACGCGACTGGCCATTTGCAGAGCCAATAAACAGATTAGGAAAGATGTCAATGAATGTCGATTTGGAACCTATTGGTGTAGTGCACTCCAGTATCTCAAGCAATGAAGCCGAAAAAATACCCCTTCATGGTGTGCCGGCAGAGATTGAAGTTTTCGACAAATATCTCGCTGCTTTGGATGGCATTGAAACAAAGAGCCACATCTTCGTCCTCTGCTGGTTACATAAGGCCGATCGGGATATAATAGAAGTTAAACCCTGCAAGCGGTTCTTTCCCAATGGGGTAATACCAGAGGGAGTAGCTACCAGGGGTGTTTTTGCTACCAGAAGCCCCGCCCGACCTAACCCGATATCTCTCACCGTGACCAAACTGATTAAGCGTGATGGGAACCGGCTGAAGGTGATACTCGACATAGTTGATGGCACCCCCGTTATCGATTTGAAGCCCTACTCAACCGGTTGGGATTGCATCTTCAGCGCTCATGGAGGGGAAGGAAGATTCTCTAACAACGTGGCGTGCTATGCCAGCCTGCGTAAGGAAGCAATCAACTTCCATGGTGAGGAGTGCGCCGGGTTGGCAGTGGGGGTCAGAATAGCACTGAAAGCAATAACGGGTTTGAAGATAAACTTGAGGGAGCAGAGGGTGAAGTTATACGTGCGGGGAGGGGGCTGTCTAATCGACACCATGCAAGCGCTGTCTGGCGCAACCCTGGGCAATAGCAGACTCTCCATTGAAACAAACGACGGCTCTGGCGAATTTGTGGCCGTTGTCTCAAAAGATTGGAACTTCAGGTTCAGTATAAAGCCCTACTCACACCTCACTCTGGCTCAGATAGCATCTACGGATCCTGAACAACTCTTCACTTTGACTGAAGCAGTGAATGTTGACTTATCCCAGCAGTTACCTTCGCATCAGGTCTCTAGTGATACTGCTCGTTGTAGGTGAACCAAGGTCAGGCAGGACCAGCTGGTGTAAGCGATATATTGACTGGTGGCAGAAGCACGGTTCAAGTGTTGGTGGAACAGGGGAGCTAAAATGAACGAGAGGAAGTCATAACCACCCCTAACCAAGAAAAGGTTTAAGCAACTTTTAAATTATTTATTTTGAATATTATATGTGCTATTATAGTAAACCTGTTATTGGTGTTATCTAAATATTATTAATTATCGGAGGGTGCGATGCGGAAAGTAATCATTACATGTGCTCTTACGGGAGGTGTACAGGATAAGTCAAAAAACCCAAATTTACCTGAGCAGCCGGAAGAAATTGCGCAACAGGCTTACGAATGTTTTAACGAAGGTTGTGCCATTGCCCATATTCATGCCCGTGACAAAGAAGGTAAACCTACCGGCGACTCGGAAGTGTTCAAGGAAATTCATAATGCCATCCGTAGCAAATGCAACATGATATTGCAGGATAGTACTGGAGGCGGTCCAGGACTGACTTTTGAGCAGAGGTTAAGCTGCCTTGATGCAGCTCCCGAAATGGCATCGCTCAATTTAGGCTCAATGTTGCGGACTATTGGGAGCAGCGCAGGAACTGTCTGGACCAATCCTCGTTCCGAACTAGAGCGGTTTGCTCAGGAGATGCTGAATCGGAATATTAAAGCAGAAATGGAGATTTACCATCATGGTATGCTCCGGGAAATGAATAATTTCATTTCCAAAGAGTTGGTTAAGAAGCCCTATTACGTAAACTTTGTTATGGGTATGGCATACCAAGGAGCTGTGGATGCTACACCGGCTAACCTGATAAGCCTAATACAACTTCTACCACCGGATACGATATTCAACTGTTGTGCTGTGGGTGCTCCACAGTTGCAGATAACGACGCTCTCGGTTCTTATGGGTGGCCAAGCTCGTATTGGTATGGAAGATAGCATCTACTTATCAAAAGGGGTATTAGCACAAAGTAATGCTCAACTGGTGAGCCGGAGTGTTCGTATTATCAGAGAATTGGGTTACGAAATTGCTTCGCCCGAAGAAGCTAGGGAGACGTTAGGTTTACCGAAAAGGTAACCGATAGATTGTTTTGGAGCGAGAAAATGAAAAAAACGAAAATTTACGATCTATCTTTGCCGTGGGGTGTCGATACGCCGCTATGGCCTTTCCCCGGGCCAAGACAGGACCTTATTTTTTCCCGCGGTGAGTACCTGGAACGGTTCCATAAGCGGAGTGTAATTTATACTGGTACGCTACACGCCGGGACACATATGGACGCTCCAATGCACGTATTGCATCCCAGCGAGGGCGGTATTATGCTGGATAAGATTCCCCTGGAGAATTGTTATGGCACTGGAATTATCGTTGATTTCCGTTATATGAAAAAATGGCACATTGTAACGNAAGANGATTTAGAAAATGCTGAGCCGAAGATTCAGCGCGGTGACTTNGTAGTATTCAATACGGGATGGCATAAGTACTGGAGATGGGACAACTACGCTTACTATAACTATTTTCCAGGCCTCGGGCCGNAGGCAGCGAAGTGGCTGGTAAAGAAAAAAGTCAAAGGCGTAGCGGGTACCTGGGGTGCCACCGACAGTCCTCTATGGCATTATAGGCTTGCCGAGACTATGCCATGGCTGGATAAAGAGTACCGCAGAGAGACCGGGAAAGACCCAGATAAGTTATTCCCAGAATACGAACCTTGTCACAGGCTGCTTATGCGTAACGGTATAGTTACTGTAGAAAACGCTGGCGGCGATGTTGATCAGATTACTGGCAAGCGCTGTACTATCGCGGCTTTTCCCTTCCGTTGCGAAATGGCCGACGGCGGCATGGTGCGGCTAGTTGCTATTGTAGAGTAAGATTCGGTCTCAATCGCCTTGTGGTAAATAAAGGAGGAGGTTCCGATGTTTAGATTGGATAACAAGGTAGCTGTCGTTATTGGTGGGGCAGGGGGGCTTGGTGAAGCCTGTGCACTCGCTCTAGCACAGCAGGGAGCTAAGGTCGTAATAGCAAGCCGTACTTTGGAGAAGTTGCAAGATACAGCTCGAAAAATTCAATCCGTGGCCAACGCCGAAATTACGGCAATGCAGGTAGATGTAATTAGTGAAAGTAGCACTGATCATCTGGTAGAACAGATACTCCAGAAATTTCAAACTGTTGACATACTCGTAAATGCTCACGGCTTAAATGCCAAAATGCCCGCCATTGATATTGATTTCAACAAATGGGATGTATTATTTGCAACAAATGTAAAAGGTGTCATGGTTGCCTGCAAAAGTTTCGGCAAGGTAATGATTGAGAAAAAGAAAGGTAAGATTATTAATCTTTCTTCGGTGCGCGGTATTCGTGGTACTGACGGTGGTAACACCACCTATGGAGCTACGAAAGGTGCGGTGGATATGGTCACTCGTATGCTAGCGGCTGAATGGGCACCCTATAATATTAATGTCAATGCTATCGGCGCCTCTGTAGTAATGACAGAAGCTTTAAAAAAAGCGTTAACACCAGAGCGCCTGCAACTATTGCTTTCTAAAACGCTATTTAAGAAATTTGCCACACCTCAGGATATTGCTGCAGCTTGTGTTTATCTTGCCTCCACTGAGGCTGATTATGTTACCGGACAAATCATGTACGTTGATGGCGGCCTTACNGCAATCGGTTAAATCGCCTGCAATAATTAGCAACNGTAAAAGATGGGGAGGTAAAAATGAAAGTCGTTANAAANAACGANGGTGTCGTATACGAAGCCCCTCTACATTTCAATGTATGGAGTATCCGAAAGTTATCGGACAAGGATACTCAGAGACTCTCGGTTAGCTTATCTCACTTCCTACCTAACGGGCATGTTGATATGTCAGGCTCACCAAGTGAAAAGATGTATTATATTTTGGGTGGCAGTATGGTAGTGAAGAATAAGGCGGGAGAAGAGGCTACTCTTCAGGCTGGTGATATTGTATATTTCGCCAGTGGTGAAGAACGAGAGGGTCATATCGTTGGTAATGAAGTTTGTACTGTCTTAGTGTGCATAGTAAAAAGTTAAGGATATGATCGTGATTGAAGATATTCGTAAGATACTTGTAGTCGGTGCAGGCACGATGGGGCATGGGATTGCCCAATCATTCGCTCAAGAAGGCTATGATGTCTCACTGTTTTCCCGTTCTGAGCAAACTCTTGACCGGGCTAAAGCATTGATCAAGTCAAGCCTGGATACTCTCGCTCAAGAAGGTATGATAGACCGTAAACAGATTCCAGCTATAACCGGACGCATCAAAATGACCCGGTCTCTAGAGGAAGGTGCCCGAGATGCTGACATAGCCTTCGAAACTGTCGTGGAAAATCGAGAATCGAAGATAGAAGTATTTAATCAATTGGACAAACTGTGTCCGTCTAAAACATTGCTAGCCAGTAATACAACCTCTTTAAATGTATTTGATTTTATCAAGACATCTCGTCCTGGTAATGTTCTTATTGCCCACTGGTATACGCCACCGCAAATTATACCGCTTGTTGATGTAGTTAAAGGTCCGGAAACCAGTGAAGACAGTGTACAGGTAATGTTGGCTTTGCTTAAAAAGATAGGTAAAACTCCTCTCTACCTACGGAAATTCATCTCCGGCTATCTGATATCACGCTGGCAGATTGCCAATTTACGTGATATTCTCTATTTGATTGATAATGACATTGTTACGCCAGAAGAATTAGATATGGCCGCTAAGGCGGGGTGGGCAATACGGATGATGGTTCTTGGACTAATACAGAGAATGGATTTTGGCGGCCTTGATTTATCTGTTAAAAGTCTGGATAATCCATACGTCCGCAGTCAGATGACACCGCTGGACTACAAACCAGTAAAGGTATATGAGTTAGTTAAACAGGGACACCTAGGAGTAAAGACAGGAAAAGGCTTCTATGACTACAAAGGTAAAAGTGAAGCAGAACTCTGTCGAGAACGGGACGTAAAACTTATTAAAATATTAAAAGCTTACAAAGAAATTGAGGGGTAACTCGAGAAGCAGGGATTGAACCTGGCGATATAATAAATTATAATCTGAAAACGTCGGGGAAAAGAAGGCGGTTGGATCAGTATGATCAATGACCAAAGGCAATAATGAACTTGATTTATTCTTTTACCCATCATCGGTGGCAATCGTAGGTGCTTCGGAAAGACTGAGTTCCTACGGTGCTAGGTATATTCAAACCCTTCTCGACTTCGGATATAAAGGAAAAATTTACGCTGTTAATCATACCGGCAATGAAGTCTTGGGATATAAAATATACCATAGTGTGCTAGATATCCCGGACAATGTTGATTTGGCAGCTATTTGTGTGGCAAATCATTTTGTCCCCCGAATTATACAGGATTGTGTGAACAAGAAAATTAAAGCAGCGATTGTATTAAGCTCTGGCTTTAGTGAGTCCGGTGGTGAAGGGCGTTTATTCGAAGAGGAGCTGGCAAAGATAGCCGAACAGGGTATTCGTATTATGGGGCCGAATTGCTTTGGTACATATTGCCCTAATGGCGGT
>JGI2173J19968_10001011_pt1 | contig 11083 bp, 13 predicted proteins | sample DeeMarSWOR136_30_FD_19968 | JGI IMG/M metagenome (IMG submission 19968) | reverse complement strand
CATTTAATCAGGGGCACAATAAAGTCCAAGCTTAGCGAATATATGTATTGCCCTAAAAATAACGAAAAGGTTATGTTTTATGTCTACAAAAGATGACTCCTGTTCACAAACAGTTACTTTTCTTCTAGGCGCTGAATCTTTTGGGTCTTCTGAAGAGCATGATGTTGTTTTTTTCAAGGACGTAATTGAACCCTGTTGCCAGAAGTTGTTTTGCCTCTTCATGCATGCCTCAGGTGCATTTTGGAATCAGGATAGAAAAAGATTCACACTACCAAAGATACTGGAACAATAAACTAGCATCTATGAAAAACAAGAAAAGAATGATTGAAGTCATGTTAATGATAATTTGTCTTACCAGATGTCGTCGATTTTTTGTGTTTAATAGAAGACCGCTTATCGAAGCCATTAAAGGAAGGATAGAGAACATTATAAACGGTCTAAGATCGATTATCTCTATGGTTCTTTCCAAAAGAAGTAGTGCTACAATCGAAATTGTTCCTGTAAGTGTAGCTGCAACTGAAATGGCTTTTCCTGCAGTTCTACCCCATTTAACAAGTAGGTTCTTCTTCTGTCCAATAATGTCACTCTCAACGTCAGGTAACTCAACGGTAGTTATGAAAAAGAGTCCATAACAACTCAACGGCAAAATGAACGCTTGGAATAAGGGACTTATAGTACCAGAAGCAACAAAATAACCCATACCTGGCATCAAAAAGCCCACTGCCAGTATTGTGGATAATTCACCCAGTCCTCTATAGGCAAGCTTCAAAGGTGGAGCAGTGTAAAACCACCCCACAAGTCCTCCTAGTAATCCGAAAATAAAAAACCAAAAAGTGTAACCGTAAACAATCGTGAAGAATACATTAGCTATTATTGAAGAGCAAAGAAGAAGGACTGCCAATTTTAGCGCTAATGATTCCAATTCGGGATGTTCAACTAAAACTTTGCTTCCTCCAGAAAAAGCTGTTTTAAAAGAATTTCTGTCAGAATGTCTATCAAAATAGTCGTTACTAAAGGATACAGAAAGATGGGCAGTTCCAAAAATCAAGTATCCTAAAATAAATTTTGCTGAGTCGTATTCAACTCCGCCTAGAAGTGCTAGAAGATAACCCATAAGATAGAGCATGAAACCCGGAATTAAGAAATGAAATCGAGCAAGACGTAAAACGAATCTCATCTGCTTCATTTCTTCATCAATTTTGAGAACTGTTGCTCTTTATCTTCTGCGCACTCAGATTTATAAGCAGTTTCCCTCATGTCATAATGTATGAGTTTTTATTTCTACTTGAACCTAGCAATAATCGCGTTTCCTCTAGCTTTCTCCTTTGAAAAAAGGATAAAATTCTATACAAGAATTAAGCCTATTGTAGTTGCATTGGTTCTAGTTGGAATATTATTTGTTGGATGGGATGCTTTTGCGACATATAGAGGGCACTGGTCATTCAATCCAGCTTATGTAAATGAAACAAAACTCTTGGGTCTTCCATTGGAGGAAATCCTGTTTTTTGTAACTGTCCCGTATAGTTGTCTCTTTGTTTTTCATTCAATCATCCACTTTCTTGGCGATGAAAAACTGTTTTATCCCAGAAGATGGCTTTTCACAGTTATTGGTGCCATAATGGCGCTATCTGCATTCAGCTTTTACAGCAAGCAGTACACATTTTTGGCATTTTTCTCTGTTGGTTTGACAGTTCTATTTGTTTCTTTGGTGAATGTAAAACTGTTTTCCTCAAGAGCATTCTGGATTTACATCCTCTTAACGCTTCTTCTTTTCTTTGTATTCAACTATGTTTTGACTTCTTTTCCAGTAGTTCAATATTCTTCCAGTGCGATTACCGGTTTTCGTATAACTACAATTCCAATAGAGGATTTTTTGTTCAATTTTTCTATGCTAACTAATTACCTGACAGTTTATATCTGGGCTGAGAAAAAGCTGAAAATTGATAGCGGTAGATCTCTTTAACATCATTGTTTCTTAGATATTAGCCCCGCAGTTACGATGCCTGATATATAGATAGTTGGAAGCCCACTCCCAGGATGCGTTCCTCCACCAACCAAATATAGGTTTTTCAGTTCTCCACATCTGTTGTGAGGTCTAAAATAGAGCATTTGAGATAGGTTATGTGCAAGGTTGAATGTGGATCCAATGTATACATTGTAGTTCTGCTCCCACTGTTTAGGCGTAATAGTTTTTTCGGTCTCTATGTGGTCTCTGAGGTCCTTCATTTGAGTTCGTTCCTCAACATTACTGAGCACTTTTTCTTTGAAATCTTTCTGGTTATTATCCCAGTCAATATTGCTCCTGTTATTTGGAACTGGAACCAGTATGTAGACGGTAGATTTCCCTTTGGGAGCTAAAGTTTCATCAGTAATAGATGCGTTCTGAACATAAAAGGAGAAATCTTCAGAAAGCCTACCCCCCTGAATATCTTCGATATTTTGCCGATAATTTTCTGCAAAAATTATGTTGTGATGAGGAGCGGAATACTTTTTATCAACACCCAGATAAAGCATGAATGTTGAACAGGAGTATTTTTTCTTTTCAAGTTTTTCAGGAGAATACTTTTTGATTTTAGAGTCAAAGAGATTAGTCATTGCGTAACCAAAATCAGCGTTCACGATTACCTTGTTAAATTCCATTCTTTTTCCATCTTCTAGCTGAACTCCCGTAACCTTTTTTCCTGATCGTACAATTTTTTCAACAGCTTTGCCAGTAATGACCTCTCCGTTCTCTTCTTCAACTACCTTGACCATTGCTTTTGATATCTGATTTAATCCACCAATAACATGGTATATTCCAAACTCGTGTTCAACAAAAGGAATCATTGTAAAAGCAGCCGGGCACTCCCATGGTGACATCCCCAAATATTTGGACTGGAAGGTAAAGCAAACTCGCAGTTTCTCTTCATTGAAATAATTTCCGAGGTTGTCAAAAATTGAACCACCCAAAAAGAAGGAAGGCAGAGCCGCAACGAGTTTGGGAGACAGAAAAGAGGTTATGCTCGAGTAATCTTTGTACAAGTTCTGGATAATTTTTTCGTATCTTATTCGTTCTCGTGAATAGAATTTTTCGAGGCCTTTTTCGTTTCCCGGGAAAACTCGGTTTAGTTCGGCTCTCATTTTTTCTTTATCACTACTGATTTTGATGCTAAAGTCTTGAAAGTTTAGCTGATACATTGGGTCAAGAAGTTTAAATTGGAGATAGTCGATGCTTTTCCGGTCACAGGATTCGAAGACTTCATCAAGCACATGTTTCATCATTAGAAAAGTTGGTCCAATGTCGAATTTGAAGTCACCAATATTGAGTGGAGCGCTTCGGCCTCCAACTTTATCCTCCTTCTCTAGAACTGTGACATCAAATCCTTTATGGGCCAAAAGCATAGCACAAGTTAATCCTCCTGGTCCAGCTCCAATTATTCCAACCTTATCCTTTTTAGCTAACCCATTATCTTTTTGAAGCACAGTAAATTCCCAACTCCATCTATTTAGAGATTTGTAACTAATTTAGGTAACGCTTTTATATGACATATGTCATGAAACAAGTGTTTCGATAGCCATGTTTGAAGTCAGCACGCACCCGCACGCATTTAGGCTTATGTTGCTGTTGAGCCACAGTCACATATGTTTTTAAGTGTTGTTTGGGCCTCTGGGTTTGAGGTATATTTGAAACGGTCAATGAAGGAGAAGAGCGCGCGCGCGTTTGAAGTCCGCATGAAAGTTAGATCACGAAAGGAGGAAGTCTTAATTGCCCTATAGCTTTGTTTATGATTTAACAAAGTTCTCGCAAAGTGCATTTAATCAACTACTTGAGACAGCATTTGAAACTGGAGTAACAAAGTTACTCTCAATTAACGCTAAGAGGCTTGTTAAACTCTTCAAGCTTGATCAGTTGACAGGGTTAAACTTGGCTGAAGCAATAACTCTTGTCGAGGATTTCATCGAAGTTCAGAATGCAAATAATCTTCAGAGAGAAAGGTTTGAGAGAGCTGAAAACAAAGCCTTGCTTATTCCCCACTGTGCAAGGTCACATATGGATAGGCAATGTATGGCAGATTTTGATCCTGAAATTCCAAGCTATACCTGTAATGGTTGTCGACAGGATTGTCTTGTGAACAAGGTAGTTACCCTTGGTAAGGAAAAAGGCTACGACGTTTACGTTATTCCAGGAGGATCATGCGCCGAAAAAATTCTTAGAGGCAATAAGTATGAGGGCGTCGTAGGCATAGCTTGTGGTTCTGAATTAAAGATGGCGCTTGGTCTTTTAAAGAAATTAGATATACCCGGTCAGGGGGTTATCTTAACAAGGAATGGATGCGTCAATACAAATCTTAATATAGAAAGTCTAAAACGAGTGCTATGAGACTTACGATTTTATACCAGAACCCAAAAAATGGCGGAAGAAACCAGTGATAATAGAACTTTTGTTGTATACTCTAGTTATTTTGGTTATTTTCGTTTTCATGGAGGGTGTAGCTTGGTTTCTTCACAAATATGTGATGCATGGTTTTGGGTGGGTTCTGCACAAGGATCATCATTACCCAAGAAAAGGTCGTTTCGAAAAAAATGATTTGTTTGGCTTATTTTTCAGTTTGATATCTTTTCTGCTTATTTTAACAGGAATACTATCTGGTTTCGACTTCAAACTAGCGATTGGAATTGGAATAATGTTGTATGGAATTGGATATTTTTTAGTTCACGATGTCTTCTTCCACAAGAGAATAAAAATCAATTATCGCCCAAAGAGTAGTTATCTTGACCGAATTCTGAACGCTCATGGAGTTCATCATGCCAAGAGTACCCCAAAAACTGGCGTCAGTTTTGGCTTTCTGTACGCAAGTAAGAAATATGCTGTTTAGAAGCAATACGAGCAGCTTATATGAGTAAGCGCGTGCGTATGAAATTCTATATGCCAATCTGTATCAATTTAAGCAGATTATTGATTTCTATTTCTTCTGTCCCGGTAATCAACCTGGAAAATTTTGGTTTTGCATCTGAACCCAAAGTAAGCACAGTTACACCCTTATGAGAAATTGTTATAGTCATTCCTTCACTCCTCAGCTCTTCAGCTGCATTTTTCAATTGCCTAAGCAGTTTTCGAAAAGATTTGATTCCCCTATTGTCTTTTAATAAACTCTTCAGGAACCTGTCGTCAACTATGTTAAGATCAATTCGATTAGTTTCAACTGCTATTTGTAGGAGGTCTTCGTTGTTGGCAGATACGTTAACTTCCCCTGATTTAAGCACACGACTTAGCAAGGGTAGTAGTTGCAAATTCGCACCATTTGAGAGAAAGTCACTTCTTTTCTGAAACGTAGAGAATATCTAAAACAATGGAACCGTTTAGTTTTGCTTTTAATATACCAGCTTCCAATGTCAAGTCCTGAAAGCTGAGTTTGATATCTGACCCTTTTCCTGCAAGTTTGTCTATCAGTTTTATGATTGTTTCACCAATATCTGTAGCAGAAGTAGACATACGATTTCACCATTATAGCAAAATAATGTTTGTAATATAAAAACTTCTCGCCATAACCAAGATGCGCGCGCACTTTAGCCGAAGCTACCTCACCTTGGCTACTTTTTCCTGATTTCGATCACCTCAGGCTCAAATAAAAAAAGGGGGAGATTGGGTGATATCTCCATTTCCGCGTGGGTTCAAATCCAACCCGCGGTGGTCAAATGCTTTGGTAATTTCTCAAAACAGAAAAAGAGGGAATTTGCGGGAGATAACAATAGAGCACGTGGTTGAGGGTTAAACCACGTACTGGAGAATGGTCTGGAGTATGGAATGGTAGAAAAAAGGGGGTTTGCGGGAGATATCGCCAGTAATGATGTTTTATGTTTGCAATGCATGCATGCGTCACTTGATATTCGTATGCTGCTCGCCGAAGAGTCTAGGCTTTTCGAATCTCGATTTTTCCTAGTTTTTTGGACAGCCCTGAGAATAGAACTGTGCCGTGAGCCTTAAGTAATTCGTTGTATAGATCCATTGGATTGCTAGCTTTGATTACCATGTTGGCGTCGTAGGCGCAGACGCCGATGATTGGGATGTCAAACACCCTGTGTACTGCTCTTTCGTATTCTACTAATTCTTTGGTTAATTTGTGTTCAAAGAAGCATGCCATTTCTCCGGCGATTCTGAATCCCTTAAATCCTTTTGTTAAGGCTTCATCATACATCTTGTTCAGCAAGTTAATGGTGATTGCCGCATCAAATTTTCCATCGATAATGTAAAAATCATTACATTCAAGGACACGTAGGGCACCTGTTTCCTCGTATTTCTCTACATCAATGCCGAATCGTTTCATGGCATCTCTTATTTGGCTTGGGCTCTCCTCTGAGCCTATATACGCTACAGCCTCGCCATTCTCTAATCCGAGTTTAACGTAGTTAAACAGAACAGTATACTTAGCTTCTGGAGTTTCGTACATAATTATTGTGTGGTTCGTGGGTCTCAAGTCCTTAAGAACGTGTATCAACTTTTCAGCAACGGCTTCAGTTTCGATGATTTTTAGTTCCACGGAAGCGTGCCATAACCCTTCGAAACTTTTTTGCAATAGCCCGACGAGGCTGTTGTCATCAGTCCACAGATAAGCAGTTTCCCTTATGGTTGGTTCCGCTGAAGTCGAGACTAATGCTTGATTGTAGTCCACAATCATGTAATGAGTTGATCGTTGATCCGTATACTTTAAGTGGATAGGGACTCGAGCTGATTCGTATTCTTTAATAGTCCTCAGAATCGAGTCGTCGTGCTCGGTTACGTTTAAAATCATGCGGATCTGTATCCCTTTATTTGCGGCTTTCTGAAGTGCCTCATCGTAATTACTAAAAAATTGGGCGAACTTTTCTCTGGACGTGACGATGCTAATCGCGTTCTTAACTCTTTTGAGCATAGCCAGTTCTTTAGTCATTATCCCTTCCCTCCCTGAGATCATGGAGAAATGTACCTCTTCTTTTGTTTCCATTCTAAATGGCTTATAATGTTTCAAAAACGCGTCTTTCTTAGCCATTAGTGTACTCATTCTTTCGTTGGCGATCTCTTGTTCACGCTCAATCAGAACATGAAACGCCTCTTCCACGGGCAAAGCCCTCATTTTAGTTGGCTTGCTTAGTATTCTTTCTACCAAGCCCATTTTTTCAAGTTTCGGCATTATCCTGTAGACATCTTCTCGACGCACCTTCGCCACTTTTGAAATTTGGCCGACTGAAGCCAAGCCCTGTCGAGCTGTGGCTAAGTACACCTTAGCCTGATTGGGGGTGAGCCCGAAATCAGACAAGATCTCAGCGTTCTCTTCTAAATACCGCAAGTCAATCACTTCGATCAGAAAGATTACTGTTACTGTTATATTACAGTCACATGCACTTAAAACTTTATCTTCCAAATCGTAACATTGCAGGCACGTGCATTTATTTAAAAAAGATCTGACAATGTCGGCCAAGACCTCTGGGACAAAATGCGCGCGCGTTAAGTATGAATTAGAACAATGAATATGCCTTAATGGATGTTNAGAATCCCAACCAGAATCTTAGCTTCTTTCTTATGCTGGTTTATGCTGGTTTATACGAATGGTTTATAGTGATCTCAGCTATGTCCGCCGCATGCGGCGGATAGTAGTCAGTATTAAGGAAGGCAATAGTCGTTTCCTTCTTTGATCAGGGCTTTGCTCTCAAGNAGCTTCCTCACCCTTTTTCTAATTGTAGTACGGGAAGCTTTTCCCCGTTGGTACTGAACTTGCCTAGTGAGCTGACTAATGTTTTGGGGGCCTTTCAACGATATGGCATTAATGATTATTCTGCTTATCTCATCTTTTTGGGAAGTGGATTCTATAAGGCGTCTGGCAGATACTAGGTGATCCAGCGTTTTCAATGGTTCTCCGTAAAGTGCAGTTCCTATTCTCAGGCTTCGAAGGAAACCCACAACTTCAGGATATTTTTGGCTCTCTGTGAGAACAGCCTCTAAATGATTGAGGCGGCGGACAATCCAGTCTAATTTCTCGTTAAGAGAACTGAGAGACTCAACGGTCTCAACGGAAACACCGGTGCTTCCAGACATGGGAACTTTTATGATTGTCGGCTTCACCACGGGGTGCTTCACAACATTCAGAACCTTAGTCCCGTCTTCTACTTTCATTTTGATGATGCCATTGACAATGCTCATCATGGCTCCGACATCCTCTTGTTTCCCGCAGCCGTCGTCAATGCACAATAGAATCGCGTTTCCCTCTGCCGCGAACTTCGCCAAGCTGAGTCTCAAAAACTTGATGACCTCCTGACCATTCAGAAGGTACGGCGAGGTCAGGGAGTCAAAAATTAGCAGAATATTCTTTTTCCCAATCTTGTTCTGCAATTTCGAAATGGCTACTTCTATGCTCGTCAGATCTCCGCAGTTCGCACCAACCGTGTCGGGGACACCTGATGTCGAAAGACCAACAGTTTCATGAAAGGCGTCGACAAAATTCATAATGCCAGACGGTATCTTGCCCAAATCTCTTTTCCTCAGGAAGTGAATTACGTCTGAAGGTGCATGCTCGGTTGTCACAAATATCACAGGTCTGCTCGCCAACAAATGGGTCAGAACGGTCTGTTGGCAAAATGTCGACTTTCCCGATCCAGGAGGACCAACCAATAAGAGAATGGTTTTTGGCGGTAGTTCCTGTAATCGCGCCAGAGACGACAACAAGCATCCCAAAATTGTAGTATCGGAGGCTTTCTTTTAACTTATCGGCGTTAATTTTTGGGGAATGCCAAGATAGACTATCTACCTGTTTTTTCTTATGCTCACTAAGTTCAAGATTTCATTCATTGGATCTGGATAGGATTTGACAAGTTCTTGAGCGGCCTCTTGAGAAATTCCGTGAAGGATTAGAGTCTTTCTAAAGATTGATTTTGCCCTTCGCTTTTTGTATATTAACTTCACTATTAGACCAAGTGATTGAATGGATAGTCTGGAAAAATAGAGAATGCTGATGAAAACGGCCTTTACATCCATGATCTACTCCTCGTGACCAGATTTGCCTTCCCACTTCATTCTTCCCATTCCTTTCAGGGCTTCACTCCATTTGGTGATGGTTGATAGATAATCTTTTGTCATAGCTAGCGCCTGTTCTTCTGGAATTCCTCCCTCTTTGAGGTTCTTGTAGAAGGCGGCCACGGCTTTACCAATATCCGCAGCGGCTTGTGGGCTGAAGAAGGCGTCGAGGATGCCCTTTACAAGGTCTGGAATTTCTTTTGACACTGCTGCTAGGATGGCAGATATTTCTTCTGGTTTAGGCATTTCATGCTTACGCTCATTCATTATTTCTTCACCTCACAGATATTAGACAGTGGATAGCACGTATAGGTCTACTGGACAGTTTTGGCCAGTGGCTGACTATTTCGCGCACGATGAAAATCACTTGCATGCATGCTTCCACAAGCCATAAAAACTGAAGTAAGAAATTGTTTTTGGTGGGTTGATTGAAAGAAGTTTACGAATTTGTTGATAAAAACTCTGAGTCGTTCTTGGAGGAGTTCCGAGAGTTCATCCGCAAGCCTGGAATAAGCACCGAGAACACTGGGATAAAGGAGACCGTTAGTTGGCTTGCTATGAAGATGAAAGAAAATGGAGTGGAAAACGTTCAAACATTTGGGACGCAGAGGCACCCTGTTGTTCTAGGCAGAGTAGGAAAAGGTGCGAAACGAACACTACTTGTATATGGCCACTACGACGTTCAACCCCCGGGAGACAGGCAGAACTGGACGGCTGATCCGTTCGCGGCAGAGGTCGTGGGAGACCGCATTATTGGAAGAGGAACCTGCGACATGAAGAACAACTTAATGGCGAGCATACACGCTGTTAGAGCAGTTCTTCAGTGCAAGAAAGCAGTACCCATCAATCTGATCTTTCTTTTTGAAGGTGAGGAGGAGATAGGAAGCCCAAGTCTCAAACCGTTTATTGAGGAACACAAGGAGGAGCTATCAGCCTGCGACTCTATTCTATGTGCAGAGGGAGGAGAAAATAAGTCGGGTCAAATCTTGCTCTTTTATGGCTGTAAGGGCATGCTCTATGTGGAGTTATCCGCTGAATCGCCAACCGGCGCTGAAGTTCACAGCATGTACGCGGGGATTATCGACAACCCTGCTTGGAGGCTCGTCTCCGCCCTCCAGTCTCTGAAGGAAGACGAGAAAGTTCTTATTCCCCACTTCTACGAAGGAGTGAAGGAGCCGGGTCTAAAAGAGAAAATCAAGTATGGCTTAGCTAGAGTCGCCATTAATAAGGAAAAACTGGAGGAAGCGTTCGAGCTAAAGATTAAAAAGGGTATGAGCGTTTCAGCAGCTTTGCTAGAAGCCTTCTATAAGCCAACTCTAAACATAGATGGATTGTTTAGCGGTTACACCGTCAAGAGAGGAATCAAGACTGTAGTCCCCAACAGTGCCTGGGCAAAGATCGATATGCGACTTGTGCCAGGACAAGACCCGTCCACTATCTTCGAGAATACGCAGAAGCATTTGGAAAGTAAAGGTTTTAATGATATAGTTGTTGAGAAACTAGGAGCACTCCCCGCCTACAGAGTAGACCCTGACGAGAGAATAGTAGAAGTTGTCAGTCAAGCCTTGACAAAGGTTGTGAGCAAGAAGACAATGGCTATGCCAATACTGCCAGGTTCAGGAGCCATGGTTTGGCTCCCTCACATTCTGGGTAAACCTATGGCTTTTGCAGGGTCTGGGGCTGCCTACATGGCTCATAAGCCAAACGAATTTGTAACTATCCAGCAATATCTAAAGGGAATAAAGCTCTTTGCCACAATATACAACGACTATGCTTCATAACTCGGTTGACGCATTCCAGCGCGCGCATTGGGTGGACCTTACCATTTGATTTCGTTATAATCATAAGATTTATTTTTATGCATAAGCACACTTTTAAGAAACGAGAACATATAGGATGAAAGAAGGTTAGAAAAATGGCAGAATGCAAGCTTTGCGGAAAAAATGGTGAAGACCTGACTTTGCTTTCGGCCAACCACAAGGACCTGGGTCAAATCATGGTCTGTGAAGAGTGCTGGAAAAAACTGTGGAACAAAAATCGTATGGTATGCGGCACTAC
>JGI2173J19968_10001010_pt1 | contig 11098 bp, 8 predicted proteins | sample DeeMarSWOR136_30_FD_19968 | JGI IMG/M metagenome (IMG submission 19968) | reverse complement strand
TATGCGGCCGGTAGTGATTGTAATCCATCCGCCAACGCTCCACAACGCATTTCATCTCATCGATATGTAAGAACAACTCGCCATCGAGAAGCCCGTCACGCATTCGGTTATTGAACGACTCCACGTACCCGTTTTCCCACGGACTGCCCGGCTCTATGAACACGGTGTCCACGCCCAGATCTCTCAAGAACCTCTTCACGCGAGAAGCTGTGAACTCGGAACCACTGTCGCTCGGGAGATGGGCTGGGCAGCCGCGTACCAAGAATAGATATCGCAACAGCTCAATCACATCGTGCTGCTTGATGCTACCAGGACTTCAGAGATGAGTATGGATTTGAGGGCAGCTACTACAGTGCCCGCAGATTTCTCAAACGCTTGGGAGAGAATAGGCCGATACCTTTTCGCCGGATGGAATGCATGCCGGGCGATGAGTCACAGATAGATTTTGCCAGTGCCACACCGGCAAGAGCAAAATCGCTGAGATCTTTGTTGCTTCTATCTCCTTCTTTTCTCAAGAATCGTTAACATTCTTGGGCTACCCCCTATGCAGCCCCTCTGTGCCTGCGATATTCTATAGAACTGAGCTAATAATAAGCCCAGATCCCTCTCTAAGCCCCTCGCAGAGACTGGGCGCAACTTAGCCTGTTTGGCCGGGTCTGTCTATCGTGGAGACTACGGGATTTTGAGGGAAATTTCAAAAAAGCACAATGCGCACAATAGAACGCCGAAAACCGGTTTCCAGCCCAAAAATGGGGATTTATGCCCTGTGAGCCACCCCATTCAGGGCTTCTTGGCAACCGTCTGGGCCAGGCGGAGGCCCAAGCAGAAGTCCTTCTTGCCAACCCTCGTGGCAGCATGCCGCGCGACACACAACTTGGCGGCCGTCAGAAAAGCACATGGTAGCTTACAACACCCTGGACCGTGAAAACACTTACGAAGATGAAGCTCGCTTCGGCCAGCAGGATACATCAGGCCGAACTTGGGACGAGGCTGGTCTTCACAGGTCCGGAGAGATTGTCGTTGCCGCGGACATTAGTGCAGTAGAACTTCCTGCTTACAGCCCCGAATTGAACCAGGTTGAGAATCTGTGGCTATATCTTCGCAGCCATTGCTGGTCAGATTGCAGCTACGATGGTTGTGATGATTAGAGAGTTGCTGCCTGTGAGTCTTGGCTCGCCTCTGGGGAATTTGTGCTGATGAGAGACTCATCCGTAGCATACGCCGATGCTCCCATGTCGATGCTAAAGAAACTATCGTGATTGGCATACAATAGTCTCTACATCGGGCGGACCAAAGTGTGAAACCTCTTATCGCGTGTTCTTGCGGCTGCTGAAGAAGCTACTATATCCCCCCGCATCGGTGTCTTTATCACTGTCACCAGCCAGTAGCGCCGGGTAATTCTTAATTACTTTCTTGTAAGCCCCAGCGTGTTCTTCAATTACTTCGGGGCGGTAGTGTTTAAACCACGGAACCTCAAAGACGCAGCGATTGACATTCTCTGCGACGGGCAGATTTTCGAGGTATTGGTCAATCTTCACAGACTCATCAAGGTGAGCGATCCGCGTTGGCCTGCCGTGCCCATAAACATCCATGGTTGTAAACAGCGGATGCAGGTGCAGGGGCTTATTGCAGCCGGGATTGCAGACCGAACCTTCCGCTCGAACTGCCTCACAGAACCTTGACAGTGAAAGGCCTCCCAGCTCTTCGGTGACATACTTGAAATGTGGGTAGTACCAGCCACCTTTTGTCGTACTGGTGCCCTTCGCAGGTCTAATCGGCCTGATTCCGGCAGTATCGTCGAGCAAATCACAGAAGTAGTTCATCGCTTTGTCGATTTCCGCCATCTGCCGCCCAAACAATTCCAACTGCACCAGCCCAAAGGCCGAACTTAGCTGGTGCATGCGATGCTTGAATCCCCCGCAGGGTAGCCCTGCAAAAAGCTCAAGTTCTTTCAGTGTAATCTCGTCGTGACGGACGTAATGCCCAAACAAAAGTGCCCGCTCATAAACTCTCCGATCGTCGGTAAAGAATATTCCTCCCTCCCCCACGGCCAGAGATTTGCCGGTCATCAACGAAAAAGCTCCGACATCACCAAAGGTCCCAACCTCTTTGCCCTTATACAAGGCACCGTGAGCGTGGGAGCAATCTTCGAGGATTCTGAGATTGTGTTTGGCAGCGATCTTCATTATAGCGTCCATGTCGGCAGGCATACCTGCATAATGCACAACCACAATGGCTTTGGTGCGAGGAGTGATTCGACCCTCTATATCCTTTGGATCAATACAGATGGTATCAGGGTCCACGTCCGCGAAAACTGGTGTGGCACCGAGCGTGTAAGCTTGTGCCACCGAGGCCCAATAGGTAATGCTCGGAGCGATCACTTCATCGCCGACACCGACGCATAGACCGTACATAGCACCCAAGATGGCAGCGGTGCCATTGTGATAAGCCAGGCCATATTTCCTGCCGAGCAATTGGGCATACTTTGTTTCAAATTCTTTAGTGACCTCGATGCCGGACATCTGTCCCGCCCGCAGGACTTCCAAGACCGCTCGTTCGTGCCGATCAGTAACAATGGGCCACTCAAAGATGTCTGTGTCGTCTGCCTTAACCGATTTTTCACCGCCTAACAGCGCCAACGTCTTAGTTTCTGCCTCTCGGGTCATTTCGGCCGACTCTCCTTATGGATCTCCCGGACATCTCACTGCTGCGCCAGCTCGAGTGCCTTGGTCGTGATATAGTACTTCGCTATCATATCGGATACTTCCCACTCGGGCAGTCTGCCTTTTGCCAGATATTGTAGGTATTTTTCTGTAACATTTCGAAAGTGAGCCTCGTGTCCGATGCGATGTTCGTCGCCCATCAGAACATGCCAACGGTCTCCCTCCTGCTTGACCTCCAAACCAGGATACTCACTTTTCAGCCTAGCAACGGTTTTCTTTAGCGGGGCTGATAAGTCCTCCGCCGACGCCCCGGAGACAGGTTCTACGTAGACTTCAGGGCGGAACTTCTGTTCCTTGCCCTGACGAATAATCACATTGGCCTTGCTGCCCCTAAACAGCGAATGATGTGTGTCTCCGCCACCTTGAGGTGCCTCGAAGTCCCAAGTCACCGACAATTTCACACACACACCTTTCAACGTGTAAATCATTTCTCCGTTGGCGTGACAGGGCAGCACCCCCTCATCGTTCAACTGCTCTTTGATAGAATCGGCAAAATCCGGCAATCCTGTCACCTTCTCATACTGTTTTCGTGTGATCATCGTGGGCCGGCGCCGCGCCCTTTTCATCACGATGTCCCTTTGGTAATCGATTGGTTGCTCTGCGAAGCACGTCCACATCACAAGATCAATAAGGTGTGTAGTCACGTCGACCAAACCCTCGCCTTGCTGGGCGGTGTCAAAATACCAGGCCGGCCGTTTGATCGGCGCGCCGGAAACGTACTTGAAGAAATGGTGCACACTTTCCTTTACGATGCCCGGGTTATCTACGGACCCTTCTTCCAGTTCGCCGAAAAGCTCTCTATCGAGCACGAGAAGCTTTTGCAGGATGCAGGTAACGTTAAAACGCTCGGTCATAATGTCGTAGAGCAGTACGCCGTTTCTCCTGGCCGATTCAAAGGCCTGCTCTAAAAGCCTGAATCCTTGAGTATCGATGCACATCGGCTTGTCACAGAAAACGTTCAGGCCCGCATCGATGGAGGCCTTGATGTACTCGGCTTTCCTGCGGTTGTTGCCGGATATTACTACTACGTCGCCGGGTCTTTCGACGAGCATTCTTTCCAGATAATCATCGCCCGTATAGACTTTTTGCTGCCACCTGGTTGGGTCTTCGGCGCGGTTGTTGAACCTCTGTATGTGCTTGAGGTGACCCTGTACATCGGGCCCTTGCGGGGCATACACATGCACGACGGGGTCCACTTGTTCGTACATGCTCTTCTGGACCAGCGCAGCATGATAGTGACCCGGGTCCAACGTCACGAGTCTCACTTTGTTCTTGATCGGACCATTTTTTGTTTTCGGCTGCTCCCGGTCAGCGCAGGAAGAGCTAACCAACAGACAAAGGCCTAACGTCGACAAAACTAAATCTCGTGCCATGGCCCGCCTCCTTTTCTCAATGAGCTTATTTCCACTTCTTGGTCCTTATCTGATTGCGCCGTGCCGCCTTGGCCCGCAAGCTACCACTGGATTATCCAATAGACCGCCCCGATCAAAAGACCCACGCCAAGCCATGCCACGAGAAAGCCAGCAATGCCGACCACGGTGGGCTTGGGTACCTCAAAATCCGGGTGGTCTATAAGGACATCTCGCGGGCCTGGCTCCACGCCCGGCGGAAGCGTAAACGGCTCAGTCTCGGGCTCATCGGAACCTATAGGCGTTCGAAGACACGCATACAACCGGTCCAGTTTCTCGGCCGCAACCCTCCTCGTAAACAAGCTGACCAAAACAAGAACGGCAAAGCCGGCACTCAAGTAAATAATCATCTGCCAGGGAAGGTACAGCTTGTCATCCCACAGCATAAAGCCCGGGAGGCTGTCGGCAAAGTGCGCATCGAAATCCCAGAAAACGCGGTCACCAAAGGTGATTTTGCCTGTGAAGACAAGTAAACCAAAACTCGTCAGCGTCGCCGCCCAGGCCCCCGCTACAGTGGCTCGGCGCCAGAAAAGCCCAACCCAGAATGCAATCCCCATCATGGCAGATACCATCCAGAAGATTTCCAGGCCCTCCACGACACTTTCGAAACTGAAAGCAAAAAGGATACCACAAAGCACTATGAGGACAGACGCGATACGGCCGGTTAGCGTGTAGTGCTTATCAGCTTTGCCGAGCACCAAGAACTTTCTGTAGATATTTTCAGTAAAAAGGGCCGAAGCAACTACCATAAGCGAGTCACACGTACTCATCACAGAAGCGAGCAGACACGCGATAAATAACCCAATCAGCCCGGGCGCAACACCGAGCAGGTCATGCGCCATTGTGCCATAAGCCAGATCGGCATCTCTAAGCTCGGTACACATGACCACGGCGCACAGCCCCGTGAACATCCAGGCGACCGTGCATATCCGTTTGCCGAAGATGCCCACAGTCACGCCCATTCTTCCCTCCATTTCCGTTTTCCCAGCCGCACAGTTTGCCATCGTCTCAGGCATTGTCACCCACCCGATCAAGGCATTGAAGGCAATAACGATAATGTAAAAGAAAGTAATCTCGCCCGGCGACACAAGTGAAAGCATCTCAGGATTAGCGATGCGCTCCCGCAGCCCGCTCATACCGCCAACCTCGGCCAACGCAAACGGCAAGATAAGGAAAGACAGCACGACCGTCAGCAGTCCCTGGACAAGGTTCGTCGCGATAGCCGCGCAAAGTCCGCCCGCAACGCCATAAATAACAAACATGACAGTCATCATTATAATGGCGAGATTGGAGCTTATAGCACCACCGGAGACGGCCTCGACCATCTTCCCCGAGCCCTTCAGCATGACCCCGATGGCCACCAGAAGCTGCAATATCCCCATTGCGGCGTAGAGACCACTGACGCTGCGTCCATAACGAACCTCAAAATAGTCCCCCGTGGTCACAGCCCGCATTCGGCGGAAAAATGGCGCGATCAGCCAAAAGAACGGCGTCACAAGTAGCCACAGCCACTGGTACCAGATACCCGAAGCGCCGTCAACATAGGTCTTGGCAGCAACGGTAACCGCCTGATCGGAATGCGTCCCGGAGCCGAACATGAAGAACGCCATCATTACCTTTCCGAACTTCCGGTCGCCAATGAAGAAGCTCGCAGCACTGCGGACCTTTTTCACCGCCCAGAGCCCGATGAAGGTAATACCGACCAGGTAGGCGATGATTACCATCCAGTCAACAAGTCTGATACCTAACATATATGCACCTCTTGCATCTTGCTCAACCAACCCGGCCTAAGCCAAAAAGCAGCTTACGCATTCTAACATTGTTACAAAGGCCCTGACAACATATTCAGCACTGTGATTCTCAAAAGCCGTCCACGTCACGATTCTTACGTAGCCTTTTCAAGTCCTTAACCGTGATTTCTAAGTGAATCATACGCCTCGCCACACTGTCATTCCCGCGCAGCTTGTGCCTGCCAAGGTGGCTAACGGGAATCGAACAAACCTCCGTCATTCCCGCGCAGCTTGTGCCTGGCAAGGTGGGTAGCGGGAATCCATCTTCATGAAACGATTAGCCCTGCGTAGTCCTGGATTTCCCAGGTAAACCCGCGCAAAAAGACAAGATTGTGATATACCGAAAGGCGGAATCTGAGCAGACCCCTGACCAGAAATTACCAGGAGGAAAACAACGAAAGGAACAATGCAAATCAGTGACGCGGTGCCCCGCGTACGATGGATTTGTCCTGTTAAGATATGATAAATCTCAACAGCAGAAGTGCCGACACAACGCAAAGCCCGAATTCCATTGCGACAATGAACATGGCTGTGTTGATCCAGCCACTCAGTCCTTTCTTCGACTTGGCAATTATGGGCTCTATTAGTTCGTAGACCCCAAGTTCCTTCTCATAGATCACAATCATCGCAAATTTCTCCTTCTGACGGCGCCTATGGTGAATCGCAATGAGAACCCCGAAGGCGCTGGTGACCACAACCGCCGCGTAGGCAGCGACGAGGAAAGTCTTGTCGATTGATTTTATCTCCAAGCCAACGACGCCCAAGAAGAAAAGTATGGAGTATTGAAGCAGTTTCCACGTTTGGTCTCGCATGTGGTGGTGGTCATTCCATTCTGCCTGCAGGCAGGCCGTTATGCTGCTTTGTCTTTCTTCCATTTCTCTTTTCCCCTAATCTACCGCCTGAGTGGCGCGTCTTATTCCGCTACCGATCATTTTCGCCGATCGCTGCCGCCCGTCTATTGTCTAATAGTGGCGGTACTAAAGACACAAATAGCTAACTGCCCCCCCCTAATCCGCCTTGTCTTGATTCTTCTTTATCCTTACAAATAACAGCCCATCATATTTTGGACGGCTACTGCTATAATATTTGCTCCATCTAAAAGAATTGTCTGTGCCTTTCTGCAATTCGGAAAGCGAAAGATAACTATAATCATAATCCTTCATTAGCATCTTAACAATTGAATCAATATCGCTGTGTTTCTCCGGGTCAGCATCATCCACTTTTGTGGTATCATAATACAGAGGGACCAGACTAACAGAAGCGACCTTTCCTTTTGTCAAGGAGTAGTCGCGTGCAAAATATCGTGCTTCCGTTCTACGGTCCAAACAGATGTGGGCCGCACCGACACGACACAGTAGGATTGCCTTGCGTTTTTGGGCCTTCCGATATGCCCGTTCAATTGTTTTCTTAAAGTAACGATACCTGATATCGTGCGGATTCTGCCAGTCCCTCTTGTTTCCGTGACAAATATATTGATACCGATTTGATGCCTGAAGCAAATCAAAGGAGAATAATATTTCATCTTGGTCCTCAGGCGAAAATGTGTCGAAATACTGCAGAAATAGCTTTTTAAGACCCTTCAAATACCGATTCATCTTATCAAATGTATCCTGAGTGGTAAGTTGTGGAATTTCTTTTTGTATTATTCGCCGAGCGACATCGGAAGTACAACGATTTGCCAATATCTGCAGAAACTGTTCGGTCTCCTTCTTATTATTATAAATCGAGTGTTCTATATCAACTGCCGTCATTAGTATCTTCCTGTTTTCGGGCAGTTTGGAATTGAATTCCTGAATTTCCCCGAGCATGAGCTTGGGGTTTATATACGACTGGCCTAAGCTGGCAGCCTCCAGGAATACATGTGCGCCGTAACATGATTCCATAGCGTAGACAACCGGCTTATAAGTTGTTAAGTAACCTGCCAGCCTGTTTGATGCCTGAATCAAACCTTTAGTGCGATGCTGTTCACCAAGAAATATGATCTCCTTTTCTTTTAGAGATGGTGGTAAATTCTCAAATTGACTATCGGGCAGCAGAACCAAATTCTGCGCCAATATGCTTTTCAAATTTTCCGGCGGGGTGCCTCTATCTGTAGTCAATACACAGGAAGACAAAAATAGGAGCGGCACACAATATAAGTACTTGTTAACCATAAAACCAGCCTTCTTGGTAAATGTTGATAGTGAACGCAAATTAAGCACAGCCACTTATTTTGTTCAGACATTTCGCCATATCATCTGCGATTTTGTCGAAGAAGCCATACGAAGTTGAATATAGTGAACCACGGCAAAATATCAACCGGCATTTTCGGCTTTTTGAGGCGTTTGGCATTCCCCAAGCCTATAAATAACTCGTCACTGCGGACTCTGTGAGAAAAGTCAGTCAAAATCGCAGCCAAGGTGATTGGACGCCTTGAAATCGAACCGCATATTGTGCTATCATAGAGGCCGTAGCGTGCAGTCCGCAGGACGCCTTCCGGCGGACCACCGCTTAGGAAGACAAGTGGGAAATCCCGGATAGCATTTTCGCCAAAAATGAATGGTACCACGCGAAAAATTGTCTTGGTGGCTTTGGTGACAGCAGTCTTTGCCTGTATGGTTCCGATCTGTCAAGCAGAACCGCTATGGCATATCCAGCTTGGCCCCTTAAATGCCATCCGGCAGGCGTGGTACACCGAATCGCATGTTTGCTACCAGCATTCTTATCCAAAGACTGTTGTTGAGATCATCGATATTGAGACTGGTCAACACGAACCGCCTCTAACGGACCTGCCGGACATCTGGCCAACTCATGTACTGCAGGACCCGCACGTATCCGAAAGGGTCTATTATGTTGCTACTGATACATTGGTCTACGATACGTTGTTGAAAAGCCCGGTGCGAACGATTCAGCAGCGGATGGATTATCGTATCCGACCCGTTCACTACAAAGATAACATCGTCTTTCCTCACGGCTACCGCAGCTACGAACTGATTAGTATCGATAAGCAGGACAACATCGCGTGGACATGCCGAATGCCTGGGTACGTCATGAGCCATCCGATCTCGATGGGGCCGCTGATGGTGGCTCAAACCCGAGGCAGTAGCTACGGCGGGCAGGCAACCTTTGCGGTCAATCTGATCGATGGGACGATTCTCTGGAACGATGTGACCAACGCGTACGGTTCAGGGGCCGTGTTCAGCAGTGATGATCAACGCGTATACGTAATCGAAGCGAACCGCTGGATGGAACCAGGCAGAGCCCAGGGCCGGATATACTGCCGCGATGCTCTAAACGGCGAAATCATCTGGAAGGTCTGTCTGGACAGATACCACGTTTACCATCGCCCGCTGATTGATACAGAGGCAAACCTTGTCTACATTCTTTCTGACAGCCATGGTGATGACCGATCCAATCATGAAAACGCACTTTTCTGTTTTGATGTGCCAACGGGTGAGTTGATGTGGAAGGCCAACCTGACAAAAGGTATATCACGTGCAACAGGTGGGTATTCATACGAACCCTATTACCCGATCATGCAGCTTTATAAAAGTAGGATCATACTGCTGCATGAGGACGACTCAATCGGTGTATATGAGTCGCATAACGGCATGAAATTGTATACGCTCTACCCCGAGTCGTATTTGCCCGAGGCGCCGCGAAAACGCCCTGACAATCAACATAGTCGCTTCCTCGTACCACCGCCAATCCTACGTGACAAACTCGTCCTTGTAACACGATACCACATCATGGCTCTGGATGCTAAACTATACTTCTAAAACAAAATAGGTGACTGTTCCTATCTATAGGAGAAGAGGCATTGAAATCGAACCACCTATTGTGCTATTATGCAGGCAGTAGCGCTCAGTAGCACCGTTTATGAAGATAAACGGAAAATGTCGCTTTAGTAGGTTGTGGCATGAGGCCGCTGACTTTGTCAGGAAATTGCAATCATCGGACTCGGCAAACCGATGGATGCTTCAAACGAGATGCCAAATCGTCGTTATTTGGCTTGGTGTTTGATCGGCCCGGTAGCGATAGCGAAGCTCTCTAGTTTCAGAACAAGCAATCTGCCGCCCTCGAAAGAGGCTGGGAAGGCAGATTGCGGTCGTGCGAATCCGATGGGTGCTTATGAGCAGAAGGCGCATTCGTTGAACGGTCAGCCTTTTACCGAATCCTGTTTGGTCCCGGCTCGACCGGGCGAAGGAGTGCCAAGATGAATCGACAAATTATGAACGCTCGGCAATCGAAAGCCACCCCCGTTCTTGCTCTTGCAGGAAAACGCCGGGTGGTGCTTGCGGTCCTGATTTCTGTGCTGGTTTTGACCTGCCTGATGCCAGTTCACGCGCCCTGCGCCGCAGCAAATCCGCAGCAGCCGGAATGGAAAGCCGGCGTTGCGTCAACGGTCATTACGCCTGAGCGTTCGATGTGGATGGCTGGGTACGCGGCCAGGACAAAACCATCAGACGGAAAGGTCCATGACCTGCACGCCAAGGCGCTCGCCCTGCAAGCCTGTCCCGACCGCAGCCGAGGGAATGCTCAGGGCGCAAGACTGGTAATCGTCACGGTCGATTTGCTCGGCATCCCGCGCGACCTGCGCGATTGGCTTCAAGAACAAGTCTACCAGCGATACAAGTTGCCGCCGGAGCAACTCCTGCTAAATGCATCCCACACGCATTGCGGACCAGAGTTGAACCAGTTGATGGCTTTTGTATGGGGTCTGCCGCCGGAGCAAATTGAGCTCAGCCGCCAGTACCTCGAAGAGCTGCGACAAAAACTGCTGCAACTGGTCGGTAAGGCGATAGAGAACCTCGCTCCGGCCCGACTGGGATACACGCACGCTCGAGCAGGCTTTGCCATGAACCGCCGATGGAGAACCGATGGTGGATTCCATATCAGCCCCAATCCGGACGGCCCGGTCGACCACGTTGTCCCCGTCTTGCGGATCGATAGCCCGGACGGCAAACTATACGCTGTCACGTTTGGCTACGCGTGCCATAATACTACGCTCAGCTTCTACAAGTTCTGTGGCGACTACGCCGGCTTCGCCCAGCAATATCTGCAGGAGGCACACCCCGGAGCAACGGCCCTATTTATAGCTGGCTGCGGCGGCGACCAAAACCCATACCCACGGGGCGGCGGGCGTAGTATCGAGTATTGTATGGAGCACGGCCGTACGTTGGCCAACGCAGTCGAA
>JGI2173J19968_10001004_pt1 | contig 11121 bp, 7 predicted proteins | sample DeeMarSWOR136_30_FD_19968 | JGI IMG/M metagenome (IMG submission 19968) | reverse complement strand
AATCTTTTTTCTTATGGCAATAATATCATATATAATAACTATTTTGATAATGCTGTAAATGCTGAGGATGATGGGTACAATATCTGGAACATAACTAAAATATCAGGTAAAAACATAATAGGCGGAAAATGGCTAGGCGGTAATTATTGGAGTTATTACACTGGCGAGGATTTAGATGGAGATGGACTCGGAGATACAAAATTACCACATAAAGAACAAATAAAGAATGGTGGAGATTGGTTACCATTAGTAAATCAACCCCCCGGAACTGTTTTAATAAATGGTCCTAAATCTGGAAATCCCTTTCATAATTATTCCTATATATTTGTAGCGGAAGATCCTAACAACAATGATGTCAGCTATCATATAGATTGGGATGATGGGCACTCTGAAATCACAGGATTTAGTCCATCGGGTACAGAAGTTATAGTTAGGCACACTTGGAGAAATGCAGGAACCTATACTATAAGAGCAAAAGCAGAAGATACCCATGGTCTTTTTGGTTCAGAAGGAATACTAACAGTTACTATTCCAAGAACAAGAGCAACATCTTATCTATGGAATAAATGGCTGTCAGCTTGCTTCCAATCACTAGAAAAACTACTGTGTTTTATTATAATGACATAAATTTTCAATGTTGAAATAAAATCAATTTATAATTGGTGCAAAATAGGGTATCTAAACCCATGATTAACTGTAAAAAATATAGGATCTCTATTATTGGCTAAAAAGAGTAATTTTATAAATAATTAATCTATTTTAGAGTGGAGGAGAGTAAGATGAAAAAAAAATTATTAAGTTTTTTATTTGCAATTTTACTAGTGACTGTTTTTATTAGTGGATGCTTTGAAGAAGAGAAAAAAGAGCTATCCATGGGAAAAATAAAAACAAATTTTCTTAATGCTATTAAAGACGTTGATTCATATAAGTATAGCATAAATGGTTCATCAACTCAAAAAGTAATAAATGAATCAGGAACTAGCATTATCGAAATGCTGAATGTTAGTAATGGAACTGTTGATATTTTTAATCATAATTTAAAATTTGAAAAGGATTATTCAAATATTGGAAAAAATAATCAAATAAAAATATATTTATTGGATGGTTTTTCTTATACATTTACTGCTAATGATTGGAATCTATCTTGGGAAATTGAGGATATTTCCTCCTCTTCACATCTTGAAAGTTTTTGGAGTTTGTATTCTTATTTAGAAAGTTTTGCAGAAGAAATGTCAAATCCAGAGGAAAATACTGCTTTTGAGCGTTTGAACGATGATTTAATAGATGATACGTCTTATTATGTTTTACAATTAGTATATAAAAATAATTATTCAAGTCCAGGACAAACTGGTTATTCATACTATGAGAACCAAATAAAGTTTTGGATTAATAAAAATAATTTCTTGTTATATAAAACTCAAATAACATCATTCTCTGATTCTTTAGAATTTTTTAATATGGAGAGGAATCAAAAAATAGAACTTTCAGAAAGTCAATGTATTTTCTATGATTATAACATCCCAGTCACAATTAAATTACCAGCGTTTCAATCAAAAACAATTTATGTTGATGATAGTGGCGGGAAGGATTTTAAAAGCATCCAGGATGCGATTGATTTTGCTAATCCTAGTGATATAATTTATGTCTATAGTGGAACATATAAGGAGAGTATTGTTATTAATAAAAGCATAAGCCTAATCGGAGAAAATAAAATTACCACAATAATTAAAAGTAGTCTAATCTATAAAAATCTTTTATATATTAATGCTGATTACGTGAAAATAAGTGGTTTTACACTGGAGAACAACCACATTAATAATTATGCGATTAAGATCAATTCCACTTACAGTTCGATCACTAATAATATCATCAAAGAAACAAGTGAAGGTAAGGGTATATACCTCTATTATTCCAATAGCAATATAATCCAAGGTAACACAATCGATAACAATAATTATGGCATATACTTACTTTATTCTGACAAAAATACAATTTCTGGTAACGCTATAACTAGGAATAATTATGGCATAACCTTAATTAATTCAAATAACAGTGATATCTCTAATAATACTTTTACTGATAACTTTAAAGATGGCATAAAATTCGATTATTCCAACAACAATACTATCTCCGGTAACGCCATTGGCTACAGCTATCATGGCATATACTTATTTTATTCAAATAATAATGCTATATTTGATAACTCTTTTAACGACAATCAGTACGGAATAGAGGTCTCCAAGTCTTCTGATAACAACATAAATTATCATAATAATTTTATAAATAATAAACGACAAAATTCACAGGATGCAGGATATAATACTTGGTATAGTTCAACTCTCAAAGAAGGTAACTATTGGGATGATTACGAAGGTACAGATGCAAACGGTGATGGAATTGGAGATATACCATATAATATAGCTGGTGGAGATAATCAAGATTTATATCCATTAATAAATCCTTTCGATATTTAATTAATGAAGAGGAAGTGATTTTGACTTCACATTCAAATCACTTAATCTTATACTCACCTCAAGATTCTTTCGTCTTTTAGGACCATTTTATCCTAGTTTTCTTTAGTAAACTGAAAAACGTAAATTTTTTGGTCTAATCTTTTTTTATTTTTTGGAGCGTTTCCCATCGCTTGAAAGGCTGCTAACGTTGATATGAGCTTGAGGAAATCGTTTTTCTTCTATTTTTTATATCATCCTTTTAGCATCCTGTAGATGATAATTAGCTATTCTTAGATTTGATTCAACCTACCCAGACAATTCAAAATATCAGAAAGATTTTTGTTCGTATTTTGAAAAAAAGAGCAGGATTATTAAAGGTTGTGTTATGATTTGTATATTGTCAATTATAGGCCCAGTAGATATCTTAATATCGGAAATATATTTGGAAATCGTTGAAATAATCGGTCCAGTAAAAGATTTTCAACTGCTCTATTTCTACTAATACGTATATTAAATGTTCCAATTTCACTAATAGCACCAGATGTATCTATAGCCTTTACTTTTATTGTGAAATGACCAGCCTTTGTCCAGGTATGTCCAAATATTTGCTCTCCTCCAGATGGAAACGGACCTACCTCTCCACTACCAGCGTTTCCCCAGAATACATCATAGTACACATCTTGATCATCTGGGTCTGTTGTTACTATAGTAAATTCTATAGGTTTTCCTACTTTTCCAGATGAGGGTCCATATATATTTGGTATGTTTGGTGGTGTGTTTTCAACTATTGGAAAAACTTTTACATCAGACCAATTGCTCGCATAACGCCACCTATCTCTAGCTCTAACCCTAATATTATAGCTTCCTAATTCATGCCATGTATGAGAGGCTGATGCAGTTTCTCCTGATTCGAATGATCCTATCCATCCACTATATTCACCATCACCCCAATCAAAAAGATAAAAAATCTGGTCACCCTCAGGATCAGTAGTACTAGCAAAAAACTCATATTCTTCATCGGGTACACCATAATCTCGTCCATCTGGAGAAACTGGTATATCTGGGTGGTGATTATTTCCAATTGCTCCAATAAAAAATAAAGAGGGGTGATTATTTCCAATTGCTCCAATAAAAAATAAAGAGGGATCACCAAATAGGTTTGTTTGATAGTAGCACCAGCGTATCATAGATCTACCTATAATTGGGATATTATCTTCTTTGGAATCATGGTTGGCTTTTCCCAATTCTGGCATATCTTCACCAAATACTGCATCCCAAAATTCCCTATGGAAGCGCTGTGAATCACCGTCAGTACTATAAGACCAGAAAAAGCCATATCTTGCATTCCAAATTCCAGCAAAAGCTCCATTTGTCGTTTTAACAGTGAAATGCTCAGCGATGCAATCCTCCTCATCAAATTCTCCTGCAAAACAACCTTGTGAATAGATGAAACAAAGATCATTATTTGTTAGCTGATCAACATTGTTATTGCCTAATTTCATATTGTAATTATATGAAGAATGACCAAGATGATTTATGAAATGAACACCATTCTCTATTCTATCTATGATTTCTGATGAAGGCCAATCATGACCAGAGTAATCTCTATCATATAAAGTATCAATATCGTAATTACTTGAATTTATTCCAACTGTAGTATAACCATCTGCAGATGAACCGTTAATAAGCTGATCCATATAATTTCCGCCCCATGAAGCAACACCATGATCTCCCAAGTATTCACCAGCAAAACATGCATTTGAAAGATATTCATCATCATGATTTCTGCTTAGGTAAGCAATTGTTTTTGTTACAAAATTATTAACTTCGGATATATCACCGACACATGCCCTACCCACATATACTTCTGCGAAAAGATCAACATCCCCACCATTTTCCCCATCTGTTGGCTCTCCCCATTTATCATCACCATCATAATTATATGGGCCGTCTAAACAAGCATAGTATAGGTCTGAAGGCATATATGTCTCATAAGGGTCGGTTCCTTCATCTAACCCATAAACCCATAAAACTGGAGCTGGAATAATATTGCTATCTCCTCCAATAAGGACATAATCAATACTCCAGTTATTGTAAGCATCTCGAATATAATTTCGAATATCATCTAAATCAGAACTCCCGATATCAGATAATGTTTTAATAATAGTTGATGTACAATTTTCATCATGAGATTTTTTCAATAAATCAAAACCATCCTTAAAGGTATCACTTGTGAGTATTAGAAGGTCGTAATCATTCATTGAACTTTTAGATTCTATATTATAGCTTAATGCGATTTCAGGATTGTCAACCTTTTTCATTATCTCAATTCTATCTCTTTCAAAACCTCTGAATAAATCATTTGTCTTTTTATCATCAACTAATTCAATGTCAACTTTTAGAGTCTGATAATAAAAAAGTTCACCAGAAGACGGATTATACTGGACTGGATGTAATAAAAGAACTAGAATTTGATAGCCTCTAAAATAGTAATCTCCAACTTTTGTATACAATTCTCCCGGATAATAACTATTTGAATTATAGATTTTTTCATCAGGTTTTGGGATAGAATTGATGTTTATACTTGATATTGGAATTGGTTTTTCCATTGGTTCAACGTAATATCCAGTGCCAAGATTCTGTTTCCCATAAGATATCACTTGAATATTATATGCTTTTGATTTAGGAGGCAATAAAATATATGCCCCCTTTGACGGTATCAAGGGCTCACCTGGATTTCCAGCTGGCACACAATAATCAAGAGTTATTCTATCGTAAAATGTTCCAGCGATTTCAACAGATTGAATATTCGGACTTTCAAAGGTATAAAAAAGATGTAGTTTATCTCCTACTTCATTATTGTAAGCTAATGATATTGACGAAAAGGAAATTATAATTAAAAATAATCCCATTATAATTGATTGCCATTTTTTATTAAATATTTTAAATCGTTTTTCCATAAAATTACCCCATTACCATATATATTTGTTTATTAATAAATTATATGATTATCAACTTAAGAAATAATATATGATAGCATCTCGATCTATTTTTTAAGGCGAAACAATGGCTGGAATGCTCATTCTATCTCTCTCAGCTAGACTCTTTTCAATTAATTTTTTAATATTTTTAACAATTGGTTTGATTAACTATTGTTAAGGAAATATTTAAATTAAAATATTATATTACAATCTTATAATTTTAAGGGAGGAATGAAAAAAACATGTATAAAAAATTTGTAGGAATAGTTATTTTTGGGCTATTGATTGCAACTGCTATGTCAGCAGTAGGAAACTTTAATGAAAAAGAAAAACTAGTAAGTACAGGATTTAGTGACCGCTCTTCAAACTATATTATCTCTCAAAGAAATACTAAAAGTAATAACTTTGGTGGAATGTTCATACAATTACCACCTCCTCCAGAAGATTCGGATAGTAGCTCTTGGACCAGCGATTCACGTATTGAGTGGGGATACCAAGCATATGATGATTTCTGGGAAGTTACAGGTCCGATATGTGATATTCATTGGTGGGGGTGCTCTATTTATTGGAATGGTTTGTATTGGGAGCCATGTGACCCACCTGTTGATATGACATTCAACATCTCATTCTACAAGGACGATGGCTCTGGTATGCCTGGTGACATAGTGTGCTCGTATGTTGATGTCTTGCCATCAATGACGGAAACAGGCATTTATTATTGGTCTTGGGTTGGATTTTACAAACAGCTGTATTACTTTGAGTATGACCTAGATCCATGTTGCCAAATATTAGATGGTTGGGTTTCGATTGTATGTACAGGAAATAAAATCGATGGTCATTTCCTTTGGATGCGATCTAATTACGGAAATAACCAGTTTTGGCAAGCAGATAAATTCGGGAGTTGGATTCCTCATGAAGATGATCTTGCTTTTGTTTTAACAGATGGTGAATCTGCTATACCTGTTTTGGAATGTGACGGTGAAATCAGACAGACTGAAGTGCCACCTGGAACAAATGTTACTGGTGATTTTGTAGTTAGAAATAATGGTGACGCTGATTCGATTCTTCAGTGGAGAATAGATAATACTTCAATTCCTAATTGGGGTAGCAACTGGACATTTACACCATCTGCTGATTTTCAAACTCCTGATATGGGTTGGCTTACAGTGATTGTTAATTTTACTGCTCCAGATGAAGAGAATAAAGAATTTACTGGTAAAATAAAAGTTGTAAATGCAATTTATCCTAGAGAATATTGTGAAATAGATGTTTATATAAAAACACCAAGAAGCAAAGAAATATACAAGACATTTCTAATGCAGATATTTGAAAGGTTCCCAAATATATTCCCAATAATAAGACAACTACTTGGACTATAAATTAGTCCAACTCTCTTTTTTTTCTTTTTGGAACGTTTCCCATTGCTGGAAAGATTGCTAATATCAATTAAATTGTATTGAATTCGAAATCAGAGAAAGAAATATTTAAACAAAACAACATTTTATTTTATTATTATAACTGGTTTGTTCAATAAATAAATAACAAATATTATGATTTTTGTTTTATTTACTATGATAATGATAAAAAAGAGGTAAATTATGAAAAAGAAGATAATTTCAATATTAATAGTTCTATTTTTAGTTTTAAGTGGACTTGGAGCTAGCGCCATATATATTGAAAAATCATCTTTAATTGATGAACAAAATGATGAACAACAGATTATTGATTTGAAAGACCTTATAAATGAAGAAAGATTTAGTTTGAGGAATATATTTTTTAATTTGAAAATGTCATTTTTCATAAGACTTGTAAAGTTTCCATCACTCTCTGTATGTATTATTAAAGGTGATGAGGTAATTTGGTCAAAAGGTTATGGTTTTTATGATCTTGAAAATAGAAAACCTGCAACAGAAGACACAATTTATAACATAGCACAGATTACAAAATCTGTTACTGGTACTGCATTAATGCAGCTTTATGAACAAGGACTTTTCAACCTAGATGAAGATGTAAATAACTATCTACCATTTTCTCTTAGGAATCCTAATTTTCCTGATGAACCTATTACCTTTAGGATGTTGTTATCACATTCATCAGGTTTAAGAGATGATATACATATAAACGAAGTATATGGGCGTTCAAGGTCTTATGGTTGGGTTAATTTTTCGGGAGATCCACCATTTTCATTTTTTCCTTATCCATGGTTAGAAGAGCATCTTACCACTAGTGGAAAATGGTACAATCCAAAACATTGGTCAAACAATTACAAACCTGGAGGATACAGTTTGTATTCACATATTAATTATGCAGTTATTGCTTATCTAATAGAAATTATCTCAGGTGAAATATTTGTTGAATATTGTAAAGAACATATCTTTTTACCATTAGAAATGTATAATACAAGCTTTAATGTCTCAGAACTTGATATTAATAATGTAGCTATTCCTTATTATTATCATAAAGGAGTTGGAAAATACCTTCAGATAAATGAATTATCTATTGACGGTGAAATTCATCCAAGTAAATACTGGAGAATACTAAATTATCCTGCTGGAGGTTTGTACTCAACAGTATCTGATCTTTCACATTTCTTAATCGCTCATGTAAATGAAGGTGTATACAATGGTGTTCGTATTCTTGAAAAGGAAACGGTTGATGAAATGCATCAGATTCAACCACCAGGTAATTTTAATCCAATGATTCAAGCTTATTATGGTTTAGCTTGGCTTTTTAAAGAAGATCCTCTAATTTTTAATATTACACTTATGGGTCATTATGGCTTAAGTTTTGGTGTTGTAGGTATTATGTATCATATTCCTACTGATGATGTTAGAGTTATTTTTTTCGCTAATGGGGACGGTTTCACAGGTCTAACAATGTTTGTTAATTTAATAGAGATAAATCTTTTCAAAAAAGGTGGTCTTAACCTGCTTTCTTATGTTGATTTTAAAAAACTTTGGGGCGGGATGAGATCCTATTAAAGAACAATTGATTTACATTTAAGATTGAGATAATAAAATTATTAAAGGATAAATTTGCCCATTTGCCTTTGATGAAGTAATACTATTGAGTTCTCATTGGATTTGTGAAAGGACTTATTATATTGGTGATGAGGTATAGGATTCTTGTGGTTTAATTAGTTATACAACTTTTTTTGAAATTACTATTCCAAGCACTAGAGCAATATTTACCTCTTTATTCTATTGGTTTTTATAATGTTTCTTAATGCTGGAAAAACTACTGATATTAAACATAGTGATATCCTTATTAAACTGAAAAAACAAATGAAAGTAAGAAGCCAGACAAAAAAGATGTTTGATTATTATGGTAACGATCAGTCAGTGGCTAAATCCCCTAAAATCAAAAAATATGAGACTCATAAGAATAATATCTTTATTACATAGTCAGAAGTATAAAATAAAATTAATAGAAAAAAGAAGAAATCAAAGAAAAATTAAATAACAATAAGATATGAAAAATAAGTAAAAAATAATCTATTTGAACATAATAAATATTAGAATGTTATAAAATATAATTTTGTACAATAAACTAACAATATATCTTTAATATTGTGAATTATTATTGAAAAATGGAGGAATAATGTGAAAAAAATAATTGTTCCATGTATATGTATGATGCTGTTAATGACACTAACACCTCTTGTAGCATGCGGAGAAGTAGTAAATGAACTTGAAAAAAAAGATTTTAAATTTGATGTAAGACCTATGTTCCTTTTTCAACATTTGAATCCATTATGGCAGATATATTTAAAACATCTTGATATTGTTTCTTTTTCAGTATATGAAGATTCAGATGAACCAGGATTTCTATATGCAAATATGAATGTTAGAGATTTTAAATATTCTGAACGTCTTACCTGTTATGTTATCTATTGGACTTATGAATGTACTCGTTATTATGCAGTAATTCATATTCATACTGGTGGAGAAGCATTAAGTATAAACGCTGGATATTTTGACGAATCCTGTAAAGCCCATTGTACTCCGATAAATGGTGATATAAATGAAGAGGACAATACATTAACATGGATCATTCCAAAGGATATTATTGGTAATCCAGAAGCTGGAGACGAATTTACAGAGATACATGCAAATACATTCTTGATTTTCCAAAAAAGTTGTGAAACGAAATTTCCGATATATCTTGCTAGATATTGCACGACCATTAATAGGAGTAGGTTATACTTACACAGTACAGTACTAATTTAATTAACTTGGAAAACTCCTCTTCTATGATAATTCTGTCATGGAAGAGCCTCTTTCTCTTTCTTTTCCATAACACAATTATTTTCGTGTTGCTAATTATTTTTTTACATTATCTTTATCAATCACCTCTCATTTATACATTACGTCTTAAGATGGTGAGTATCGGTATGACGACACTCTTCTATACGGGTACAGGTCCTTCGTCTGGGAAGGATTTGCCCATTATGGTGAGTCATTAGCTGCCCACTCTTTTTTTCAAAGGGTACAAAGGCCCATGAGAAGGAAGGGCAGCCGACATTCACCATCTTATGCATATGATAAGCCTCAACAATTTTTTGGATTGTAGGGTTTTTTTGTAATCAAAACCTTGTAAATTATATCGATCATACTAGAAGCAACAGCGACATGTGCGATACTGGCGTTATCCTTTTGTTTCTTTTTCTTCCGGTAATAATATCCAAGTTTAGTATTGGTTCTTCCAGCAGCATTTGCTGCTTGTATTAGTGCCCATCTTAGATGTTTTCTACTACTAGTTTTAGGAATATGACCTTTAGATTTTTTACCACCTGATTCATGGAACGCTGGAACAACTCCAGCATATCTTCGTAGTTTACGATTAGATGAAAACCTACTGATAGGAAGTATATGAGCAATGATATAACATGAAAGCACGGGACCAAAACCTGTAATGCTCTGAATGAGTCTGTATTCCTCCTTCCAGTATTTCATAGTATAACCACTTATTTCTTGACCCAGATGTTCTGATTTTTTCTCCAGATACACAAAATGATCATATTCATACCGTAGTTCCAAGCTTACCTCTTCAGATCCAATATATTGCAACAACTTTTGTCTCCATTTTTTACTAAATGCCTCCTGATCGGGCATTACAATACCATTTCTGTCAAGGAATGCTTGTATCCGATTGTTACATCGTACTAATTCTTCCATCAAACTATGCCTTACTTGTAAAAGGCTTCGTAGACGTTGGATTTTCTCATCTGGAATGTATGAACATGGAAATGTTCCTAACCGGAGCATTTCAGATAATCGTTTCGCATCAAGTTTATCATTCTTTGCGATAAGCTGCCTTAGTTGTATGGTGTTGGCAACTTTGATGTTATAGTTGTTCCTCAAAAAGTTTTGATACAAGGCGTAATAGCTAGTACTTGCTTCAAGCCCTATTATCGATGACTTGAGGTAGTTTTTTAATTGTTTGTACAACTCAGTGTATCGTGTAGCAGTTTCACCTTCTAATAGAATATCTCCTAGCCTGTTTCGTATCACATAGGTGGTTTTTTCCTTATGGACGTCCAATCCGATAAAATACTTCGTATTTTTCATGTTGCTTCACCTTTTTCGGGTTATGCAACACGATTTAATTAAGAATTATCATACCATCTTTTTTTTCTTTATTTTTAATAGAACGTTTCCCATTGCTGGAAAAACTGCTGAATCTTT
>JGI2173J19968_10000992_pt1 | contig 11163 bp, 11 predicted proteins | sample DeeMarSWOR136_30_FD_19968 | JGI IMG/M metagenome (IMG submission 19968) | reverse complement strand
CGACGGCACCGCGGTCGCCGCGCCAGACGACGAAGACCTCGAGTGGTACGATGTCGGCGTTTGGACGGACATCATCCAGGTCGCCGCGGGCTCCCAGCACACGATAGGGCTTGAGTCGGATGGCACCGTGGTCGCCGCATGCGGTTGGCTCACGAACATTGTTCCATGATCCGGGTGCTTCATCGCCACCGCAGCCTACGGCACCCATTGGCCGGGGAAATACAAATTCTCCGTAAATTCAGAGACGAGTATCTGCTGACCAACCCGCTGGGACAAGCCCTGGTAGGCCTCTATTACAGGGGCAGCTCGCCAATTGCCGAGTTCATAACCGAGCATCCCGGCCTGAAGCCGATAGTGAGGGTTGGACTATTGCCCGCTGTCGTAGTGAGCACCGTTGTTGTAAACACCACTCCGGCCGAGAAGGCGGCTATATTAGGCTTGCTGGCGCTGGTTTCAGCCGCAATGGTGATGTGGGCAACGAGGCGGCAGGGCAGAGGCCCACAGTATACCCGAGGATGAAATTGAATATTGGCCTGCTGTAATACCGCCACGACCCTGTGGCGGTGCTCTTCCAACATAAAACCTTTTTTCCTCCAAAGCCGTTTAATTGTCGTCACCTGTTAAACAACCTCAAAAAGATATCTGATTGACGCTGGTTGGGTATTATGCTATTTTACGCAACATAATTCATTTATGGGAGCATAGGTTAAATGCGAAGCGACTTGGTGAAAAAAGGAATCGAACGGGCGCCTCACAGGTCGCTGCTGCGGGCTGTAGGTTGCTCATCAGATGACTGGGATAAGCCGTTTATTGGGGTAATCAATAGCTTTAGCGAGATTGTCCCCGGTCATATCCATCTGCAAACAATTGCCAAGGCGGTAAAAGAGGGTATCCGCAGTCGAGGCGGAGTGCCTTTTGAGGTCAATACCATAGCTGTTTGCGATGGTATCGCTATGAATCATCCAGGAATGAGATACAGCTTGCCCAGCCGAGAACTCATTGCCGACTCGGTTGAAATCCTGGCTCAGGCTCACGCCTTCGATGGCCTGGTATTTATCCCTAATTGTGATAAGGTCGTGCCCGGGATGCTGATGGCTGCAATCAGGCTCAATTTGCCATCCGTCTTTGTGAGTGGTGGTCCCATGCTGGCCGGGAAGTTTGGTCAGGGAAACGCTGCCAGGTCCGTTGACCTTATCACAGTCTTTCAAGCCGTGGGCGAGGTAGCTAGAGGCAAGATGACTGAGGCTGAGTTGCAGGAACTGGAGATGGTCGCCTGCCCTGGGTGTGGGAGCTGTGCCGGGATGTTCACTGCTAATACTATGAATTGCCTCAGCGAAGCCCTGGGTATGGCTTTGCCGGGTAATGGCACGATACCCGCGGTGGAAGAACGGCGGGTAAAACTTGCCTATAAAGCCGGGCAGCAAGTCATGGAAACATTAGCCGAAGGTATTCTGCCTAAAGACGTTATCACCAAAGATTCCCTTTACAATGCCTTTGCCGTGGACATGGCCCTGGGGGGCAGCACAAATTCCGTGTTGCATCTTGCTGCCATAGCGCATGAGGCTGGGATAGATTTCCCCTTATCCCTTATAAACGAGATTAGCGATTCCGTTCCTCATATCTGCAAATTAAGTCCGGCCAGCGATTATCACATTCAGGACCTGGACTCAGCCGGTGGCATTCCTGCGATAATGCACGAACTGTCAGGATTGCTGAAGCTTGAGGCAAATACTGTTTTGGGCAAGCCATTAGGCGACATAGCGAAGGAAGCCAAAGTTAAAAATAGAGAGGTAATCCGCCCCCTGTCGCAACCGCATGCCTCTACTGGAGGTATCAGCATATTATTTGGCAACCTCGCGCCCGATGGCAGCGTGGTGAAAAGCGCTGCAGTAGCTTCTGAGATGTTAGTTCATCGAGGTCCAGCGAGAGTTTTCAATGGTGAGGAGGAAGCTACGGCGGCGATAATGAAAGGCGCATTTAAGTCAGGTGAAGTAATCGTTATTCGCTATGAAGGCCCCAAGGGAGGGCCAGGAATGCGGGAGATGTTAGCAGCCACTTCCCTCCTCAGTGGTATGGGTATGGATAATGAGGTAGCTCTTATTACGGATGGGCGCTTTTCCGGAGGCACGCGAGGAGCAGCCATTGGTCATGTCTCTCCTGAGGCGGCAGAGAAAGGACCTATAGCGGCTTTGCGGGATGGTGATATAATTAACATAAACATACCTGACCACAAATTGGAAGTGGAATTAAGCCAAAAAGAGCTGGAACAGCGGTTGGCTTCATTGCCTTCCTTTGAACCCAGGATTAAAACTGGCTACCTTAAGAGGTATAGTGATAAAGTAAGCTCGGCCAGCACTGGTGCGGTGTTTGCTGGGTAAGGAGTTATCCTATGAAGAAAACTGGCGCTCAGATTCTCTGTGAGAGTTTAGTTAAGGAAGGGGTGGAGGTTATTTTTGGCATTCTCGGCGGTGCTGTCTTACCGATATATGATACCTTCCCTCAATATCCGCGACTCCGACATATATTAGTTCGCCATGAGCAAGGAGCGGCTCATGCTGCCGATGGCTATGCTCGAGTTACACATAAGGCGGGAGTATGTATTGCTACTTCGGGGCCGGGAGCTACTAATCTGGTTACCGGGATTGCCAATGCTTATATGGATTCTGCTCCCTTAGTAGCCATAACTGGCCAGGTAGCCACACCTGTTATTGGCAAGGATGCCTTTCAGGAGACAGATATCACGGGCATTACCATTCCAATTGTCAAACATAACTATCTTGTTACCGATGTTGCTGAGCTGGCTAAAACGGTTAAAGAAGCTTTCCACATTGCCCAGACAGGAAGGCCGGGACCTGTGCTTATTGACATACCGCGGGATGTCCAGCAAGAGCAAACGGATTTTGTTTATCCCGATAAGCTTGATTTGCCGGGCTATAGAGTTATCTCTCGTGGACACCCGGCTCAGATCAAGAAAGCGGCAAAGCTCATCAACGAATCTGAACAGCCTGTTATCCTCGCTGGCAGGGGAATAATTATTTCCCAAGCCTACGATGAATTTAAGGAATTTGCTGAGAAAGCACAATTGCCAGTGGCTCACACCCTCCTTGGTCTGGGCTCCTTCCCTGGGGATCATATACTTGATCTTGGCATGCTGGGGATGCATGGCACTGGTTGCGCCAATATGGCGGTGCAAAACGCCGACCTTCTTATTGCTGTTGGCATGAGATTTGATGACCGGGCTACAGGAAATACTAGGGAGTTTGCTCCTAATGCCCGTGTCATTCACATCGATATCGACCCTGCGGAGATTGGAAAGAATATTACCACCGAGGTTCCGGTAGTCGGGGATATAAGAAGCGTGCTCACAGCCCTGAATAAGGAGATTGAGAGAAAGGAGCATGTGGATTGGCTTTCCCAGATAGAACAGTGGCGGTATGAACATCCAGCGCTGGAAATCAGGCAAAGTGATGAACTCTTGCCTCAATACATTGTTAACCAGATCTATGAGGCCACACGAGGTGATGCTTTAGTGGTTACCGGGGTTGGGCAGAATCAAATGTGGGCGGCACGATATTTTGTTTATACTAAGCCAAACAGCCTTATCTCTGGGGGAGGTTTGGGTCCCATGGGGTTTGAACTGCCCGCGGCCATTGGAGTCAAAGTCGGTTGCCCCGAGGAAGTGGTATGGTGTGTTGCCGGCGACGGCGGCTTTCAAATGACTATCCAGGAGTTAGCTACCATAACACAGGAAAACATTGCTGTAAAAATAGCTATCATGAACAACGGGTATTTAGGCATGGTAAGACAGTGGCAAGAGCTATTCTATGGACGGCGCTATGTTGACACGAAACTTTGGAATCCCGATTTTGTCAAAATTGCCGAGGCGTATGACATTCCTGGTGTCAGGGTGAAACGCAGAGAGGAAGTCATCCCGGCTATACAGAGGGCCATGGACTACCCTGGAGCTTTTCTTATCGACTTTCTTATTGAGCCCGAGGAGAACATCTATCCCATAGTGCCACCAGGGGAAAGCCTGGCCAGATTTTTCGAGCCATCAAAGCCGGAAGTGTTGGAGGATATCCTAGGAACCAATTACAAAATGCCAAAAAAGTCAAAAACAAAATTCCAATGACCAAAAGATGAGGGTTTTTAATTTGGAGATTATAATGGAATTTATCTATTGGGGGGCAAATTGAGTAGTACAAAACATACCTTAGTAGCTTTAGTGGAGGATAAACCAGGAGTGCTTAATCGAATAGCTAGTTTATTCCGCCGGCGCGCCTTTAATATTCAAAGTCTTGCTGTAGGTGGTAGCGAACATCACGGCTTATCTCGCATGACTATTGTTGTTGTTGGTGATTCTGCTCAGGTAGAGCAGGTGAGAAAGCAACTGGACAAGCTGATCAACGTGGTTAAAGTCTCTGATATAACCGAAGAAGAAATGGTGGCCAGAGAATTGGCCTTAATTAAAGTAAAGGCTACTGCCTCGACAAGAAGCGAGATTATGCAAATCGTTGATATTTTCCGGGCTAACATAGTTGATGTTGCTCCAGGTTCGCTGACAGTGGAGGTGACCGGTGATGCAGATAAGCTGGATTCTCTGCTCGGCCTACTTCGTGATTTTGGTGTTAGGGAGGTTTCACGAACTGGCCGGATAGCCTTAACTCGCGGAAGCAGTTAAATAACTGCCGATAGTTGATAGCTGACGATTGAAGGTTAACAGGGAGGGATTGTGGCTAAAATTTATTACGACAAGGATGCTAACCCGGATTTGCTCAAAGGAAAGGCAATTGGCATTATTGGCTTTGGGAGTCAGGGACACGCCCATGCCCAGAATCTAAGGGACAGCGGCTGCCAGGTCATTGTTGCTGAATTACCAGGCACTGAAGCCTGGGAGGCGGCAAAAAGAGTTGATTTTGAGGTAGCCACTGCCGCTGAAGTAACCAGTAAGGCAAGTATAATTGTTATGCTGGCTCCGGATACTTTGCAGCCCAGAATCTATCGGGAGTCAATCGAGAAGGAGATGGTCCGGGGCAAGACACTTATGTTTGCTCATGGTTTTAGTATCCACTTTTCTCAAATCGTGCCTCCAGTCGAGGTTGATGTTGGCATGATAGCGCCTAAATGCCCGGGGCATATGCTCAGAAGACTTTATACTGAGGGTTCAGGGGCTCCGGCTTTGGTGGCTATCCACCAGGATGCCTCGGGGAAAGCAAAGGACACAGCTCTGGCCTATGCCCAGGGTATTGGTTGTGCTAGAGCAGGGGTTCTGGAAACGACTTTTGCTGAAGAGACTGAGACCGACCTCTTTGGAGAGCAAACGGTGCTTTGTGGGGGAATATCTTCTCTAATAAAGGCTGGCTTTGAAACATTGGTAGAGGCTGGCTATCAACCAGAGATCGCCTATTTTGAGGTTTGCCACGAGTTAAAGCTCATTATTGACTTGATTTATCAAGGTGGTTTGAGTTATATGCGCTATTCGGTAAGTGATACGGCAGAGTATGGGGATTATACGCGGGGCCCACGAGTAATTAATGATTCGGTAAAGGAGGAAATGAGACAAATCCTGACCGAGATTCAGAGTGGCAGCTTTGCTACAGAGTGGATTTCGGAAAACCAAGCCGGCCGCCCCAACTTTAATGCCATGAGAAAAAAAGAAGCAGAGCATCCAATTGAAGTCGTGGGCAATAAACTCAGGAGCATGATGCCCTGGCTGAAGGGCTAGGTGTTATTAGAAAAGCTTGCTGCTGACACATTACTGCGAGCTTTAAAAATTTTTGTAAAACTTCGTAATAATCTCTTGGCGCACACGCCAGCCCAAGGTGGTGAATTTTGGTTAGATTTATCGTATAATAAAGAGACTGGGAGGAGTGGCTATGCCATACTGTCGATACTGTGGGGGCAAAACAGATGAAGACGTAGTTTTTTGCCCTAAATGTTGGGAAGTTTTATCTGAAGAAGATCTTGTATGGCAAGAGTTTCAGGTCCAAGAGAGAGTTGATGAAGTGAAACATAGGGCAAATATGTATGCTATTTCGGCAATAGTTCTTGTAACGCTGGGAATTATAGCTGGGTGTGTCCTTTGTATCTCATCAAGTGCGCTTGGGCTTTTTGGAATAGTGCTTGTTTGCTTAGGCATTGGGTGTACCGCGTTGGCTGATCGACATGAACACAAAGCCAAGAATTTGAAGGAACGATTCGGGCGGTGAAATTAATCTAAAGTTATATTAGTAATGTTAGCACCTGAATTTACAATATCTTCTAGTTAGTTCGCGCAGAGTATTTCTCGTACACGCTTCCTGAAATTACGTTTTACTGATTTGCGTGACTTTGTTTTAATTTTAAGTTCAAAAAGGTTGGCCTGCGGTGGAGGTAACTGGGATAGTATCGCCAATCAGCAGTGGCTGTCGCAACACACTAATCTAATGCCGCATGTTTGGTCAGAAGAAAATACCCAGAATCTCTCTCTTTAGTAATTGCGTTCTGCGAGAGAAGTTGCTATTTGTTTCAAAGGAGTCTGGCGGTTCACTTCTATGCCGCTGGCTTCGAGCTGCTCTAAGGCTCGACGGCAAAATTGCTGAACTAGATTCTGGGCATGGTCTCGGGCACCTGACTGATCAAGTATCCTCACTACTGTGGGTATATCTCCAATCTCAATATGACTCTGTGAGTAAAGTTTCTTGAGTTTTGCCTTATCCTTGCCCTCTCTAAATGCATAAACTACGGGTAAAGTTTTTTTTCTTTGTCGGAGATCTTCTTCTATTGATTTTCCTGTGTTTTCTTTCATACCCCAAATCCCTAATATATCATCACGAATTTGATAAGCCATACCTAATGCTTCACCAAACTGGTGAAAATACTGTACCTTCTCTCCCCCTTTACCCAGATAAGCTCCCATCGCAGTAGATGCTGCTATCAGAGCTGCTGTTTTCTTTCTTATCATGTTGAGATAATTATCTACAGTAATGTCAACTCTGTTCTCAAAGTCGATATCTAGAAATTGCCCTTCACAAAGCTCTTTGCAGGCTTCGGCTAAGAGGTGAAAAGAATGTACAATCTCTTCACTGGATACACCATTATCTTGCAACTTAAATAAGGCTAGATAAGCCAAGGCAAACATGAAATCGCCGATGTTTATAGCTTGCGACTTACCCCACAACTTCCAAACCGTAGGCCGCCCACGACGTTCATGACTTCTATCCTGGATATCATCATGGATGAGAGAAAGATTGTGAACACATTCTATAGCTGCTGCAGATGGCAATACTCGTGTTGCGTCTCCTCCAACTGCTTGGCAGCTGAGAAGATGAATGATAGAACGGATGAATTTGCCCGGCTTACCTTGGCGAGCACAACCCTTCTCATTCTCCCAGCCCATATGATATCGCAGAATATTGCGAAGAGATGGAGGAGTTTTGTTAATGATTTCCTTCAACTCATTCTGGACACTATCACGATATCTTGCCCACTCCTTTAGAGTGGCATCAAGTTCTCCCAAGTGCTCTTTTATGCCCTCTTCACTTGCCATCAGATGTTGTTTGCCCAGAGAATTCGCGGTCAGACAAATTTAGAGACTTTTTGCAATCTAGTTAAGGATGACTTCAGCAACCTCGTCGATAATTCCCGGTCTGCTTCACCTGCGTTTAAGCCAAGATAACACGGTTGAGGCACCTCGTCAATTCTGCATTTGCTGCAGGAGCGTGTTACAGGATTTTCGATGAAATTCCAGAAAATTGCTTGAAACAGGAAAGAGAAACTAAACAATCGCTGCAATTATGTATCCTATAGCTAATAGAGCCTGGGTGCCTATCACCACCATCAAATTCGCGCGTAGGGCAGGGATCAATTTGCTCTCCTCATCGTAATTCCGGGCTCCCTTTATTGCTTTTGCTGCCAGCGGTAGTGTTAGCAGACACAGTAAGGCAAATATTGGCATAACCCCCACTATTGACCATATAGCTATCCACACATACATTGCTATGATCAATGTGGAGTACAATAAAGATGCCTTTCTCTTACCTATTAAAATAGGGAAAGTCTTCTTTCCAGCCTTTTCGTCAGCCTCCACATCAGGGAATTCATTTAGCAACAAGGCGTTATGGAGTAGAATCCCCGAGGGTATAGCTGCAATCACCACGTCCCAGGTATAGGTTCCGCTTTGAACAAAGTAGGCTCCTAAAATCGGCAACATTCCTAGCCCTAAACCACAAGCGATTTCTCCTAACCTCCATCTTGTCAGGTGAGTTGTATATAGAAGCACACAGAGTGCACCCGCTACCAGTATAGGCACTAAAAGCCAGCCTCTAATGATAACAAAATAGATGCCTATCGGAATGGCTAATAAAAAACAGACGAGACCGAACCTGCCCACAGAGGCAGGAGTGAGAAGCCCGGCAGATAAGACGCCACTCCCCCCGCTGAAGGGCGTTCTTTTTACTTCGAGGTCTATACCGCTCTTGTAGTCGAAATAATCATTTAATGTATTAACGCTAATGTGGAGAAGGAGTAGTCCAAGGAGAGCCAGTAGACAATACAGAAGGCTGAAGTAACCATGATACCAGGCTACTGAAGTACCGATAAATATCTGCAGCACCGAGACTATCAAAAACTGGGGTCTAGTCGCCAGAAACCATGTCCGCATTGTTTCTCAGGTCTAACCTTCTTTATACTTATGTATGCAGCGGCTATATGTAGTCCGCGGAAATAAACAATTGAGCCATCAAAAGTATCAGATACTTTAGAGGCTATGCTTGCTCCGTGCCGGTATTATTATAATCTATCATCTATTTATGCTGCTTGTGTGGAGGTCGTAGTGCATGACATTGCTTAGCCCTTCATATTACCGCAGTCTCCCCAAAATAAAACCTTCTCCTTCAACCCACTGAAAAAGTCAGCTAAGGTTCGTTCATTCGGGTGCATTTTGCGCTAACTGGCCTCGCGATTGTCTCATCAGGGCAAAGTGCGCCTTAATTCAAACACCACTGGGTTTGTTGGGTCAGGACAGGCAGCGGTAGTTTTGTTTCGGTCTTGCTCCCAGGGGAATGAACCTCCGAATTGCAGGACTTGGGCAAAAGGGAAAAGGGAGTAGAAAGCCCATGAGCAAAGGTTAGGCGGAGTCTGTTCTCCGATGACAAACTCATCACCAGCCTTGTGCTGAGCTGCGCAAGTCCCCTTCTGTGATATTACCTTGGCTATCACATTAGACATCTCAACCTCCTATTGCACTATGATTGGGTTAATGCCTTTTATCTTCATTTTGGTTAGGTCTACCTGAGTCATCTCTATGCTATAGTATAGCTCAGTACAAGCGAGTTGGTGTACAAGATGTGCGTCGTCAAGGAAAATTGCATACTTGAAACCCGTGTCCCAACCTACATTGATGAGATGCATCGGAAACCAATATAAAATCGCCTTGTCAGTCAGCAAAACGGGTTGAGCTAGCTAAGCTTTGTTGCTATACTTGATTCTGAAAATGATTGATTGGAATTATTGCCAGAAGGACTTAGGAATATCTTTCCACCAGGAATCTTTACTGGAGCAGGCCTTCGTGCATCTATCTTATCTTAACGAAAATCCTGGTTTCGCCCGGCCTAGCAACGAGCGCTTAGAATTTCTCGGTGATGCTGTGCTTAACTTCATTGTAACGGAAAAGCTGTATGGAGAGTTTCCTAAATTACCTGAGGGAGAGCTAACTGATCTTCGTGCCTCTCTAGTTTGTCGCGGTACTTTGGCTGACCTAGCTTCTTCGCTCAAGCTTGGTGATTGGCTCTTGTTAGGACGAGGTGAGGAAACAAACGGAGGAAGGACTAAGGTTAGCAACTTAGCAAACGCTATGGAAGCACTGATCGGTGCCTTATATTTAGACCAGGGGCTAGCCAAAGCCAGGAGATTTATTCTCAGGCAGCTCAAGCCAGAATTGGAAAAAATAAAGGCGGGGAAGATGCCCCCAAACTACAAGGCATTAGTGCAAGAGCTAATCCAGGGGCAAAAGAGGTCAACACCAGTTTACCGTTTGGTGGAAGCTACCGGTCCTGACCATATCAAGCAATTCACCGTTGAAATCTTGGTAGAGGGAGAGGCACTGGGTAAGGGGACAGGAAAGAGTAAGAAAACTGCTGAGAGCCAAGCAGCAAGAGCAGCTTGGGAAAAATTGAGGTGTAGCTATGGGTAGACGAGATTATAGACGGCGAGAGCCAAGGAAACCCAAAAAGGGGACGCAGAAAAGCAAACCGATTTCGGAATTCGTGCCACAGCTGGAGACAGAGGTAATCAAGAAAAAGAGGAAACCCGCTGAGGAATACGAGGAATAGGTAGTTGGCAGCTTACCTGGAGCTTTACAGTAGTGGCAAGCTAAGGGAACGGGTAGATGCAGCTGTATCTTTGCTTGGGAGTTGCTCCGTGTGTCCCCGCAGTTGTGGCGTAAATCGCATGGCTGGTGACGTAGGCAAGTGCCGCACACCCCGCGAAGCAATCGTGTCCAGTTATGGGCCTCACTTTGGCGAGGAAGCCCCTTTAGTGGGCAGGCATGGTTCGGGTACTATATTTTTCACTAACTGCAACCTTAGGTGCCTGTTCTGCCAGAATTATTCCATTAGCCAGCTGGGCGAAGGCCAGAATGTGAGCAAAGAAGAGCTGGCTTATATGATGCTCTCCCTTCAAGCTAAAGGATGCCACAACATAAACTTGGTATCTCCAACCCACGTAGTTCCTCAAATTCTGGAAGCACTGGAGCTAGCAGTAGAGTCAGGCTTGCGTCTCCCCTTAGTATATAACAGCGGTGGCTATGACTCGGTGGAGACCTTGAGGATACTCGACGGAATTGTCGATATTTATATGCCTGACATGAAATATGACGATGAGGAGACTGCTAGAGAATTGTCGGGTGTTGAAAACTATCCGGAGATAAATAAAGCAGCAATCAAGGAAATGCATCGACAAACAGGTGACCTGGAGATAAATGAGGAGGGAGTGGCTCAACGAGGACTACTGGTTCGTCACCTAGTTTTACCTCACGGTTTAGCAGGAACAAAAGGGATAGTGAATTTTCTCAGCAAGGAAATTTCCCGCAACACCTATATCAATATCATGGCTCAATACCATCCTTGTCATCAGGCTTTTCAAATTCCAAGTTTAGGGCGGCGAATATCGTCCGCAGAATTCCGG
>JGI2173J19968_10000991_pt1 | contig 11176 bp, 7 predicted proteins | sample DeeMarSWOR136_30_FD_19968 | JGI IMG/M metagenome (IMG submission 19968) | reverse complement strand
AACTCCATATGACAATCAATGGAAAGAATATAAACATAGTTCAAATAATTATAATGATTGGAATTTGACAGTTCAGTGGATTCCATCTGATCACATTTCACCTACAAAAATATCTATGTCGTGGGATATAAATTCCGATAATATTATTGAATACAAGTCTATAATTCTATATGATTTAAATAATAATAGAATCGCTGCAGACATGTTAATTAAGAATAATTATTCTTTTACTTGTAAAGCTTTAAAATTACAAAAATTTAAAATAATATGCTCTACAAATCAACGTCCGATACTTTTAAATAGCCCTAAACCAAATAATGGTTCAATAGGCGTGGATACTGAAATTAATTTAAGTTGGTATGGGGGGGGTTATTATTCAAGCGATACCATTACATATGATATATATTTTGGTAAAACAAGTCCACCTCCAAATGTAATAGAAAATCAATTTGCTACAATATATAACCCTGGGAACCTTGAGAAAGATACGGTTTATTATTGGAAAATTATAGCCAAAGACAATCATGGAACTATAACCATTGGACCTATTTGGGAGTTTAAAACAAAAGAGTATAATCCTAATATAACAACTATAAGCACTATTGTTCATAATTTAAAATTAACAACTCAAAAGTTATTAATTAGTAAAATAATTAATAATAAGAGTAATTAATAAATATGTAAAATAATATTAAAAAAAGGGGAGTTAATATGAAAAATAATAAAGTTAGAAAGATATGTGTAGCCGGAATCGCATTAATTTTTATTGTTAGTGCTTTTATACCAACTGTTGGTTCGCTAAAGATTAATATCGACACCATCAAATATATTAGGAATCAGTTGGTTATTAAGAAAGATCTTCATAATTTTTTTGAACCATTAGCTAATGAATGGGATGTAACATTAGAATTCGATGAAACAGGAGGTGCATATGACAATGCATATTTCGGTGAAAAAATTAATGCATCGGATGGACCGGATGATTATGATGTTCCTAAAAGTCCACCAGGTTTCCCCCCATATATTCGTGCTTGGTTTAAAACCAATTTTTCTGATCCATATGATGAATTATGGGAGGAATACAAACACTATCCTGATACCTACAAGTATTGGAATCTTACAATTCAATGGGTTCCATCTGACTACACTTCTCCAACAACATTAACTATCTCCTGGGATAATGATTCATTTAATGAATGTGAGTATATATCTGTTATTTTATATGATGTTGGCAATAGTGTTAATGTCTCAAATATGTTAGTTAACGAAAGCTATACCTTTTCATGCCCAGCCTTAACAATACAAAATTTTAAAATAATATGTAACACAAATCTAGCCCCAAATGCAAATGATGATTCTGATACGGTTGTTGAGGATTCTACTAATAATCAAATCGATGTACTTGCAAATGATAATGATCCCGAAGGAGATGACCTAAACATAACAGGTGTAACACAACCACCTAATGGAACCACAACATATAATGCAGATTACGTATACTACACACCAAACTCAAATTACAATGGAGCAGACTCATTTACCTATACTATAAATGATGGTGAAGGTGGAACAGATACTGCAACAGTAAATGTAACTGTCACTCCTGTAAATGATCCACCAACAGCAAACGATGACAACTACACAACAGAAGAAGACACAACACTAAACCACACTAAAAGTACCAGCACCAGGAATACTAACAAACGACACAGACCCAGAAAACGACCCACTAACAGCAGTACTTGCCGGTGGTGTCTCACATGGCAATCTAATATTTTATGGGAATGGTTCTTTTGTATACACTCCAGATAATGGATTTGTTGGTTCTGACAGCTTCATATATAAGGCCTTCGACGGACAAGCAGTCTCCAACACAGCAACAGTATCTTTAAATGTTACACCCGTAAACGATCCACCGGTAGCAAATGACGATAATTATAACGTAGATGAGGACACAACTCTTAATGTTGCAGCACCAGGAGTTCTACAAAACGATATAGACCCAGATAACGACCCACTAACAGCAGAACTAGAAACCGATGTATCACACGGAATACTAATATTTAACTCAAATGGAGCATTTGATTATACGCCTGACGAAGAATATTTTGGAACAGACAGCTTCAAATACAGAGCTTATGATGGTCTAGAATACTCAAACACAGCAACAGTAACTATAACAATAAACCCAGTAAATGATCCACCTAATGTACCAAGCAATCCTAATCCACCAGATGGTGCAACAGATGTTTCTACTTACGCAACTCTAAGCTGGACTGGCGGAGATCCAGAAGGTGACAATGTAACCTATGACGTTTACTTTGGAGATTCTAGTCCTCCACCAAAAGTAACAGATAATCAAACGGCAACAACATACGATCCACCAGGTGAGCTTCAAAATGATACAACATTTTACTGGCAAATTGTAACATGGGATGAAAATGGAGCTTCAACAACAGGACCAATTTGGACATTTACAACCGAAGTGCAACCAAATCAACCGCCATATGAACCTAGTAATCCTGTTCCAAATAATGGAGCAACAGATGTTTCTATATATACTGATCTGAGTTGGTCGGGAGGAGATCCAGAAAATGATAATGTAACCTATGATGTTTACTTTGGCACAACAAGTTCACCACCAAAGTTATCTGATAACCAGTCAAGTAACTCTTATGATCCTGGCAATCTTGAGTTAAATACCACATATTATTGGCAAATTGTAGCATGGGATGAATATGGACTTTCAACAAAAGGACCAGTGTGGAGCTTTACAACTAGAGATAACAGTCCACCAAACACACCAAGAAATCCTAATCCATCAAATGGTGCAACAGACGTTTCTATTTATATTACCCTAAGTTGGACTGGTGGAGATCCAGATGGTGATACTGTATTTTATGATGTTTACTTTGGAGAAAGCAGTCCACCACCAAAAGTAGTTAGTAATCAATCAGCTACAACGTATGATCCAGGTAAATTAAATCTAGGTACAAAATATTATTGGCAAATTGTAGCATGGGATGAATACGAGTATTCAACAATAGGACCAGTATGGAATTTTACAACAAGAACAAATAGTCCACCATATGTCCCTAAAAATCCTATTCCAATAAATGGCTCAGTAAATGTATCTATCTATACAGATTTAAAATGGGATGGAGGAGATCCTGATGGAGACCAAGTAACCTATGATATATACTTTGGAACAACAACTCCACCGCCATTAATAAAAAACAATCATTCAAGTACAACATATGAACCAGGTACAATGAACTTAACTACCAAATACTATTGGAAAATAATATCATATGATGAATTTGACACAAAAAGTGAAGGACCTATTTGGACGTTTACAACAGAAAAACAAATAAATAGAGAACCAACTAGACCTACTATATCAGGAGATCAAGTGATACATGTACCAAATAAAGTATATGAATATCAAATTTCAACTACTGACCCAAATGATGATAATGTATTCTATTATATTGACTGGGGAGATGGTACATATGAAGATTGGTCTGGACCATATAAATCAGGTGCAAATACTACAAAAACACATTCTTGGCCACCAGTTACAAAACTATATGAAATACAAGTAAAAGCAAAGGATATATATGGCGCTGAGAGCGATTGGGGAAAAATGTATGTATTTGTATTAAAGGGTAGACCTGCTGGAAATTCATTATTAATACGATTGTTTATAAGATTAATTGAAAGATTTCCAATATTTGAAAAAATACTTACATCAAGTCTTATATTTAATCGTTTGATAAGATTATATTAAGAAAATAAAATAAATTACTCTCTTTTATTTTTTTACAATACATATAGAGAAATCCATATAAAAATAAAAATTTTTAAAAAATGATTAAGGTTTTGTTATTATAGAAAAAAACTATTGGTTAAAAATTTATTTAATATCTATTTTTTAATAAAAATTTTATAATATTAAGCATAAAATTTAAATAAATCAAGTGATATATAATATTTAGGAGATGACAAGCAAACGTCGGGACAAAGGGAGGGCAAATAGAGGAAAATATAAAAAATGCATTTTTCATCTTTTTTTAGAATTTCTAGATATGACTTAAAAAAATTTTAATATAATTAAATAAAATAACTTATTATTTAAAGATTTATCATTTTTAATTATATCAATACCATTATAAATATATTAATAGAAAAATATTTAAATTATAAGTTACACAATATATATTGTGAAGAAAAAAGGATACTAAAAATTGTGGTAATATGGGTATTATTACATTAGATATTTTATCAAAAGCAATAGCTCATAGAGTTGGAATAGATATTGAGCAAGCACGTAGAAATGCTAGTTTTGTGTTAGATATATTTGGATTTTCAGATCGTGTTATTGATAATATTTTAAATAACGAAGATAGACAATTATTTTATCTTTTAGAGGAAGAAGGAATGTTAACAACTGATCAAGAGGATACCATTCTTTATGATGGCAGGGAATGGCGTACTCATTATTGGGTTTTGAAGAAAAAAACAATTATTAAATATTCAAGAGATAAAAAAAGTTGTATGAAAAGCGTAATTTCAGATAAACATATTTGGGATATTTCTGATAGAAGCATCTACGACTCTCTTACAGATGATAGTTGGACTACTAGAAAAAGAAGCCGCGTTTAAAATTAAATATTTTAATCTAAAACAAAATATTTATAAACTATGATATATTATATATATATTAATATAATATTTAAACTATGATAATATGATACAAAATTATTTAGATAATATTAATCCACATGATAAAAAAGTTATCCAACTTTTTGCAGATCTAGGTTTTTCGAGAAATATTGCAAAAACACTTGTCTATATTTCAAAAAATGGTGGATGTCGCTCGGTAGATATTGAACATGATACAAATCAAAGACAACCAGAGGTAAGTGCAGCAACACAAAAACTTTTGAAAAAAGGTTGGATAACAAAATTTGATTTTAGAAAAAAAAGAAGAGGAAGACCTGTACAAATTTACAAACTTGCTTATTCGATAGATGAAATAATAAAAAAAATAGAAAAAGAGAAAGTTATAGAGATTGAAAATATAAAAAAAGAATTCTTGATATTAAAAAATCTCATTGATAAAAAAAACCAATAATTATTTTTATTTAAAAATTCGGGGGTAAATGAAGGGAGTTAGCCATGGGAGCTTTTTAAGCTTCCCATGGTGTATTTTTGTAATTTAAAATTCATAAATAATAAATTAATATTAGGTCTTATTTTGTATTTTATTCAATTTATTTAATAATCAATTATAATCCTATATGTTTTTAATTTATTAAAAAAATAAAAAGATATATATATTATAATTTCTAATATATAATGGGTTGATTATAAAATCCTTGTAATTGCAATAAAAGAGGTAAAATATATGGATGAAAAGCAAACCTCATCTATAAAAAATGCTATTGATGATCTTTTAGAAACTAATATTTTCAAAGAAATTTCAAAAAGAAATAGCAGGAATTTTGCTGAAAAACTTGCAGTATGGCTTGTAAGATATTTATTGATGATTTCCTCTATGAACGAATCCTTAAAAATTGATTTAGAGGAAGTTTTGTTTAATTTACATGGTGAAAAATTTAGAAAGATATTAGAAGTCACAGAAAAAACTTTTTACAAAATTAAAAAAGATAATGAGAATTTTGATAAATATATATGGTAAATAAAAAAAATATTTACCTTTAAATTATAAAATACTAAAAAAAATTAACATGATTTTTTTTCAAATTTGATATTACTTTTCCAATGAAATACTACATATTTAAATAGTAAATAAAGTATTATTATTTTTAAAATAGATGGGATGTCCGTAATTGATGGGATGTTGTATGTATATCTAAGTTTGTCTAATTCCTATAAGATATACATCAATATTGATTAAAAGAACTGATTATCCATCTTTTACGCATAATAAATGAAACACATGCAAAGTCTATAGGAAACATGATAATGAAAATAAATTTGACCAACAAGAAAATATTGAAATATATTTATGCATTTTCTTTGTTGCTAATGTCTGTAATTTATCTCCTAAAATCTACCATTAAAAATTTTTTCCTTTTTGGCGTTTTAGCACGTAACCTTTATATAGCATCATTACGAAAATATAACATAACAGAGGAGAATAGATAAATTATGCAAGGTGGTAATAGGAGGTTTAAAAATATTAGGTTAAATAATTCAGCAGTATCTGAAGTATTAGGAACGGTTTTAGTTTTAGCAATATCTGTTGTAATTTTTACTTCAGTTTATATTGCTGTATTTTCCATGCCTTCACCAAACAAGGCACCAGTTGTAAATGTTGTAGGAATGACTGCTAATGAAAAAGATATAATAATATCACATCAAGGTGGAGATGATATATCTCTTGATTCTGTAGTAGTTTTATCTATTGGAGGTAAAGAAATAAAATATAAAATTGGAGATTTATTAGATCCAAAGGATGCAGAAGATGGATTTTGGAATATTGGTGAAGAGTTAACTTATAATCATGATATTAGAAATCTTCAGGTTGAAGTAAAAATTATTGATAAAAATTCTAACTCAGTTATAATGATGGGACTTCTTCAAGAAGGATTACTAATTAGAGATCCTTATACTTTTACTCTAAATGCAACCGATATTACAGCCAATTCCGCCAAATTAATGATGGGATATAATTTTTGGGATAAAACAGGAACAGTTAGATTTGCCTATAGAGTATTAGCTGGAGCTTGGAGTTATACTTCCTGGGTTCCTCTGTCTGGTGAAGCTAATTATGAATTAGTTGTAAATGGACTGATTTATAATACAAAATATGAGTATAAAGCACAACTTCAGTGGGGTAGTAATCTAACAGAAGGGGGTATAAAATATTTCACTACACTTTTCCCAACTATTGTAACACTTGACGCAACTGATGTAAAAACCAAAACCGCTAAATTATGGTTAGAATATGACTTCAAAGGTCTCTCAGGTTCAATCAGTTTTTCATATAAACCTGATGGTGGAAGTTGGATTGATACACCATGGGTTGCTGCCTCTGGACAAGGTATCTACTCAGAAATGGTAATTAATTTAATTCCTAAAAAAACCTATCAGGTCAAAGCTAGAATTCAGTATGATGTCGTTACAAAAGATGGTAACATTAAGACATTTATCACATGGTCAATATTAATGGGTATATGGCATTTTTCAGAAGGAACTGGATCAATTGCTTATGATACATCTGGACTTGATAACCATGGAACCATATATGGCGCAGAGTGGGTAACAGGTGTAAATACTACTGCACTTAGTTTTGATGGTATAGATGATTATCTAAGAGTATATGATTCTAGTAGCTTAGATATTTCAGAGCAATTAACTATAGAGGCTTGGATAAAGCCTTTAGAAAGAAGTGAAGGTTATATTGGAGACATAACTAACAGTGTAATTGGTGCATCATGGTTTGGTCCCAACTATGGTCTTGACTCTGACGTAATACATATATCAGGAGATGTATATGCAATTGCTTTTAGAGGCGATGATGATGATGGTTATATTGTAACATTTATTATAAAATCCAATGGAATAATTAAAAATGTCATTGATTATTTAGAATTTGATACCTCGAATTGTTATAATCCAGATATTATCCATATTGCAAATAATGTATATGCAATTGTCTATGAAGGCCCAGATTTTGATGGATTTTTAAAAACTGTAGAGATAGATTCAAATGGTCAAATCAATGATATAGTCACAAGCACCTTAGAATTTGATGGAGTTAATGGAAGAGATCCAAATATAATTCATATAAGTGGAACTTTCTACACAATCGCCTATCGTGGACTTAATAATGATGGATATGTTAAATCAGTTGAAATATCAGACGCAGGTTTAATTCTCAATCCATCAGTCGATACATCAATTTTCTTTAATACAGAAGCAGGAAGTTATATAGCTGAACCAAAACTCATTCATGTTGGTAATAATAACTATGGTATTATTTTTAGAAATCCTGATGATGACGGAGAGGTTAGAACTATAATAATTCAAAATGATGGAACTTTTAATATTATTGCCCATTTTGATGGCAATTACGTAGATAAATTTGTTTATGATGGATATGATGGTTGGAGACCTGACATAATTCATATAAACGGAAATATTTATGCAGTCTCTTATAGAGGAAGAGATGGAAAAGGTGCACTTGTAACAATAGATATTGATGCTAATGGAATAATCAAAGAGGAATTAGTAGATAAATATTACTTTGAAGCAATATCTTGTTATGACCCTAAAATAATTTCTCTAACAGGTGATTATTATGTTATTATTTATAGGGGAGTTGACAATGATGGATTTGCAATAGTTGTAGAAATTGCAATTGATGGAACAATAACATATTCTATTTTAAAATCCTATGAGTTTGACACAGCAGATTGTTACAGACCTGCAATTTCCCATTTGAATGGAGATACTTTTTTCATTGCATATACCAATAATAACCAAGGATATCTGAAAACAATCAATGTTACATCTTTACCAGATATTTATGAACTACATGTTTCACGATACACAATATTTGATTTTAATGAACCAGACATTATAAATGTATTTAATGATGTATATGCTATTGTAAGCCAAGGTCTTAATGGGGATGGATATCTAAGAACTGTACAAATATCAAATACTGGAACTATTTCAAACAGCATTATTGATGTTTTAGAATTTGATACCGTTGATGGTCGCGATAATATAATAATAAATTTAGCAGGAAATATTTTTGCTATTATATATCGTGGTCCTAATGATCATGGATATATAAAAACAGTTGAAATAATGAATACTGGGGATATAACAAATGATAAAGTTATTGAAACCCTTGAGTTTGATTCCTCAATTGGTTATGAACCAGATATTATCCATATATCAAGTGGTATTTATGCTATAGCATATAGAGGTCCTAGTAACCATGGATATGTAAAAACTGTAGAGTTATTAAGTACTGGTCATATTTCAGCAGATCCTATTAAGGATACACTTGAATTTGAATCCTCATATTGTTACGAACCAGACATTATTCATATAACTGGTACAATTTATGCAATTGTATATAGAGGCCCTGGTGATGATGGATATGTTAAAACAGTAGATATCGCAAATAATGGAGATATAATAGATACCGTTGTTGATTATTATGAATATGACCCCTCATATGGTTTTGAGCCGGAAATCATAAATGTTTATAATAGTGTCTTTGCCATAGTTTATTCATATCAGGCTGCAGGTGGATACATTTCAACAATTGAAATTGCAGATAATGGAACAATCACACAAGATGTTTTAGATACTTATAGATTTGATAATAATCAACCAAGCGGGGATGATGATGCCTATGACCCACATATAATTCATATTGATGATTGGGTATATGGTATTGTATATCGCGGTGAATACAATGCTTATGTAAAAACTCTTAAAATTGGTAATTATGGTGATATCTCAGATGCAAATGATGATTATTTATTGTATGATTCAAACGGTTATGAACCTCAAATCATAAACGTTGATGGAAATATATATGCTATACCATTTAGAGGAGCTGGTTCGAATGCATGTATCAAGACAGTAGAGATAACCCCTATAAACGCTACTTGGCCTAGACCAGTTGTTAATAAACATAATGCATATGGCCTTAAATCAGACGGAATATCAGTTTTTGGATATATAAACAGCAATACAGTAACAGCGCCACTCTCATCAGATTTTAACTATGTTGTGTTAACTTTTAACAGTTCTTTAAGCGAATACCAGATGAAATTATATATTGATAGTGTTCTAATAAATGAAATTAATGTATCAGGTTTAATCAGTACAAATGGTAATCATCTATATATGGGATATGATTATAACTGTGTAATAGACGAAGTAGCTATATGGAATGTTGCATTATCAGATGCAGAAATTCTAACTAATTATAATCTGTTAAAACCATGATTTTAAAAATATTATAAAAAGAAGGTGGATAAATGAGGAAGAAACAAATCAGAAAAATACTTAGGTTACAAAATAATAATGAAGGAGCTGCTGGTATTATTGTTGCAGTAATGCTAATAGGCCTTTTCTTCACCTTTCTATCTGTTATCCAATTGACCTATATTCCAGATTGGTCAGGAGAAAGAGAGGCTGAACACATGGAAAAAGTGGCTGAACAGTTTACACAATTAAAATTTGCAGTTGATGTTTTGTCTGCAATTGAGCAGAGCGGTAATAAAATCACAACAGCAGTAACCTTAGGGACAAATGAAATTCCACTACCATTATTTCTAAAATCAGAAAAATCATATGGTTATCTTAGATTAATATCAGATGAGTGTATGATTAATATTACTGATAAGACACCATCGTCTTTTACATATCAACTTGGAAGTATCAGATATTCCCCAAGAAATTCACAATATATAGAAACAGAATATATATATGAAGCAGGTGGTGTTATAACAAATCAGAACTTAGGAAATACAATGTATATAATGCCCTATTTTTCTGTAGATAATGCAGGAAACGTTGATATAACCTATGAAGCTGTAAATTTTATAGACATTGCCGGGAAAAAATATACTACAGGTCACGGTATTACACAGATACAACTTGAATATTTAAGTAAAAATACAGATATAATAAATAATGTTGATAATATTATTATTGTTACAAAATATATGCCAGCATGGCATAATTTCTTTAATGATACCTTATCTTCTGAAGGTTTGACCTATGGAGCGGGTAACGATTTTGTAATAAATGAAAATGAAAATAATAACAAAATTACAATAGATTTCAATGACTCTCTATCAGTTGATCTCACTTTAATTATTACTGACATAAACATTCAAATAGGCCCAGGATGGACCGGCTAATTAGAGTATTTGTATCAATCATAATAGATTAGTTTGGAATTGAAATTTATAATTATGTAAAAGAAATAAGAGCAAAATATGTATGAAATGACAAATAATTGCAGGAAAAATTATGCTGTTTCAGAGGTTCTTTCAGTACTTCTTTTAATCTCAATTGCAGTTGGCGTATTTGTAGGTGTACATTCACTTATTTTACAGGATTCTGGGCCATCTATTCAACCCTCTATAACTTTCTTTGGTAAGCTGGTAGG
>JGI2173J19968_10000990_pt1 | contig 11176 bp, 13 predicted proteins | sample DeeMarSWOR136_30_FD_19968 | JGI IMG/M metagenome (IMG submission 19968) | reverse complement strand
AGACGAGTTGGGAAGGAGAATAATGGCTCGTACGATTAGTCGTGAAACCAAGGCAGATGCTACCGTAGGAGACGTCGTTTCAACTCTGAAGGCACTACCTGAGTTCGCCAAGGCCACAACAGACGTAAAGATTCGTCTTGGAAACGCCACAAATCCTGCCGGAAAAACAGTAGTATCTCACGGAGCTGGAACAAATGGAGGCTACGAAATTGCTAAGACGTACTACAAATATGGAGTAGACACCCTAATCTACATTCATATCAGCCCTTCAGACCTTGAGAGATTGAGGGGCGACGCCGCAGGAAACTTGATAGTCACTGGCCATATCGCGAGCGACTCTGTAGGAATAAACCCGCTGATCGAGAAGATGGAAGGCGAAGGCATATCAGTGACCCGATTAGGAATCATTCCACCCTGAAGCAAGAGGAAAACCCAAATCAGGAGAAATAGATGAAGCTCGTAAGTTTCTCAGACACAAGAACCTCATCCTTCGGGATCTTAGAAGGAGCAAGAGTAGTCTGCTTGCCAACCCTCGCTAAGGTTGTTGGGCAGCAGGTCCCTTCAAGCCCTGAGATTCTAATCGAGGAAGGAAGTTACGGCAGAGCAGAAACCCTGCTTCAGAACTCTACAAGGAGAGAACTTGAAACAGCCACTTATCCAGTTAGCCAGCTGAGACTACTTGCACCAATAAGAAAACCTCCGAAAATAATCTGTCTAGGCCTTAACTACAAGGATCACGCCGAAGAGCAAGGAAAAACGCCACCTGATGAACCGGTTATTTTCATGAAGCCCGGCACTGCCATAATAGGTACTGGGGAAAACATCGTCAAACCAGACTTCGTTAAACAGCTTGACTATGAAGCAGAGCTTGCCATCGTGATCGGCAAAGGCGCCAAAAACATATCTATCGAAGAAGCCAAGTCATGCATATTTGGTTATACAATTCTGAACGACGTATCAGCGCGGGACATACAGTTCAAGGATCGCCAATGGACGAGGGGAAAGAGCTTTGACACATTTGCTCCGACAGGACCTTGCATCACAACCACTGCCCAATTACACAATCCGACCAATTTGCGCATTCGCACATGGGTTAATAAGCAACTCAGGCAAGACTCAACAACCAGAAACATGACGTTAAACGTATTCGAAATAGTGCGACATCTATCACGTGTAATGACTTTGGAACCCTGTGACATAATTGCAACCGGTACTCCGGCCGGCGTCGGGTTTGCCATGAAACCTCAGCCTAAGTTTCTCCAAGACGGCGACGTTGTGACTATAGAAATAGAAGGCGTTGGAATCCTGAGGAACCAAGTGCGAGGGGAGTAGACTCTCAAGGAGCATTTATGGATAACTTTAAGGGTCTTGCTCTAGTATTAGTCAATTGACTCCACCAAAGGAGAATGGCAGTGAAATTTCAACTGACTAAAGAAGAAGGCGAGTTTCTGGTTGGACTAGCCCGAAGAGCTGTAGAGGAATATCTGACGAGTAGAAACGTAATAAGCATGCCTAAAGATACGCCCAACAGGCTGACATGTCAGTGTGGAGTCTTCGTAACAATAAACCTCCTTGAGAAGCGCAAGAAGCGATTGAGAGGATGCATAGGCTACCCCTACCAAACAACGAAACTGGCTCAGGCAGTCGTAGAATGCGCAATCAGTGCCGCAACTCAAGACCCACGCTTCCCTCCGCTATACCCGGGAGAGCTCTCAAAGATAGTCTTCGAAGTCAGTGTGTTGACGCCGCCAGAGCTAGTAAACGTAGAAAACCCAAAGGATATGCCTTCAAAAATCAAAGTAGGCCGGGACGGTTTGATAATAGAAAGGGGCCCCTACAAAGGTCTCCTGCTCCCCCAAGTGGCCGCAGAACAGAATTGGGACGAAGAAGATTTCCTCAGTAACTGCTGCATAAAGGCAGGCTTGACTCCAGATAGCTGGTTGCTGAATAGAACCAAGATATACAGTTTTCAAGCAATAGTTTTTGAGGAAGAGAACCCAAGAGGCAAAATAAGGCGAAAGACGTTCGGCGGAGAGTAGGTGCATGCGAGTTCAATTCGCTCCTTGCGGCGTCGGCCTCGGACATGCGGGCCGCTGCATTCCCATAGCGAGGAAGCTGCAGGAGAAGGATGAGACAACGGAAGTCTATTTTTCCACCTACCGAGAAGCAGTGGAATACGTTCGCCAAGAGGGATTCCCCGCAGTTGAAGTTCCGGCGATGGATTTCAAGGTCAAACCCGATGGGACTGTAGACTTCAGGAGAACAGCCATGAATCCAGGGCCGTTCGTTGCTCCCTTCAATTTCGTGGAGCAGGTTGGCAAGGAGATAGAAATAATGGGAACCTTTGAACCTGATTTGGTGGTGTCCGATTCAAGGGCTTCCCCTATCGTTGCTGCTAAAGTGCTGGGTATCCCAAGCATATGTATGCTCAATCAATTTCAGGTGATCATTCCCAGAAGGACTCGGTATTTGCGACTCGCCAAGTTTGCAGACGCAATGACGCTTGCAATCGTTGGAAAGATTTGGACTGCAGGGGCAAGAGTAATTGTTCCAGACTTCCCAGCTCCTTACACTATTTGCATAGAGAATCTACGCATCCCAGGCGTCTATCGAAGCAAAATCGATTTCATCGGACCAATCTTACCAGTCCGTCAGGAGACATTGCCGACGAGGAACGAACTCCGCAAGAAACTCCGATTGCCAGACGAAAAGACCATAATCTTCGCGCCTATAAGCGGCCCAGAAAGCGAACGAGCATATTTTACTCGAATTCTCAAGAGAATATTCGCGGATTTTCCAGATACTTACCAAATTATAATGTCTCTCGGAGATCCCAAATCCCAAGCAGGCTCCGTTCGGTACGGAAACCTCGCTATCTTCAACTGGGTTGCAGACCGCTTTGAAATCCTAAAGGCAAGCGACATTGTTATCTCTCGGGCCGGTCATGGAACTATAATGCATACAATATGCTACGGAAAACCAGCAATCCTAGTACCCACACCCAGCCACACTGAGCAATCCAATAACGCCAAAAAGGCTGTAGAACTCGGCTCTGCTTTGGTGATTGATCAAAAAAGCCTCAACAGAGAAACCCTTCTTTCGGCTGTAGAGAGAATCGTGGGAGAGAAGCATTTCTATGAGAGGGCGGCGAAAATTCAAGAACAAGTCTGCGATTTTAATGGATTGGAAGCGGCAGTTGACATAGCTCGAGAGGTTGCAGATGGAGGCAAAACCAATGTATTTGCCTAAACGAATCTTGGAACAAAAACTACTTAGGTTTCTGAAAGAGGATATTGGACAAGGAGATATAACTACCTATCTTATAATTCCAGCTAACACAAAGGCTGAAGCGGAAATCATAACAAAGGAAGCCGGCATCGTAGCTGGGATCGAAGAAGCTTTGGCTTTGTGCAAGAGCTGCGGCATCGAAGCTGAAGCATTGACGGACGACGGTGTTGAAGTTAGACCTGGAATAGCGATAATGCGGTTGATTGGAGATGCAAGGGGTATTCTTTCCTTGGAGCGCACTCTTCTAAACCTGTTGTCTAGAATGAGCGGCATAGCAACCATGACAAAACGCCTTGTCCGCAAGATAGGGGCTGCAGGCTGCAAGACAAGAGTTGCCAGCACTAGAAAAGTTGGCCCGGGACTTGCTTATTTCGACAAGAAAGCCGTATTTCTAGGCGACGGTGACACGCACAGACTGCATCTTGACGACCTAGTTCTGATAAAGGATAACCATATAAAGATCGTCGGTTCCGTCGAAAGAGCAATCAAAGAAAGCCGTAATACTGTTTCCTTCTCCAAGAAAGTCGAAGTGGAAGTAGCATCTGCAGAAGAAGCCTTGCAAGCAGCCAAAGCTGGTGCTGACATCATTATGCTTGACAACTTCCCCCCACACAAGATAAAGAAAACAATTTCCCTTCTAGAGAAGGAAAAAGTCAGAACTGGTGTAATGCTTGAGGCAAGTGGCGGAATAACTGAGAAGAGCATTCTGGAATACGTATCCACCGGCGTAGACATTGTAAGTATCGGTGCCATCACCCACAGTGTAAAGGCTTTGAATATGAATCTTGAAGTTGTCAAGGTCGAAAAGGGCGAATAACGAGCAGAAAAACAAGCAAGAAAGAAAACCAAAAACACAACCTCAATCCCAGGGCGGCAACGTCTCGCCAGGCGACTGTTATTCACAGGCTAGTCCGCCGGCAGTTGCGCTTCCGAACCGCTTTTGAGCTCAACTCTAAAGCTGCGGCGTGACGAGGTCTGTTTCTATATGCTTATCATGGCCCACTCGATAATGGCTGAACCTAACAATATCAAGGTGCAGGCAGTAATCAGTATGCAAGTTCTTACTATTTCTCTTTTGACCTGATGCCTAATGATCTGCAAAAGCAGGACGACGCTTTGTCCCATCGAAATCGAATACGCGGCCCACTCTAGCCAGAAAACTGGTGTGAAGAGTAAGAAGAGAAAAACAAGAATTGGGTGAATTCCTTTAGCGATACTGACTACAGCAAACAGTGTTCCAGTGTTGAAAAGGACAAAAAGCCCCCAGATTGGGCCGATTATTGGAACAAACATGATAATGGTGATGATTAAGTTGTTTCCGAAAATCAGACGAACATCGTTGGATTGCATGGCCTCCCTTTCTAGTTCTTCTGCTAACTGCCGCGCTTCCGCAGGATCGATTTTGAAGAATAGAGCTCCTCCAGCCGTGACGATCAACGCTAATACTAGTAGCACTGCCGTGATCAGAATTCTTGTCTGCTTGTCAAATCTTACAGTTTTCAAGTATTGCATTGCGGTCACATGTATTTGCTTAGCCGTGGAGCTATTCGCAGAACTCGAAATCCTCTTGCCCGGGGATTCAACATCTCAACGACCCTGGTTCTTTCCACCAGCCTTTCCTTGTCTAGGGCATATCCCACAATGTCGTGCTCGGCGGGGACGAGTGAATGCAGCGAAACCCTGCCATTCGTGAACCTTACATTACACTTAGACGGCAATCCCAAAACGTGTTCTTTTTTCTCTTCTGCGGCAGACCTGCAGGCGTAGAGAACAGCATGAGCTCCTGTGGTGAGCTCTGCGATTCGGACTGGTATGCTCTCTTTTCCGATTGCTAAGACCTCTATGCCATACACTCTCTTTATGCCTGTCGCCAGCTTCCTCAGCCTTGGCAGAATCTTCAGTACGCGTTTCCGGGCTTTTCCTCTGAGTTGGATGGGTGAAATCTCTTCTACAAGGATTCCCCCAAACGAGATGTCCAGATGAACAACATCAGCCTTTGCTTTTTCAAGTAATTTCTGGCAGAGCTCGAGTTCGCGGGCTATGAGGGCGTGCCCATCTTCCACTGGAGCAAAAGCAGGCTCAGCCAGAAACTGACTTGCTTCTCTATAGGGTGGTTCTACAAGAACAGTTGCAGTGGCAATAATCTGCAGCGGCTCAAATTTCGCATTGAGCAGGGCTGCGCCTGAGTCGGCGGCGACAACTTTCAAACCGCTTCACCTTACTCTACATGACGCCGTACACATTTAACCCTTGACACAAGAATCACTGCAGCAAATCATGCGCGCCGGGATAGAGTCTGCTCTTCTCCTTAAGGCTCATCCCGAGAACGTAGATTTCAGCGCTCTTTGTACGACTGGCCTTCGGCTTCACAATCTTGACTCTGACAAAATGCCGTTTTACTCGATCGATGAAATCTTCAAACAAGTCTCCCTGAAACACCTTTACGAAGAGATTCCCATTAGCTTTAAGGAATTTCCGGGCAAAAGTCAAGGATGTCATGGCCAAGTCCATTTGTCGTGCGTGGTCAACTTCCCACACTCCTGAAACATTCGGTGAAACGTCCGAGATCACAACATCAGCTGCAGAGGGTAAAATGGTCTCGATTAACCTGTGTGTCTCTGCATCTGCAATATCGCCCACAATGGCGAGAACGTTGGGTGCCTCTATGGGCTGCACATTCTTCAGGTCTACGCCGAGGACGAATCCCTCGTTCCCCACGATTTCCCGGGATGCCTGAAGCCACCCTCCGGGTGCAGCACCTAAATCTACAACAACGTCGCCTCTTTTCAGAAAGTGATATTTCTGTACTGCTTGTAGGAGTTTAAACGTTGCTCTAGAACGGTATTTCCCTTCTTTTGCCTTCCTATAATAATAGTCACGCTTTCGTTCTCTCACCCAAGCCTTGGGCAAAACTAGCTGTCACCCTGCAAGCCTCTGTCTTTTCGAGTCAGGTTGATGAGCCATTCAGTCAGCTTTTCGCAATCATTTGGTGAGATTGATCCGTAGGCACCGCATCGAATACTTTCGCCACAAGTCAAGCATGGGCAGTCTATTATGGAGTTTATCGAAGCGGGTTTCCTTTTCGGGTACAGTCTGTAAGTCCAACGACCTTCAGAAAGCTCACGTTTACGCCATATCAGCCCTTTGTTCTCCAGCTTGATAGCTATTCTGGAGCCTTCTCTGCTGCTTGCATTAAGCTGGTGCCAAAGATCCGATTGAAGAACGCCTTCATCTCCGGTGTTGGCGATGAACTGTAGAGCCTTGTGCTCCATGTCGCTACGTTTGGGCATCTCTAGTTTTCCTCGGCCTTCATAATTAATATCATTCTCTAAGAATAAAAATATGTACGTGCTCCCCAGTAACGACTCTAGAATACTGCGAGGTGCCGGATTCGGCCTCTAGGTAGCCAGCGTGGATCCGCCCGCGAAACGGTTGGATGAAAAGACGTGTACAAACTCTGTTTAGGAATAGAGTCTACCGCAGATGACTTTAGCGTAGGAATAATGAGCTTTGAAGGAGAAGTCTTGGCAAACGTAATCGATGCTTTCGCATCGGAAAGCGGTGGCATTCATCCTCGAGAGGCTTCCAGGCATCATGTAGAGGTTGCCCAGGAGGTTATCTCCAAGGCTTTTCAGGAATCAGGCATTTCCCCCAAGCAGATCACTATTGTAGCCTTTTCGCAAGGCCCTGGGTTAGGTCCATGTCTTCGCACTGGAGCAACTGCCGCTCGTGCTTTGGCGTCCTATCTTGCTGTTCCTCTAGTAGGTGTGAACCACTGTGTGGCCCACATCGAAATCGGCAAGCTTGAGACGGGCGCGACAGATCCTGCTACTCTGTACGTTTCTGGAGGAAACACAATAATCTCAGCTTTTGACGCGGGGCACTATCGTGTTTTCGGGGAAACGCTAGACATAGCTGTGGGCAACTGCATAGATGTGTTTGCCAGGGAAGCTGGGCTTCGGCAAAGTGAGGGGATGCCGTTTGGGGCTATTGTAGAAAAGCTCGCCCGTGGGGGACGAAGGCTTGTTGACTTGCCATATAGCGTTAAGGGAATGGATTTGTCTTTCAGCGGCCTTCTCACTGCCGCAATAGGACTTCATAGAGGTGGAAAACATAGGCTTGAGGATTTGTGTTATAGTCTACAAGAGACTGCTTTCTCAATGCTCAGTGAAGTAACCGAGCGGGCCTTGGCCCACACCGAGAAGCGTGAGATTCTTTTGACAGGGGGAGTTGGGGCAAACGAGAGGCTCCAAACCATGTTGAAGGCGATTGCCGAAGAACATGACGGTATATTCTGTGTCGTCCCAAAACAATACGCTCTAGACAACGGTGCTATGATTGCCTGGACTGGGATTCTATCATACAAGTATGGAGTAACTACGCCCATAGAAAATAGCTTCGTGCGGCTTAAATGGAGACTAGAAGAAGTGAACGCACCTTGGGTTGAGTGAATGCTGATCAGAAAAGGAGCGGAAGCAAGCCTCTTTCTCGAGGATTGGGAAGGGCGAAAGGTGATTATGAAGCGCAGGCTTCCCAAAAGATACAGGCTCGAAAAGATAGATAAGAAAATACGAACGCACAGAACGCTTCACGAATCCCAACTTCTTCACGACGCAAAGGAGGCAGGAATCCCCACCCCTACAATCTTCATGGTAGACCTTGTACATTCCAACATAATCCTGGAATTCGTCCAGGGCAAGCAAGTTAAACAAATCCTACGAGACCTCTCCGAAGAAGAGAGGCGACGCTTGTGCGAGCACATAGGAACGCTCATCGCACGTCTTCACAACAAAGACATTATACACGGCGACCTTACAACTTCCAACATGATACTTAATCCTAACGGCAAGGTAGTGTTTCTTGATTTCGGACTCGCTGAGAAGACCGTTGAGCTGGAACTAAAAGGAGTTGACCTACACCTTATGAAGCGCGCTCTTGAAAGCACCCATTTTGACTATTCCAACGAATGCTTCAAAGCCGTCTTGGATGGCTACAGCGAAGTGGCAGGCAGAGAGACTACTCAGAAGGTTTTGAAGAAGATACGTGAGATAGAAAGGCGAGGTCGATACATCTCAGACAGAAGGAGACCAACCGATGACTGAAGGCGTTCTCGAGAAACAGCTTTTTTCCAATTGTTGGGCGTGCCGTCGAGAAGCCGAAGGACGCGATTCAATAGCGCAGATTTCCAAGAGGGCTTCAAGGAGAATGTGAAAAGAATTAGGGTTGCGTGTTCAGACCTTTGAAACGTAGAATTGTGTTCCTGGTTACAAGCAATATCCACAAGTTTGAGGAAATTCGCAGAGTGCTAAGTGAATTCAGCATCGCCACCGCGATGTTGAAGACGGTAGGCGCAGTCGAGATTCAGGATGATAGCATAGAAAATATCGCCAAAGCAAGTGCTCGTGATGCGGCAAAGAAATGCAGATTGCCCATTATAGTTGAAGACGCTGGGCTATTTATACAGAGTCTGGAAAGCTTTCCAGGCCCTTACTCATCCTACGTCTACAGAACAATAGGCAATGATGGCATTCTCAAACTAATGGAGGAAGTACTGAACAGAAACGCTTACTTCAAGTCAGCCGTGGCGTTTTTTCGCTCATCAATGGAGGAACCCTTATGCTTCACCGGAGAAGTCAAGGGAAAAATCGTCGAGGAGAGGCGTGGCAGACAGGGGTTCGGCTTTGACCCTATTTTTGCCCCATTCAATTCCACGAAGACCTTTGCCGAAATGACGCTAAAGGAAAAAACCAGATATTCTCATAGAGCTCTCAGCGTTGGCAAATTCGCGCAATGGTTTGCGGCAAGTTTTTAGGTTTCAGAAGTCTTAAATACAAGAATTGTCTCGTTAAGAGAGCCTTCGGAGGGCAAAACCGTTGCCGAAGAAAGAAAAAGGAAAGTCTCACTCAGTTCGACCAGTGAGCAAGCGGCCACCTTCATGGTGTAGATACGAGCCCGAAGAAGTGGAAGCACTTGTCATAAAAATGGCGAGAGAAGGACAATCTGCCAGCAGGATAGGAACGATGTTGAGGGATCAACACGGCATTCCATTGACGAAGCCCATAACTGGAAAAAGTATCACCAGCATCCTGAAGGAGGCTAATATGGCTCCGTCTCTACCGGAAGACCTCGGCATGCTGTTGAGGAAAGCATCACGCCTCTCTACCCATCTTGAGAAAAACAAAATGGATCTGGCCAACAAAAGGTCGCTGCAAGTCATGGAGGCCAGGATTCATAAACTATCTAGATACTACAAACGCAAGGGCGTTTTGCCCACTGATTGGAGATACGAGCCGAGGGCAGCTTCTCTCATCTGAGTCTTGGGGTGAAGATGGCCATAGGAGAAGACGGCAGTAAAGCCTTTATGAGTGATACACTTGAAGCTGCAAAGATTCTTTCCAGACACGCCGATGAAGACGCACTCATCCATGTTATCTCCCATTTGGACGCCGATGGTCTAGCGGCCGCCGGCATCATTGCAAAAGCTCTTTTCAGGCTTGGTGCCCGTTTTCGTGTGAGAATTCAGCAATGGATAGATGAGAGAATCGTTTCAGAAATTACTTCCGATAAGCCTGACCTTGCAGTTCTGACGGATTTAGGCAGCGGCTATCTGAATGTTTTGAATGAGCGCCTTTCCGATTTTCAGATTGTTATTTTGGATCATCATCAGCCTGTGGGGGAGGCCGGCGAAAACATTCTTCAGGTCAACCCGCATCTTCGTGGAATTGACGGGTCCAAGGATATTAGCGGAGCTGGCGTTGCTTATTTCACGTCCAAAGCATTGGACGAAACAAACAAGGATTCTGCGGAAATCGCCGTGGTAGGCGCTTTGGGCGATTTGCAGGACAAATACGAACAAAGAGCTTTGGGTGGTTTGAATAGAAAAATAGTGGAGGATGGTGTGGCAAATGAACGTCTGAAGGTTGAGAAGGATTTGATGTTTTTTGGAAGAGAAACCAGGCCCATCCACAAAGCCCTGGCTTACACTACAAATCCCTTTATCCCAGGTATCACAGGCGAAGAGGACAAAAGCTTCGCATTTCTCGCAGGTCTTGACATAAAACCTAAGGATGGAGAGAAGTGGAGGGCGTTAAGAGATCTTGCTGATCATGAGAAGCGACGGCTGTGCTCAGCGCTGTCTGACCACCTACTTTCAAAGGGTTATCCTAGCGACGTGTTGAACCTGGTGGGCTCAGTTTACACGCTTGTTCGAGAAGAACCCTGGACACCCCTGCGCGATGCTAGAGAGTTTTCCGTTTTGTTGAACGGCACTGGCCGCATGGAAAAGGCTGGTATAGGAGTGGCGATATGCATGGGTGATCGAGGCGTAGCGCTGGAACAGGCTGAGGATGTTCTAGCGGAGTATAGGCGGACCATCACCAAGTACTTGAGCTGGCTGATGGAGGAACCTGGACGTGTCGAAGAGCTGGAGAGCATATATGTGGTTCGCGGCGAAGGCTTCATAAACGAGAAAGTAATCGGCACTCTTTCATCTATTCTTTCGACCAGTCTACCAAAGCCCCAGAAGCCTATTATTGCCTATGCAACTGTTCCCGATGAAGATGTAGTCAAAGTGTCAGCCAGAACCCTAATCACGCTAACAAGCAAAGGACTAGACTTGGGAGAGTTGATGCGAATCGCCTCGGAGAAATTTGATGGCAAGGGTGGAGGACACGACATCGCCGCGGGAGCCCAAGTTCCGACAAAAGATGTAGACGCCTTCATCAGCCTTGTTGACAAGCTGGTAAAAAAGGCTGTTGATCAGATTGAGGCTGAAAGCTAAGCTTTCTTTTCCTTACGAAACCAGACGAGAGGCCCAAGCCGTCGCAGAAGCCGTTTCTCCAGATAACACTGAGACCCCCATAGGATTAACCGTTGAGACGGTGAGAGA
>JGI2173J19968_10000989_pt1 | contig 11179 bp, 8 predicted proteins | sample DeeMarSWOR136_30_FD_19968 | JGI IMG/M metagenome (IMG submission 19968) | reverse complement strand
AAAAGATAAAGAAAAAATTCGGGTGCGTGTCCAGTACTCTCCTTGATGAACAGGAAACGATCGAGGTCCCCTCAGTCGGAAGAGGAAAAAAGGAGCGCATCCTCTCCAGACAATTGCTGGCCGATATCATTCAGCCCAGAGCAGAAGAAATATTTCGCCTGGTCGATAACGACATTAAAAGAATGGGATACGAAAAATCCCTGAATTCCGGAATTGTCCTCACAGGCGGCACTTCCCTCCTTGAAGGCTTGGAAGAAGTCGCCGAGGAGATCTTTGACCTGCCTGTGAGACGCGGGGATCCCGCTGGTGTGGGTGGGCTGGTTGACAGAGTTAACACGCCCGATTACGCCACTTCGGTCGGCCTTCTTCTCCATGGCTACAAGCAATGGAAAGAAAAAGGCCTATCCAAAGATAGAAAAGGAAGCCTTTGGGCCAGGCTTAAGGAATGGCTCAAAGAGGCATAGGAGGACAAAATGAGTGAGGACATGAAAAACATATTAAAATTTCATCTGGTCGAGGAACGTTTCGGCGCCAAAATAAAGGTTATAGGCATTGGCGGCGGCGGTGGTAACGCGATCAACAGGATGATCCAGACAGGGATCGAGGGTGTAGAATTCATCTCAGTCAACACCGACCTCCAGGCTCTCAGCAGCAACAGGGCCAGGACCAAGGTCCAGATCGGGGAAAAGCTCACCAAAGGTCTGGGTTCGGGAGGAAGGCCGGACATCGGCAAAGAAGCGGCGATAGAGGATACGGAAAAATTGATCGAGATCCTTCAGGGCGCAGACATGGTCTTCCTGACCGCAGGCTTGGGCGGAGGGACAGGAACGGGCGCAAGTCCGATCCTGGCCAACCTCGCCTCAGAATTGGATATGCTGTGCATAGCCATCGTGACCCTACCTTTTGAGTTCGAGGGAAAGGTCAGAGCCAAACAGGCTCAGGAGGGGCTGTCTCAGTTGAAAACGGCCGTGGATACAGTCATCGCCATTCCCAACGAACGACTCATCCAAACAGTCAACCTGGACACCTCCATCCAGGATGCGTTCAAGATGGCCGACGACATCCTCAGGCAGGCCGCCCAGGGCGTCTCTGACCTGATCACCAGACCCGGACTGATCAACCTGGACTTTGCCGACGTCAAATCCATCATGAAGGGAATGGGCATGGCCTTCATGGGGACAGGCATGGCCTCCGGAGAGAACAGGGCTATCGAGGCCGCGCAAAAAGCCATCTCCAGTCCACTCCTGGTTGACACCTCGATCGAAGGCGCTCAAGGAGTCCTGATCAACATCACCGGCGGCAAGGACATCACTCTCCACGAGGTCACCAAAGCTTCGAAGCTCATCTACAGCCAGGCTCACCCGGAAGCCAACATCATCTTTGGCACGGTCATCGATGAAGGTTTGAAAGAAATGGTGAAAGTGACAGTGATCGCTACGGGCTTCGACCTGACAGCGCGAACCGAAGCCTCGCAACTGGAAGAATTCGGTCCCGAGCAGAGAAAGGCAACTCCTCCTTTCCAGGTCCAGCGTGAGACACCTCCCTATCTCTTCGAGCCCAAAGGCAGTGAAAACCTCTGGGAGAGGCCGGCCTGGGAGAAGAAATGGGAACCCTATGAAACGCCATCTTTCATCAGGAGAAATAAAGCGACTCCCTTAAGAAAGACACCCGATGAAATCAGCTGACCTCGCTGTCCTGGGATGCGAGCAACTCGTCACCTGCAGAGGCCGAATCCCGAAGAGAAAAGAGGCCCTGCAGGATATTGGCGTCGTGGACAAAGGCTGTATCGCTTCCAGCAAGGGAAAGATCGTATTCATCGGTGACGAGAAAAGCTTCAACCAAGAATTCCGATTAGAGAAAAACGGCGTTCAAATCGACGGAAGCGGCCTGGTCGGGCTTCCCGGATTCATCGATCCTCACACTCATCTCCCTTTTGCCGGCACAAGAGAGGAGGAATTCGTTCTTCGTCTCAAGGGCTACTCCTACCAACAGCTGGCTGAGAAAGGCCTGGGAATCCAGACCACGGTCAAGGCGACAAGAAAAGCTACCAAGGATGAGATTGTTTCTCTGTGCCTCTCCCGCCTCGACAGGATGCTTCTTCACGGGACCACAACCGTTGAAGGCAAGAGCGGCTATGGGCTGAGCCTCAAAGACGAGATCAAGCAGCTGGAAGCGATGCGGGAGGCTGACGCTCTCCATCCCGTGGACATAGTCCCCACTTTCATGGGGGCCCATGAAGTTCCTCCCGAATACGCAACACGGAAAAACGACTACATCGACCTGCTCATCCAGAGCATCCTTCCTGAAGTCAAAAAAAAGAAGCTGGCGGAATTCTTCGATGTCTTCTGTGAGGAAGGTGTATACTCCATCGAGGAGACGAGAAAGCTGGTCAGAGCCGCGAAAGAGGCAGGGTTGAAGGTCAGGATTCATGCCGATGAATTCTCCCCACTCGGAGGAGCCGAGCTCGCTGCCCAAGAACACGCCAGCTCAGCTGATCATCTCATCAACATCCCCGAGCGCAGCATTCCGAAACTCGCTCAGAGTCAGACAGCGGCTATTCTGCTCCCTGCTGTTTCCTTCTTTTTGATACTGGAAAAGAAAGCTCCTGCTCGAAGACTGATCGATGAAGGAGCCATAGTTGCTCTGGCTTCGGATTTCAACCCGGGGAGCTCGATGACCGAATCGATGCTCTTCGTGCTCCAGCTGGCTGTCTTTACCTTGAAAATGTCCATCGAAGAAGCCATCCATGCCTCCACAGCGAACGCCGCTTATGCTTTGGAGAAACACAATGATGTAGGGAGCCTCGAGGTCGGAAAAAAAATGGACCTTGTCCTGTTTGAGGCCCCGAACTATCCGACCATCATTTATCATCTGGGCATCAATCCCATCAAGCACGTCATCAAGAATGGAAAGCTTGTGGCCAAAGATGGACAGATCCTGAGGGGAGACTGAATGAAAACTGGCCGCTCCTTCATTCTGATAGCATCGCTGCTGGCTCTTCTCAGCATCTCCCGAGCGTACGCTACAGTGGAGATAGCCGAAGAGACAGGAAAAAGCTGCGCTCACTGCCATCTCGACCCCTCGGGGGGAGGAGAACTGACCAAGGCCGGGAAGGGCTATCTTCAGAAGATGACCCAAGGCGAAGATGAAAAACAGAGAGAACTGTTCAAGCCAGGAAAAAAAATATTAGGAATAATCCGTTTAATCACTGGTTATCTCCATATTCTCACCGCCATTTTCTGGTTTGGCACCATCCTCTATGTCCATATCATCCTCAAGCCCTCTTATGCCGCTCACGGTCTTCCTCAAGATGAAGTGAGGCTGGGGCTTGTTTCCCCGGTCATAATAGCCGTCACCGGTACGATTCTTTCCTATTTTCGAGTGACCTCCTTGTCTATTCTCTGGGAAACACGTTTTGGCGTTTTGCTGATTATAAAAGTCATCCTGTTTCTGATAATGGCCGGTTCAGCTCTTTATGTCGTGCTTTTCATAGGCCCTCGATTGAAAAGAAAGAAAGAAACAGGAAAGGTTGGGCCCAAAGAAAGTCTCTCCACTCACGAGCTGCTATCCTTTGACGGCAGCGATGGCCGTGCCGCTTACATTGCTTACAAAGGGCAGATATTCGATATGAGTCAAAGCAAATTTTGGAAAAACGGCTCTCATTTCGGCAGGCACAAAGCAGGCGCTGACTTAACTGATATGTTGAAAAAGGCTCCGCATGGAGATGAAAAAATATTTGAGATGCCTCAAGTCGGAAAGTTATCAGTTGGAGAAGTGAGGAAGCTTCAACCCCGCTACGAAAAAATCTTCTATATCCTGGCCGCTATGAATTTGATCCTGGTTTTTGCCGTCACGCTCATCCTCGCCCTCTGGCGCTTCTGGTAAAAAGGCGCAGTCCGGCAGAATGATCCGGTGTTTCTGGCCCTGCTCGAAGGCATCCAGATGAAGGAGCCAGAGCCCGATTCCCGCCGCCCCCTGCATCAGGTTGGTCTGGGCGAAAAGAAACTTGGGCCGGGTACGGTGCTCAGCATGAACCCACCGCTGCCCGAATTCATCCCGAGTCCCTCTTTGAAGCAGGTCAGAGGTAAGGCGTTGGGCGAAATCGAGATATTCCTGCTTCTTCGATATCCGGTACAAGCTCAGGATAAACTCGGCCACTCCCGCTGAACCACAGCACTGTCCGACATTATTCCAGAAACCCGGAGTCTCTTTCCCGGGGATGCCGCTTTTCAGAATGGCTCGCGCGCACCTCTCGACCCAGCTCATCCAGCTCTTATCTCCTGTAACCTGATACAGGCGGTAGAAAAGGTTCGAAGTCCCTGTCGGACCATGGCACCATCCCAGATAATAGAGATCCTTCCCATCCGGCTCATGATGGAAGATCAGGCAGATATCGCCTTCTGTCCGGGCAATGGACTGGAGATACCGGGCACCGCTCAAAGCGGCATGGAGGAACTCCTCATTCTTTGTCTCCTTGTATAAAGAGGCCAGAAAATAGGAAACGCCGGCTGTACCATGGGAGAAGTTGGGCATCAACCGGGGATAGTCAGGGTCCATGGCCCACTTCGTCCCTCCTCCTTCGGCCTGTCCCAGTTCCACCAGCCTCCAGCCCGCTAGAGCAGCAAGGTCGAGCAGGGAGGGATCCTTCAGTTCCCGGGCCGCATACAGCAGGAATAATCCTGTGCCGGCCGTACCGCTGATGATGTCCGTGGTCTGGCTCCACTCGATACCCCTGCCTCTTTTTAGGGCATTGTCCTTAAGATATTGAAGGCAGCGTTTGACGCCGTCAATATATTTCCCGTCTCCGGTGGCCTTGTATGTTTCCTGGAGGGCAAACCCGATTCCTGAGATTCCGACATATAGGCCTGCGGATTTCTCTTTCTCGAGCGCAGCCAGCAGGTAGTCTGCTCCAGCCCGGGCCTCAGTCAGGAACTCCTTATCCCCGGTCGAATAATAAGCCTCGAGAAAAAACAAGACCACGCCGGGCGTCCCACTGTAGAGCGTACTGTTCAGGGATTCTTCATTCCCCGGAACAGCGGGCCAGGTCGTTCCCTCTTCCGTTTGAACAGCCGAGGCTTTTATCCAGCGAGCCGCTTCAAGCGCAGCTTCCAGGTGAGGTCTTTTCTCTTTTTTTGCCAAGACCGGAAAAGAAAAAAGAAACGAGGCCGCGACCATGACGCTCAAGAAAGAAAAAATCCTTCCTCTTTTCATAACAAAAACTCCCTTTCTTTTCTGTTCTTCAAGCACATGATCAGGTCTACAATTATATCTGAAAAAATCATGTCAAGAGCCGGATGAGATACCTTTGATCAGTTCCTCGATCCTTGCGGCAGCGAGTCTGCCCACGCGCTTGCAAACCTCGGATGTCCTCCCTTCTGTCTTGATGCCAGAACAGCGGTATGGAGCCAGGGATGCCCACCATTGCCAGTATTCGTCGACCTTTTTCTCCCATATCTCCTTGGCCTCTTCCCTGCTCACTTTCAGCTTCCCCATAGATAATCCGATGACCATGACACCGCCCGTAAGGAAACCGCACAGGTCTTTGTGGCCGAGCCCCCCTCCAAAACCGCTGGCAACCCAGAACAATTTTCTTGGCTTTTTCATGAACTTCAAGGCAACATAAAAAATAGATTCCGCACAGTTGTAGCCCAGTTTAAAATAATTCAACAAATCCCCGGCCATCACCGAACGGTTGACGATCTTCAATTCCTCCGGAGTCAGCACCTCTCTGACTTCTCCCTGCTTCTGGCTGTCAGCTGGCCAGTATCCAGAAATGTCGAACAGCCTTCCCCCGATCAGGAAAGCTGGAACAGAGGCTATAAATTCCCTTCTGGGCATGACTGAAACCACTCTTTTCTTCATCAGTCCTCCTTATTTTCAGACAAAGGCATCCTTACCAGAATCTCCCTTTCATCCTCTGGCGTATATCTTTCCGCAAGCATCTCTTCTGACCAGAAGCGAGTCAGAATAAATATTTAACCGGGAATTCAAATTCAATGTCAAGAAAAATCCAGATTTTAATGCCTATTATTATTCATTCTTTTCTGAGATGTTGTTGACAAGTCATATAAATCATCAGGTTTTTTCAAACATCTTACAATTTTCTGGCGAATTTTCTTTAGCTACTCCCGATGAGTAGAGCATTATTTTTAAAAATGGTGTATAATCAAGACGGAAAGCAAAAGAACCAAAAAAGAAAATAAGCCTGAAATTTTTTCTTAGAATTTATTCGTCTCCTAACAACAAGGAGGGGTTATGATGAGGAACAAATCTCTTCCACTTATCTTTATTGTCTTGCTTGCTATCCCCTGGGAGATCACGGCTCAACAGCCCGACCAGGAATCTGCTCCATATGTCAACAGGGTTCCTGCGATACCACGCCTGCTTTATAATCGGGTGCACATGTATCGCCGAGAGGGCACCTATCTCTCCGGATTATTGGTTGGCGTTGAGGACGATGCGCTTGTAGTCCGGATAGGAGAGAGAGATGAAAAGTTGCGCTATCAAAATCTGTCGAAAGTATTGATAGAGATAGAGAAAAAAAGGGGACGCAATGCGTCTTACGCCATGCTCCTGGGAACTTATCTGCAAAATATATTATCTTTTCGGGCAAAAAACCAGCCAACAGCATACCTGCAGGATAGAGATGAAAAGATTGTCAGCATAATTTTAGGAAACGCGCTTTCTGCTCTTTTATGGGGAGGAGCCTGGTATTATTTTTTCTCAAAACTTGAAAAGAGTGAAAAAGAATTTGACCTCAGCGGCAAAGAGAAGAAAAGGTTGGCCAAATGGGAACGGCTGAGAAGTTACATAACGGGGGAATACGCATTGAAAAAAATTAACATCTCTGCTCAGACAGGGTATGTCTTCACCCGCGTCTCAAGCCACTATAACAATTTATTTCAGGATGCCGGATATGAAACGAGAAATTCTTCATATCTATTCGGTGAGTATATGGAAGGAGCAACGGATTTAAACCTGATGCGAAAGCTCCAGTTTACCCTTACCGCACCGTCAAACAATGAGTTCGGTATCGCAGTCTATTGGCCGGGCGAGCCTTCGGCAACCGGATATATATATGACTGGGACCAGACCTCTGAAGTTGAACAGGTGCTCTTCACCACAGCATATTACGGTGTGGTCGTGCTCAAGCCGCCCCGCTTTCAGAAATCGAAGCGAATCTCCTTGAATCTTGGGATCGGTCTGGGGATGGCCCAGGTCGACTTCAGGATAAGAACGCATGTTGAAACTTGGACCCCTACCTATGAAGTGATCAGAAACCAATACAATATTTCAAAAAGGCTCTTCAGCTCAGTAATTTTTGCCGAGCTGAATTTTTATCTCCGGGACGCCTTGTCGCTGGGCTTGATCGCGGATTATGTCTACATTCCCTCCCTCCAGGCTCCAGAAATCCCGGAAGCGGGCATTCCTGCTCAAGACCTTCGACTGGGAAACGCGAGTGTCGGGTTAAGCCTAGGTTTGCATTTCTGATTAATAAATGAAGCTAAGGTCAGAAAATGAGCAAGAAGAAAAAGGCTGGCTAAAAATACCTGTCCAGCATACGGTACTGGATGGCTTCAGAGACATGAACCGGGCTGATTCTTTCTTCGCCGCTCAAGTCCGCTATGGTCCGCGCCACCTTCAGAGCCCGCATATAAGCCCTGGCACTGAATCCCAGACGATTGACAGCCATTTCCAGGAGCTCCCTGGCCTCCTCGCCTACCTGACAGAACTTTTTCACCTCTCTTGGCCCCATCTGGGCATTGCAGTAGATTTTTCTCCCTTTTAATCTTTGAAGCTGTCTCTTCCTGGCCTTGGCGACCCTTTTTCTGATCTCGGCAGAACTCTCCGCCTGATCTCCGGAGACGATGTCCTTGAACTCCACTCGCGGCACTTCAATCTGGATATCGATACGGTCCAGTAAGGGCCCGGATATCTTGGAATAATAGCGGCTCTTCTGGACCTCTGTGCAGTCAAAATCCGTCGGCGAAAGACCACGGAACGCATCCTCGCAGGGATTCATGGCCGAGACCAGCATAAAAGAACTGGGAAATGTCACGGATAGGGAAGAACGGGAAACAGTCACCCACCCTTCTTCAACGGGCTGACGCAGATCCTCCAGGACACTTCTTTTGAACTCAGGCAGCTCATCCAGAAACAGCACCCCATGATGAGAAAGGCTGACCTCGCCCGGTCTGGGGATAAGCCCGCCTCCAATCAAACCCGCATCCGAAATCGTATGATGAGGAGAACGGAAAGGCCTTTCTGCTATAGCAGCCCTGTCTTTCAGAAGGCCGGAGGCGCTGTATATCCTTGTCACCTCTATAATTTCATCAAAAGTCATGGGCGGCAGGATGGTGGGCAATCTTCTGGAAATCATGGTCTTCCCCGCACCAGGAGGCCCTATCAGAAGCACATTATGCCCTCCAGCCGCAGCCACCTCGACGGCCCGCTTCACATGCTGCTGGCCGCGTATCTCCTGAAAGTCCACATCATAGCTCTCTTCAGGCAAAAGCTCTTTTAAGGAATACCGGCAGGGAAAAATATCTTCGGTACCGCTGAGGAGGCGGACGACCTGAACCAGGTTTTCCATCCCGAAAACATCGATACCCGGGACCAGGGCCGCTTCCTTCTCGTTTTTCTTGGGAACGATTATTCCTTTAAAACCTGTCTCTTTAGCCAGCACGGTGGAAGCCAGAATCCCTCTTCCGGGCTTGAGCCTGCCATCCAGGGCCAGCTCACTCAGAAACAGATAATCATTCAGGCATTCAAGCGGAAAGAGATCGAGATGGGCAAGAAGGCCGAGGGCGATCGGGAGGTCAAAGGCTGACCCTTCTTTTCTTCTGTCAGCAGGAGCCAGATTGATCGTGATCTTACGCGACGGAAAATCGTAACCGCAGTTTTTCAGAGCAGCTCTGACTCTCTCCTTGCTCTCCCGCACGGCAGCGTCAGGCAATCCTACGGTCACATAACCCGGAATCCCGAACGAGATATCTACCTCCACCTCCACCAGATAGGCGTCTATTCCGAGCAAAGAGGCGCTGGCGATCTTGAACAGCATTTCCGGTCATCGAATAAGACGAATGAGGCACTCTTGTTATGTCAAAGGACGGAAACAAAATGATGGATTTGGAAGTATTGCCAATACGTTTTCGTGAAGCTATAGCACATCATAAATTTTTACTTGAGAAGCTCGACGCTATCCTTCAAGTAGCATAAGTCCAAATTAATGGGGAGTCAGAAATGGCTCCCAATTTTTTTTATCCCGTTATTCTTTATAATTTGAAGTCAATCTTAGCTGAAGCATAAAAACGAATGGAGGGGCAAGTCAATTAGTCTTGCCCCCTTTCTTTTATAATTATTACAAAAAATGAAGTGATAAAATTAATAAAGATTATATAATATAATAACTATATTGACAAAACACTTTATACTTTATAATTTCTTAAATTAGAGAATTCAGCAGAAGGATTAGAGCCAATGAGAAAAATTTCATGTTTATTCTTAATAATTAGTTTTTTCATTATCAATTTGAATTTAACGGTCTATGCAAGTCCTGAAGGAAAAAATGATAATTCTGGATCGACAAATAACGATAATCAACAAATAATAACTCAAGAAAAGAAATATAAATTCGAGGTTTCTACGGCTGTTTCATTAGGGATAAAACTCCATCATTATGCCTATGAATACGTGGCTTTTTTTGCCACAGCTGTTCCAGTGAGAATAGGTTTAATCAATCCCAAAAATATAGGGATAGAAGCCGAAGCAGACTTTATGTACGATACTGATATTCCAAAAATACGTCCTTTTTTCTTACTTCATTATATTTATAACTTCGAAACATCTTCTCAAATAAAACCCTTTCTTCTTGGAGGTGGTGGTTTTTTAAGTGAGAAAGATAGAGCAGAAATTGAGCCTTATGAAGAATTTAGGAAATCTTATTTTCTCTGGAATGCCGGGGCTGGACTCAGGTGGTTCATTAAGAAAAAATTTGCTTTACGGTTGGATTATAGCTTCATATTTTATAACCGCAAGGGAGATAACATCATGTTCCACAGCATATTCTTTGGGGGTTCGTTGTTTTTCTAAAAAGCGCATAGAAATTAATTATTATAAATCAGGTTTGAATTATTTTTAGAGGGGGGCGATGCAAATATTCAATAGCAAATGAATTAAACGCTAAATTTCTATAGGAGGAAAAATGAAAAAAATACTCTTATTGGGATTGGTTATTATCTGCATAGCTATTTTATTTTATCTTCCTACGAGGAGTAAATCTATTTATGTCCAGGAAGAATATGTTCCGAATGAAGTGCTGGTTAAGTTTAAAAGAGGGATAGATAAAAGTGATATTCGTTCTGCTATTAACTCAATTCAAGCAAAAATTATTATTAATCGCGGAAATGAAATTACTCCCTCTTCCTGGGAGCCTGAAGATTTAGAACTGAGATCTTTCCGGTTAGATCCTGACCTCTTACACATAAAAGTGCCTGATTTTATTGGAACGGAATATGCAATCTTTCTTCTCAATCAAAATCCTATTGTGGAATATGCAGAAGAAAATTCGATAGGGCATGTGTGTGAAACAGTACCTGAGGAGACTAAGAACCCTGATTTTTATAGACAGTGGGCATTAAAAAACACAGGTCAGGGAGATGGGACGGAAGGAGCAGACATTAAGGCCACATTTGCCTGGGATTATTTTACTGGAAGCTCAGATATTGTTGTTGCCGTGATTGATACAGGAGTGAACTATGGACATATGGATTTAGACCATAATGCTTGGATAAATCCAGGTGAAATTAATAATAACGGAATAGATGATGATAATAATGGATATATTGATGATATCCATGGTTGGGATTTTGTTGATTGGGACAGAATTCCTGCAGATGAGGACGGTCACGGAACTCATTGTGCAGGTATAATTGGAGCAGAGGTCGATAACTACCAAGGAATAGTTGGTGTTTGTTGGCAAATAAGTATAATGGCCTTAAGAGCTGGGGATGAAAATGGAGATTTTGAAAAGACGGATGTAGTAAAGGCATTAGATTATGCAACTGAGAATGGTGCTCATCTATCTAATAACAGCTACGGATGGTCGACCGGCGGAAATGCCTTAAAAGAAGCTTGTGAAAGAGCAAGAGACTGGAATAAAGATAGTGGGGGGAAACTC
>JGI2173J19968_10000984_pt1 | contig 11213 bp, 32 predicted proteins | sample DeeMarSWOR136_30_FD_19968 | JGI IMG/M metagenome (IMG submission 19968) | reverse complement strand
ATCCAGCGAGCCATACGATATAAATCACCCAGGGCCTGAGCGGGCTATAGGATAAGAGAAAACCAGGTGTACATAGCGAGCTATAGGCTTCCAGAAAACCGATGAAAAGCAGCGAGCTAGGCGATCTCAGACACCCATCACGCAGAGCGAGCCAAGAAGAACCAGATAACCAACATCACAGAGCGCGCCATACCAATGGAAAATGAAATAAAAAAGCAAGCGCAATTACTTACATATCGACAAATGAGCCTGCGCCAACAAGCATGGAATATCGGAAGACTCCAGGGGCGAATAATCGGCGCCGGACTTGCCTCTCTTTTTCTTGGTGCTGGTATACTAAACGATCGGCTAACCGATTATAATATGTCCCTACCATATACCATAGCTATATTAGTTGTTGGCTTCCTTCTTTGTTTTTATGGTTACTGGCGCGAATCGACTTTTCGTCGCGAGTTTCTCTCAACAAAGAAATAGATCATCACAATGCCAACCTGCCCATCATGTAATCTCGAGTTCTCGGCACGATCATTCTCCCATCTTTGCCCGGCCTGCGATTGTGGTATACCGCCAAGCACGGTTCAGGCGTGGCGAGAACGCGACGAACTTCGTGTCCAAATGATTACTTTTATGAGCGACGCTAAAAAACCACCAGGTTTTCCCTGGGTATTATTTCGATTATCAAGCACTAACAAAGTTGACTTGTGGTCAGCGGAAAAATGCGATGGTTATACAATAGCGGATCTAACCAATTCTGGCGCGAGAATCATGGCCCGCGACCTCGCTCCCAAGCTCGTTGAGTGGCTTGTTGAAAATGGATTTGCACAATGGTTGCCGGAATCAAAAGGGGATAGTAATGGCCGTTGATAGATTCATTCAGTTTGAAAACGATAAGCCCGACCTCGAATCGATTAAATCAGTTTTAATCGCTTTTTTCAATGATGATGGTGTGACGCATATCTATTGGGATGATGATCGTTTTTACATAAATCTACCAGGTAAAGGAAGTTTTCCATTTAGAGATCTGATTGATACATCTCCTCCTATTAGAGATGAAAGATGGATTGAGGTATATCCCGGAAATCCAATGGACATAATAACACGAACGCAAGACGAATATACTAATATAATTGCAGATGGAATTGCGCAGATGTTTGCCAGATTCTGGAATGGCGAGCTTGATGCAGAAGGCTGTGAACCTATAAAAGAAAAAGGGGACTAATCATGACCGACGCAAGCTATTACCCAAAACCGGAAGCAAGCCTGATTCTCATTCATAAAGGGATTGAACCGGGCCAAACGGTCAGAATCTCTTCTCGAGATATTTCTGAGCAGTTTACCGAAGGTACATTTCAACCGCAGCATTTTATTTTTGTTGGATCAAAAGACTTGTGGATATTGGGCCAAGGACAATCTTACATCGGCAATACAGAGCGGGAAGACGGAACCGGCGAGGGCATGTGGTTGCAAAGGGGCGACATTCCTTGCGACAGCTTTCGGCCACCAGCCCCAACGTTTATAAACTGGGGCGTGTTTGACTGCATCTCAAACCATTTAGTTTTGCGGGTCAACAATCGCGGAAAAGATATGGCCGATTTTGTCGCGCGTCTAGCGGGATGTTACGCGCAACGTTATCCATGTCAGCCTTATCCCTACCCACCGTCACCAATACGACCAGGGTAAAAATGGATCACGCAAAAAAAATCCGAGCAACTTTTGTCGGTGTGGAATGCAAACATGGTGAAGGCGGCGTAATAGAGCTTTGTGTTGTTTGTCTCGGCGAGCAACTATACAACCTTGAGATGGAGCGAGACGGTCTCAAGAAGGATGTGCGGCGTCTCCGCGAAGAGGTACCAAAGCATCGAGCGGTCGCCGAAAGCCTTGCTGAGATGCTCGAGTGGGCTCTGGAAGAGTACGCACACACCGACAGCGATGGCGTGTATCATTGCATCCAATGCGGCGCGACATGGAAAGAATGGAAAGACGAGCACCACGCTGGAAAATGTCAAACAATACGACATACTCTCGCCAAATATAAAGGGCAAAAGTAATGGCGCTTCTTATTCATCATGTTGATACTGCTAATCACGGCGACATAGAAGTCGAAGTAAGTGGCGGTGTCGTTTATATGACCGGCGAGGGCAAGCCGCGGGATGCTGACGATCCCACTTCTTTTCATATGGAATATTTATATCGTAGACTCACCGCTAAAGAAGCGCTTAGACTTGGAAGCGCCCTCATTGATTGCGGCATCGCACTAATGGATCAAAAAGCATCAGAGCACGAAGTTAGAGTTCCAAATATTTTTGTCGACTGGTGTCATGCGAACACAAATACAAATCACGCATTTCCATCTCGGGCGGCGGGTACACTTAGTCTGTGCGGTCGCGCTGTAAAACTTGCCGAAATTAAAACCATTGATAAACTCATAAACTGTCCTAGATGCGAAGAACTAGTCTCGCAAGTTGCAAAAAATTGGGAACCGAATAGATGAGAAAAGAGATATTTGAGAAGGCGATTAGGCTTGTGCAGTCGTACTACGGTCCCCCCATTGCGGTAAGTCGTCATCGAGTGGTGTTTTTGGATGGGGACGAGGTAATCAAGGTTCCTTCTTGTGAATCTGGCGTAGCTGCATGTGACTGCGAGTTGGTGGAGCAGGGCGAAAAGTACGCAAGGACGCGACCGGACGTGGCGCTGTCTAAAAAAACCGGGCTACCTATCGTGAGAATGGAGTACGTCGAGCATGTTGGCTCCTCAGAACAGCCGGATTGGACATGGAGCATCGATTGCGGACAAGTTGGTAGAACGAAAGATGGGCGCCTTGTTGCCTACGACTGGGAACATTTCTAGATGGGTTACGCCATGAAACGAAAACGATCCGCGTCCACCGACGTTATCGACATAACCATCGAACTTCGAAATGCCGAGGAGGCATTACTTGAGCGGCTACAACGTCTTCCATTGCAGAAAATTTCGATCCTTCCATGGTCAATTCGGCAGGCTCTTGGTCGTGTGAAGCGGCTGCGCGCCAAGGCTGAAGCAACACCTGGTTGGCCCGCATTCTGAAACGAAACAAATCAAGGTTATACCATGACGGGAAAGTCAGGACCATGCGATGACGCGACGCTCATGCAACAAATCCGTGATGCACTTGCCGAAGATGTTCTTGACTCTGAATATCCTATCGAATGGGTTGAACAAGAGTTGCGCGAGGCGGGTTTCGATCCTGAAAAGATAGGAAAAGACTGCGCAGAGCTTATGAAGAAGTTACGCAAGGAGAACGCATCATGAATATGAACGATAATTCCTCACTGCCTAAAGGTTACTCATTTTGCCGGACCGCGCTTGGACAATTTGCAGTAAGGGGACCAGACGACCACGACTTTGCTGTTGTCATCATCGATCAGGACGGGGATATTTTTTGTCAACACGTTCCCTCTGAAGTCGTGGAGGCTGCCATAAAATATTGGAAAACGCTTTCTGCAGACCAACGAGGATGCGTGCGCGAAGAAGAAGAAACGAACAAATAGCCATGACTAGCGCGCTCATAACCACATGTTCATCATCGGGAAAAGAAAAAGTAGAACTACTTCAACTACCCACAGTTATAACGATTGGCGTAAAAATTGAAGGCGAATGTCAATGCCTTTTAATTCATATCGGAACTGATGGTGTCATAACCGCAGAGCCCGGCGCCAAACAGCGCATCGTAAAGAAATCAAATTTATGATCCGTCGAATATGGCGAGCATTCTGGGACGGCTACCGCGAAGGGAAACACCAGGTTGCCGTCGAAGAGGCTTTGCAGAATCTCAAAAATCTTCAACCACGCATCCTCGCAATAGTTGCCAAAGCCGAAGGAAAACGACATTTACAAATAGTCAAAAATCAAACTTCAAATAATCAAATAAAAAAATTAAGAAACTTAAAACAATGGCACATGTAGACACTATTCCAACCAGTCTGAGTGATGCCGAATACATCGTACTGCGTCAAACTTGGCAAATTCAAGGCGGTCCAGTCATGTACCAGGAAGAGTGGGAGCGCCTCGGCGGTTTGCAATGTGCTGCCGCGCTTGATGTCTGCGCCGTATCAATCCGCGAAAAATTAGTCAGACGGGGGTTACTACAACACGGACTTAAAGCCTCGTACGACTTGACGAAGGGCGGACTCATTTTGGTTAGTCGTAGATATCAAGAAATGCAACAATTTCAACCCCTGCGACAAAACCCACGATTTTGAATTAGGGTATTCTAGTAACAAACAAGTGGCCGATATGCCCGATTACCGGAAGTAAGATTTGGAGCAAATCATGATTAAAGGATTTCGACGCAACACCCACGACGAAGACGGAAACTATCGAGAAGAACTCGAGGACCGAGAACAGAAAAAGACCCAACCAGAAACATGGGTCATACATATGCTCGACTCAGACAAAGTCATGACTTTTAACGAGCTTGTAAAAGAAGTCTGGAAATATAATGATCAAGAAAAAGAACCAAGACAAACCAAGGAATCAATAGCGCTTGGCCTTGCCCGCCTAATAGAAGAGGATTGCGTCTCGATAGAAAAAATAATCTGGGATGATGGTAGACTTGCGGAGGCCCACAGATATTGCCGTAATCATGGCACAAAGGTAATGCAGGAGGTTTGCGGTTGCTTTCACTGCGGTAGTATATTTTTTGGATCGTATATCAAAGAATGGATTCGCGACGAAACAACCGCCCTATGCCCCTACTGCAAAATTGATTCGGTATTACCAGAGTCTAGCGGCCTACCTGTCGATGACAAAGAATTTCTAGGCGCTATGTTTGACCAGTGGTTTGCAAAAACTTCTAACGGTAAAGTGGTTTTGACGAGAAACTGGTAATGAGAGTTCTCCTACATGCCGATCTGTCTGCACCTCGCTTGAGCGAAAAAGCCGTTAGGCGATTGCGCGAACTTGGCTGGAGTCATGCCGCACATCTTCAAACCTATGCGCAGATCCTTGAGCGCGATGGAGACGAAGATGAGGCCCGTCTTTTGCGGGATGCGGCAGCAATCGTTGAAAGCTGGGGAAGCTCCTGATGATCCGTGGTACCATGCTCGCCCTTACCGCTTTTGGGTGGTTCGGGCTCGTTATAAGCGCCATTGTAAACCTTGCGGCGATTGCTTGGGCGACCTATGTAATATTACAGGTTCAGGCGATACGAAAAGGCAGGCTTGATAAAAATGATCCGAGCGTTATAGGTATGGCGCAACAGATATACGAAAATTATTTCGAGAAGAAGGAAAACGATGACCGACCATGAAGTTCATATGGGGGTTACCCTCACAAAGCTTGTTGCTTCTGATGAAGGATTCGATGGAAGAGGATCTACCTGTCTCGCGCATTTCAAAATCGATACACAGGAAAAAGCCAAGTTTTTCAAAATAGAGATACCAGCAAAGCTTGCCCATGCTTGGGGAAAGCACTTGGGTAGTAAATTCAAAATGGCTTTAGCGCCTATGCAGGCAACTCAGGAGGAATAAAAATGCCAGAATGGAGTGATAGATACGAAGCGCTCGGAATCCCATACCCAGATCCAGATACGGTTTGCCCTGGCCCATGCGAGGGCGTGGGTCGCGTACCGGTTTCTGCGCCCTATCCCATCAAATGCGGCGGCCTTACAATTCGTCGTTTTCCTCCAGAAACTTTAGAAGAGGAAGCAATGGAGAAAGAGCTTGAACGACGATGGAGAGAGGCAGAAAAGAAAAAGCCAACTGACGATGGATATCATTTCGTCATATGTCCGGTTTGCGAAGGTACTGGTAAACGACAAACCGAAAAAGAATTGCAATGAAAAAGAAATGGAATTTATCGCTCAATATTCTTGAGATCGAATCGCTAGAAAAGGCGATCAAAAACACAATTGAAAACATGATCCTTTTTCGGAAGGATTTTGATTTCGAGGATCAGCGTCATCTGCATAGCATTTTGCAGAAAATTAGGGAGCAAGATGGTAAAATTTTAAAGCCCAAACAGGCGGAGGATAATAAATGAATCTCCCTAAAACAGATCCACGTGAGCATTGGGCGCTTCGATATACCTTAAAAGCTGGTGGCTCTGTACGAATTTCTGCGGGACAAAAACAGATGGCTAAACGCCTCAAAGAAAAAGGACTCGTTATACTCAGGTCTAAAACGGACGGTATCGAAATGACTCTCACCGACGACGGCAAAAAGGTAGCCAAGCAACCGAAGCCGCCCGGCGGACCCGGAGCACCACTGCAGTAAATGTCTGAGCGTGACCGCCTCTGGGAAGCTCTCGAGCGGCGTTATCCGTCGCCGGAGTTTGCCATGTTCGCGGAGGTTGGCCACGGCACGGGAGGGCGTAGCGGCTATGCTGATGCGATTGCCATGAACCTTTGGCGCAGTCGCGGCTATCTTGTCATGGGTTTTGAATTCAAAACCGACAGGCGAGATTGGCTACGCGAATTAAAGAATCCTGAGAAGTCTGATAAATTCGCAAATATGTGTGATGAATGGTGGCTCGTAAGCACGGACAAGGTTGTCAAAAGCTTAGATGAAATCCCCGAAAAATGGGGATGGATGCTTCTAACCGCCAAAGGAAAAAATTTCAAAGTACAAAAGAAAGCTAAACGAAAAGACCTGACTAAACGAAAACGAATCCAACGCGGATTCATGGCAGCGATTGTACGTCGCGCTCATGAGTTTGGCCAAACGCGCCCCGAAATAAGAGCGGCATACGATAATGGATACCAAGCTGGCCGCGACATTGTCATGAAAAGACATGAGCGCGACAGTGAAATTCAGCATCTAAAATTAGAAATCAAAGCGCTCAAAATGAAGCTTGAAAAATACGAACAAGCTACTAAAGAAGCCGGCATGGACTTCACGTCTTGGGATTATCCGACTATCGGTAAGTATGTAAGGCTGTTGAAGACGATATCTCCTAACCGAATGGTTACAACCCTCAGAAGTACGCTGGGCAGCCTGCAAGGAATTTCGGAAAATCTAGATACGGCTTTGACCGATCTAGAAAAAGATATCAAGGAGGATTAATGTCCTGTCCAGATGGAAAACACGATCTTCGCGCTGTACTTCCATGGGTACACCCCACAGAAAAGGACAATGATGGGCAACCATTCGAAATAATGGGCGCCCCTCCAAAAACCGAAAACGAGCCCGCTTGGTGCCGTATCTGTGGCGCGCTATGGGCAAAAGGGCCATTTGGTGAATATGCTTTTAGCCATCCACTAATCGATGAAGAAGCACCAACCTTACTTAACCTAATCCGAGAAACAAAAAAACAAAAAAAATCTTCTTCCGATAACGAATCATAAAATCTTCATGCCGCTTCCTGTCTTCTATTTAGAATTTCATAAAATGCATGGGCGTTACCCCAGGCCCCACGAAATGAGCTTGCAGCAACGACGAGCATTGCGCAATTGCTTTATTCAAAACCGCGACAGGGCTCAACATAATCGAAATCTTTATGACATAGAACAATTTCGTGAAATCTGTGAAAGGGATCCTATTAACGACCCAAACTGGTGGCATGAAATTTTAAAAGAAATGCCCGAGCCAGAGCGTACACAATTCTTAAAATTAATAATGGAAAGAACTCCAAAAGAGATCTTTAAATTGGCGCAACAATTTTTCAATAGCCTAGATACTGATGTCGAATATTGGGAATGTATGATCCGAGAATGCATAGGCATCGAGTTGGAAAATGACACCCCATGAACAAGAATGGTTAGACTCTGGCCCTTATTGCATCCACTGGAACGATCCGGCTGACTGTGAAGCGATGTGTGTTTGCGGTCATATGTGTTGTCAACACGAAAACGATAAATGCAATCTTTGTAGTTGTAAAAAATTTAAAGAAGATAAAAAATGATTACAAAATCTATTCCTTGGCTCTGCTATTTCAGATTGCACCGCTGGATTGGTTATGCATGGACGCATCATCGCGGTTTTCTTGGTATGGTTTGCGGACGTTGTGGAAAATGGAACTATGATTACACGCATAAAAGGTTGCATTATGGTTGAGAAACGAGTCACGGAGCATGATCTTCCCGCGCGACGCGTTCGCATAGGCGACCGCATCCTGATGCCAGACGGGAGAGCGTGGTGCATGGTCGATCGGATCATGCACAATCGCCAAGGCGGGCGCCTTCTTTTACTCTTTGCAGAGCGAGGCTTCTCGGATGTGCATGGGGACGACGACATTGTGCGAGTGCGAAGGGCGGTCACGCCATGAGTCAGAAACAAATAAATGAAGCAGCTGCAAAAATGAAAATGACCGAATTGCACATTCTATTACTGGAGCAGCAGCGCGCAGAATTACTCGCCGTAGCAGTAGCGTCAACACCCGCCGAGTTCACCACCGCTCTATCGTCGGCGAGGCGCTATTACAAACAAAAATGGTTATGTTATGGATAAAGAGTATATGCGATGCCCGGCCGATCCGCTTCAACAGAGAGTCTTCCGAGAGGCACGCGTATTTAAGACATGCGATAAGTGTGGAGGCTATCCACCCTTACGGCCACTCCATGAGCACATTGAGGTTGCTTATTACCGACGCCCTAGACCAGGCGATCCTATACCAATGGAAGCAACTACCGCTCCTCCAGCCTGGGTAAATGACACAGTAATAGAAAATATAGAACCCGGAAAAGAAGGCTTTTTCATTCGGTGCTGTAGATGTAAACATGTCTGGTACGAGTCTATGGAGATTATATGACGGATAGAAAACGGCCGGATACCAGTATATGTGAACGATGTTATCGAGAAGAGAACTGGCCGCTGTGGCTACTGCCGTGTAGCATTTGTCGCCGATTGCTCTGCTCTCGATGCGCTTTCGCATTCTCTACTGGCTATATTTGTTTCGATTGCCGTCTCTCGCAGGAGATCAAATCATGATCTGGATCCCTTTAACATTTCTCGGAATTATATTCTCCGTCGGCTTGGGATTTATTTTCTATGTCGCAATTACGACCGATCGTGAAATGCGGGCATACTATCTCGAGCTTCGTGCAACGTATCCATTAAGCAAGGAAGATTACAAGCTCAGAAAAAAACTAGACCGCGATGGTTATCTGATAACGCCCAGAAAAGGCCAACATAAAAAGAACTAATGAGCCCCAACCCATACCCAATTCCTCGTGAGAAAATACCGCTTCCAAACGTCCCTAATGATCCATTGGGAAATCGTCCTGCGCCGGGCTATTGGGTAATGGGTTTAAACGAGCCAATGATGGTCTGGTGGCGATGTCCGATATGCGAAGGTCAGGTTCCGTTTAGACCTGAATATGACATAGACTCTAAAGGTATAATTTTGTGCGCATCACACCACGAGCATAATCTAGATGGATACCCAATGTGCGCTTGGAAACTACCGATACAACTAATAGGTTATAATGACTAAAGAAGCCATTGAACTACGCTCAAGGCTTCATGCTCGCGACCTCGAAGCGCGGTGCGTGATAGGCGGCCCAGACGTTGAAGCAGAACTTTTAACGCTCGTTGATGCACATCTTGCACACCGCAAAAAAATGAGAAAAATAGAAGGCATGTTTAAATATGCAAGCATTCTTCCTAGGGCCTTAGACTTTGATGATCCATGGAGATGGCTGCTGGGATATTGATATGAAGCACCGACAACAACAAGCGCTTTTGCATCCAATGCATTACACCGGCAAAGTTGAAAAGCCGCATAAATCCAGAGTGGAAAAGTTAGGACAGCGAATCACAATTCTAACGGTAACCGAATTTTTACCTGACGTATGGGTTTGGCAAGCCAGTATATCATTTGGCCGAGAGCCGCTTGGTAAATGGTCAAGAAAACGAACTGAAATCGCCGAACACACTCTTCGCTCTCTACTCGAGGGCGTTGGTGAAAAACTCGTATTCGCGGTTCGGCCAGAAAGCCACAAGTTAAATCGCTGGCATGATCACGGGCTCAAAGAATGGAAGCTCATCAATGATCCGAATTCAATCGCACACATTCACGAATGCCTCGGTCTAGATCTTCCAATGCCACCAGAAGAATTTAAGGCTATGCATATGTGGAAAAATCTAACCGAAGAAGAACTCAAAACTATAAAAAAGATTAACAAAATTGATTCTCAAAAATAAACAAACTAGCTGGCAAGATCATCCCTGGCAATGCCCTGTATGCCAAAGCGAAGATCTTATGATGCGCGATCCAAGGCTTCCTGGGGGGTCGCCCGGAAACATACGGCGCAAACCAACAGTGGTTTATGAAATGCGTTGTAATCAATGCCTTGTTGAATATTTAGTTCGCTTTGTACCAGATTGTTATCAGGTCCTTTCCGCGCCTAAAAACCTTCCACCATATCAAGAGAATTAAATGAAACAAAAAGCTTTAACCCCTCCAGACAAAAAGCGATGTCAAGCAATGGTGCCAACCGGTGGGCAGTTTCAAGTCGGCGGAGAAATTGGCGATCCAAAAGATGGTTATAGGATTCGATGCCGAAATACACCGACGGTTATCGCCACCGAAAACGAGCCTGGTGAAGATGGTCTCATAGGCGAGATGTCTTTATGCAATGATTGCTTAAAAGTTTTCCGCAAGCAAATGCCCAAAGGTTTTGCTACAATTATAACAATATATAGAGATCCCTTTGCCGATGAAAAAATTAATTAAACATGATAGAACAAATTGATAATGAAATCGTTTGGAAAGAAGCCGAACGATTTTCCGAGGCCAAGCGAGATGAGGACGTCTGCATTGCTACGGCATTGCTGCTCGCCAGCGCCTGTGTGGGTCCAAATGTAAAACGCTGTGCTAAATTTCTGCAAGTACCACGCGAACGCATTGTGTGGATGTGTCAAAACCTACGCCGAAGCCATATATGGAAAGGCGCAAAAGTTTACGCCGATTGGGAAAATGAAGAATATGGCGGCATCAACTTAATTTGTGATACGTTTGTCGCGCTTGGACTCATGGAGAAATGTAAGGAGTAACATGTCGGTTATTGAACCAAATCCCCTTTTAAGAATGACAAAACTATGTCATACATTTCCCACGCTTTCTCATAAAAAAATTCCAGGTATTTATCCATGGAAACCAGAGGAGCTTGACGAGTGGGCGTGCAGCGGAGTCCCAAGCCACGGCGCTCTGTTCGCCGCTCGCTTCGTCCTGGCCGTCTGGAGCGGCCGTGCAGGCAAGGTGGGCAAGCCACGGAGGATCCCAGAAGACAAAGCCTT
>JGI2173J19968_10000982_pt1 | contig 11217 bp, 10 predicted proteins | sample DeeMarSWOR136_30_FD_19968 | JGI IMG/M metagenome (IMG submission 19968) | reverse complement strand
CACCCGCCAATACACGGTTCTCTGTAGACCACATCTCCGGCCGGGACGTTGAGTAGCGCCGTTTGGGTAAAGATACCGCTCGGATGGATAGATGGCTTTGAACCCTAAAGAAAAGGGTTTGTACTGAAGATGTCTCGCCGAGAGTTTTTGAGACTGGCAGCCGCTGCAGGGGCAGCTGCAACCGTCAATCTAACGGTTCTGGAAAGGGCCCTTGCCGGTAACGGCGATCTACGGGTCGTATCGCTTCAGGGACAGGGCTGCAGCGGCTGCTAAGTTTCATTACTGAACAGCGTCAGTATCATAACGATAGATGACCTCATAACGAACAAGATCAACCTGGAATACCACTCGACTCTTATAGCCGCGGCGGGTGATTTTGCATTTGCCCGTGCAAGTGGTGTTCATCCATCGCCGACTGAGCTTTCTACCTTGGGTTCCCATTGGCTGCAAGCCGGGACCGACCTGGACTTTGACCTGGATGGAAACGGCGTGGTCAATTTCATTGACTTTGCAAAGCTGGCTGCGCAGGGCTATGTGCTGGTAGTCGAAGGGGCGATACCTGTGGCCGCGGACGGACGTTTTTGCCATGTGGGTGGTGAAATGAGCATTCTCGAGGCGTTTGGCAGATTCAGTCAGGAAGCCACGCATGTTCTGGCGATTGGCACCTGTGCGGCCTATGGCGGTATTGCCGGGCCGATCCAAATCCGACCGGCGCTCTCGGCTGCAGGCGGCGCTGGACTATATCGGCAGATCAAAGCCGGTCGTCAGTATTCGACCGAGTGCAGGTTGAGAGATAGAAATGGCAAATGCCTCCCAACTGAAAAGTTGTCCTGTTCTAATTGTGGGGATTGGCAACATCCTTTTACGGGATGAAGGATTTGGGTCCCACGTGATTAAGGCATTGCAGAATGTGGAGCTGCCGCCGTCTGTAGAATTGCTGGACGGTGGCACAGCAGGCGCTGACCTTATTGATTCTATATGCGACCGCCGCAAGGTCATTTTCATCGATGCCGTTCAAGCTGATGTCGAGCCGGGTTCAATTCTGCGGTTGACCGCTGGAGATTTGACACAAAACCTCGGCCAGAGTATTTCTCTGCATGAGTTTGGACTCATCGAGGTACTTTTAATGGCGAAGCAGCTTCATTGTGCCCTGCAGGAAGTTGTCATATTCGGCGTAAAACCAAAAGATTTGAGTTGTGGGGTCGGCCTTTCTGAAGAGATAGCAAGAATAGTGCCAAGAGTCATCGAGCTAATTGTCGATGAGCTACATGCCTGACAGTTTGTCCAGCAGGTGGCTGCGAGTCCATCTGTCTTTTGCATGCCTCAGCACACACGTTTTGCCTGCCAGCTATTCTTTGGTCTCCGTGTTTTAGTCGGCAAGCTCATGGGATAACAAAGGCGTTGGCACTAAACGAGGCACCGTCGCATACAGGTGTAATGCAAAACTGCCGTAAAGAAAAGCCAGCTTAAAACGAGCACACTTGCAATGTGCACTGGACTTATAGGCCAGCCCAACGCTCTGCGCCATAAGATGCCTGCCAAATATAGCAGTACGAACAACGGCATAATTGATAGCACTATGAGACTTGGTCTTTTGAAAAAGAGTAACTGGAAGGCAGAAACTATGGGTATCATGAATAAGGGGATAAAGAAGAGTCTTGTGTTCATCGCGTAAAAGGTAAAAGTCGCACCGCGCAGCGTGAACTCCGGCACAATTGCCGCTAACGGCAGAGAAAAAGCGGCCAAGATAGTCACCAATATAGTGGCCAGCACGGCAGTTGTAGCGACCAGAGTAATTGTCGTGATGAACCTTTCTCTTCGTCCGCCTGAGATTAGCATGCTCGCGTGAACAGGCAGTCGCATCTGAGCCACCATAAATCCCGGCATAATGAAAAGGATAGGTGATCCAGCAGGGCCCATGTAGCTGAGGAAACATACCAGAAGACATGCTGCAATCAGAGCCCAAAACACGTTTGACAGATTCTGTTTCCACTGTGGTATTGCCAGGCCGAATGCCGTATATAGCCCGCCCCATATATATCGTCCTTGACTATTGTGGTGACATCGTTCCATATGGCCCAGAAAGAATCGCTCCACTGATGGGCTGGTATGTTTTTTCAATTTCTCCCACTTAATAGCTGCCTTAGCCTGATGATATTTCTGCATTTTATCTCGATTCCATACGTCGAAAAAGCCAATCCATGGCACAGCACAGTACCGCCGCGCAAGGCCTTCGGCCCCCAACAAGAACCACGCCACAGCGCTAGCCAAAACTCCTGCAAGAATAACCCCAGCCGGATTTTCAACAATTGCCCGCTCCATGATTACGTGAAAATCAAAGAAGCCTCCCGCGACAATAACCAAAGGAAGGAATCCTACAAAAGCCCCTGAGGTCCTGATGGCAAAGGCGTATCCTATGCCCAGCCAATAGAAAATCAGACCGGCGAACAAAGCCGAACAGGGCACCAGAGCCAGCTGCCAGAAGCGCAGGCCAGGATACATCAGAAAAAGGAGCGAACCCAAGAAGTTAACCGCTGTCCCTACCAAGAATATGAATTGCCTTACGGTCTTCCTATGACCGGGCAGACAATAAGAAAATGGCTTTGTGACTACCTCCAGGGGCAGCACACCTGCCAGAAGGCCGATCATGAAAGATAATAGGACGAACCCCATGAATTGTCCTTTGGGCACCGCGTGGTCCAGGGCCGCTGCAATACATAGAAAGATTATGAATCCGAGAAACACGTAGACCAGCCAAAGGCCACGACGTTGATAAAGATGCTTCAAATTAACGGTTAAGATACTCATTTTTTTTCACTCCGGTAGAGCAGCCTTTCTATCATCTTCTTAACTGACGACAATCCTGTAAATCTCTTCCAGCGGCAATGTCTCCATCTCGACCCAGCAATCCAGGCTCTGCGCCTGCTCTTGCAGTTTTTCTCGCTGGCAGTCCCGAACCGTTAGTACCGCCTGTCCGTTACTCCGCTGGCATTGAACCACGTTTTCAAACGGCAACTCAGCCGGCAGCTCCTTGCCCAAAGCGCTGATACGTACCCGGCAGAATCGCTCCCTCAACTCATCAAAGCCGCAGTCTAACAGGATACGCCCTTGTTTCATTATTACCGTGTGGTCGATGACCTTCTCCACGTCGCTTAGAATATGTGATGAAATGATAATCGTGCGATTCTCAGTCTGGATAATCTGCAGCAGCAGATCCAGAAATCGCGCGCGTGCCACCGGGTCCAAAGCTGCCGCTGGCTCATCCAGTATTAGCAGCTCCGGCTCAAAGCTTATCGCCAGCAGTATCGCCAATCTTTGACGCTGTCCCGGTGACAAAGACCCAACGCGTGTATCGGTTGAAATTTCAAAATCAGCAATATATTTTTCTTCAAGCTCACGATTCCAGTTTTCATAGTATGTGCTGACATAACGAACCAGTTGCTTGACCGTCATCCATTCAAGAAGCTCGCCTTCCTGGTGGACATACCCCATCCTCGCAAACTCACCCGGCCCTAATTTGCCCGCCTCGCAGCCAAAAGTGACACACTCTCCGGCATCTGCTAAGTATAGTCCAATTATATGTCGAAGCAATGTACTTTTGCCAGCTCCGTTGGCTCCCAGCAGCCCTATGATCCTGCCGCAGGATATCTCAAGGTCGACCTCATCGAGGGCCTTTATCTTTCCGAATCGTTTGCAAACCTTACGCATTTGCACTATTGGCACTTGGCTATTCATTGGAGTAGCTCCTCTTCTGTGAATCATATTTGCTATATAATTGCGTCAGCATCTCTTGAGCTTTTTCCTCTGGTATTCCAAACTGTATTGCCGTCACCGCCGCCTTTCTCAGAATATCTTCCAGAAGTTTCGCTTTGGTCTGCGTCTTCTGGTCCTTTCGCAGCTTGGCGACGAAAAGTCCGATGCCGCGACGTCTGTCCACAAGCCCTTCAATCTCGAGCAGTGCGTATGCTTTGCTGATTGTCATCGGGTTCACTCGAAGCTGGGCTGCAAGCTCGCGCACCGACATCAGCTGTGCGCCTTCGCCCAACTGCCCGGCCATAATTTGTTGTCGTATCTGCTCTATTACCTGGCGATAAATCGGCAATCCACTGTGATGGTCAATTTCCAACAGCACTTGGTCTTGCTCCTAATCTGTATTACTGTATTACAGTCATAATACAGTATACGCACGAGACAAGCTTTGTTCAACAGAAAAAATAGAGATTTTTCAAAAAATTTTTCATCCCATCTCCAATTGGTGCCCAGCTTCCGGTCACAGGCGTATCGGTCTGTACGTATTAAGAATTTATAAGTCTTTGTATATAAATAACTTATCGCGTTAGATGCCGGGATAGTCAGCCTGCGGCAGTTTATGAGCTCTATAAGGCCATTGCTCAGGAAAATTTCACGAAAACGGCCACTTCAACTTGCTTTCGAGTACTTTTGGGTGCTCACCCTTCGTCAACCAGAATTACGCCTGACCTGAAGTAAGAAGCCCTTGACGCCCGTCGCCCTATGGTTGAAAATTCATGTCGCTAAACACGGTTAAGCAGACACTTGTCGTTGCGTTAGGGACCCGTAACAGGTGTTGAGCAGTCACGGCTGCAAGCACAGTCTAAAGGAGAAGGAGAATATGGTGCCGAAAAAAGTGCTTTGTTTGGTGCTGTTGCTAACTGGCCGCAACCTCTTGGCTCAGACCAGCGATTATTTTAACATGCCCTGTGGTGAGTTACTTCCGCAGTCCACCGACCAAGCTGGCTTGTGGTGGGCATCCTCTGGCTGGAAGATAAGTCCCTCCAGACCGTTACCGGAAAAGGAAGGCCGAGCCATTAATATTCGTGCGGCCCGCAACGAAGCTGAGGCTGCACAATTAGCAATTCGACCAATAGCTTCCCTGAAGGGCCTTGTGATACACACCAAAGCCCTAACCGGCCCCGGCGGAACGGTCATCCCCGCCCAAAACGTCGAAGTGCTTAAAGTGCGATACGTTGATGTCACACAGCCCACCGACAAAAGCTCGGTGCCTGGTCTATGGCCCGACCCCTTGCCACCGTTGAAGGATCCTATTAACCTCGAAGCCGACAAGAATCAGCCTTTCTGGATTCGGGTGAAGGTTCCACGTTCTGTGCCGGCAGGAACGTATAGGGGCTATGTTCACTTATCTGCCCAGAACTTCGATGCTGATGTCACGTTGCAAGTGGAGGTATATGATTTTACCCTACCCGACCAGATGACCTGCACGACAGCTTTTGGCTTCTCACCGGGCAATGTATTTCGGTATCAGAAGCTCACTAAAACTGAGGACAAGCGGCTGGTCCTCGATAAGTACTGGGCCAATTTTAGTGCACACCATATTTCACCGTATGATCCGACTCCGCTCGACGGTATTCATGTTGACTGGCCTGATATTAAGCCTACGCCTCGCAAATGGAGCGGAGGCCAGGAAGTCAGAAACGAAAAGCACAGCGGCGACCGGGCCTTGCTCGTATATGATGACCGCAAAGACCTCAATGCTGATGCGACGTATGAGCCGCTAATTGGAATCCCGACAGGGGGTCTGCGCCTGAGCCTCTGGTATCGCACAGCCTTGCCGGACCATGCGCTTTTAGTGTCACTGACGCATTACGATGATTCGGGCAACTGGATTTCAGGGCAGAACAATGACATCAGCCTCGAAGGCAATGGGCACTGGCGACAATTTGATCGCGTAATCAAACGGTTCCCCAAATCGGCCAAGTCGCTCAGGCTGCATCTACGAGCGACGAAGTGGACCGAAAGTGGCGAGCATACCGGCTTGGTGTGGTTCGATGATGTCTCACTGACAGATGTGACGACCGGCAAAGAGCTCTTGGAAGGCGGAAGCTTTGAGCCACCCCCACTGCCACGATTCGAGCAGGATAAGCTTCGCGTCAAATTCGATTTCACTGCCTGGGATAAAGCTATGGAGCGAGCAATGGACCATTATCACTTCAACTCGTTTCGGCTCGGCATTCCCGGCCTTGGCGGCGGGACTTTTCACGGGCGATATGAGCCAGAATTGCTCGGCTTCAGCGAGAACACACCCCATTACAAAGTCCTTTTTGAAAGCTATTGCCATCAGCTTCAGGAGCATCTTCGCCAGAAAGGTTGGCTTGATGAGGCTTATGTCTACTGGTTCGATGAGCCGGCACCAAGGGACTATGAGTTCGTTATGAACGGTTTCCGCAAGCTCAAGAATGCAGCCCCCAACATAAATCGCATGCTTACTGAGCAGGTCGAGCCAGCACTTATTGGTGGGCCGAACATCTGGTGTCCGGTCTCACCGAACTATAAAAATGAACCTGCCGAACAGCGCCGCCAGCATGGCGAAAAGTTCTGGTGGTACGTCTGCACAGGCCCAAAGGCACCCTATTGCACTCTGTTTATCGACCACCCTGGAACCGAGCTGCGCGTTTGGCTCTGGCAGACCTGGCAGCGAAAAATCGACGGCATCCTCGTCTGGGCCACCAACTACTGGACAAGCTCCGCCGCTTATCCCGACCCCGAGAGCCCTCAGAACCCCTATGAAGACCCGATGGGCTGGACGTCCGGCTATAGCACACCTAAAGGCATCAAAAAACCTTGGGGCAATGGCGATGGGCGATTCATCTATCCGCCCGAGATCGCTGCCGACGCGCATACACCTGGGCCGGTCTTCGACGGGCCGGTTGAAAGTATCCGTTGGGAAATGCTCCGTGACGGTATTGAGGACTATGAGTACCTCGCCATGTTAGCTCGACTCTTCGAGGCTAAGAGAAACAAGCTCACCACCTCCCAGCGAAAAGAATACGCCGCACTGCTTGATGTACCGGAAACCATTACCAAAGACATGACCACCTTTACCAAAGACCCAGCCCCTATTGAGGCCCGCCGAGACCAAATAGCGCACGCTATAGAGAAGCTGGATAAGTTGTGAGCCTGCTCCTTCGGCGTTTCTTCGAGGCTTTTCCAACAAGCTCAGCACGCTCGCTAACGCCCTAAGTGAGATTCAACTTGTGAGAAAAGGTTCATTTGCTATACTATCCATTCGATGTTTGCAGCAGCTCTAATCTGATTTGTTGATCCAATTGAAAGGACAAAGATATGGAACCTATTTGTTTCGAGCAGGGTGCGAATGTCGGCGCCTGGTTCATAGTGCTGTTAACTGCATTGGTAGTTCTCGTGAGCCTTGTAGCGCTCGCAATAAAGGTATTGATTTTCTGTAAGATATTCTCCAAGGCGGGCTACAGTTGGGCACTCGGCCTTTTGATGCTCGTGCCGATAGCAAACATAATTATGGCCTTTTTCCTTGCTTTTGCAGATTGGCCCGTCCGCAAGGAACTGCGCAAGCTCAAACAACACCAACAAGGGTCCCAAACGTAAATCCAGGTTAACCAACACAATCGCGGACCGCTGACGATAAGCGAGTAAATACGCAGGCCCATACGAGCTTAGCCCGTCTGACAGCTCACTTAGCTCGCACTACTTAGCCCACGACCTCGCAATAATTACCCAGGATAAGTACGACCTTCCCCTGTTGCCCGGCCGAGAAAGTCCTGCTCAACGCACGCCGCCAAGGAGCTGTTCAGGGACGTAATACCAATTCTATTTATTGATTGCCGATTGCCCGAGTCCGTCATTCCTGCAAAAGCAGGCATCCAGCCCCCTCCAGCAGTATCCTGTCCGATCCCATCGGCAATTCTTAACTGGAATTGGTATAAGGATCGCTTCACAGCACACATTACAGACAGACCTGAAAGAAATATCAAAAAAGTGTGAGTAATTTGCTCTTTGCGCGCATAATGATTAGTAGAAGCTTGTACCGGAAAGGTAGATTCGAGAAAGTGCCTGACGAATTGGAACAACTAAACTCCGTAGGATTTGCTCAAGGCAATCCTGATGTGTGGCGAGACTTTGTCAGACAACAGATTCCGCGGCTTTATGCGATCTTTATGAGCCGTTGGCCAAATCCTTCGCTCGCAGAAGAGCTTGTGCAAAAAACCGTCTTTGACGCTGTGCGGGGACGCGGCAGCTATGACCCGTCAAAAGGCGGCCCTGACCAATGGATTCTCGCCATCGCACGAAACAATATTAGCCTGGAGTTCAGAAAGCGGGCGAGTCGGCCGAGTGTTAACGGCGATATCAGCAAGTATATTGAAGCGATTGACACCAAGCCCTTGCCTGATGAAGTGCTTGAACGAGAGGAGACCGTTGCGATTGTGCGCTCAGCATTGAGCAGATTGGAAACTAAAGAGCAAACCGTGTTGAGAGCCAAGTATATCGAAGGCCTCACAGCACGTGACATTGCTCAGCAGATGGATATCACGGAAAAGGCTGTGCACAACCTCTTGCACAGGGCAAGGCTCTCTCTTCGAGACGAACTTAAACGCGTAGCGCCTCAAGACATTGAAGGGCAAAAACCATGAAGCGAAATCATGACAATTCGTTTTACTACAATGGTATCATCCAATTAGATAAGAATATCTCGCGACTGGTCAAATTGACTGGCGATACAAGTAAACCCCGAAAGACTTTTGTTCAATCGCTCGTATCCAATGCTATCGGCGAGCTCAAACGCTCGGTAGAGGCAACTAAGCACGCCCGAGAGAACATCCTCATGAAAGTGAGCTTTCTGGATAAAGTGATGGGTATCGCAGCAATGATTACCATTGTATGCGGTGCCGGTCTTAGCATTCTGATCTCGGCTCTGGTCAAGATAAACGTCTTTGTTGCTGTGGCAGTCTTTGTCGTGATGTTTGTTAACTGGCTCACTTATCTTGGAGGACTTGTCTTATGAATGCAGAGCAACCAGCAGTAATAAGTGTAATCGACCCTCTAAGCCCCGCGTTTGAAAGGGTAAAGACAATTCTTTTCAGGCCCTTCGATTTAGGCAGGTGGTTCGTTATCGGCTTTTGCGCGTGGCTGGCATATCTGGGCGGAGGCCCAGGTGGGGCAGGAGGAGGACCAAGATGGCAAAGCCCCCCAAGAGAAGCTGAACAAGCTCTGCACGAGGCAAAAGAATTCATGCTGGCTAATATGTATTGGATTGTCCCTGTCGCTGTGATCGGGGTGCTTGTGATAGTTGCGATATCCCTGCTCATTACTTGGCTCAGCAGCCGAGGTCGATTCATGTTCCTGCACTGCGTCGCTGAAAACAAGGCCGAAGTCAAAGTCCCCTGGACGAAGTTTGGAAAACATGCTAACAGCCTGTTCTTGTTCCGAATCGTGGTTGGCATTATCGGCTTCTTGATAGCAGTTATTATCGGCCTGATTATGCTGTTTGTTGCCCTTTCCATGAAAGCCGCTCTTGGCTTCAACGTTTTTACGATAACAGGCGCCATTCTGTGCGCCATGCTTTTTATCGTGCTCGCCATTGTATTTGCATTAATACAGAAACTCACAATGGACTTTGTCGTGCCAATCATGTTCCTGCGAACAACAAGCTGTGTGGCAGGTTGGCGAGAATTCCTGGCCCTGCTTTCGGCAAACAAGGCCCGCTTTGCGCTATACATCCTGTTTCAAATTGTCATAGCTATCGCTATAGGCGCCATTATTCTTGCCGCGATTTTTGCAACCTGCTGTTGTGCTGCCTGTATCCTGGCGATACCCTACATCGGCACTGTTCTGATGTTACCGGTCCTGGTCTTCAAACGGGCCTATTCTCTATGTTACTTCCGGCAGTATGGCCCCCAGTTCAATGTGTTTAGTCCTGAAATCGAAGGGGCCCAGCTCGTTGAGGAATCTTAATTCGTAACTATGGAGTCCACCCCCGGTCCCGGTCTCTCAAACTGGTATGGCTTCAAAACAGCAGGCCGCTTTTGAGCGTAGCCCTTGAACTCATCACCTGCTCCAGTGCCCGGCAGCACGTTGATATTCAATTTGCTACCTGTTCCGCCCTCGTTCCGTGATATGTCGTCAGCGTGTACTCGAATTGCTTGGTTGCTCTCGGCTCTAAGATAAGTGTGAATTTGACCGTATCCAGGTCGACCTTCTCGAATTCATCGAAGTCACCGCTTCTTTGTAGCTTCCAGTACGGCGTATTGAAGTTGCGTTGAATCTCGACCTTGACGCCAAGATCGCGGGTATTCCTGACCTCGACCTTGAATTTGCGGATCTCGTCCCAGCCTGAGATATTGCCCCTGTGATCGAACCGGTAGCTCTCTGTTCTAAAGTCCATAAGCGTTGGCTCAACAACAACGTTGGCGACCGGCCCAAGATTAAGCTCAACGTCTTCATCTACAGGGATGTACTTAAACGATGACTGCCCGGTGTAGGACAGGTGTCCATTTTCGTCCGCGGTTCTATAAACCTTGAGCATTCCACCTGGTATCGGCGTTTCACCCAGCTTGTGCTCTTCATCGTTCTTGAAACTAAGAAACCGGACGACACTTGGGCCGTATCGCTCCTCCTCATATTTGTACAGATTAACTACCGGCACCTCGTCAACATCAAAGCTGAGCAGCCGTTTCGACCAGCCGGTCGGGATAGTCTCTGTACCTTCAATTGTATAAAGAAAATACTCACTTAGGCCTTCCTTTTTGATTTCCTTGGGCTTTGCTGGTGCGAGAACTGCCAAATCAGTGACTTCTGCCGGGCCCTCCATCTCCATTCTGGCCTCTTTGCCCAGCCGGCGAAATGTCTCGGTTGGGACCGGCTCTCCCGGTCTGCCATAAGCGTACTGTCTTCGTGCAAGCTCAGCGATCTCATCGAGGATGTGGACCTTGCCGACGATTAGCCGCGTCTGGGCGTTCTCATAATCTTCTCCACTATTGTTGGTAACCCTCACGTAGCCTTGCAGACGCATCGTCTTTTCATTCGGCGTAAGTGTGCCCATATAGAACGCCCGCCAGGATAGGCCGCTGGTTAGATATGTAATCTCTACCGGCACCTTTCGGCTTACGCCGCTTTCGACGTTCCACAGGCCTAAGTTCCTTACCCTCGGCGGATAGACTAATTCGGCAATGTCAATCTTATTGGCATCGGCTTTCGGCAGCATCTCAAGACTGGTCGGGTCAATCAGAGTATTGGCCCAGGAGAACTGTAAGCTGTTTTTGCCATCTTTCAGCGTCAGCGCTCTACTCTCCCGCACAAGCGTCATGTCCGCAGAGTTGTAAATCGTTAGCTGCACCGTATCCCGCGAAGGCAAGGTCACTAAATCGACCTTGGCATGTCCAGCAGCGGCGACGAACACGATTGTCAGTGTTACGAATAGTGTGCGTTTCA
>JGI2173J19968_10000981_pt1 | contig 11230 bp, 12 predicted proteins | sample DeeMarSWOR136_30_FD_19968 | JGI IMG/M metagenome (IMG submission 19968) | reverse complement strand
CAATACTTGGCCCCGAATTTCACCATGTCATCTATATTCCGCTTCTGAATATCGTCGGCCAGCGCTGGCCCCTTCGCCATCCTGAAAATCTCGGCACAGCACAGAGCATTTTCCCTATCATACTCCCGCTTAACTCGCTCTACCCCAAGTAGCCCGAATATATCGTCCACATAGTGGTCTATCTCCGGGCAAAGCCGGGCTGAGCAGTTTCGCTGGTAGGCCACCTTCACATTCAACGGTTTTATCTCATCGTTGAGTGCCTTTAGCCTATCGTACAGAAATTCATAGTAATGAATAGGTTTGAATGGTACGTCGATGCCATAGGCTGGGGCAAGCGAGGTGAAGGTGCCATAACATTCGTCATGGAGACATACAAGCTCTTTGATTCCTTGGTTTTTAACGTTCTCAACTATCTTGGGTAGCCTACCCTTTATTACTGATGCTTTTGCGTAGTGGAGGTAAACAGCATTACAAAAAAACTCCTGCCCGAAAATTGAAGACGAGGCAATACCGTCGAAGAGCTTCCCTTTGACCAGTGTGTTGAATTGGGCTAGAAAGCAGTACGATAATGTTCTTTCCGCAACTTTACCCACCATAAATCTGCCTATCGGCTGGCACTGATTGATCCACATTGTGATGATTGGCCTCGGTGCTGGTAATATCCCTTTCTCCTCCTGCCGCTCAACAATCAAGTAAAATGGGTGGTTACCGAACGGGCAATATTCTTCGCAGGCATAACATGTAGTACAAGACTTGAGAACAGAAGAGTCCTCACCGTTGATTACCTTCTGCCACTCTTTCTTCGCCTTGTCTTTGTCTTTAAAATCCATGTACTGGCACTTGACAAGGCAGCTGATGGCTTTACACTTGGCACATTTCGTCTTGTCAAATTTTAATTCAGGCAATGGCATATCCCTCCCTTCAGCTTTAAGTGAAAATCTATCTCTTCAATTCTATCAGAACTAACCAGTAACCTTTAAGACACCTCAGGTAAGCACCAGCCATTCTGGCTATTTAGGTCGAGCGAAGTAACCTAGATTATACCCTCTTCCTTAAATCTAACCAAATCCTGACGGCTATAGCCTAAAAGCCCACAATATATTTCCTCATTATGCTCCCCTATTGCTGGGAATGAGCGTTCTATCTTTGGTGGTGTTGCTGACATTAGCAAAGGAGAGTTGCTAACCAAGACTTTGCTCCCATCAGGACAATGTACTTCTGTTAGCATCCCCATTTCATTAATGTGGGGGTCGTGAGCTACCTCAGTTATCTCATAGCAAAAACCGCAAGGGATAGGTATCTTCTCCGCTGCAGCAACTACCTCTTCACCAGTTTGAGAGGCTACCCATTTCGTAACTGCTTGATAGGTAATATCGCGGTGCAACCAACGATCCCAGTCATTTTGTAACCTGGGATCAGTAGCCAGGTCCTCTCTGCCAATGAATCGACAAAACCTGCGCCAGATTTGATTACCCATCATGCCTAAGTATACCCATCTCCCATCTTTGGCCTGGAAAGTATTAGAAGGTCCAATTCCGAAAGGCTGATTACCTACCCTCTCATGGCGAATGCCGGCTGTTTCCCATTGTGTTATGAATGACGACGAATACATAAGAGCAGTCCGTAGGAGTGCGGTCTCAATCATCTGTCCTTGTCCAGTTTTTTGCCGGTGATAAAGGGCAGTTAATACGCCAACAGCAGTTAAAAGTGCTGTGCCATAATCCACATAAGATATCGCGTCGCGCACTGGGGGACCAGGAGGTCCACTTACCATCATTATCCCGGCCATTGCCTTGGCAACCGGATCATAGCCAGGCCGATGGCTATATGGTCCTCTGGAACCAAAGGCAGATACATGAGCAAAGATTATATCAGGCTTAATTTTTTTAAGGTTATTGTAGGTAATACCCATAGCCTCAGCTGTCCGAGGGCTAAAATTCTCCATCACGACATCACAGTGCCTCACCAGCTCCTTCAATATCTCCCTAGCCTTGTTATTTGCCGCTACTCGACCTTCAAAATTGAGAGAGATAGCCTTTTTATTGCGGTTGTAATTGATAAAATTCCAATCATCGCCGGTAGGTGCCACTTGATTTGGGTACTTCTGCATAAACGTTTCCCAGTCCTCTGGGCGCCTATCCCATGCTCCAGCAGACCCTTCGACTCTGATAACCTCGGCACCCAAATCGGCCAAAAGTGCAGCACTGTAAGGTTCGGCTAGCACGCGTCCCAGATCCAGTACCCTAATCCCATCTAATGCCTCAGCCATTTTAAGAACCTCCCATCAATGTACAGTGCTGTTAAGCTCTATACACTCTATATTATTTGATTTGTTTGGAAGCGTGTAAAATAGGCAACATTTCCAGGGGTCCCTGTGTTTTCAACAGGGTGCCTCCCTTCGCCGATGATATATCACTCTCTGAAAAGATGTCAAGATATCTGTGCGTGGAATGTTGCTGTCCAAGTAAAATCCGTCTGGTGCTCGGCGGGTTGCAAGCGCCTTGCTGGTTTGCTACTCTATATTCGAGATGAATAGGACCTTTGACGATTCCCAGATGAGATGCCCCTAGTGACTAATATGAGAAATTACCACTGGAAGTTGGTTTATCTTTTTCACCGAAGAATAAGTTAGTATGGAAAAAATCGTCGGCTCCTTAGTCGGAGTCAGCCACCACACTTTTGATACCATATACGACCTTCTTTTCACTACAGAAAGGGTAGTAGCTTTCATCATCCAGCACCCGAATGATACTCCTTATCGCTCCACATCTATGTTGAAGGACGTCTTCCTTGGCGGTATGCTGACAAAAAGAATGGAGCAATCCGAGCGGGCGAAAATCACCCAAGTACGACGCCGCAGGTTGCAGGAAATACCCATCGACGAATTGGTGGGCCAGCATCCTTTAAACTTTGAGATTCACTATACGGACGTCACCTCGTGTGAGATAACACGTGGGCTGTTCCAGTCACAATTGAGGTTCGATGCTTCGAATCTGCCAACCACAAGGCAAACAATCTGTTTCACCATATCCAAAGAGCAAATTCCTGATGTCCAACGCCTGCTGGACTTGGTTTTGGCTCCGAAGATTAGACGAAAGTGATTCTTCTGGCGATGGAAGAACATCATTTCGGTTGAAAACGGTGAGTTTAACAAGAACCAAGTTGTGCCCGCCCAAGCTAACTGCGCTTCATATCTTAGGCACTGTTGAGTTATAGTACGAAAAACAAGTCGACACAGTCAAACTTTGCTTTTGCCGCCTAGCTTACATATACTACTGGTAAAATACTGGTATGTTGTGGTATTATTGTTCACAATATGTTGAAAGGAGAACAGAAAAGGAGCGTAAGTTGAGAATACTGTTGGTTTATCCCCGGTATCCGGATACATTCTGGAGTTTTAGGCATGCTTTAAAATTTGTTTTTAAAAAGGCGAGTTTCCCCCCTTTAGGTTTATTAACCGTGGCTACAATGCTTCCTGAGGAATGGGAGAAAAAACTTGTGGACCTAAACACCACAGCCCTGATGGATAAAGACCTTAAGTGGGCTGATTACGTGTTTATCAGCGCTATGGTGGCGCAGCAGGATTCGGCAAGAGAGGTCATTGCTGGGTGCAAAAAACTAGGTACCAAGATCGTTGCTGGTGGTCCCCTTTTTAACCCTGGGTACGAAGAATTTGGGTTTGATGATATAGACCATCTTATATTTGGCGAGGCTGAAAATATAATGCCGCTCTTCTTAGAAGATTTAGAGAAAGGCTGTGCCAAACATATCTATAAGTCTGAAGAATGGCCAGATATAGGGAAAACTCCCGTGCCTTTGTGGTCACTTATCAACACGAAAAAATACCAAGTGATGAGTATCCAGTATTCTCGAGGCTGCCCTTTCGATTGCGAATTCTGCGATATAATTATACTAAATGGGCATAGACCCCGAACCAAAGACAGAAGTCAGATAGTAGCCGAACTGGACGCGTTATACGATATGGGGTGGCGAGGCGGCGTATTCTTTGTTGATGATAATTTCATTGGCAACAAACGAAAACTGAAGTCAGAAATTCTGCCGGCAATAATTAAGTGGGTGGAAGAGAAGAAACATCCGTTCTCATTTTTTACGGAAGCATCTATAAATCTCGCCGATGATGAAGAGCTAATGCGTCTAATGGCCGAGGCAGGATTTGACATGGTATTTGTGGGCATCGAAAGCCCCAATGAAGAAAGTCTAGTCGAATGTAATAAGTTGCAGAATAAGAATCGTGATTTGCTGGCCGCGGTTAAGAGGATGCAAAGCTACGGTTTGCAGGTGCAGGGAGGATTTATTGTCGGGTTTGATAGTGACCCACTTTCCATCTTTAAGAGCCAAATCGAGTTCATTCAAAAGAGCGGAATCGTCACCGCTATGGTTGGTGTACTGATGGCTCCTCCAGGGACAAGACTATACAAACGTCTAAGAAGTGAGAACCGTCTGCTGCCAGGTGGTACCGGGGACAACACAGATGGTTCAACCAACTTCATCCCTAAAATGGGTCGTGAAGCGCTTGCCAGGGGCTATAAGCATGTTGTAGATACAATCTATGCCCCCAAGCAATACTATGAGCGTATAAGAACCTTTCTAGGGGAGTATAAACCTAGGAACNAAGGAAANCTAAAGATTTCTCTTGTCTATCTCATGGCATGGATAAGATCCACGTGGGTNTTGGGGGTCAAGGAAAAAGGGAGAATGTACTACTGGAAGTTGGTGGCTTGGACCTTGCTTAAGAAACCGAAAGCTTTCGCTTTATCCATGACGCTTGCTGTTGAGGGATTCCATTTGCGCAAGGTCGCCGAAAAAATACGTGTATCCCTAACTAGTGATATCCGTAGGTTGGAGCAAGTAGGCAAACATAACTAACCCCAACCAAAAATCCTCATCAAATGTTCTCGCCTTGAAACACACCTTGATAGCCTTGGGCTACCTCGCGGCTCAAAAAGAAGAAGATCATCTGAACAATGCGAGCGTTCCTGTGTAGCCGGAATCCCTGGGGATTATAGACCACCATGAGAGACTGCGACCTGCCTGAGTAGCCGGCATCCCAAACTGCGCTGTGAATGCTGACCCCACAGCGCAGAAGACTTGACCGGGGCGTTGCCAGAGCCATTATGTTCTTGGGAAGATTAACCACCTCGTTGTATGTAACCAGGTAGCAACCAGGCAACAAGTCTACACGGCCCAGGCCATCGAAAACGAGCGGTGAACTATGGGAAAGGGCTCTGCTTTCATTGCCGGGGCCCAAGCTACCCGGTGAAGACAGCAAACCTACTTCTTTGAGAGTCAAGTCTATGCCATTAGGTTGAACCTGCTCCTGAGCATCACATAAGTTCTCCACCATAGGAGGACTTGTTTCCAGCATCTTCAGGATATCTTCTCTAGAAAGAGCACCAAACACTTATTCACCAACAAATCAGGCTGATGTCGCCCAAGTCGTTAGTACTTAGTATAATCCGTGCTGAATCGCTAGGCAAGGCACTCTTCCTCTCCCTTGAAGGGAGAGGATTAAAGGTGAGGGTGTGCAACTTCTTGCGAAGATCCGAAATTTTCTCTATGATAATTGCGTAAATCTTGTTAATATAAATACTGTCGCAATTCCCTAAACGCTTATCGGAATTGATTGCAAGTAAACTGTGAGAGTGGTAGCAATTGTTGGCATGGCCGGCGCGGGCAAGTCAGAAGTAGCCAGGGTGTTTGAAGAACATGGTTTTAAAAAAGTACGGTTTGGGGATATCACAGACGAGGAGCTCAAGAACAGAAGATTGGAGCCCAATGAGGAAAATGAGCGCCATGTCAGACAGCAACTGAGAAAGAAACACGGGATGGCTGCTTACGCTAAATTAAACTTGCCGAGGATTGATAGCTCACTGAAATCATCAGATATTGTGGCTGATGGACTTTATTCATGGGAGGAGTATATTTTATTGAAGAAATACTATAGTGAGCAGTTTACGGTGGTTGCTGTCTGGGCATCAGCGGCAACAAGGTACGAAAGGCTTGCTCATAGGGCAGAACGACAATTGACGCTTGAGGAGGCAGCCAGTCGAGATAAATCTGAGATAGAGAATAGCAACAAGGGTGGGCCTATCGCCATGGCCGACTTTACCATAGTAAATGAGGCTTCCTTGGAGGAGCTGGAAAGGGAGACGGAACGAGTTATATTCGCTTTGAAATGAAAAGTGAAACCAGGCCCGACATTGATGAATATTTCCTCAAGATAGCTTCCGTGGTGGCGGAACGCTCCACTTGCCGGCGCCACCATATAGGTGCTGTGGCGGTGAAGGACAAGCATATTTTAGCAACCGGATACAGTGGGGCTGCCGCCGGATTGAAAGATTGTCTTGAACTCGGCTGCCTCAGAGATGAATTGGGTATAGAATCTGGAACCAGGCAAGAAATATGCCGGGGTATTCATGCCGAGCAGAATGTAATAATACAGGCATCACTTCATGGCGTCAGCCTGGAAGGCTCTATCATCTACTGTACCCACACTCCCTGCATACTCTGTGCCAAGATGCTGGTCAATGCCAAAATAAAACGCTTTGTGACTTTTAGCAACTACGCTGATGACTCCTTTGTAGAATTATTTCGGGAGGCCGGAATAGAGTCTGAGCTGCATAAAAAACCACCCTCCGAGATAACCTGCCTACCCTGAAACAAAGCTCCCTTCTTGCTATTATGAGGCCACAAAATGGCCGCAGCAATGTTAAGGGGTGAGATCCTTCGCTATACTCAAAATTACATTCTACGTAGGATTGCCACGCCCCGACAGATTGCGGCTCGCAGTGATGTAGGGAATTAGCTTGTCTGATTATATAGGGTATTGTATGATAGGATAAAATTCGATTACCCGGGCATAGTTTAGTGAGGACATTCAACTTAACGGCAAAGGAAAAACAGCCGAGCCGGGGATAGTACAGAGGTCGGAGATGGAGATAATCCCAGGCATTGACATTAAGGGCGGCAAATGTGTCAGGCTATATCAGGGTGATTATGACCAAGAGACTGTTTTTAATGAGGATCCGGTGACAGCAGCCTTGACCTGGTATTCCCAAGGAGCACGATGGCTCCATATTGTCGATTTGGATGGGGCGGCTGCCGGTAAGCCCCAAAACATGGCAGTGGTTGAGGAGATAACAAAAGAAAGTGGCCTGTTAGTAGAATTGGGCGGTGGTATCAGGCAAGAAGAGGTGGCAGAAAAACTGTTGCATCAGGGGGTAAGCCGGGTAATTTTAGGAACTGCAGCGATAGAAAATAGAGAACTGGTAAAAAAGCTATGCCAGCAATTTGGCGAGGCTATCGTAGTTAGCCTTGATGCCCGAGATGGCAAGATAGCCATCCACGGCTGGCAGAAGGATACGGTTTTTGAAGTTGTCCAGCTAAGCCGGGAGATGGTTGATGCTGGAGTGAGGCGCTTTGTTTATACTGATATAAAAAGGGATGGCACCCTTACCGAGCCTAACTTTGACATGATAAATAGATTGCTTGCTGAAGCAAATGTCCCCATTATTGTGGCCGGGGGGATTTCCAAGCTGGAGCATTTACGGAGGATTAAGGAACTCGGGGCGGAGGGAGCCATTATAGGCAAAGCTCTCTATACTGGGGATATCAATTTGAGTGAAGCTATAATCAATTTGGGAACTTAGGAGGCACATGTTAACCTTTGATGACAAAGGCTTGATTCCAGCTATTGTCCAGGATGACAGAAATGGTGAAGTCCTGATGCTGGGCTATATGAACAAAGAATCGCTGAAGCGCACATTAGCCAGTGGAGACGTCTGGTTCTATAGCCGCAGCCGGCAGGAATTATGGCACAAGGGGGAAACCTCAGGCAATTTCCTCAGGGTGAAGTCCATTATTAAGGATTGCGACAGCGATGTCCTTCTTATAAAGGCTGAGCCTACGGGGCCAGTATGTCACACCGGTAACAGGACTTGCTTCTTCCAGGCACTGGAGAGTGAAGATACAGTGTAAACACTGCGACCTCTTAATCCCTTTTATTGTGTGCTACCACCAGAATCAGCAGCCCTGTCAATCTCTATGACCTCGTTTAGTGCCGATATAGCAGTCTCCAGCTGGCCATCATCAGGTTCCCTAGTGGTTATAGCCTGCAACAACAACCCTGGAGCCAGAAGAACTCGGACTATCTTGTTATTGATGTGGCCCGCCCCAAATTTCATAATTTCATAGCTAATAACAGCGATAACTGGAATGAGGGCTATGCGGGACAGTATGCGTATCCATAGGGTTGGCTGACCAACCAGAGCGAAGACAAAAATAGCTACGATTAGAACGATAAATAAAAAAGCAGTGCCGCAGCGAGCGTGCGCGGTAGAATAATTCTTAACCGACTCCACTTCCAAAGGAACACCCGCCTCATAGGCATTCACTACTTTGTGCTCGGCTCCGTGATACGCAAAGACTCTCTTAATATAAGGTATTAAACTTATCAACTTGAGATAAGCGATGAAAATACCAATACGGATAAGTCCCTCAAAGACATTGCTCAGTAAGGCAGAATCGATGTAAGGGTCGATGAGGTACTGGGTGGTGAAGAGAGGAACCATGATGAAGAGAGCTACAACCAAAGCAAGGCTCGCGGCTACAGTTCCCCACAAAAGCGCTGCAGGTATCTTTTCTTCTCCTTCCTCTGCTGCTGCGACTTGAGCAGAGTGGAGTAATGACTGCGTGCCCAAAACTAGAGTTTCAATGAGCACGACGATTCCTCTTATAAAAGGCATTTCTCTGAGACGCCCTTTGTATATGCTGGCAAGGGGTTGCCTCGTAATGCTTAATTCTCCATTAGGCTGGCGTACAGATATAGCCATCCCTTCCTTTCCCCGTATCATCACCCCCTCCATAACTGCCTGGCCACCGTAATGAAAAGACTCTTCCATTAGCGCCTCAATCTCACTGGCTGCTTAAAGCGAAGGCAGCAGTTTTGTCTCACCATGAAAAATCCCCGATCGTATTATGATAGAAATGGCTGAAAATATAAAGTCTATATACTAAAACAGCAGCAATGAATGGATCTCTAGTTTCCCAAGGTAAATTCAAAAATAGACACTATCGGCGGACGAAAAGATGTTGTCACAACAAGAAATAGGAGGCCCCTCGGCCTCCAACCTGATATGAAGAAATAGATAGTTGTATGTGTTTTATCATTTCATCTTGTAACGTTTCTTAAAGCGTTCCACCCTTCCCATGGAGTCGACTATCCTTTGTTCGCCGGTATAAAAGGGGTGGCATTTGCCGCATACTTCTACTCTGATTTCTGGCTTCGTTGAACCAATGGTGAAGGTATTCCCACAGAGGCAAGTCACTTTGGTGTTATCATAATACTTAGGATGGATTTTATCCTTCATTTGTAAATACTCACCTTCTTTTTGTATCTGGTTGCCGGCTCGTATTTAACATAGCCGTCTATTAAGGCAAAGAGAGTATAGTCTCTGCCTAGGCCAACATTGTTTCCCGGCAGTATGCGAGTCCCGCGTTGACGAACCAAGATAGTTCCAGCGCGAACTTGCTCTCCCCCGTACTTCTTCACTCCCAAGCGCTTAGCTTGACTATCCCGCCCATAACTTGTGCTGCCACCACCCTTTTTATGTGCCATGCCTATTCTCCTTCACCCTTAATAATTTCGTTTACTAGTATTTTAGTATAAGTCTGGCGATGTCCCTTTTTTCTTCGGTAGCGAACTTTGGACTTGTATTTAAATACGATAACCTTTTCTGCCTTAGCTTCACCTAAAGAGGTGGCTACAACCTTAGCCCCTTTAATAATAGGATTCCCTACAAGGGTATCTTCATTTCCCCCGATAAACAATACTTTATCCAGCTGAACCATGTCTCCTTCAGGGACATCTAAGCGCTCAACTTCTATTGTTTGCTTTGGGGCTACCTTGTACTGCTTGCCACCTATTTCGACGATAGCGTAAATCTTATCACCCCCATACAGAAAGGGGAATTCTAGCACCTAAATTGCTCGGTGTCAAGCTAGCGATAAATAGTATTTACGTCCCTTGTTCTGGTACAACCTTCTCCCAAGTTCGACATCACCAAAAAGGGATATAAACCGCCTCTCTCTAAAGCCTACTAGTCCATCACCAAAGCTCTCTGGGATGAAGACATCCTAGAGAGGGACACGGGACTTTTGGCAGGAATGCAACAAGTCACCATCGTCTGGCTACCGGACAACTAAATCTGTATCTGGCGTGTTATCCTTTCATTGTGCACAAAGTCGCTAAGTTTAACGCCTCCGATTTCAGCACAACAACTAATCAAATCAGGTTTCCCGACTCCAAGTTTGCTTTGTTTTCTGCTTTACTGTTACAATATGAGCCGCTTTCTGTCTATACTGCCACTAGGAACCGGAGGCAACAACAAGCACACAAACCATGGAATTGATATCGAGGCTACGGACGTTATTTACACCGGAATCTATAGCCATGATCGGTGCCTCTAATAACCCGGCTAAATGGGGTTTTCGTATTCTGAGCAACATAATAGGCGGTGGTTTCCAGGGAAGAGTCTACCCGGTCAATATCAATCCTGATAGCCCGGAGATACTGGGACTAAAGGTATATATAAGGATAACAGACCTTCCTGAGGTTCCTGACATTGCAGTTATAGTTGTGCCACCACCTGCCGTACCGCAGGTGATGCAGGATTGCGCTGCCAAAGGGGTGAAAGTGGCAGTGGTAATAACCGCCGGGTTCGCTGAGGTAGGCAATGAAGGTGAAAGGCTCCAGCAAGAGATAGTCGATATAGCCTATAACGCCGGCATGAGGTTCGTCGGACCTAACTCATTCGGCATCCTCAACCCACACCGTAAACTTTACTCCCAGATGCCACCCCTTTTTCCGTCGCCAGGTCCCTTTGGCGTCATATCGCAGAGCGGCAATATAATAGGAACGATATCCCGCTTGCTCATAGAGAGAGCCTATGGCAGCTCAAAATGCGTCAGCATCGGGAATCAGGCAGACCTCTGCGCCGAGGATTACTTAGAGTTCTTCTCTCAAGATACTGAAATTAAAGTTATCCTGTGCTATATCGAAGGGTTCAAAGACGGAGCTCGCTTTTTGAATTTAGCCAAAGAGACGAGTAAGAAGAAGCCCATAATATTGCTCAAGGCTGGTGAAACACCAGCTGGAGCCAGGGCGGCTAAATCTCACACCGCTTCACTAGCAGGCTCAGATGCTATTCTG
>JGI2173J19968_10000980_pt1 | contig 11230 bp, 9 predicted proteins | sample DeeMarSWOR136_30_FD_19968 | JGI IMG/M metagenome (IMG submission 19968) | reverse complement strand
GGAATGTTCCGTAGTATCGGGCATGGACCGGCCCGTCTTCCGGAAGGGCTATACTGGCATCCGAGGACGTGGCCGTCCAGGGCTGGGCAGAGAACGCTTCAATATCTATCTCAGACATTGAAAACCCGCGCATTCGCGCACCTCCCCGTCTGTTCGGATAGCCTTCCATCTGTAATTTTAAGGCCATCTCGGTGACAGATATTTTGTGCTCCTCTGCAAGCTGGGCCAGGGTTTTCCCGATACAAGACTTATCTGGGTAGTCCATGATTATGATATTCTCTGCGCCGCCTCTCCAGTTGAGCGCATGTTTGATATCACCGTATAAGTCTTTTTTTTTCTCTGGGTCTTCCAGCACTTTTTTCAGCTCTTCCTGGGGATTTCTGCCGAGCGCCCACCGGGGAATCAGAACGGTTGAGCCGTCGCTTCCGGATGTATTATACGGATAGCAGTCCGCCCAGATGTCCACTCCCTGCGTTCGCGCCTCATTGATCAGTCGGATGATGGCTCTGCTCCCACCCCAGAAATCTGCGCCTCTGGCTTTAATGTGAGTAGCGATGACCGTTGCTCCTGTGCGTTTCCCGACCTCAATCAGTTCGAGAATGTTCTCCAGCATGTTCGGGGGTCCCGCCTCATCCTGGCTGGGCACATACCACATTGGTGAAAGGCCGGAAGCACGCTCATGCACAAAATAAATGCCTCCATAGGGCACGATCTCTTTCACCAGGGCAATGACTTCATCGACAGTGCTCCATATACTCGGTACGTATTCAAGGCCAGTGGATAGACCTGCCGCTCCATCCTCCATCGCTTTGCGGATGAGTGCCTGCATCTGCTGGATCTCTTCTTCGGTTGCGGGCCTTCGATGGTCATCTTTCATCACGTATCTTCGGACAGTGTTATGTCCTATTAGGAGTAGAGCATTCGGGCCGATGCCTTTTTGAGTGAGGACTTCTTTCTGTATTTTTATGGAAAGAGGAGAAGTCCCGCACTGATTGGAGACCAGAGTTGTTACCCCTTGACTGACAAAGTTCGGCGCAAAATACCGTTTTTCATTCTCTCCGGTCCAGACATTCTCGCTGTTGACCGGGTCATAGGCATGGGTGTGGATGTCGATAAAGCCAGGAGAAATGATTTTTCCTTCTATATCGATTATCCTGGCCGCTTTGGCTTTGTTTTTTAATCGGCCCACTGCAGCAATTTTTCCGTCTCTAACTCCGACATCTGCGTAAAAACAGGGATTGCCCGTTCCGTCTAAAACTCTGCCGTTTATGAAGAGCACGTCAAATGAATCGTCCTTCTGCGCGGATAAGAAATAAGGATTGGCCAGAGAGAAAAGCATGGCCAAACAAACAATTGAAAGAATTTTAATGTTTTTCATTTTAGACTCCATCAAGTGATTATTATATATTTACTGTTTGATCGTTATTTTATCAACAATTGGGAAAAAAGTTAAAAGCGGGAATGAATCTGGCAGATTTTTGATATGAGGCTGGAGAGTGTTTTTTGGATGAGCCTATCGTGGTGATTTTAAAAAAACCGACTTCACAATTGACCGCATGAAGAAAAGAGAACCGCTCTGTTCCTTCAGTGGAGGGAAAAGCAGCGGAGAAGTGGGCAGTCAAGTCTTTACTGATTTTTTGCCTTCGGTTCAAATTTTTATTATCATAGAGTTAATAGCGAATAGTCACATCGGCTTATAAAGAGGTGTGGGAGTTATTCGGGTTTGAAAAATGGCTTTAGACGTGAAAATTAGAGAGTATCATCCAGAGGACTTGGAGCAGGTTCTCGAGCTGGTCAAGGAGTTGGAGTCCGAGCTGGCGGAGAAATTCACGGACGTTAAGATTAAATCAGGAATTGATGATTACCTGAACCGTTATCTTAGCCCAGGAAATAAATACAAGACATTTGTTGCAGTGGTCGACAACAAAGTAGTGGGTTATCTCATGGGCTATCCCTCGCTTGGTGCACCTGAAGTGGACAACATGTATGATATCCTGCCCGTCTCCTCCAACTGGACTCCTCCGGAATTCTTCCTCCAGATCACTTTTGTCTCCAAACCCTACAGGAACCAGGGAATTTCCAAGAAGCTCCATAAGGAAATAATCAAATATGTCAAAAAACAGGGGCACAAAGAGGTCTATGCCTGTATCGCCAAATGGAATATACCTGAGATTAAAGTTATCCGCTCCCTGAAATTCAAATTGAAAGACCTGGGCTACAGATACAGATTGACATTAAAATTATAGGAAAAAAGGGGACAGGCCCTATCGCTGGTGGAACAGATGGGATACGAGAACTTACTCATATCGCAGGGAATCGACCGGATTGGCTCGGGCGGCCTTGATAGACTGATAACTGACTGTGATAAGGGCAATGGCCAGAGCCAGAGCGGCTGAAAGAATAAAAGTCCAGATGCTGACGTTTATTCGATAGGCAAAGTTTTGAAGCCATCTGTTCGAGAAAAGCCAAGCGAGAGGCCATGCAATAAGGTTTGCAATGAACACCCATTTAACCAATTCCCTGGATAATAAGCAGACAATTCCTGATACAGATGCCCCCAGCACTTTGCGTATGCCGATCTCTTTTGTTTTTTGTTCCGCTGTGAATGAAGTGAGACCGAATAAACCAAGACAGGCGACGAATACGGTAATCAGGGTAAAGTAAATAAAACTTTGACCCAGCTTTTGTTCGGATCTATACATTCTGTCGATTTGTTCATCAAAAAATGAATAGCTAAAAAGATACTCAGGTGAAAATTCATTAAGCTTTTTCTCTATAAAAGAGAGAGTACCGGCAATATCCTTTGAACTTGTCTTTATTGAAAGGTAAGTGGCTTCCTCCCACTCATTTTGAATAAGACTCAGCACCAATGGTTCAATCTTCCGGTGAAGCGATAAAAAATGAAAATCATCCATCACTCCAATGACGACTCCATCCTCGTTTCCCCATTGATTAAACCTTTTGCCGATGGGGGATTTCCATCCAATGGCTTTCACAGCCGTTTGATTTAATATGTAAGCCTGCTCGATATCAGTAGTGATTCGCTTTGAAAAGTTTCTCCCCTCCAACAACTCAATGCCATAAAGGTCTAAAAAATTATAATCGACGAACCCACGGGTAAATCTGATATTTTCATCGGTTTTACCTTCCCATTTGGCGCCGCCGCCACCTGTTATTAGGGATGGCAATTTGTTTGAGACAGAAACATCAGAAATTTGGGAATACTGACTCAGCTCATTTTTTAAAGGTTCGTAGTCTCTTTCCAAATTCATCCCTGTTGCAGGGACGGTAATGATATGATCCTTTCTAAAACCCAAATCTCTGTTTTTTATATAACTCAGTTGATTGTGTACGGTGAATGTACAGATAATCAGCCCGATGGAAAAAACGAATTGAATAATAACAAGAGAATTGCGAACTCCGGAAGATTTTTTTGGGCTGGCCTTAAATCCCCCTTTGAGCGTGTTTAATGGACTGAATGAGGATAAAAAAATCGCGGGATAGCTGCCGGAAATCGTTCCGATTAAAACAATAATACAGATGAGAGCGAATAGCATCCAACTGTCATAAAATAAATTAAAATCCAGTTCTCTATCAGTTAATGACCCGAATGCCGGCAGTAAAAGTCTGACAAGAAAAAGAGAAAAAATGAGCGAAATAATTGCTAAAAGAGTGGATTCTCCTAAAAACTGCCTGATAAGGTGGGGTCTGTTCGCGCCAACGATTTTTCTTATTCCCACTTCCTTAAAGCGGTGGGCTGACCGTGCTGTTGAAAGATTCATATAGTTAAAGCAGGCAATAAGAATGCTGATAAAGGCGATTCCTGAAAATAAATAAATATATCTGATATCACCGCTTTTCCCGATCGGAGGGTTTATGTTATTCAGGTATATTTTTGTCAACGCCTGAAGATGAAACTCATTTTGCGATCTCTCGCCAATATGTTTTTCCACTAAAGTTTGAATTTTGCTCTCAAGAATAGTGGGATTGCAGCCTTTTTCCAGTTGAACGTATGTCGCAGAAAACCAGTGCGTCCAATTGATAAGAGCGCCTTTTCTTCCCCGATAACTCGTGTAAAACATAGTGTTTAACGATATGAGAAAATCAAATTGTAAATGAGAGTTGGCCGGAACATTTTTTAATACTCCTGTAATTTTATAATCATATCTGTTTTCAAATTTTAATATTCTTCCCATCGGGTCTTCGTCACCAAAATATTTTTCAGCCATTTCCTGTGTTATTATGACAGAGAATGGTTCACTCAATGCTGTTTGTGGATCGCCGGAAATCAGGGGAAAGGTAAAAATCTCCAAAAATTCCGGATCAACGATTAAAAATTTATTCTCTAGATAACACTTACCTTCATAATTGATTAATCCCTCAAAGTCTACATAGCCTCCCCAGGGGCAAACTCTAGCTGCGTTCATCAATTCAGGTAAATCATCCAATAGGGCGGATTTTAAAGCTCCCGGAGATAGAGAATTCCACTCCGTCTTTTTTTCATTCACCACTCTATAAATGTTTTCAGCATTCTCATGGTATCTGTCGTAACTCAACTCGTGATGAACATAAACTAACATGAGGATTGTACAAGTCAGTCCTATGGCGAATCCGGAGATATTGATAAAAGAGTAAGCTTTGTGTCTTTTAATAATCCTGAAGGTGACTTTTAAATAATTTGTGATCATGACGGTACTCCAATAAATCTGATGCCTTAAATAACTGGGTATTGATTTCGCGATTTGAATCCAGTACCAGAACATGGCTTTTAAAGGTCCTGACTCAGAATAGACCTCAGAGTATTCTTCTTTAAAGTCTCCCACGGAAGTAAAATGCCCCCTGTCAGGATAGATGCATCTGAGAATCCATTCAGCAAATTTGGGCGGATTCCTGCAGTCTTTTTTGGTCATAGTTCCTCTTTTAGAATCTTAAGCGGTATACCATCCCAACCTTCATCAGAAATCATCTTAATCTCTATTAAGGCTCGTATCCCACTGGGATTGAGTTTGTAGATACGCTTTCTCTTTCCACCTCTTTTAGCCGTAGGTTCGCTGAGATAAGAGTGCAGCAACCCTTTCTTTTCTAATCGATCCAGTGGGTCGTAGACAGCACCGAACGACCAATCTTGTTTTGTTACCTTAAGCAGTTGTTTCTTAATCGGAAGACAATAGGCATTTTCTTTGAGCCTCCAAACCGCGAGTAAAACCAGTTCTTCAGGTCTCGATATAAATTTCATTTTCCCTATTTTCTCTGGATAATAAGAAATATAAATCTGTTTGTCAAGAAATATTTTCTCAGGATAGCAAGAAAAATGAAATTAAAGAAATAAACAAGGCTCTTACAGACTCGTTCTTTTTAGCTACTCTTAAAACTTTTTAATAAGTAGAATAAGTTGATATAGAAGTGTATGAAATTTTTTTTGGCTGCGAGGCAAATCTATTACGAAACAACGGAAAGAGGGATTACGAAAAAAAGACAGGCTGATTAATATGCAATCCCTTTCTTTATTTCTCAGCTCGAATCTCACAGAATAAACTGGAACGATCCACCTCGGTGATTTTGGATGAAAACGGAAGGTCTGAAGTCAATGCCGCAAAATCATCGGGTCCGACCGTAGAAGCCTTGAATCCATCCCTGCATACAATGGTTCCTTTGCCAGTCGCAGCTTCATCGATCTCTCCAATGAGCCCCTGCTCAGCCTGGAGGCGAAACCAGTCCAGACGGTCCTTCCAGAAGTGTTCAGAATAGCTGGAAAAGAGGGCTATTCCTCCGGGCCGAGTAACCCGCACCGATTCTTCAAGTACCTTTCGCTGGTTGACTGCAAATGCGGAGATACCATTCTGGATACACACCACTGCATCAAAGCAATTTTTTCTGAATCCGAGTTCAACAGCATCCATTTCAATAAGATGGCAAGATGGGGTATTTCCGGTGAATTCACGTGCCATGAGCAAGCTGGCGTATGATGTATCGATGCCTGCGACTTTTTCAGACTTTTTCAGCAATCTCCGGAGAACCCGTCCATATCCGCATCCGAGCTCCAGTACTCTATCAATGCCCTTTAGCTTGTCCAGAACATATTCTATCTCAGCCTCAAGGTATTGTTTGACCCTTGGAGGAGCGATCTCGTAGCAGCGCTTCAGGCGTTCAGCCGGTAATTTCTCAGCATAATATCCACTCATCTGATTCTAGATGCTAAAAGATAGTCTTGATTTTTTAATCACGAATACCTGTGGCTAAATTGCCTTCCAATGTTTTCCCTCTGTATATGTGAAATTTTCATGATTACTCAAAATAAGGTTATCAAAAGGGAGTTCGGTTGACTAGTCAATAAAATAAAAAGGGGCCTGTCCCCTTTTTTATCTTTATTATTCTGTTTACTTGTCTTTTATTCCGGTGGCTTTGTACTGTGAGGGATTATCTATGGGGACGATGATCTGGTCGGCTCTGGCGACTACTTTACCCTCAGGATCAGTCAACACAGCTCTGCGGGCGATGAAGCGGCGCTCTTTTTTGACCATCATGATATAACCTTTCAAAGTCCACTTTCCTTTTTTATCCGGAATCTCTGCTTTGGCCTGCCCGAAGTCCATTGGATCAGTGTCATATGATTCCCAGCTTTTTCTTGCGGAGAGGACTCTGCATCCGAGTACATTAGTGAAATCAGTACTGTACATCGGTTCCGCTTCTGTTTCCTCCTCGAGATCCGGTTCCAGCCTCGACTCAAACTGCAAGAACATCAGGACAACTCCATTTCCATGGCGCATGGCGAGCAGTGTCTCGTTTTCATCGTCAGCCGTGAACGGAGCATCATAGTTTTTACCTGTTTTTAAATCTTTGAAATGGACCTTCCCGGAAAAATGGTCGTACGCTTTCTCGAATCCCTCTGTGGGGAAATTGATCAAGAAATCATGGAGCTTGTGGGATATGGAGGAACCGAACATGGCCATAAGAACGTCGGCCCTTCCGTTGGATTGCCGCCTAAAATCCAACAGCTTGCCATTAAAGAGATCATTGATTTCTTTTTTGGCACTCTCTTCGTCTCCGGGTTTGATACGTGGAAGGTTGTAGTAATTCATCCTGTTTTCAGGAATTCGCTTGAGTTCGGCCGGGTCGGTGAGCTGGGCGGAGAAGAGATAATAGTTCAGGTTAACCGGGATCGAGCGGATCTTGATCTGCTCGAGCCAGTAACTGGCCTCTTCTCTCACTTCTCTCTCCGGGTCGTTCTTTGAGACATCCTCCAGAAGAGTGAGGACTCCGCGCGTGTATTTTCTTCCTAAAAGGAGAACGACTTTTTTCCTCACCCGCAGGTCTTTTTCTTTCTCGAGGACATCTTTCAAGAGGGGGATAGAGGCTTCCGGTTCCAGTGTGATCAATGAGTTCAGGGCGATGAGTTTGAGGTCGGTTTCTGTCTTTTTTTCTGTTTCATAGATGTCCTGAATTATGCTTTTGTATTCTGTCTTGCCGATCAGGGCCAGCTCTCCTGCGATCTCAACTCGCAGTACCTTGGCATCGTCAATCCAGACGCTTTCAGGATACTGTCCGATAAGGAGCTCCAGTTTTTGAAACGCTTCCTCTTTGAGTGCGATTACGTTCTCCTTGTACACCTCGTCTCTGGACATCCTGTTCAGTGATTGCGCCAGCCAGTAAAGAGCTTCGGCTCTCAATTGACTGGAAGGATACTTCTTAAGGAAGAACTCCAGTTGTTCTTTGGCCTTTCTCCAGTATCTTTTAAACACAAAGTCTTTGGCTTTCAGGAAAATTTCGAGTTCGTCTTCCTCAAAATTGAGGTCTTCATAATTCAACCCTTTATCTGTCAGCGCTGTCCGCATTTCATGGGAATGGGACAAGTCTGCTGGTTGTCCCATGGATACCAGGAAGAGTATTATCCAGCCTGTGAATAGGATTTTCTTTAAAACTTTCATTGTATATCCTCCATTTTAGATGGTTGTCGTTGAGGTGAAAAAAGCCTTCAGTTTAAACTTAATCTCGTTCTCCCGGATTAGCCGGGTTAGCTGAGCCGCTGATTCCTGGTCCTGAGGCCTCAGGTTGGATATTCCCACCAGGATGAATTCTATATCTTCAAGGAGCTGTAAAAGGCGGGAATCATCTCTCTGTGAAACAAGATGTTTCAACAGTTTGGTCTGAATCAGCATGTCTTTGATGACCAGTTTCTCGACATCGGACATTTCTTCCTGTTTCCGGGCATCAGTCCGGTTCATGAAATTAATCAGGATGGGTTCGAGTCCTTCCGTGAAGCGCTGGATTGGTGATTCGTCGCTTTGCCAAGCTATGGATTCGGGTGAGGTTTGATCCGGACCGGGGAAAAACACTTGCTTTCCGATGAAAAATCCCAGGAGAAAAACAATTACGAGAGCCGAAACCGCAAAGGCCAGTTTTTTATACGGGAAGAAAATCGTCTGGCCGACCTTTTTTTGTACGGCTTTGGCTGAGATGATTCCCCAGGATTTCTCCTTATCCGGAAGGGGAATTTCTTCCCCGTCTTCGAAAAGAGAGCTCAGGTTTTCCGATTTCTCGTATATCCGGTTGCATTCGGGGCATTCCCGGAGATGGTCTTTTAGTTGACTCCTCTCCGAGGAAGTCAATTTTCCGTAGACACTCACGGTTATTAAATTTTTACATTCTTCACAATTCATTGTTCCCCCCATAGTGGTTCCAGATGATGTCTCAATCTTGAAACCGCTCTTTGGAGCTGTTTTTTAACAGTGCTTTGACTGCACTGCAGGTGTTCGGCGATTTCTTTTATGGCCATATGCTGGAGATGCCGCAGGTCGAAAATAACGCGCTGTTTTGGAGACAGTGTATGAAGGGCATTTTTCACTTGGGCGATTGTCTGGCTTGCTATGGCGGATTTTTCAGGGGATGAGCCCTGGGCTTCCGGTTCTACGGGAAAATCAGAAAGAGACTCTGTCTGGCTGATTTTTCTCCTTTTGCTTTTTCTCATGTAGTCGAGAGTGCAGTGAAGGCCGACCTGATAAATCCAGGCAGAAAAATTGGCGCTGATATTAAAATCAAAACTTTTAATGCCCTTAAAGGCCTTAATGAATGTCTCCTGCATGATGTCCTCGGCATCCTGCTGGGATTTCGTGTAGCGGTACGCGAGCCGGAAGATCATCGCGTAGTTATTCTCGTAGAGTTCCCGGAATGCACTTTCCGTTCCTTCTTTGGCCAGCAGTATGACCAGCTCGTCGTTCGTGTTCATTGCCAGTTCATGGTTCATCATATATATAATACGCTGGAAAGTCATCACAGGACGACAGGCTGGGGAATGTTCAGGTTGAATAAGAAAGTGTACTCAACCGTAGTGTATGTATAGGAGGTCGGAGATGGTTTTTCTTGAAAGAAGCAATATCGTTCCCATCTGTCCTCACTGCAATAATGAATTAAAGGTGATTCATTTTCGTGGATTGGCCAGCACATTGGGTAAAAGATACATCTATATTTGTCCGAATTGCAGGAAGGTGCTCGGCATTTCCCACCGCAAAGGCTTCTGGATGGGATAAAATAAAAAGTAGGGGTCGCATCTTAACATTTGACATTTCCCTCTTTGTTTTCACTTTTTTATTTCAAATGTCAAATGTTAAGATGCGACCCCTATCCTTAAAAAGATGCGACCCCTATCCTTATTATCCTTATTCGCTTTTGACTTTACATATTCTCAGGCTTAAATTATTATTATGATTGCCAATGGAGGTCAGATGTTTCACGCAACAACCATAATTTGTGTCCGTCATAAAGGAAAAGTCGCCATCGCCGGAGATGGTCAGGTTTCTTTCGGAGAGACTGTACTGAAGCAAAAAGCCAACAAGATTCGAAGCCTTTATAAAGGAAAAGTTTTAGCTGGATTCGCTGGCGCCACTTCAGATGCGTTTGCCCTGTTTTCCAGGTTCGAGGGCAAGCTTGAAGAGTTTCGAGGGAACCTTTCCAGAGCCGCCATTGAACTAGCCAAGGACTGGCGGATGGATAAAGCGCTCCGGCGGCTGGAAGCCCTTTTGATCGTGGCTGACAAGGATATTTCTTTCCTGATCTCGGGAACAGGAGATGTCGTCGAGCCGGATGATGGAATAATCTCAATCGGCTCAGGGGGACCGTTCGCTCTAGCCGCAGCCCGGGCATTACTCAAGCACACGAACCTGTCTGCCAGGGATATTGCTTTACAGGCCCTTGAGATCAGTTCTGGAATATGCGTCTACACGAATGACCAGATTACAATCGAGGAGCTTTAAATGGCGATAGCACTTCCAGAAAGCTTAAAGATGACGGTTGAGAAATCGATGGAAACCGAGCTAACCCCTCAAGAAATCGTCAAAGAGCTGGACAAGTACATCATCGGCCAGAATGCCGCCAAAAAAGCGGTGGCTATCGCTTTACGGAACAGATACCGCAGGCGAAAACTTCCGCCTGAACTTGCCGATGAAATCGCTCCGAAAAACATCCTTATGATCGGCCCTACTGGGGTCGGGAAGACCGAGATATCCCGCAGGCTGGCAAGGTTGACATATTCTCCTTTTTTGAAAATAGAAGCCAGTAAATTTACAGAAGTCGGCTATGTCGGACGCGATGTCGAGTCCATGATAAGAGACCTGGTCCGGATTTCTGTAGATATGGTGAAATCGGAAAAAGTCGCAGAGGTGCGAGAGAAAGCGGAGAAGAATGTGGAAGAGAAGATACTGGATATGCTCCTTCCTCCTTTGAGAAGACGAACCGAGCCTCCTGACCCGAACGAGCATGTGAAATTTCAGGAGACAAGAGAAAAGTTGAGGAAGCAGCTCAGAGAGGGAGCACTGAATGAGAGAGTGATAGAGATTGAAGTGAAAGAGAGGATGGCTTCTCCCATGGAGATTTTTTCAAACAGCGGGATGGAAGAGATTGGGATCCATATCCAGGAGATCATTCCCGGGTTTTTGGGAGGAAAAGCTAAAAAACGCAGGGTTAAAATAGAAGAGGCCCAGGAATATTTATTGGAGGACGAGCAGCAAAGACTGATCGATATGGATCAGGTGTCCCGGTTGGCTGTAGAACGGGTCGAACATTCGGGTATTATCTTTTTGGATGAGGTCGATAAGGTCGCCGGACGAGAGACGGGCCATGGTCCGGAGGTCAGCCGGGAAGGAGTCCAGAGAGACCTTCTCCCGATAATCGAGGGNACCACTGTCAACACCCGCTACGGCCTCGTGCGAACAGACCACATTCTTTTCATAGGCGCAGG
>JGI2173J19968_10000974_pt1 | contig 11255 bp, 10 predicted proteins | sample DeeMarSWOR136_30_FD_19968 | JGI IMG/M metagenome (IMG submission 19968) | reverse complement strand
GGAACGACAGCGGTAATTCGCCCTGCTGAAGCTCGCCTGAAGGCATCGAGCATGATAAGTAACTCAACCAGGCTTTTGTTAACTGGGGAGCAAATGGGCTGAATGACAAAGACATCACGTTCCCGGACATTCTCGAGGACGCGCACAAAAATGTTCTCATTACTAAACTCAAATACCTCAAGCTCACCCAAGGGTATACCCAGGTAATCGCACACGGACCCTGTTAGGGCAGGGTGAGCAGTGCCGCTGAACACTTTTAATTCTTCCATCATCAGCTCTCAGCTATCCGAATGCTAATCTGATTATAACATGAAATCATCGTTGTTTCTGGTAAGAATTGGGAAAAGCAAGTAAAAATTAAGCAAGGGAGAGATTTTTATGCCAGCCCGGGAATGGGTAACCGTCGGCACATCTCTCTTACTTCCTGATGAACTTGTTCTTGTGCACGCTTATCAACTGCAGGAGAAAGCACTTTGACAATGAAAGAAGCAATTTGCTTCATCTCTTCTACACCAAAACCTCTTGTGGTCACTGCCGGGGTGCCCAGCCTAATACCGCTGGTGATCATTGGTGGCTTAGGGTCAAAAGGGATGGTATTTCTATTTACTGAGATGCCCGCGGCCTCTAAAGCTTCCTCAGCGTCCTTGCCACTTATCCCTTGAGGAGAAAGGTCGACAAGGACAATGTGGTTGTCCGTGCCCCCGGAAACAATACGCATCCCATGTCTCTGGAGTTCGGAAGCCAAAGCGCGAGCATTTTCCAGTACTGATTTCTGGTAATCGACAAACTCGGGTTGCATAGCTTCAAAGAAACACACGGCTTTGGCGGCGATGATATGCATGTAAGGACCACCCTGCATCCCGGGGAAGACGGCAGCGTCAATAGCTGAAGCCAGCTCTTTATCACATAAAATGAAGCCACCCCGAGGTCCCCGCAAGGTCTTTTGCGTGGTGGCAGTAGTAACTTGAGCATAGGGCACAGGGGTGGGATGAAGTCCAGCGGCTATTATCCCCGCTATGTGAGCCATGTCCACCAATAGCCTGGCTCCCACCTTATCAGCTGTATGGCGGAGTCTCTCAAAATCAATAATACGCGAGTAACTACTCGCTCCGGCTATAATTAGCTTTGGCTTGTGTTTCAGAGCTAACCCTTCAATTTCATCGTAGTTGAGCATCTCGGTTTTAGGATCGACTCCGTAAGGGACAAAGTTATACCATTTTCCGGAGAAATTGACTGGCGAGCCATGGGTGAGATGCCCGCCGTGGCTGAAACTCATTGCCATAACAGTATCTCCGTGTTCCAATAGAATTGAATAGGCTGCCATGTTGGCTTGACTGCCACTATGAGCTTGGACATTAGCGTGCTCGGCTTTAAAGAGCTTTTTAGCCCTTTCTATAGCTAAATTTTCAATTTCGTCTATGTAGACACAACCGCCATAATAGCGATGCCCGGGGTATCCTTCAGCATATTTGTCAGTTAGTACCGAGCTTTGGGCCTCAAGCACCGCCCGGCTGGCATGGTTTTCAGAGGCAATGAGATTTATGGTGCTTGCTTGCCTCTCTGCCTCCAGGCTTAGGATTTGTGTTGCTTTGCTATCGCGTTGTGCCAAGGAAAATGCCTTTGCGGTTCTCAAATTGTGTTATAATAGTACTTGATATTTCATTCTCGGTCAATAAGAAAAAACCCATCAAAGTGGGTTTCTGCGGCACCATTGACAGAACGTGTTTACAGTGCTAAATTAATCTATTTAGCAATTAAAAGGGGAGAGTGCTAAATGGCTGTCAGAGAAAGAAGAGGGACCGTTCTGAGGTTGATAATCGAAGATTATATCACTAGTGCAATACCAGTAGCTTCAAATGTTATCGTAGGAAGATACGGCTTGCAGGTAAGCCCGGCTACCATCCGCAATGATACAGCATACTTGGAACGGGAAGGATATGTTATTCACCCTCACCGTTCGGCCGGAAGCATACCTACTGATAAAGCTTACCGCTATTATGTGGGCCTGATAGGGGAAGAGATTGAACTTCCCAGTGTTGAGCACTATCTAATTCATCAGTTATCCCAAGAAGCGAAGGAAGAACTAGAGCAATGGTTAAAGACAATGGCAACGCTTTTAGCACGCCTTGTTCATAACCTGGTAGTAATAACCACTCCCAAAGCAGTTCGATGTCGTTTTAAGCATCTCGATTTAGTGGCCTTACAGGATTTCATGGCTTTGCTGATCGTGGTTTTGTATGAAACGAAAGTTAGACGGCAGGTCTTATCTTTTAATAGAAAGGTTAGCCAGGATGAGCTAACAAAGCTGGCTAACAAACTTACTTCTATCTACGCGGGAATGACCAGCAGCGAGATATTAGCTAANAAAGAGGGACTTTCTTCTGAAGAAAGGCAATTATCTGAATCTTTAGCAGAGATTATGTCTGCTGAAGACAAGCTAGAATATGGTGAGCCTCATGTTGAAGGACTGCGTTTGCTGCTGAGTCAACCGGAGTTTACCAATAATCCTAGAATACTTGGCATTTTAGAAGTCCTGGAAGGGGAGGATTGGCTTAGAAATATATTCTGCCAGGAACCTAGCAAGGGAGGTGTCAAGGTAGTCATTGGTGAAGAAAACCCAGAGCCAGCACTGCAGGACTTGAGCCTGATAGCCAGCCAGTATGGAATGCTTGATAAAGCCAGTGGCATTGTGGGAGTGATTGGCCCCAAGCGAATGGACTACGCCAAGGCTATTTCTTCGCTAAACTACCTCTCAACATTGCTAAGTAACTCAGTGGTTGAATATATTTGAAGGAGGTCTAACGTTGTCTGAGGGTGACGAGGTAATTGAAGCAGGATTTGAGCAGGTTGAGGATATAGAAACGTTACAGCAAGCTCTGGCTGAGGAGAAGGAAAAGGCGGAAAAATATTTGGCCAACTGGCAAAGAAGCCAGGCGGATTTTGTCAATTACAAACAACGCATTGAGCAGGAAAAAAAGGAGATTATCGAGTTTGCTAATAGCACGCTTATTTCTAACCTGCTGCCTATCATGGATGATCTGGAGAGAGCCTTCGCTTCAGTCCCTGCTGCGCTCGATGAATCAAATTGGACTGAGGGAATCAGGCTTATATATAATAAATTTAAGGCAACCCTTGAGGCACAAGGACTCACCGAGATAAAAGCTAGAGGAGAACCCTTTGATCCTCGCCTGCACGAAGCTGTGATGCAGCGGGAAGGGGATGATGGGATGATTGTTGAGGAAATACAGAAAGGCTATAAGTTTAAAGAAAAGGTAGTTCGCCCTAGCCTGGTGATAGTGGGTAAGGGGGAAGGCAAGGAAGAACGGGGCAAACAACTGAGAAGGAGGAGCAAGAATGGGTAGAGCAATAGGAATTGACTTAGGTACTACATTGAGTGTAGCTGCGGTGATGGAGGGCGGCGACCCCAAGATCATACCCAGTGCTGAAGGCGGCAATCTGGTTCCTTCAATGGTAGCGATAGGCAAAAGTGGGGAGAGATTAGTAGGGGAGTTAGCCAAGCGACAGGCTATAGTCAATCCTGAAAATACTATATTCAGCATAAAGCGCCTTATCGGGCGTAAATTCAAGGACCCTATTGTTCAGAACGATATAAAGCGTTTGCCGTATAAGATTACCGAGGCTCCCAATGGAGATTGCCGGGTCGCGATGGGTGGCAAGGAGTATAGCCCCCAGGAAATATCAGCCATGATTCTTCAGAAATTGAAGATAGATGCTGAGGCTTATCTCGGTGAAAAGGTCGAGGACGCTGTAATTACCGTGCCAGCCTATTTTAACGATAGCCAGCGAAATGCGACTAAAGATGCCGGCGCCATAGCTGGGCTTAATGTTTTACGCATTATTAACGAACCCACGGCATCATCACTGGCTTATGGATTGGACAAAAAACAGGATCAGACCATTGCTGTTTATGACCTTGGCGGTGGGACTTTTGATATTTCTATCCTTGATATAGGTGAGGGTACCTTNCAGGTTAAGTCAACCAATGGCGATACCCACCTTGGTGGTGATGATATTGACCAGAGAATTATGGATTGGGTATGCGACGAATTCAAGAAAGAACAAGGCATCGACTTGAGGCAGGACAAGATGGCATTACAGAGGTTGAAAGATACTGCCGAAAAGGCGAAGAAAGAACTGTCTACAGTGGCTCAAACAGAAGTAAGCCTCCCATTCATCACTGCCGATGCCAGCGGTCCCAAGCACCTTAGCATGACATTAACTCGAGCCAAGCTAGAACAATTATCTGCTGACTTGATAGAAAGGAGTATTGGGCCTTGTCGCCAGGCCATGAGTGATGCCGGGCTTACAGCAAGCCAAATCAATAATGTAATTCTCGTCGGTGGGCAGACAAGGATGCCTAAAGTTCAGGAGACCCTAAAGCAATTCTTTGGCCGGGAACCCGTCAAAGGAGTCAATCCTGATGAGGCAGTAGCTTTGGGCGCTGCTATTCAAGCCGGGGTGCTTAAGGGTGAAGTCGGAGAGGTTCTTCTTCTCGATGTTACTCCACTCACTCTTGGGATAGAGACGCTGGGAGCTGTAGCGACACCGCTTATTCCCCGTAATACCACTATACCAACTTCGAAGAGCCAGATTTTCAGTACTGCCAGTGACAATCAACCAAGTGTTGAAATACACGTTCTCCAGGGAGAACGCCCTATGGCTGCTGATAACCGAACATTGGGACGTTTTATGCTTGACGGCATTCTACCGGCACCGCGAGGGATGCCCCAAATTGAAGTAACCTTCGATATAGATGCTAATGGCATCCTCAATGTCAGCGCACGTGATAAAGGCACTGGTAAGGAACAAAAAATTACTATTACCGCCTCTAGTGGACTGAGCAAAGAGGAAGTGGAAAAGCTGAAGCATGATGCTGAGCAACATGCTACTGAGGATGCTAAACGTAAAGAGGAAGTGGAAGTGCGCAATACTGCTGACAGCATGGCTTACACCGCAGAAAAAACTCTTCGTGACCATGGAGACAAGTTACCGGACGATGTAAAAAAGGACATAGATGCTAAGATAGCCAGTGTAAAGTCGGCTCTTCAGGGACAGGACATAAACGCAATTCGTAATGCTATGCAGGAGCTCTCGCAGGCTATGCAGAAGGTCGGAGAATCTGTTTACCAGCAACCAGAGCAGCCGCCTGGTGGAGAGGAACCTGGTGAGGGGGGAGAGGAAGGCACGGTGGAAGGGGAGTTCCGCGAGGTCTAAGCAATAAATATTAGCACCTAGTTCTCGGAGATTAGGAACACTAAATCGTATTTCTCACAAGGAACATAATGATAAGGTTTGAGCTAGAACAATTTGTCATAACTGCCGACAAAATCTGGCAAAAGGCACGAGAAGAGAATCGGTTGACTTATAACCCCTATGATGAGGAACTGAGAAGGCTCGTGGAGAAACAGCCTGGGGTTAGGAAGACGATTTATGGAAACTTTGTCGCCCAAAGCGAGCCTACCTCCAGGTCAGCAATGTTCACCAAAAACAGTGTTGACCATACCTTTGGCGAGGATGAACTGAAGCTATTGGCTCAGTGTGAAAAGTCTTTGGGCAAGGAAAGATTAATTTCTATAGACAGAATTGTAGGCAATGAAGATAGTAATACCACGGTCAGGTTAATTGTTCCTGAGCGGTTTGCCCATGTCGCCTATGGAGGCAAGAACCTTTTTATACCCCCAAAGGGGGAAGTCAAAAAGCCAACCTACCACATATTATTCTTCGCTGACGAGGCTTTTGAAACTAACCAGTCGAAGCCACTCCCCGAAAGAGATATCACTATTAGATTGGCTATGCTGGATGACGGAAGGTTTGTCAAGATAATCAGGAATGGTAACTACATAGGTGAATATAAGAAGGGGGTTTTTGCCGCTGAGGATTGGGCAGTCAAGACGAGAAGGGGGGGCATCTTCTTACATACTGGATGTAGAGAAGATTACCTTCAATCAGTACACGGGGATTATCGGATGGCGAGAACGTTACTTGTGGCATTAAGTGCTAATGGGAAAACAACTACAACCTGTAGAATTCTGGCCAGAAAAGGCAAGGAGAAATCCTGGCTTATTCAGGATGATGGGGGGACTCTTATGCCCGATGGTTCCTTTCATGGCTTTGAAGCCGGGGGAATATTCGTAAAAACAGAAGGCGTGAATCCTGGGGAGCAAATGGAAATATTTTACGGACTGTTGAAACCGCAAACTGTCTGCGAGAATGTTTACGTAACTGAAGATGGGGATTTTGACTTTTACAATTTCGAAAGAACATCCAATGGTCGAGCAGTGATATTAAGAAGAGATTTTATGCATGCCAGTCCATATATTGATGTGGATAGGATTGACAATCTGATTATTATCACTAGGGGGCCACTGATTCCGGCAATATCAAAACTAACCCGGGAGCAAGCAGCGGCCTTGATGGTTCTGGGACAGGCAATGGAATCCTCGGCCGGTGACCCAACCCAGGCGGGAAAAATTAGAAGCGAGTTTTTCTACGACCCCTTTGTCGCCGGAGAACTAGGCGAGCATGCTAATATATTTTATGAGATAATAAAAGGTATTCCTCACCTGAATTACTATTTGATAAACACTGGAGGAATAGGAGAAGGCGAACGTTATAAAGATGTAAGATTGGAATTTACCATGGCAGTACTCGATTCTCTACTAAGAGGAGGCTTAGAAGATTGGGTAGATTCCCCCACGGGCTTTAAAGTACCCAGGGCAATAAGATATGTAGATGATATTTACTTGCATCCTGAGAAACTTTACTCCAGAACTGAATTTGAAGATAAGCATAGGGAACTTAACAAAATCAGATACGAATCCGTGAAGAAGCTTGGAGATTCCTTAAATCCTGATATAAGTAAAGTTTTTAGTAAGCCCAATATTGTATAGTAGTACTGCAAGTCTCACACAGTCAATGTGGAATTTTAGTGTAGGATAGCTGTAAATCATAGGGAGGACAAGAAGTGATAGAGGCCGCTGAGGTTTATGAAAAATTAAAGAAGGAGAAAGCAGAACTGTTGGAAAAAATAGAGCAGTTGAGAGCTATTGGTCAACCATCGGCAGACAGAAAGGAAGGCAGTCCATTCGGCAAAAGGGAAGAAGGAGCCGATGAAGCCTCCGAACTGGAGAAAAGACTGGCCTTGGAAGAAAGGCTGGGAGAGTCTCTTAATGAGATTGAGCATGCCTTGGAAAAATATGAAGCGGGCACTTATGGGTTGTGCGATTCCTGTGGGCGAGAAATAGAGCAAGCTCGCCTTGAAGCCATACCTCAGGCAAGCTTATGTCTGAGCTGTAAAGCTCAGCAGGCAAAGGAGACAAAAGGGGCAAGATAAAGGGCGCTCAATCGTGAGGTAACCTGACAAAATCTGCCACTTTATTGTGGACAAGGATAATTCGGAACTGCCTTTGCGTGATAGCATAAAAAAAGCAGCATTATGTCTCCTCGTCATTTCTTTTGTGAGCGTTTCAGACCAATTAAGCAAGCTATGGGTCAGAGCTAACCTAGTGTCTGGGGAGTCTCTCATCATAACTGACCGCTTAAGTTTGATCAATATTGAAAATACGGGTTCTGCTTTTGGTTTACTTGCCAACCAAACCTTTCTTATCATCACAATCAGCGTAGCTGGTGTGCTCTTTATCTTACTATTTCTTCGTTACTTATCCCCGGCTACTGCCTTGAGCATAGTATCTGTCGGTTTGATTCTGGGTGGTGCTGTGGGCAATCTGATAGACCGCATCCGTTTTGGTTGTGTCACTGATTTCATTTATTTCCGTTTGTGGGGTGACTTTTATTGGCCCGCCTTTAACATAGCTGACGCAGCCATAACGGTGGGGGTCTTTGTTCTCATTTATTCCTTTTATAGGTCGGGGATATTTAGAAAAGCATATGGACGCGACCACAGACCCCAAAATTAAGAAATTGCAATTCGGTACACCTGTTCCTGGCATTCGACTTGACAGATATTTAACCCAGGTTCTTCAACAATTCTCGCGCGCTTACTTACAGAAACTAATTGTGGAAGGTCGTGTTCTGGTCAATGGGCAAATGACAAAAGCTAACCAGAGATTGAAGAAGGGCGATAGGATAACCATCGAGCTACCTCCATTATCTGCCCATCCCTTAGCTGAACCAATCCCTTTGGCTATAATCTATGAAGATGAGGACATCCTAGTCATAGACAAACCCGCTGGATTGACAGTTCACCCTGGTCCCGGGCATCCTAGCCATACCCTGGTCAATGCTGTCTTAGCTCATTGCCCCGGCCTGGCCATGAGTAATGAGCCAATGCGCCCGGGCATAGTCCACAGACTAGATAAAGATACATCGGGCCTCATAGTCATTGCCAAAAACGACCTTGCTCAGGAATATTTAGCCACACAGTTCAAACGCCGCACTGTGTCCAAAGGGTATCTTGTCCTTGTTAAAGGAAAGCTATTGCCGGAACAGGGGATAATTGAAGCACATATCGGGCGAGACCCCCATAGTAGACGAAGAATGGCAATAGTAGAAGGCGGAAAAGAGGCTACTACCCAATATCAAGTCCAGAATTACCTGGATGACTACACTTTGATTGAAGTCACCCCAATGACAGGGCGCACACATCAAATCAGAATACACTTGTCAGCTATTGGCTATCCGGTCGTTGGTGACCCCATCTATGGCACAAAATCGGCTTATCTTGATAGGCAATTTATTCATGCCTATCGCCTTGGCTTTCGTCTACCATCAACTAGGCAGTACCGGGAATTTACCTCGCCCTTACCTGTGGACTTAGAGCAAGCTTTGGAGCAGTTAGTCCGAAATGCCTAAAAGGCTTGCAGAAACATGATAGGGAATCCTATCGTTGCCGTAGCTTCTTTAGGTGCCTCCTTCTAATTTAGGTACAGGTTATAATTGCCCTCTTGATCACAGTTTCGAATCACTGGTTATATGAACGAAGACAGAGGCTTGAATTTTGGCTTGTCTCATAGCATACTAAAGTGGGCCGAAATAAGGTCAACAAGAAAAAGAGACTTGGAATTTAGTTTGGAGCGAAGGGCACTATGAATAGCCCATTTGATCAAAGCCAAGCATTCACCCCAGTTCACTGTCAGATAACTATTACGGCAGAAGAGGCGAAGCTGGGAACAAAAAAAATATTGTCGAGGAAGGATACAAGGCTAGAGGTGAGCATTCCAGCAGGGGTGATGACAGGCAGTACGATAAGGCTAGCCAATGTCCTCCAAGTAACCGATGGCCGTCCTGGAGATATCCTGATTGAAATCAAAGTCGAAGAAAAAGAAATGGGGGTGGGAATTATCGACATTAACGATGGAAACTTTGAAAACGAGGTTCTGAAATGTAGCTCGCCTGTTATGGTGGATTTTTGCGGATTCGGATGCGCCCCCTGCGATGCCATTGCCCGCATCATAGACAAACTGGCCCTAGAGTATTCAGGTCGGCTCAAATTTTGCAGACTAAACGTAGATTTGAATCCCCGGACAGCTTCAAAGTACCAAATCATGAGCATCCCACAGATATTGTACTTTAAAGGTGGCAAAGTAATTGAACAAAGCGTAGGTGCCGTTCCTGAGTCTGTACTCCGTTCAAAATCGGAATCAGTGTTGGGGCAACAATAAACTCACAAATTAAGAGAGCTTCCCATAGAAAAACGCTGGGATAAGCGAGATGATAGGAGGGTAACTGTGCTGGTGCTTGGCAATGGCTACGTGTTTTGTAACTTGATTCATCACCCTCAGCCTAGTCTCTTCCTATCAAGAGCGAGGAAATTCAGACTCTCAGTGGTGAAGGAATAAAACCTGCATCACTACTGGTGTGAACGCGCGTAGTTTCTTGCGTGGAAAAACCTTGTTTGGTATGATTGGGGAGATAAAATGGACAACATAGAGCTAAAGGTTATTAACCGGGAAATTCTCGGTAAGAAAGTCAAGCATTTACGCCGCCAGGGAATTACTCCGGTGCATCTTTTTGGGCACGGCATTGAGTCCCTAGCGCTACAGTGCGACACTGGTGAAATTGAGCGAGTGTTAGGTCAAGCTGGACAGACCAGGCTTATTAACCTCAAGCTCGATAAGGAAAAGAAACCAAGGACCGTTGTAGTTCGCGAATTTGATAGAGATTGGCGGAAGGGAGAATTGCTCCATGTCGATTTTTATCAGGTGAAGATGGAGGAAGAGATAAAGTTAGATGTTCCTATTGTCTTAGTCGGAGAAGCGCCAGCCTTGAAGTCTAAAGCCCATATGCTGGAGCACGAACTCGCGACATTAACCGTGGAATGTTTGCCGGCGAAAATTCCCGCTAGCGTAGAAGTGGATATCGGTTTACTTACGGAGCCAGAGCAAACGATACGCGTCAAAGATGTCACCCTAGATAAAGATATTACCGTTCTAAATGACCCAGAGTTGGTTGTAGCGAAAATTAGTTTACGACCTGTAGAGAAGATAGAGGAAGAGGTAGAGGAGATAATAGAGGTGGCGGAGGAGGCGGTTGAAACTCCCGAAGAAGCTGCACCAGGTGAGGAAGCGGAAGAGACATAATCTTTCCAATTACCCGGTTGTCGTTTCTGTATCTATATCTGTATGCTGCACTTGTTTGCTTAGCGATTTCCTGGTACAATTTCCAAGACCGATTATTAGCTCTCTCCGAGCTGTCTTGCCTAAAGAAAATCCATGGTAAGCAGACGGTAGGCTAAAAAGCCTCGAGGGCACAGATAGAAATGCCTGTGCCTCCCGTGCTAGGAAAGGAGGGAATATGGAGCTTGGTTTTTGGGCAGCACCGTTTTTGTGACGGTGCTTTTTTGTTCCCGCTTGTTGCCTCCTTATTAGCTGCCAAGCATTCGATGGACTTAGATTGACAACAGGGGTGGCAGCATGACATTCAAGGCTTCCGCAGTTCATATCTTGTAAAAAGTTTCTGACGAAAAAAGGGGAGTTTTTAATGAAAGGAATTTTGCCTAAAGTAGCTTCAATTGTTTTGGTTTTTATATTACTTATAACGATTGCCGGCTGTAGCGGGCAAACAGAACCAGAAGTACTGAGGGTAGCAACTACTACCAGTCTTTACGACACTGAATTATGGGATACTCTAGAGTCCACATTTGAGGAAAGATATAACGCCGACTTGCAGATAACAGCAAAAGGCACAGGTGCTGCTCTGCAATTAGGTATGGATGGTGATGTGGATGTGGTTACCGTCCATGACCCCGCTCAAGAGGCAGCATTTATAGCCGGTGG
>JGI2173J19968_10000971_pt1 | contig 11268 bp, 9 predicted proteins | sample DeeMarSWOR136_30_FD_19968 | JGI IMG/M metagenome (IMG submission 19968) | reverse complement strand
ATTTTTCTTGGTAATTGCATAGTAAATTCCTTCAATATTAATTTAAGGTGAAATGGTAATAAGGAGGTAATATAAAAATTTAAGCTAGCTAGGCATTAATCTTCTCTGCAGCGCCTTTTTTTATAAGCATGTTACTCATATTATCTTCTAAAGAAATTATATCGTTTTTCTTTAAATTATATTTTTTTCTATCAGTTCCAACAAACTCAGGAATATCCTGGGTTATTTTTATAATTGGATTTAAATTTTCTTGTATTTCTTCAGTTTTATTTTTATTTACTGATATCTCATCTAATTTATTATCATTGTTTTCTTTTTCTTCAGGTAATTTTTCAATTTCCAAAGCATTTTTACGTAATTTTAATAATAGATCATAAACCGAGTCGAATAAAATTTTTTCTTCTTGTATTATATTTTTAAGATCTGGATTGCCTCCTCGAGCTTTTGAAATTGCTGCTAACAAAATCTTTTTTTCACGATTTTCATATATATTAATAACAATTTTTTTTATATTTTCTATTTCATCTCTTATCAATATTTGCTTTTGAGATGATTTTTCTAAATCTAGTCTTTTATTCAAAATTTTTAGATATCCTATAAAAGCTTTATAAAAATCTGGTTTTAGTTCTGACAGTACTGGTGAGTTTTTTTCTATTTCTTGAATTTTTCTAAGAGTTCTGTAGTTTATTTCTTCATCCATATAGCCCTTATTTTTTGAATAGGTGTTTATGTTAAAAAATATTTGCTAGTTTTTTTCCAATTAAAAAAACAGCTAAAAAGGTTGGAACCTCATTTTCCCCCTTATTAAGATTAAACTCTTGGTTCTTCATTTTAATACTAAAAGATTGGTTTAACTTAATTTTAACAGGTTCATCTGATAAAACAACCGCATCTTGTAGAGGATCAAATTTACTTAATGTATCTAATGATATTTGTTCAACTTTAAAACCTGTTTTTCCATGCAGAGAACCTGGTAATCTGATAAGACGTTTAACATCACAGGTTACAGGTTCATCTGTTTCCCCTGCACACATAGAAACAGCTGTTTTTCTTAATGCACTATTTAAAAAAAATTTTCGAATCATCTTTGATTGATCTAATCTTCCTTCCTTTATTCTTTCTACTCTTTCTTCTGATAGATCATCTAATAGTTTTTCAGCATCAAATTGTTTTACACCATATTCTCTAAGTTTTCCTATTGGGTCATTGGATTTTTTTATTTCATTTATTATTTCAATTATTCCACGGCTTATTCTTCCTCTCCAACCTGGTTCATTCGGTGTTGGCATCTTCAATGTTTTTCCACTTGGATAACTTCTTCCACCATATCTTTTACTTCCGGTTATTTGTTCATGAAAAATTAAAGAATCTTTTATATCTAATCCAGTAATATAATCAACAATTTCTCTTCTTTCACTACTGTCTAAACCTAGGATTTTAGGATCTTTAACATGACAATGATATCCTCTTCCTCCACTGAAATATAATTCAATATATTTTTCATCGAAACCAAAATCGTTTAATAAAAAATCATTAACAAGTTTAAAAAACTCTTTTTTTACTATTTCTAACTGTTGAACATAATTTAATTTTTCTACATTTGGTAGATGATCAGAATCCAGGTCAAAAATAAGTTCCGCTCCCATCCAGTTTTTCTCTTGCATAGTTGGTGCATTTGGGTATTGATAATAGGCTGATGAATAATAAACATCACTAGGGGCTTTTTCCATTAAAAAATCTGCAATCTGTTTATTCTTTTCAAAACCGATATGTCGAAGCATGCTTTTTCCACCAAAAAATATAAATGCAAACTCCCTTCTTCCGAAACGATCTGGCAATTCAATTTTATCATTTTCATAGTATTTTTTATATTGATTTCTTAAAAATTCTAACTGGTTTTTAATAATAGAAAAATCATCCATGTAAAAATCATATACTTTATTACTCTATAATATTTATTCTATTCAGTAAGATAAACATTTATGATGTACTTGTGCATATTGGAATCAATGATTAATCCTATAGAAGATGAACTAATGTCATCATCTGTTATTAAAAATCCTGGTGCTCTGGATTTTGATTTTGTTCCTGATGAACTTATTCACAGGGATGAACAGATACGTTTTCTTGCCCAGATGTTTAAACCTTTACTTTCTAGTGTTTCTCAAAATGTCGTAATAAAGGGGCCGGTGGGTACTGGAAAAACAGTTATTGCAAAAAAATTTTGTAATTCTATAGTAAATCTAGCTAGAAAACAAGGAAAAATCATTGAATATATCCATATAAATTGTAGAAAAAGATCAACTGATGCAATGGTTTTACTTGGTATTTTAAATCATTTTGATTCACGTTTTCCTGATCGAGGTTTTTCAGTTCAGGAAATGCTTGAGGTTTTACGTAAACAACTTAAAAGAAGAAATGCCCAACTTTTAGTAGTTCTTGATGAAGTTGATGCTCTTATTAATAAAAGCGGTTCAGGTCTTATATATAGTTTAACCCGTTTTTCTGATGAATCATTTAATGAAAAAATTCCTGTTTCACTTCTTTTAATTTCACAGAAAGATATTTTTCAAATATTGGATTTATCATCTATTAGCACTTTTAAACGCAGTAACGTATTATCTCTTGATAAATACACTCGTGATGAGCTTTTTGATATTGTTGATCAACGAGTAAAGTTGGCATTTCACCTTGGAACGGTTAATAAAGATTGTTTAGAATTAATTGCCGATATTTCTTCTGAATGGGGTGATGCACGTTTTGCCATTGAATTGCTATGGAAAGCAGGCATTGCTGCTGATCATCAACATGTTGATTTTGTTACTCCTGAACATGTTCGAGCTGCAAAAGCAGAAACTTATTCAATTGTTACTGAATCTAAACTAAAAAATCTGGATTACCATCAGTTGTTAACTTTATATGCAATTGCCAAACGATTAAAAAAAGATGGCACAGCTTATGTAAAAACAGGTGATGCTGAAAAATCATACAATATAATATGTGAGGAGTACAATGAAAAGCCTAGGACTCATACTATGTTTTGGACTTATTTAAAAGAAATACAGAATGCTGGATTTATCAATATTAAATCCTCGGGAAAAGGTCATCTTGGTTCTACCCAGTTCATCTCTCTACCAGATATACCAGCAGAAGTTGTAGGTGATAAGATAAAAGAGTTATTGGGATAGTTGTTTTGCAAAAGTGCAATCTTTTTTAAAGAAACAATTTGTACAATCTGGTTTTTTCTTACAATATTTTTTTGCTAAATTTACTATAAGTGCATGTAGCTTATTGTATATTTTTGCTATTTCATCTATATGATATGTTTTTAATAACTCATTTTGAAAATATTTTTGTATTTCATCATATGTTAGATTTGTGTTAAGAGGTAATCTTTCGCAGATGCGTTTTGTATATGCATCAACAACAAAAATGGGTAGATTACCAGCATATAATAAAATTGAATCTGCTGTTTCTGCACCAATTCCATTTAATGAAAGTAATTCTTTCCTAATTTTATTCAAGTCATTAGTAAAAAATTCATTAAGATTACAATCATAGTTGTTTTTTAGAAACAAGGTAAGGATTTTTAGACGTTTTGCTTTTTGATTATAAAAACCTGAGGGTTTTATTATTTTTTTAAGGTATTCTATTTTTGTTTCAGATATTTTTTTTATATCTAGCATATTCTCTGATTTAAGATTATTTAATGCCTTTTCAACATTAGGCCAATTCGTATTTTGGGTTAATAATGCTCCAACTATTATTTCACATCTAGGATCACTACCAGTTTTTTTATGATATTGTTTATCTATTGGCCACCAGTTCAAATTTCCGAATTCTTTATAGAGTTTTATGTAGAGTTTTTGTGGTGTTATCTTCATTAAAGGTCACTAATATAATCTTTTATTCTTCTAAGAATTTTTTTCTTTTATTTAGAAAGATTATTCAAGAGAATAATTAATACAAAAATTGGAGGAAAACCATGTTACCTAACAATGGGGCTTATAATACTCTTAAAGAGCATAGAGAATATGAATCAAAACTTCACGGTGAATTGATTGCTATTTGTCGTGAATATAAAAACAAACTTGGTATTGTATCAATATTAGGTATACTTGAAATTATTAAACAGGAAGTAATAGAGTTAGAACAGGCAACAAGAAGAGATATATAATTTCAAGGAACTAATTATAATAATTAAAATTGATAAATAAATTCATTCAAAGAAATGCATTTTTTATTCTAATAAGGAATAAAAAAACAAATGCATCTGCNTTTTTTATATCTAAACCACCATCTTGTATCCTTGCATTAANAGTTATATCTGTTCTACCTAAACCAAGAATTAGTTTNGATCTTATTGTAATTTCTTCNCCTGGATATAATCTATCNATTTTACCAGATGTTTTTGCTCCCTTGAATATATAACCAGAAATTAGGTTAATATTCCAACTTATGTTAGTTGCTTCTAATTCTCCAGTGTTTTTAATAACAGCTTTTACTCTGAATAATCCACCGGTGACACTAATTATTTGAATTAACGGTTCAATAATCGTTATTTTTATAGAATCTGACCAATTACTCTCTGCATCAAAAATATCTTTGGCTTTAACTTTTATTTCGTATTCTCCACTTTCCATCCATACATGACTTTTATTTACTAATTCTACAGATGGGTATGGACCAAACCATCCACTATTTTCACCATCTCCCCATTCAAACCAATAATATAGATCATCGCCATCTGGATCAATTGCTAAAGTATTATAATCAAGTTCTTGACCTTCTTGTCCCTTAGATGGACCAATTGGTTTGATGGGTTTATTTGGTGGATTGTTTACTCTGGTTTCAAAATTCCAAATTGTGCTTTCATTTGATGCTCCACGAAAATCCCATGCAGCTATTTTCCAATAATATGTTGTTTCTATTGAAAGAGTTCCAGGGTCATAGATTGGTGTAGAATATTAGATTTAACCAATGGTGGAGAATTTATTGTACCAAAATACACATCGTATGTCAAATTATCTTCATCTGGGTCACTACAATTCCAAGTTAAATTAACGTTTAAATCCACATCTATTTCTCCATCTGCTGGATATGGATTAATTGGCGCATAAGGTGGAGTGTTTGGAAAGGTAAAAAATACTGTTTCATCAACAAATCCATTACTGTTATTATATACAACTAATATGACATGGATATTATTTTGTTTTATATCGCTATAATTATCCCCATGTGCATTGTATTGTTCATTTCCATTCCATATAATATCATTAGTATAAGTTTCATTTGTGTTAATAGAGATATTCTCATTAAAAGCAAAATCTAAAAATCCAAAATGATATGGAATTCCTACAGAAGTCTTATATCTTGAAATAAACTCAGTAATATATGCTTCAATACGTCCATTATATTGCAAGTCTTCATTATTTTGAATTGATATATTAACATCTATTGTAGCATTTTCAATCCACGTACAAGTAATGTTAGCGGTAATATTTGGTACAGATCTATTTCCACAAGCATCAAGGGCACCAGGAAGCTGGTCTAAATTATCACCAACTATTCTTTGAAAATCTCCATCAAATATTGTTACTGGAAAACTTGTTATATTATAACTGTTTGACCAATTTAATGCTTCATAGTTTAGAATACTTCCATATTCATCAAAAATAACCATCGAAGCATATTGGAAATCGTAGTTTCCCGAATTATACACGTTATATATGTTTTTACTCCAATTGTTGCAAGGACCACATATTTGGGCGGTTGCTAGTCCTCCAAATACAGTATGAGTATAATTTTGGTTAGGATTAGCTTTAATAACTGGTTTTAATTGTAAATTGGTAAATGATACTGCAGATGAAAATGTAGAAAAACACAATAAACTAAGAATTATAATACTTATGATTTTTCTAATATTTGACTCCCCCATTTTTTATATACATTTATAAGTTTATATATATTATCATTAAATATAAAAAATTTACTACTTATTCTGTAATTTTATATATTGGTTAAAATAAACTATAACAAAGAATATTTAATATTTATTTTCATTTTAAATAATTTTTTATATTCAAAATATTATATTGAATAGTGATTTATGGAGGTTATATCGTTGAATTCGTTAAAAAGAATTAATAATTTATTTAAAGTAATTTTATTTTCATTTATTTTACTTTTTCCTGTAACCTTAAATTTAACAAAAGCAAATCCAATAAACTCAAATATTGAGAATGTTGCAGATTTTATCGTAGATGAACTTTTTATTAATAAAGACGAAGTTTTCATATATGTTTGGGGTCCAGTTTTTAAAGGAGACAAAGTTTTTAGCGTCAAGGAGCACATTTTGGATGTTCCTGAAAAAGGATATATAATTTATATAGATATTTATCCAAAAGCAAATTTATTTCATCCTGTAAAATATATTTTCTTATCAGAAAACACAAATGAATTTATCATTAAAGATGCAAACAGTCCACCAAAAAATTTTGATGATTATCACATGATCGAAACAAATATTGGCAAGTTATTTAAATCTGTACAAAATAGAAGAGCATTTATTCCAAAAAATACGATTACTTCTCCAACAAAAAGTTCATCTGATTCTAGATATGCAGTTTTAATGAACGGTGGTTATGATATGGGTAACAACCATATTAGATATTGGAATGATTTGTCAAATATCTATATTACCTTAACTGAGGTTTATGGCTATCCAGATGAAAATATAATTGTTCTATGTTCAGACGGATTGAATCCTGCACCAGATCAGTCTAACGGTCAAAATTCAAATCCAGACTTGGATGGCGATGGAGACAATGACATAATGTACTCCTGTATTTTATCAAATGTTGACATGGTTTTTAATGATCTTGCAAACAATCTAACTAATGGAAATAAGTTGTTTGTTTTTACAACTGATCATGGAAATACAAACGGTGGATGGAATACCTTATTTAATCTTTGGAATCACGAAGAATTAACAGATGCTCATTTTGCTTCTCTTTTGGAAGCATTACCAGAATGTGAAATTATTTGTACTTTTGAACCTTGTTTTTCTGGAGGATTTTTAGACAATGTTGTTGTTCCTCCAGGTCCTGTTGTTGCATCTTCAGCTTGTCGACATGATGAATATTCCTGGGCTATGGATGATCTTGTATATGATGAATATGCGTTTCATTGGACAGCAGCGGTTAATGGTGTAGATGCATATGGAAATCCTGTAGATGCTGATTATAACCAAGATGGTATGGTTACAATGGATGAAGCTTTTATTTATGCCGAAGCTCATGATACTCAACCAGAAAGTCCACAATATGATGATTATCCAGAAAATATTGGCTCTTTGTTAACTCTTTGGCCAGGAAGTGAACCACCAGAGACACCTACAAAACCAGATGGGCCCGAACAGTGGATTCAATATGAAGAGGCAACTTTTTCAAGCTCCACTACAGATCCTGAAGGAGAAAATATCTATTATATGTTTGATTGGGGTAATGGCAATAAGAGTGAATGGGTCGGACCATATGCATCAGGTCAGACTGGAAAAGCCTCTTATTGTTGGACTGAACTGGGAAATTATGAAATCAAGGTTGTAGCAAAGGATGATAATGGTGTTCAAAGTAATTGGTCAGAACCTGCAAGTATTTCAATTGTCGAAAATGACCCACCAGAAAAACCAACCATGAAAGGACCAAAAATCGCTTTTACAGGTAGACAACTAGATTTTTCAGTTATCACAGATGATCCAAACAACCATGATGTGTACTACTTTATTTATTGGGGAGATCAAACATTTGAACAATGGATTGGGCCATTTAAATCAGGTGAATTAGTTACATTTAATCATACTTATAATCAAAGCGGGTCTTTTACAATAACAACAATAGCAAAAGATTCTCTTTTGGGTAAAAGTCCACAGAGTCAATATAGCATTAAAATAATAAAAAGTAAAGCAGCAGTAAATCCATTAATTCTTAGAATCCGGGAATATTTCAACTATATTTTTCAAAACAAATTTCCATTAATAAGAGCATTATTTAGATTATAAATTGAAAGATTTTCTTATAAGTTACTGAGTTTTTTTACTAACTCATTTATATTCTAATAGAACTAAGAATATAATATCAGTTTTAAAAAGAACCTTTAAAATTTTTGATTTTAAAAAAAATTAAAAGATAGAGAGAAAGCTATCTCTCTTATAGCATTGGTTTATTTAATTCTTATTATTTTAGTGTTGGTGTTTTTGCTGCCAATATTCTTTAAGCTCGTTTAATGCCTGGTCTAAGGTTATTGTGTTTTTTACATAGGTTATATGAGTAGGTTCTATTGGGAATGTTGTGTTATATGGTAAATGCCATGTATCACAGATGTAGGGATCTAGCAACAAACCAAGATTATTAATTTGACCGTTACTTTCCACCCAAGTTGTGAATGTCCCAACCCGTGAATGATATTTATCATATACTGGCATTTCAATTATTTCCTCTATTGGGCAGGTAGTTGGACCACAAGGAATCGTTTTATTCCAGTATCTGCATAGTTCATCCATTGTCTTGTTTAATGTTACTGTATTGCTAACATTTCTTATGTAGTCATTATAAACTGGTACTAGCTTATTTGCGCCTCTAAAATATGTATTTCTTGCATATTCATTTATTTTTATTCCAAAGAAATACCCTGGAAAGTCGTTATTCCAACTGTTCCATGTTTTATCTACCCATCCAACAGGATTACCATTTGCGTCAAAAACTTCTTTTCCAATTAATTCATTTGGATTCCATATTTTCATATTATTTTCCACATCTCCTCTAGTTCTGATATAGGCATATGAATAATTTATTTAAAAACTTTGCTTATAATTTTTACATCAATCATTTTTCAAATTTTGTTGCATAAAAGTTTATAATAAAAACAATTATTGACTTATTTTATTAACTAATTATGATTTTATTTATCTAATAAAAAAAATAAATATAAACAATGTGTAATTTAAGATGTAATTCTTCCTTATTTTGACCTTAAAATTAAATTGATTTGAAAATCCCTTATAATAGTAATTATTTAATACTATTAGAATATCCTTTGAAGATACATTGTAAACGAGAAAAAGTTAAAATGGTTAAAAAACTAGAGAACATTTTAATTGAATTTATCGACTATTTGCCTGAACTTTTTATATTAGCAGACGCTTTGGATTGGACTGTAGTACTATTAAATGAATCAATGGCTGAAAGTCTAGGAAAAACTAAAGCGGAAATTTTAGGGAAAAATATCTTAGATTTTTTTCCACCTAATGTTAAAAAAATTAGAAAAAAACAGGCAGAGAAGGTTATTCTTACAGGTAAACCAGCTTTTTTTATAGATGAACGTGATGGAAGATGGTTTGAAAATGCATTTTATCCCATTTTTGATTCTAGAAAAAAAGTAATTTTTGGTGCCTGTATTATTCGAGAAATTACGCAACAAAAGAAAGCAGAAAAAGCATTGATTGAAAGCGAAGAAAAATTCAAAAACCTTGCTGAGCAGTCTCCAAATATGATATATATTAATAGGATGGGAAAAATTGTATATGCAAACAAGATTTGTGAAAAGATAATGGGTTACTCAAGAAAGGAGTTATATTCTTCCGATTTTAATTTTTTAAACCTAATTGCACCAGAATATAAAGACATGATAAATACATCTTTTAAAAAACATATGGATGGTAAAGAAGTCCCGCCTTTTGAATATACACTTATCACAAAAAAAGGGAAAGGGATTGAAGCGATTCATTCGACAAAATTGATAAAATATGAGGGGAAGCCCGCTATACTTGGGATAATAACTGACATCACTAAGCATAAAAAAATAGAAAAAGATGTTCGACAAATGAAAGACCATTTGCAAAACATTATTGATAGTACAGATGAAATGGTATTTGTTTTGGATAAAAATTTAAATATTTCAACTTGGAATAAAACGGCTGAGTTAATAACAGGGTACAAACGAAAAGAAGTAATTGGGAAATCACTTGGGTCGTTGGATTTATTTGATGATTTAGATAGCATTTTTTTATGTTTTAAAAATGTAACTGAAAACAGAGCTCCTTTATCTATTGAATTTATTTTAAGAACCAAGTTTGGTGCAAAAAGGCTAATACGGGTATCTTGCTCAAGTCTAAAGAGTGAAAATGAAGAAATTAGAGGTATTCTTTTTATAGGGAGAGACATAACTCAAGAGGATAAAATCCATGGAAATCTAATATCTGGGAACAGTTATTTAATTTCTGAAAAAACAAATGATTCAGTTGTACATCTTTTCAAAGATTTAACAATGTCAAATTATGATGGTTTATTTATTACGAGAGGAAACCTTGAGGATATCAAAAATATCATTCACCCCTTAGAAAACGTCGAAGCAATAATATTGAGTCAAGAAAAAATAATAGGATTTGAACATGTTAGAGATCTTGGTGAATTAGCAACAAAAATTGAGAATTTTACAGAGAAAAACCCCAAATCATTGATATTGCTTGATAGGATTGATTATCTTATAACCAATTTTTCCTTCAATGAAGTAATCAAGGTATTATATAAAATCACAGAAACAATTTCAAGGAATTTAGGAATTTTTTTAGTGCGTCTCAATCCTTCGGTTATTAATGAAAGCCAATTAGCCGTTATTGAAGAAGAGTTAAATCCGTTACCAAGTAAAAAAATAGATGCAATTGAACTAGAAGATTACCTTTATGATATCCTAACTTTTATAGATGGACAAAATCAACATAACATTTTAGTTTCTTTTAAAAAAATTGGTCAAAAATTTTCTATTTCTAAAGTAACAACTGCTAAACGACTTAACATACTTAAGGAAAAAGATTTAATTTTTATAAAAAAGCATGGAAAGTTAAAAACTATACATATTTCTGATAGGGGAAAAATGCTATTGCATAGAAGAAAAATAATTTAAACCTATGTTTTACCTATTTTAGACCTATTTTAAATAAATCTATATATACAAAATATATGTAATTATCATATGTAATTTTTATGATATATGTCCAGAAAAACTATAAATTATCCGTAAATAGTCAATTTAGAACTAGAATATAAGAAAATATTGAGTAAGGAGAGTCTTACATGCCTAAAAGGAGTAAAAAACAAATTAATACAGATGAAAAAAAAGTAATCGTAGAGCTTCAAAAAAATTCTTCATATAGCATTGACAATCTGGCTAAGAACTGTGGTTTTTCCAGGCAAAAGATATGGAGAATTAAAA
>JGI2173J19968_10000966_pt1 | contig 11295 bp, 29 predicted proteins | sample DeeMarSWOR136_30_FD_19968 | JGI IMG/M metagenome (IMG submission 19968) | reverse complement strand
GTTCTATGAGCAGGTCTTTGACTATTTCAACAGGAAGGATGGGGGGGTGAGAGCCAATGAGACTGAACAGGGCAGTCAAATTCCTGAACCACCTTTTTGAAATCAACATCCAGAGGGTGCCACCACTCTACACCATAGGCATAACCAATGAGACTGAGGACTGCTACTTTGTCCCTTTCTTTGACCTTGACAACATCTACAGGGAGACAGCAGTCAAATACATTAGGATGGCTCAGAGGGACTTTGACCTGAGTCCTGCACTACTCCTATGCTCAAGCAAGGAAGGGAAGGATGAGCAGGGAAGGCTTTATGGCAACTACATGGCAATCTTCTTTGACAAACTTAGATACCATGACATCATGGACATCCTGAGGGCTGTGCCTGTCATTGACTGGCTGTCCCTGAAGATGCCACCATACTACAGATACAAGTCATGGGTTTTGAGAATGACAGACAAGATTGATGAGGAAGGCAACATCATTGTGGCAAGACCTGAGTATGTCTGCACTGTCCTTCCAGAATCCAACAACTACAAAAAGCACAGGCACTCAGAGGCTCACTACAGGTTCCTCAGCAAACTATTTAATCTCAAACCCCTTATACTCAACTTGGATGGATATTATGAACTCACTTTCATCAGATACAACACAAAGGGCAAGACTGATGGCAGGAGAATCAAGACAGGAATCTTTTATTATCCAGAGTTCAGGAAGGAGTTCAGATGAGGGGGGGGATAAAACATGTTGAAATGGATTGTAAACAAAGGGGATTACAAAGGCACTTATGTTGTCATTGTAAAAGTTAATAGGGACAAATGCCTTTGCTTTGATAGGAGAGGTTGTTTTTACTGGTTTAGGAAATCAGACCTTTCAATACCATTGTCTTTGTTGATGGGGGGGATGAATCATGGCAATCAAACCAGAGTATCTTGAGACCTTTAGGAGAATTTGGGAAGCAATCAGAAGGGAACTGAAGGAGAGGGATGTCAGGCAGATAGGCTCAAGGTCACAGGCTCTCATGAAGTTGAGGGGTGAGAAGAAAAGGCTCATTGCTGACCTTAAGAGACCAGAGAAAAAACTCATACCAGAAACATTCCATGATATTGCAAGGAAGGGTGACAAGGTTGGAAGGATTGAGGGTCTTGAAAGAATTATAGATGGCAGGAAGTTTGCACAGAGTGATTTTGATGAGTTCCTCAGGGAGAAGAAGAGGGAAAGAGGTTAAAGCATTCAAGTATGGGGACATTGACTACTACTGTGACAGATGTGGGTGCTTGGTGCCTGAGAGCCACATAGTGTTTTGGAAGGGAAGGCTCTTTTGCCTGTTCTGTTTCTCAAGCCTGTTTGGTGCAGGTTTGAGGTATGAATACCAATAAAAGCAACATTTATATACTACAACCTATATGTTCTATGTAATATGCTGTCTGTTTATATGCAGAGGTTGATGTTGAGGATGCTTTTGGGTCAGATTTCAAAGACAAGGGAGACAAGGTCTATCTACAAGAACAGGTCTGCTTTCTACAGGTCAGTCAATTACCTGATAGAGTCAGGTCTGGTCAGGAAGAAAAGGGAAGATACCAGTCATCTCAGCATTTATGAACTGACCCTTAGGGGTGAGATGTTGGCAAGAATCCTTTTGTCACTTGCAGACATCCCACCTGAAATCAGGAGATACCAGTCAATATTCAGGACAGATAGGGAGATTGATATGGATGCCATACCTTGAGGTTCCAGTGGGTTATGGAGTCTGTGGACTCATTGGTTTTGCACTTGGACTCCTTGTGATGTGGCTCATTGAAAGGGATGTGAGGGAATTTGAAAAAGAGAATCTTTGAGATGGTCTTTGATGATGATGGGGAAGAGTTGTATCTTCTGATATGGAGAGATAAGTGCATTGAACTGGTTATCATGGCAAGTGAACTTGATGACCTTTGGGATGTTCTCTCATACAAGAAGAGGAGAAGTGACAAGAAGGATAAAGGTGTTAAGTGATGGATTTAGTTAGCCTTGTTGTGTGGATGTTCCTTATAGGGTTCCTGTTCATGTCTATGCTCATCCTTGCAAGAATCCTATTTTCAAGGAAGAAAGCCAAAGTCCTTCACCAGTTGTCAGGGGATACCTTTGCCCTTCTCAATGGTGAAATCAAGTTCAACAAACTCAATGTGAAGAACTACAAGTTTGACCTTCATGGGATAAAATCATACATGCTCAGGACAGCCACAGGGTTCAAGCCATTCTTTATAACAAGCCATACAAGGAACAGACCACTCCAAATCAAAGGTGATTGGCTTGAGTCTGAGAAACTTCCACCATCAACCATTCAGTCAATGGGGAAGATTGAGGCTCTGAACTTCCTCATAAAGTCAAGCATGGGAAGGCTAAACCTGACTACAATCATCTTTTCAGTCATGGCTTTTGTGATAGGTCTCCTGCTTGGGATAGTTGGAATGTCCACAATGGGTGGTGCTTAGGATGAGCATAGCAAAGTCCAAGGAGAAATACAAGAAGATGACTGAGGAATCTGAAGTCCTTTCTCCTGATGAGGCTCATGCAAGGGTCATCACTGAACTGTCAAGGACTATCAGACCTGAACTTATGACTGAACTCAATGACCAAGAAATCAAGGCACTGTCAGTTGTGATGACTGTTGGTGAGGAGACCAAGAATGATGTAATGACAAGTTATGGGGAGTGGTTCATGAGGCTCAGGGTCTCAAAGGGCAGGAAGGGAAGGGATGAACTAATCAGGGTCTCAAGGTCTCCTGCTGACCTTGATGAGAAGGTCAAGAAGGGGGTCATGCAGTATATTATGAGGAGATGATGGCATGGGAGTATTTAGAGTGAGAATCATCTCACAGGACAAGGAAGTGATTGACAAGTTCAAGAGCCACTTTGTTGAGCAGGTGAACTCAAAGAGCATGGGGTCAGTGAGAGCCTCAGCAAGACAGGTCAGGGAAGACTATTTGATACTTACATTGGATTACAAGGCACTTGGGTTGTGGGCTTTTAGGAAGGTTGTGTTCCCTGAGATAAAGAAGACAGCACAGAAGAAGGATAAGAATGCAAAGGTTGAACTCATCAAGGAGAGGAAAAGGAAAACCAGTCTCAAGGAAAGAATTTTTGGCAGGTTTAGAAAAGCCAAAGCCAAAGGAACCAAAGCCAAAGGTTAAAAGGTTCCTTGTGTTCAGAAGGTCTGAGCCTGAGAAGGAGAAAGACCCTGAACTTGAGAAGTATGAAAAGCACCTTGAGAAGATTGGTGCCATTGAGAAGAGGAACTGGTTTTCAGTATTTGTCAAAGTCCTCTTTGCTGTTTGGGTCATTGGTCTCATCATGTTCATCTTTGTTTACCTGACCACAGGTCTTCAAGGGGTTTATGTCCCACAATATACTCCCCCTGTAAGACCACTTCCAGTGTGATGCCAAATGGTGCTGATGGCTTTTGTTGGTGAACTTGGTGCAGGGAAGACCCTGTCCCTTACCTATTTTGCATACCTTAACTACTTGAGGGGTGTGAAGGTCTATTCCAATTATCATCTCAATTTCCCATATATACCAGTGACTTCCATTGAGGACATTGAGGATATGAAGGAAGGGTTTTTTGCAGGGGATGAGTTGTGGCTGTGGATGGATTCAAGGGCATCAGGCTCAAAGAAGAACAAGGCAATCTCATCAATACTCCTGAAGTCAAGGAAGAGGGGAGTCCAGATATGCTACACAACCCAGTCCTTTGGTCAGATTGATAACAGGATAAGGAACATCACTGACTTCATTGCCTGTCCATTCATGTCACCAAAGGAACAGTGGTGTAAAGTCCTGATACTGAGCAGGGCAACCATGAACAAAGTTAAGTGGCTCAAGTTCAAGACTGCTGAGATTTTTCCATTGTATGACACAACTGAGGAAATCAAGCCAATAGAGGATAAGAATGACAAGCCAAGGAGAAGAAAAACCAAAAAAAAGTGACCAAAGGTCACAGATGGACAACAAGAGTTGTCCAAAAAGGAGAAGAAGGTTTGACCCTTCATCAATCCTCAGGCATTGGGGTGAGAGGAGAGGCATGAGGAAGGTCAAAACCATTCCAAAGAGCCAAAAGAGGCTCAAATGATGGTATTGCATTTATTGTTGAAAAACTATATAATAGAGACTATATATCACTGATATGGTGACATAAAAAATGGCTGAACTCAACTTTGAGAGGATGATAGGTGCTTTGGTCACAGTTGCTCTGGGTGTTGTGCTGATTCCAGTTGTTTACAACCTTGTAACAACTGCAAACATCACAGATTCCACAATAGCACTGATTGTATCACTGATACCTCTGCTCTTCTCACTGGCTATTGTAGTGGGTATCCTAAAGCCAATGTTTTAGGTGAGCAGACTGACACTGGTCTGTTCATACCCTAAACCTTTTTTTGTTAGTTTTACGAATCTATTTAAACCCATAAGGAGTGGATGCTGATATGAGGCTGAACAAACACTTTTTGATGCTGATGTCTGTATTGTTTCTCCTTCCACTCCTGTTTTCTTCTGCTCATGCAGTTACCTTTTACCTGAACTCAACACAAGCCACAGTCAATGATACCCTTTGGAACTCAACAGATGAATACTCCCCATACCTTGATTATGAGAATCCATATATATCCTATGTCTGCAGTGACCTGAGGGAATGCTACATTGATGATACCAACTCAGGCTCAATAAATGATGGCAACATCAATGAGAACATCTTTGACAGGACATCTGGATATTCAGTCCTTCTTGGTGACTGGGCTTACAAGCATACCTATGGCAACCAGTATTACCTGTTCAGGCTGTATAATGACACTGACAGTGGGGACTATGATGCTGTCCTTCAGAGAGGCACAACTGTTGATGTCTGGGAAGACCTTGAAATTATCCATGACATCATTGAGTTCACTGCTGATGGTGAGAACACAACTATTGATGATTTTTATGTCAAGTATGAGAAAGGGTTTGGGAATCTTGGGAGAGTTAGGCTCACTCTTGGCAATGATGAGGTTACAATATTCCTTCTTCAGTTGCAATCCACAATGCAGGTTCCAGTTGTAGTGACCCACAGGCAAAATGGTGAGATGGGTCTGTGGTCTGTTGGTGACAGGACAAGCCCAACTGTTTACACCATGTTCTACAAGACAACAAACTCACTTACAGATTTTTCAGACATATCAAGGACTGACCTGACAAACAGTTCAACAGAGCAAAAGGTTTATGATTACCTTTGGGATGAGAGTGAAACTTGGATAGGGTTTGGCATTGAGTATTTGATAGGTGGGTCAAATTGGGGGAACATAACTGTTGTCCCAAAATATCCACTCAACAAGGACAATTACCATTCAGTCTCACTTCCCTACTGCAGTGAGATATTTGTTGGCAATGTCCAGACAGATTTCTACAAAAGCACTGACTGGTATAGGAAGTGTTCAGGTCTTGTTGTCCAACCAAATGAGACAGTTTGCAGTTGTGACCTTGACTGCACATCCTATGCTTACAGTGGTGGTGAACATAACAAGTCAGTTGGTGGTTCACTGATTGCATCATCATGGGTCAGTGCATCTGCCTATGCCTCAATATTCAACAGGGGTGATGGTCATGGATACATTTTCCCTGCAGGTGCAGACCTGAGTGATATAAGGAACATAAGGATATGGGGTGAACTTGAGTTCACATCACTCAATGCAACAGAGAAGTTTGCCATTCAGGGAATCTTTGGCATTGGAAGTTCCATTGGCTCATTTGCAACACCATTTGCCTTGGTGCCTTCTGCACAGGAGTCTGCATACTCAGAGTTCCCTGTTGAGTTCCACTGTTACACTGGAATCCACAACATCACAGACAGGGCTTATATCACATTGACAGGGATGACATTGCAGTGGTATGAGGATAATGTAATTGGGGAATTTGGTGGTGGGGGTGGGACTGGTGGTGGTGGTGCAGGTGCTAATGGTGGTGGATGCACAATCCCATGCACTGAAGGAAGATGTGCCATTGACTGCCTTGTTGTTGATAGCCTGTATATTACTGATGGATACTATGGTGGATACTTCAACCCATTGACAACAAATGCCTACATCAACATCCAGTATGATTTCTCTGCAGTGCCAACTGGATTTGACTGTTCAGTGGATACACCTTACTTCCCATACCCATTCCCCATAAACTCAACACAGAAGGAACTGAATATCTATGCCTCATGGGAGAATACCACAGAGCAGACAATTACCTGCACAGATTATGAGGATTCCTGCCTTCCTGAATGCCCTGAAGGGTATGAGTATGATGAGGAAGATGTGGTTTGTGTTGGTCTGAGTTGCTATGTTGTGCCTGAGCCAACCTTTGAATGTGGCAATGACATCTGTGAATGGGATTTGGGTGAGGATGAGGATAACTGTCCAGAGGACTGTGAGGGTGAGGTTGTGCCACCTGTCATAATTGATGAGATAGGGACAGCACTTGCAAACCTCTTGCAGTTGTATTTTGATTTCATGGAGATAGGTCTTGGATGGGATGAGGGCATGACCAAGGGATTCACTTGGATGATTGCATCAATCATTGCTGTTGTCATTGCCACAATCAGTGGTGGTGCATTGGTTGGTGCATTGGTGTTCTTGGGATTCATGTTGCTTGGGACAATGGTTATATGGTTGCCTTTATGGGTTGGAATAGTGTTCATTGTCCTTGCCTCACTCCTGATTGCAAAGACTGTCACTGACTGGGTTGGCAGGGGTGGTTGAGATTGGCAAAATGGATATTTGTGATGTTTTATGTATTCTTCCTGTCAGTCTTCTTGTTTATGGGGTCACTCCCAAATTCACCAGTCCAGAATATTATAATCAGTGCCATTGGGTTTGAGCCAACCCCACCAACCTGCAACTTCACTGGGACATTCCTTGACATCTTTGCCATTGTCATCTGTGGTGTTGAGCAGTTGGGTTATTTCATCAGCCTTGTTGGAATCAGCATTGCAGAAGGCTATGGATGGCTTTGGACACTCCTGTTTGCACCATTGGTGATAACATTTATCTGGATATTCATTGAGTTCCTCAGGGGGAATGAGTGATGCTTATAAATGGTGAAGTCCTTGAAGGTGTTGGGTGGTTGAAATAGGAAGGAAGGGGAATATGGTGCTTGGTGGACTACTGCTGTTGCTCTCAATAGGTGTCTTTGTGCTGTTCTTCTTCCTTCCCCCCTATTTGACCTTCATCCAGAGGTTCCTTGTGCTTGGCGTTGGATTCATGCTGATGATAGGCTCAATGGGTGAGATGATGAGGGAGACCTGATGAAAAAGGTAATACTCTGTATGATACTTGGCATTATGCTCTTTGCTACTGCTCAGGCTTATGAATACACCTGCACAATAGATGGTGGGACAGTCACCTGTTCTGAACCTGCAATGAATGATGTTTGGCAGAAAATCCTGAACACTTGGGAGAAAATCCAGAATGTCTGGAACAGGGTCTCACAGCCAACACTGGATGTATGGGGGACAGAGTATGCAGTTGGGGAGAACATGACTGTATGGTTGCAGTTGCTTGATGATGACAAACAGCCCATTGAGAACACAACCTGCTTTTCAAAAGTCTGGTATCCTGACAAGTCACAGTGGAATGGATACAGACCAATGACATACCTTGATGATGGCATCCAGTATCTTGACCTGACTGCACCTGACTCTTATGGTGTTTATCCATTGTCAGCCAAGTGCCTCATCCCTGAAATAAGTGACTACTCCCAAACATACAAGAAGGATGATGGCTCACCTGATGGTGCATACAAACTTATGTCACAGAACTGGATTTATGCACACAACTTCACATACACAAACCCCTTGGCATCCAATGTTGATATGTGTGCTTGGCTTGACATACAGGGAAGTCCAACACTCTACTGGACAGTTGGCACAAACCAGATACAGCAAATCACTGGTGCAACAACAACAGGTCAGTGGGTCTGCAACCCAATAAGCAACCTCACATGGTTCAACTTCACTGGTGATGAATACTTTGGAGTCACCTGCACAAACTGTGGTGGTGGCACAAGGGCATATTTGGGTCAGGATATTGATGGTGTTGGAGAGCCTAACTCATTTGCTTGGAACACAATATCTTGGCAAAGTGACAACAACATCTACTTCATCAGGCTCAATGTCACAGACATCTCAGAGGTCAATGAGACAGAGTATGTCATAGTGATGTCCTCAGGTGAAATCCATGTCTCACAGCCACTGACCAACATCCAGACAGCCATTGACAACATCATAGCCTTTGGCTCACAGGAACTTGAGTCAAACCACAACTACTGCCAAGACAATGACACACTCATCAGGGTCTTGACCTATGAGCATTGCCTTGGTGCAAGGTGCTTTACATACCAGAGGAATGAGACCATTGACTGTCCAAGGGGGTGTTATGAGGAGTTTGAGGGTGAGGCATACTGCATCCCATCAGAGTTCAATGTTTGGCTTTGGGTCATTGCATTCCTCATTGCTATGGTAGTCCTCATTGCTGTAGTCCTTCTTAAAGGATGGTATTGAAAGGATGAGGGAATACTGGGGTCAAACCCTTATTTTGATGGATGTTGCAATTACTGTTAAGAACCTATATAAAGCCATAGCCATTGGATAGTAATATGGTCAAAAAAAGGTTCAAGTCTTGGGGAGACCTTGAGAACTTCATGTATAAGAAGGGATGGAACAGAGTTCTTTGGGATATTGAGGACATGGAGAAAAGAGCCTCTAAAGAGGCAGGTAAAAATGCAAGGACAGAGGCTGTCAGAAGTAGAATTGTTGATTGGTTCAACCAGAAACCAGTCAAGATTGATGTTACAACTCATAGACCATCCTTTGTGTTTGCAAATGAACTCTCAAAGAAAGTCAGGAAGTTGAAGAGTTTGGGGGTATAAGGTCATGACAGGTGGTATTGCACCTTTGTTGTTTTCAATAATGGGGTTGTATGACCCTGTAGAAAAGAAGAAGAAGTTGAAGGGGTTGTTTTGATGGCAAAGAAGAAGGGATACAAAGCAAGGACATTCATTTTGTCATCTAAGGATGCTTTCAGAAAGGCAGAGAAGTTCAAGTTTATGCTTGAGAATCAAGGGTATAAAGTAGATGTCAGAACCTTTGGTGTTGATAGGGTCAGGATTCAAGGAAAATTGAAGAGGTTGGGATGATGGCAAAGGAGAAGGGGAAGAGGGTCAATGGTATGCCTGTAGAGGCAATCAAAAAGATGTTCATGTCCCCCAAGACTCCACCCAAACTCAAGGTGGCTTGGGCTAAGAAACTTGAGAAGATGGGGGTGAAGATATAATGGCAACAAAAAATGAAAGGAAGTTCTTGGCTGAGTGGTTTAGGAAGAGGTTTGGAAGAGACCCAAAGGATGACAAATATTACTTTGAAGAGTGGGTTCACAGGCTTGACACTGGTCAGATTGAAAGGTATATGGACTCACAAAGCCTGAACTTATGGACAAGGATGAAGGTTGAAAAACTCAAGAGGTTGGGGTGATGGCAAAGAAGAAAGGGGAGAGGACTAAGATAAAATATTGGATTACTTTTAAGGGATACCCTTATGGGGAGAAATCCAAGATGATACAAACATATAACATCCCTTGTGCAACATGGAAGGATGCTCAGGAGATTGCCAAGAACCTAAAAGAAGAGGGGGATGTTTGGGGTATAGAAATCCAAAAAGAAAAACTCAAGAGGTTGGGGTGAGGACAAGATGGGCAGAATATCCGAGGTTGAATGGTGGTCATTGGCTATGGCTGTCCTTCAGCAGAGGAAGTCCCTGAAGGAACAGGCAGAGAGAACCAAGGACAAGGACAAGAGAAGGGACTATCTCACTGAGGAAAGGAGACTTGCATCAGCATGGAAGAAACTTGAGAAGGTGATGTGATGTCAGAGAGAAGGCTAACATTTGAGGAATGGCTTGAGGTAAACCATGCCATAGAGTCAAGCGAGGGTGAGTGGGAGAGGCTGAAGTCAAACCCACATCTCAAGCAGAGAAGCATCAATGCTCTCAGATGGCTGAAGTCAGCCAAGGAAAAGTTAAGGAGTTTCATGGGGTGATTGAAGATGGTGAGGACACAATTGAAGAAAGGTCTTTGGGTAGAAAGAGACAGGAAGGGAAGGTTCAAGAATGTAGTGAGGAAAAGCAAGTCCCTGTCTGCTGACAGGAGAAAGAAAGTTGGCTCAGGCTCAATACCAAAGACCAAGGGTGGCAAACTTCGTTCAGGGTATGGTCACAAAGGGGACTACCCAAGAAGGAAGAAGTCACAGTTCAAACTATTCGGATGAAGGTGATTCATGATGGCAAAGAAGATGGGGAAGGTAATGCATCTGTTTGAAGTGGAATTTGAATGGGTTGGCAAAGGGAAATCCCCTTCTTCATTAGAGGGGGAATATGGCTTTGGGATTAATCCACCAATAACAATCCAAGCCAAGAGCATATCAGATGCCAAAAGGCAGTTCAAACTTCCCAAGTCCATTGCAATCAGGAAGATAACGAAGGTGATGTAAAATGGCAACATTGTATCATATATTCACAAAGGAGAGGGCATACAACTTCATAGAGTCACCAACCCACTTCAAGAAGGTGAGGAGAGTCTGGGGTGATGAGTCACCCATTGTGTCAATCCACAAGTTCCTTAAGAGGAAGGAGAAGGGCAGTCACTGGAAGAGGGTTGATAAGAAGAAGTTTGAGAGGTTATCATGATGGCAAAGAAGATGGGGAAGGACTATAAATACTGGAAGGCAGGTGCAAGATATGGCTATGGTGCCATAGATGAGTATGATGAGACTGGCAGTCTCAACAGGACAGTCATTGCAGGTATAACCCAGAAACTTGCAAAGAGACTTGCAAGGGAACACAACTACACAATGGACATGGTTGCACCTGAATCAGTCAAGAAGAAGATTGGCAAATTGGGGTGGCTCAGATGAATATAACAAGCATGAGGGTCAAGGGTAGGACTCCAACCAATGCAGAGAAGTCAATGGTTGTCTCAGACCTGAACAGGTCACTCAGAGCAAAGGGATATGAGTTCAATACAGAGACACCAACAGGAACATCCATTGACCTGAGGAACTTCAGGCTCTCTGATGAATATGTCAAGAAGTATGGATACAACATCTCACCATACTCAAAAAGAAGGGGAAGGGTTCTTGGATGGATGAATTGGGTTGAAGTCAATAACACAATCAATGCTGTCCTTGACAGGCACAAGGTCTCAGCAAATGCAAAGACCCTTGGTGGCAAGTTCAAAATTAGGAAAGGGTTTATG
>JGI2173J19968_10000962_pt1 | contig 11316 bp, 11 predicted proteins | sample DeeMarSWOR136_30_FD_19968 | JGI IMG/M metagenome (IMG submission 19968) | reverse complement strand
CCTTCGGAAGCCTGTACCATTCTACCACGTCGGTTCCGCATATTCCGCTTGCCATGACTTTCAGCAGTATCTCGTCAGAGCCAATTTCTGGTTTAGGAATATCCTTGATTCGTATGTCGTTGTTGTTGTGGTAGACAGCTACAAGCATTGGTTCACCAAAAAATCTGGAATATACTATGCCTTTCCCGCTTTCACTTGTTCGAACAGCTGTTGTGCCTCTTTGGGTGTGAGGTTTTCGTGGATTACTCCTCGTATAGCCCGTATCATTGCCACTGGATATGGATGTTGCCATATGTTTCTGCCAAGGTTCACGCCAATGGATCCCTTCTGTAATCCGTCATAAACAAACTCGAACACTTCCAATTCAGTATCCACCTTGGGTCCGCCTGCCATTACCACGGGCACGGGACATCCTTCAACAACCTTGTCGAAGTCCTCTTCACAGTAGTATGTTTTGACTACTCGAGCGCCTAGCTCAGCTGCTATTCTGGAACACAGCCCCAAGTATCGGGCTGTGCGCTTTTCCAGTTCTCTGCCTACAGCTGTTACCGCCATGACGGGTATTCCGTAGTCTTCGCATTGGTCAACGAGCCGTGCGAAGTTCATCAAGGTTTGATGTTCATGTTTGCTTCCTATGTAAACTGACATGGAGACGGCGCTGGCGTTAAGCCGAAGAATCTCTGTGATCGAGGTTATCTGCCCTTCATTGGATAGGTCTTCTCCTACTACGCTGTTGCCTCCTGAAACTCGGAGAATTACGGGTTTCGGGATTGCTGGGTCTACGCAGTTTCTGAGTACGCCTCGGGTTAGCATTATGGCGTCTGCGTATGGAATTAACGGTTTTATGGTTTCTCCGGGTTTCTCCAGTTTGCGGGTTGGACCCTGAAAGTATCCATGGTCAACGGGTAGAAAGAGGGCTCTTCCATCTTTCTGTATGAGCCTATTTAATCTGTTTTGGATTCCCCAATCCATCTTTATTTTCCTCCCTCATCTTTTGGTCTTACGATTAAATAGCCTTTTTCTATGAGCCAATGATGAAACTGCCAAGTGGTGTACCTGCAGTCAGTTCTACATGTCTTTCTGACCTGCTCATACTCCTCTGACCCAGAAGTCAGACTGTTCAGTTCAACCTGCACCGGACACTTTACATCATTGCAGAATTCTCTTCGCTTATAATCGATGAAACCGTCTATGCTCAAATCATTCCCTCACGAACAGTCCTTCGAGTGTTTAACCTAACTTTTAAGATTAACCCGCCCCACGAACCATAATTCCCATCAGCGTTCATATTAGGACCCTAATAATACTTCATTGTTGAAAACATGCTTTTTTCAGAAAATCCAAAGGACAACAAAAACTATTCTTGTGAAAAATTATTTGGTGCGGCCGCCGGGATTTGAACCCGGGATTGCAGGCTTGGAAGGCTTACACCAAGTGTCTGTGTCCTACCAGGCTAGACCACAACCGCACATCCAACCAACCGCAATTTAATGCAGTAAACCTCTTTTATGAACTTTATCTCTATTAAACAAACTTTCAAAGCTCCAAGTCAGAAAGAGGTGCGGTCGCCGGGATTTGAACCCGGGTCGTCAGCGTTCCGCCTTTTTGGGTTGGCAGGCTGATGTCCTTCCAAACTAGACTACAACCGCTCAGGAATGTTTCAAGGTAACTTAGAGCATTTATTTCTTTTCTTTGAGATGAAGCTTTCCATATCCTCCGAAGCACTCATCGCTCAGGCAAACATTATAGGTTGCAACAGTAACTGAAAAATGATGGTCAACAAGAGCTGAAAATTATGTCACAGAATTGCATGCTGCTGAAGGGCAAACTGGTTTTTGTTATGGGCGGAGGCAAATTTGGGACAAGGGCTCTCAAGTATCTGAAAGCTAAGGGATCCAAAGTTTTAGTGGCTGATGTGAATGCTGACTGCATGGCAAAGGCAGAAGTTACTGTTCAGGCTACTGGTTTGGATATCACAGATTCTCTGGTGGATGGACAAACCGCTTTTCTCGTTGGCGATGCTGTAGAGCTCTTGCTGCTTCTTCTGGAAACCAAAGTGCCTGACTTGGTGGTTACAGCTATCCCCGGTAATGCTGTTGCTAAAGTTGTGGAAAGCTGGCTTGCGAAGCGCGGCTACAGGCTTGAACCTTACAGAACGGTTGTTCCAAGAATTTTAGAGAACATCCCGAAGAGTTTGGTTTCGTTTGTTGACGAAGATTCTGCGGTCATAGTCGTCAGCTACATGCCCTCCCACATGCGATGCAGAGAGAACTGTATGCCTCCAAAGGATTTCTGTGCTTCAACGGGTAGACCCAAACTGACTTCTATGGATAAACTCTTGGAATTCAGCGTCTACAACCTAACGGACGCCTCAACAATATTTAGGTCAAGGCAACTGACAGGTGGATTAGGAGCCATAGACGGAAAAAAACTCCATTCCCTCCTGAAACAATTAGATAGTCTTCACAAAACTTTCACGCTAGCCGTCGGAACTGCATGCGACTGCCACGGCATCCTCAACCTACTCAAAGTAAAACAGTAACCTGAACATGATTTCCGCTCGGGACGTCTTTTTCACCTTTTTTCACGGGTTTCCTAAAATAATCTTTACTTCATTACTAATGTACATCTCTTGGGAGGGCAGCATCAGGTATTGAACCAAAAAAAAGTGGCGATAATAACTCTTCTAACTCTTGTTTTGTCAATGACTTTTACGATTCTCAACCCAACATTGGCTCTAACAAACGACGACCAGAAACAAAAGGCTGAAGCACTCCTCAAAATTCTCGACAACGACAACAAAAGCATAATTGAGGCTTTCAGTAAACTTGATACCCAAAACATTACGGTGCCAAAAAACGCTGAAACAGCATATAATGAAGGGCTCGCACACGCTGAAGAAGCTTTCAGACTCATGAACGAAGAGAACTTCAGCGAAGCAAGCATCGAAGCTGTTGAAGCAATGCAGAAATTCGAAGACACCTTAAAGATACTGGTGGATGCCTCGCCGGTAGAACCAACAGAAACAGAAGTAACCGCTGAAAAGGCAATCAGTTTGAAGGCTAACATAACTCGAGCCATCGAATATGCCGAAAGGTTAGAAAACCTAACCGCAAAAGCTGCGACAACAGGATACAACACAACAGCAATCGAGAAGAGACTTTCAGAGATTAAGCAACATTTGGAAAACGCTGCAAGAGAACTGTATACCCTGAACCTAGACGGAGCTGCTGAAGAACTCTGCATAGCCAAAACATTACTTGATGAACTAAAGGAACCCTTTGCTAGATTGACCAATCTTGTGAAGGCATCAAACACTGAGAAGTATCTGGAAGCAGCTGAAATAAGAGTCGCCGCAACCAAAGCAAACATAACAGCTTCTGTAGCGTTAACGCCAGAAATCAAAGAAGACGCAATCACTGCCCTGAACAATTCTGAAACAAACCTCTCAAACGCCAGAGACTTCATAGAAAGCAACAATGTTGATGAAGCAATTGGAGAACTTGAAGAAGCCAAAAAATGGGAAGAAGAATCCACCAGAGCCATAGCATCAGTAGCTGCGATTCCAACCTCAGTTGCACCAACAACTGACAGCTTCACGAAAGCAGAAACCACGCTATCCAAGTGAAGGGTGCCACAGCCCTGAATCTACAGTACATAAAAGTTTTAGGTATAGACTCCACACCTTTTTGCAAGAGAAGTGAGAGCCCATTGAATGAAAAACGGGCATCCGCCTATCTACTATTCACTTTACTTCTTATGTTGATCCTAACCTCTCACCCATCCTTTTCAGAAGAGACAACACCAGAAACCTTGTTGTTAACCGTTTATCCTGACGGTTTTGTATTCGTCGACTATACGCTTCTGGTGGACCCGACATTTCCCACACAGAATATAACGGTGTTTGGTCAGGTTCTGGAAGACCTTCTGGTCGTAGATAAGGACGGTTTGCCCATAGACTACTCCATAATTAACTACACAATCAGCGTTTACAGCCTTGGCACAGACGAAATCAAACTCACATATCTTACTCAAGACCTCACCTCAAAAGAGGGAAGATACTGGACTCTGACGATAGTTACCCCAATAAGCACACGAATAATCCTGCCTGTAGAAACCACAATCATAAGCCTGAACAAAGTGCCAGAAATGATAGAGACCAGCGCCAATAGAGTGGAACTTCTCATGAACTCTAGCTTAATCGAAATAACCTATGTTATAGGCGTGGTTGGAACCGAAGAGCACGCACAAATAGTGTTAAATGAAGCTGAAACGACCATCATGGAAATCAAAAACTGTGGCACTATCATCACTGAAGCTGAGGCTAAGCTTCAGGAGGCAGAGGACGCTTTCAACCTCGGAAATTATGTAGAAGCTGAAACATTGGGATGTGAAGCAAAAATCTTGGCAATTCAGATTAACCAAACAGCAACCCAAGCCCAGTCCAAAATGTATGAGGCTGAAGATGCAATAACCAACGCCCAAAATGAAGGAAGAACCCTGGGGTTAAATGAAGCCCAAGACCTGATTAACCAAGCCTACAGCGCATATGTTACCGGAAATTATACACAAGCAATGAACTTCGCAACTCAAGCAATAACCAAGGCTGAAGAAGCTGAAACTTTTACATCTGAAGAAACTGACCCTTTACTTGTTTACGGAATTTTCGGAGCCATTCTCATTCCCTCCATCATTATCTTCGGCTTCTTTTTTGTCAGATCAAGAAAGAAACCTAAAGTTGTTGAGATTAAAAAGAAAAAGCGGCGAATAGACGCTGAGCGAATATTTCGGGTACACAAGGATTTGATGCCGGAAGAAAAACAGGCGATCCAATTTCTGGTGGAAAACAATGGTGAGGCTTTTGAGGCGGACCTCTATGAATATGTTAAGCTTCCAAGGACAACCACATGGAGATTGGTTAAACGGCTGGAAGATATGGGCATCATAAAACGCTCCAAGTTCAGAAGACAGAATCTGATACGCATAAAAAGAAAATACGACATCAAAGAATAATTTCTCTTCTGGAAACTGTCCAGCTTGATCTGAAATTGCTTTTTCATGCTTTTCCATGGGTTTCTTAAAGTTATGTCGTGTGCACAATTACGATTCGGTTGTGAAAGATGAGAAAGAAAATCTTTGTCTCTATGGTTGTGGTGGCGTTGTTGCTCATCGGAATAATGGCAACTTCAGTGCTGGCATCAAATGTAAACTTGGCAAGGAATACAAATGTCTCGAATGAGTTACTGCCGAATGCGGAATCAGTGACAGCTGAGAGCCTTGATCCTGTAAGGGAAATCTCTCCAGCTTCCGTAATTCCTGCTGAAGTTGAAGAACTGCCAAAAATTGATGCAGTTAAGGAACTAGAAGAAATTGACGATGAGAATCTGGAAGAAATGGATGTTGAGGACCTAGAAGAAAGTGTGCTTGGAACTTACGAAGAAACTGATTCCCGAATATGCCAGAGGATCAGGTTCCTGTTGTATACTCATGATGGCAAGCATATCATGTGGGGCTTTGTTGGAAATGGCTATTTCGTGGGCAAAGATAACTTAGGCAAGCGTTGCTGGGGAATATACGGTAAAGGCATCTTTGCAGGATTCTACGACGGAGAATTCTTCTGGGGCAAGTATCGGTGTGGCAACTGGAAAGCTGTAGGTCTTTTTGGGGAAAACTATACACACGGAAAATACATACTGTTTCCAACAACAAACATAGAACCAGCAATAACAGCAGCTAGTCCATAACCCCCATCACCACCCCTCTCTTTTTTTCGGAAACAGAATTCGATTACTAAGTTATATGTCAAAAACGAATACTCTTACGGAAGGAGAAGTGCTGAGATCTGCCTTTAACTCCCCTTCATTATCCTATCGCCTATTTCATCTACAAGCTTGACAAACAATTCAGTCTGCCCGGACTGGTTGTAGGCTGCATGTTTCCCGACCTAGAGATACCCGTCATAGTTCTTTTGTTTGGAACTCGAGTTCCCAACCGAATGATTCTGCACAGCCTTTTAGGTTCAGCTACCCTCGGAACATTTCTTGCCTTAATAGTCACGATTCGAGTTTATCCGCCTCTGGTAAGCCGTCTCTTCCATGTTGACAAGAAAAAAGTCGAAAGCAAATGTAAACTCTCCTTTATCGTGGTTTTCTCAGTTTTTGTTGGTAACCTCTCTCATGTTTTATTGGATGTGACAAACCACCCACATAACCCGCTTTTTTGGCCTTTCCGTTCCGCCATCGAAACATCCAGTCCCATCTATTTCGCTCTTGGAAACCCCCTTGGGTCCTTGTGGATGCAAATTATCATGGCAGTTCTTCTTGCGGCATTGATTGTAATTAAATGGAAGAACCTTTTCGAAGAGTTGGTTGTCGGCTAGAATCATTTTGATATTCTGCCAGCTTTGGAGCTTAAATATCCCGTAATAACAGATTAGTGTGAGGTATTGGGGGTTGTTTAATGAGTGTTGAGCTTCCAGAAGCCAAAATTCTTGCTGAACAAATGAACCAAGAGCTTAAGGGCAAACATGTCAAATCCTATCTGCTGAAAGACTATGAACGACTACAACGAATTGGCATGATGGACAAGGACTTAACGTCCTTCAATCAGCTTGTCAACGGAAAAATCGCAACTGTAGCTTCTAGGGGCAACGTAATCCGCATAAAATTCGACAACGGAGCCAACCTGATTCTTGGTCCCGAGTACGGCGGCGAAATCTTCTATCACACGGATGCAGCAAACGTTCCCAAGTTTCATTTGCGAGTTGATTTCAGCGACGGCACAGTGTTGACGGTGAGGCTCACCAGCATGGGCGTCATCCAAGTGCTGAGGGATGATGAGTTGGAGCGTTCCTATGTCTACAAACGAGACTTCGACTCCACGAAGCTCTCACCCACCGATGAAGAGTTCACTTTTGAACGTTTTTCGAAACGGATGGCAGACCACAACAAAATGTTAAAGTCAGTGCTGGTTGGAAAAGACGCTATCCTTGTTGGCGTAAGTAACAGCACTTTCCAGGACATCCTGTATCGTGCTCGGCTTCATCCAAAGAGGAAAGCCTCAGAACTTAATACAGAAGAAAAGCGAAGCCTCCACGATGCAATTAGCCTTGTGCTCAAAGAGAGAATCCGACTCAACGGAAAAGACAAGTTCCGCAACCTACACGGAAATCAAGGCGGCTACACGCCAGCCATGGGACCAAACATGAAACAGCAGACTTGCCCCGAATGTGGAACATCCATAGAAAAGTTGAGTTTGGGGGGAGGACACGTATACCTGTGCCCCAACTGTCAGGTGTAAAGAGTTGTTAATGGCTTATTAACTCGTTCACTCTTTGATTTTACTATACCAGAGTCTTTTGCCCTTAACAAAATCTTCTTTTCCCTTCCGTTTGATTGCTCTAAGATTCTTTATGTGAGCATCTCCATGAACTGGAATCAGAAAATCCAATTTTTCACAGCTTTCGAACATTTCACACAACCAGCAACCTTCAATGCCCTTCTTTTGAGCGCATTTCCTGATCTTGCAGAAAGGAGACCCTCCACCATCTCTGCAACCTTTTCTGCAGCGAAATTTCACCATTGCGCCAAGAACCTTATAGCACTCCTCATAGTTTCTGAAATCTTTGCCAAACGAAAATGTGGAGATAAATTCAGCAAATTTGATGAATTCAGCAAATTTGTTATATCTTGACGCCCTAAGTTCTTTTCTTAAATCTCTTGCGAGATCCGGAATTTTCCCTGAAAAGCCATGGCAGTCTCCGCAATAGAGACCACAATACGCAATCAGATTCTCATCTTGTGTCATCATTCATGCCACCTTATTGCTTTCTAATGAATTCTCTGCAAACAAGTAAAACAGTTAAGGCGCTATCGATTATTAGCCTTCTATGCAGAAAAGAAACTTCACGCCTGAACTGATAGCGCCATGTGGAATGAATTGTGGAATCTGCAAATCGTATTTGGCATATTCAAGGGGAATCCCTAAAGAAAAAGGCAAAGTATCTCATTGTCCTAGTTGTCTTCCTCGCAACAAAAACTGTTACATTAAGAGAGGATGCAAAAAACTGCGGAGAAACGAAATCAAATCCTGTTACGAATGCGATGACATGCCCTGTGAGAACCTTGACCGTTTGGATCGCCGTTACAGAAGACGTTATGGTATGAGCATGGTTGAAAATCTTAGGGAAATAAAGGAGAAGGGCATGGAAAAGTTTCTTGAAAGCCAAGAAGAGAAATATCGGTGTCCCGAATGTGGCGATGTATTTTCAGTTCATGATGGCAAATGTTACAAATGCCTACGAGCCTGAATGAGTATTCATATTTGCGATTTTTACATATGCAAAAATGAATGTTGCACGTTAATAACATCCTTTGATTGAAAAAATTTATAAGAACCCACCTCTAATGAGGCAGGAGGCTGCCGTATACCGCAATAAGAGTATATTGAAAAATCGGAGATGAAACAAAATGAATTTAAGAAGACCAAACGCTGATGAGTCAACCGGCACATTCAATCGATCCAAGAACGTTGCTCCCATGTCCGGGATTTGTTCAAGATGCATCGATGGATGTAGAGGCGGTTGCGAAATTTGGTTATCATCTTTCAGAGGTCGTGAGGTACTCTACCCTGGGCCATTCGGAGAAATAACAGCCGGAGCAGACAAAAACTACCCCATAGATTACTCCCACCTGAACATTCAAGGCTACGCCAGAGGCGCAAAAGGCCTTCCAGAAGGAGTTAAAGCAGAGCCAGATACTGCCCTTTTCCCTAACGTGGACACCGAAACAGATTACGGATGGACAAAAAAAGTCAAGATGAGAATACCCCTATTCACGGGTGCCCTAGGCTCTACTGAAATCGCACGGAAAAACTGGGAACACTTTGCCATAGGAGCCGCAATTTCCGGTATCACACTTGTCTGTGGCGAAAACGTTTGTGGAATCGATCCGGGTCTTGTGCTGGATAGTAAGGGAAAGATTACGAAATCGCCTGATATGGATCGCCGAATAGAAGTCTACAAAAAGTTCTATGAGGGCTATGGAGAACTCCTTGTCCAAATGAATGTTGAAGACACAAGATTTGGAGTAGCAGAATATGTATCAGCCAAACATGGTTTAGAGACAATTGAACTCAAGTGGGGACAAGGCGCCAAGTGTATTGGTGGAGAAATCAAAGTAAACACCTTGAAGCGAGCTGTCGAACTCAAAAAGAGAGGCTACGTTGTTTCGCCTGATCCTACTCTCAAAGAAAACCAAGCGGCGTATGAAGAAGGAGCAATCAAAGAATTTGAGCGCCACTCTCGATTGGGTTTTGTAACTAAAGAGGCATTCTTGGAAGAAGTTGATCGCCTCCGCAGTTTAGGATTCAAGCGATTCACACTAAAAACGGGAGCTTACTCTGCCTTGGAGTTGGCTATGGCACTACGTTATGGTGCAGAAGCAAAACTGGACTTGCTTACGATTGATGGTGCTCCTGGCGGCACAGGTATGAGTCCGTGGCCAATGATGAACGAGTGGGGAATTCCAACGTTCTATCTGCAGGCTCTCACGTACAAGTTCTGTGAAAAACTTTCAAGAAAAGGCATGAGAGTTCCTGACATTGCTATGGCTGGCGGCTTCTCGTCAGAGGATGGAGTGTTCAAGGCGCTTGCTATGGGCAGTCCCTACGTTAAGGCTGTGTGTATGGGAAGAGGCTTGATGATACCGGGAATGGTTGGAAAGAACATAGCAAAGTGGTTAGAAGAGGACAATTTGCCCAAATCGGTTTCCAAGTATGGCAGTAACGTTAGCGAAATCTTTGTTGCCTATTCAGAACTTAAGGAAAAGTTTGGTTCAAAGATGAAGGACATACCTTTGGGTGCTGTGGGTATCTACACTTACTGTCAAAAGTTCAAGGTTGGCTTGCAGCAGTTGATGGCTGGAAGCAGAAACTTCAGACTCTCCACAATATCCCGTAAAGATCTGATGGCGCTAACAGAGGAAGCAGCGAAAATCTCTGGAATACCCTACGTTATGGAAGCCTACGGCGAAGAAGCAAACAAAATCCTAGAAGAATAAGGGGTATACCCCTTCTTTTTCATTTTTCTTTTGATGATTTTTCCCCAGTTTAGTGCATCGTTATTGAAGGTTTTTCCGTAAAGAATATTACTGCTGATTTTCCCAATTATTCAGGGATTATAATGAACAGTAAATGGATCGCTGTAGTGATACTTATTGTTGCTATTCTTGTGGTCGGGGTCATTTTTGTGGCGCTGTACTTTGGAACATATAATAATCTAGTGGGTCTTGAAGAGTCCGTGGACGAAAAATGGGCTCAGGTTGAACAGGAACTGCAGAGAAGATATGACTTGATACCGAGAGTTGTGAATGCTTCCAAACTTTACATCAAATATGAAGGCTCTATCCTCCAGAACGTCACAGAACTTAGAAGCCAGTGGGCTTCTGCGATGCAATCTGGGGACCTAGACGCCATCAATGATGCTACAGGCCAACTTGATTCTGCTGTATCAAATCTGATTGTCGTAATTCGTGAAGATTATCCTGAACTGGAGGCACAAAAGGTCGTGCAAGATTTAATGGTTGAGCTTGAGGGCACAGAAAACAGAATTTCCACAGAACGCATGAGATACAACGAAGCGGTAAGAGATTACAACAGGGAGCGAAGGTCGTTTCCCGCAAACCTGTGGGCAGCAGGATGGGGATTTGAAGGCAGAGAATACTTCGAGGCTAAAGTTGGGGCTGAAGAACCACCGACAGTGCCAATAGACTAACAGACCATATATAGAGGCGTTCAGATGCTTTCCGTACCACGCAAAGCTCTTCTTCCATTCCTATCAGTGATAATTCTAGCCGCTTTTATAGGGACGATTCCAGCCGCAGTTTTGCCAGTTAATGGACAGGTGATTTCTGACGACTGGAAAAATGACATCGAATCTTATCTTCTTGAAGTTGACAAGAACACCACTGCGGAGATAGTAATCTACGTTGTTGATTCCCTGTATGGTCACGACATCAAGAAGGATGGAACCGAAATCCATGACATAGTCCAACTTGGCGTGTACATCTTTAATGAGTTGCCATTGGATACGCCCAGCGGTCCAGTGGTTGGAATTGGAAAAACGGGAAAGGATAACGGTGTTCTGGTTCTTGTTGCCATGGCTGACAGAGAATGGAGAATCGAAGTGGGCTACGGATTAGAAGGCTACATCACCGACGTAGAATCCTATCGAATAGCTGAAGATTATTTGGTTCCAAAGTTTCAGGAAGGAAAATACGGCGAAGGGCTAGCATCCACTGTTGAAGCTCTCGCCGAGGA
>JGI2173J19968_10000958_pt1 | contig 11333 bp, 10 predicted proteins | sample DeeMarSWOR136_30_FD_19968 | JGI IMG/M metagenome (IMG submission 19968) | reverse complement strand
GCTGGGTTTTTGTCCAGGTTGTGTCGGGGAATCGTTTTTCATCGAAGCCTTTCCGGCTTGCGGCTTTTCCCCCGGATTCGCGCCCCTGTCCGTATCGCTTTCGCCGGATTTTCCACAGCCTACAGCCAGGACCAGGGACATAATCAGGATAAATACGGATATTTTGCGCATGATCACTCACCTAATTGATAGTCGGTTCATTTTTTCCTGCCGAACGTTTCCTGTTCCCGGATCGATCAATCCGGCCACTTTCCGAACGGCCTTTTATCTGCACGATTCTTTTGGAATGGATAGAATCGTACTTTAAAACCATACTTTAGACGAAAACAGTTGCATTTTCTTCCGTAATTTTTTGATAATTTCTATATAATTTATATAATATTATCTCTTTTATGATAATCTATTCCCCACTCAAACACAAAAGCTTTTCTACTCAGTTCATCCGGGAATGAAATTCTTTGGTTCCCGCAAGACTATGGCAGATAAAAGAACTGGCTTGATTTTAACGCATCTCAATTTCCATGATAAAAGGAATATCTGAACTAAGGGGAAAGTGCAGCGATGGTTCCTCTCCATCCGAAGCCTATGGTGGAGAGTGGGAGGGTCTTGGCTAGGATGGAGAGGACCGTCGCTTTACAAGATTACACCTTCATTATTAACTGTCATGGAAAGAGAGATGCTTGCGCTTAATTTTCAGGCATTGACCTCTCTTCCTGATGTATGGTAATTATTACTACCTTTAGGGGAAAATAAAAGATAAATTCGGAAAAATTGATGGAAGAATCTCTTATTCGGGATAAGGGATTTCCGGGCCGCTTGAGAATGGGATTATATCCCTTGCTTTTTTTCATCGCTGGATATAACAAAATCAGCCACTTTTACAGATAAAAAAAGCCGACTATCTGATCGATGAGAGATCGAGAGTGAGAAAAGAACAGAAAGAGATTTCTCCCCGTGCGTTCAAAGACATGGTCCATGCTGCTTACACGGTGTTGGACGCTGAAAAAGAGTACATAAACTCCATGAATGTCTTTCCGGTGCCGGATGGAGATACCGGGACGAACATGACCTTGACGATGAAAGCGGCTGTTGAAGGCTTGAGTCGCAATCCGTGTTCCACTATATCCGGACTTTCGGATTTGGTCGCTGATCAGTGTCTCCTGGGAGCGAGAGGTAACTCAGGAATGATCCTGGCCAATTTTTTCAAAGGTTTTGCCCAGGGTATGAAATTGAATGATAGACTGGATATCAGCAATTTTTCCCAGTCCTTCAGAGAAGGAACAAAGAAAGCTTATCAATCGGTCAGAAATCCTGTTGAAGGAACGATTCTTACTGTGATGAATGCTGTGGCTCAAAAAGTCAATGAAATATCTTCAAAGGAAAGCTTGAATACCTTTTTTAAAAAGATACTGGAAACAGCAGACCACGCCCAAAGGCAAACACCTGAACTTCTTCCTCAGCTGAAACGGGCTGGAGTCATGGATGCAGGAGGACAGGGTTTCCTCAGCATATTAAAAGCTTTTCTCTCAGTTGCAGAAGGAAAAAAAGCGAAGGTTGTTAAGAGAGATAGGNCATCTTTACCTCCTGTAGATTATTCCGCCTGCAATAACCGTCCTCATTACAGGTTTTCTCATGAGTTTTTTGTGCAAGGAGATTCAGTATCCGCAGAAAAAATTGGCTCGTCTCTAGCCAGCTTGGGAGACTCATTGGTTGTCAGTCAGATAGAGAACAGGGTCAGGGTGCACATTCATACCGATTTTCCTGAAAAAGTAGAGAGAGAATCCGCCTCATTCGGAAAGTTCACTCTTGTGGCTAAAGATGACATGCTGGCCCAGCAGAAGGCCTTACTGGCCCAAAGTAAAATTGGAATCGTGGCTATCTCTCCTGGGAAAGGATTCTCTCAAATTTTATATGAAAGTGGAGCGGATGCTGTGGTGACTTTTGCCAAGTCCAAACCCTCTGTCGAGGAGTTATTGGAGGCCTGTGCAGGGGTTGAGTGTCGCGCCGTGATCCTCTTTCCCAATGACAGCGATATCTTACCGTCCGCTTTGGAGGCATCCCGGATGCTTCCCAAAGAAATCAAAGTCCTGCCGACGAAGACAGTCCAGGAAGGGATAGCCGCTTTGCTGAGTTTTGATCCGCAGAATTCACTCTCCGCTAATTTAAAACTTATGGAGGATAGTTTCTCCCAGATCAAATCCGGAGCTGTGGCGCGGGCTGTCCGACCCTGCGCAACTCCGGAGTTTTCAGTAGGCAGGAATGACTATATAGGTATCTATGATGGCCAGATTCAGGTGAAAGCTGATGACCTGGGCTCAGCCCTTCTGGAACTTTTGAACAAGATGATCGGGCCTGAGGACGAGGCTGTTATGATCTATCAAGGAAAAGGAGTAAGGGAAGATAAGTTGACCGAAATAGAGAGCTTGATCGCGTCTCATTTTTCAGAGAGAGAGATTCAATGGTATTATGGCGGCCAGCTTCATTATCACTTTATAGTCGGGATTGTCTGATGTCCAAAATCAAGATCATGGTCGATTCCATATCCACCATCCCCTGGGAAACAGCCGAGGATTTAGGGATAGAATTGGTCCCTTACTATGTCAATTTCGAGGGGGAAAGCATAAGGGAGGATCCGAGCTTTGACTTGAAGGTCTTTTATAAAAAGCTGCGCCAGGCAAAGGATTGGCCGGGAACGTCCCATCCAGCCCCTCAGGATATTGAGGAAAAATTCAGACGCTTGAGCCAGGAAACGGACGAGATCATTTACCTGATGATCCCCTCGCAGTTGACAGAGACCTATAACATCGCTCATCAATTGAGAGAGAAGTTTAAAAGTATCAGGATCGAATTATGCGATGTAGGAAGTATTCTGGGTAAATTGGGTTTGGTGGCTCTTGAGGCCTGCCGTTTGGCTGAAGCAGGAAAAACCGTTGATGAGATTCTCGAGCAGATTTATTCCATAAGCAAGAGAAGCAGAGTGTTCATCACCCTTGAGACATTGAAGTATTTGGCCAGGACAGGGAGGATCAGCAAAGCTACTGCTCTTTTAGGCACGACCCTGTCCATCAAACCCATCATAACGGCCCAGGAAGGGGTACTTGTTCCGGCAGGAAAAACCTTGACCCATAATCAGGCTATAAACTGGATCTTAAAAAAGATAAAGTCCGACCTGGAAAAATTCAAGGCTCGAAAAATCAAGTGTTTTGTGAATGATGTGGACAACAGGACGATCTCTGACCTTGTAACAACCAGATTGAAAGAGAATTTCCAGTGCGAGGAAATATGGCAGGTTGAGATGTCCCCGTTGATCGCGACAGCCACCGGGCCGGGAACTTGGTCTGTATCGTACTTGATTGTTGAATAGATAAGTCAGTGTCTTTTTTCCGCAATAATAAAAGCTAAAGATTGGTTTAAGGAAGCGGCTTTACTTCGTTATGAGCTTTCATTCTGAATAGCCTTTTCAATCGTGGAAAATGATGGCTGCAATAGCTGTAGCTGCATGGCTTGGAAATATATTATTTTTGATTGATTTTTATGTCTACTTTTTGTAAGGAATAAAGAGAACTCAAATGACTCTTATCTCTGTGTTGAGCATTCCTCTGGGCTACCTGGTCGGCTCCTTTTCTCCTTCGTATTTTCTGGGCAAATGGCTCAAAGGCATCGATATCCGGGAGCATGGGGATGGGAATGCTGGCGGGACGAATGCCTATCAAGTCCTGGGACTCAAGGCAGCGATAGCAGTCATCGTTATCGATGTCTCCAAGGGATTGCTGGCCGTGGGCATGGCCTCCCTGCTGGGAGCAGGCCTGCTTTTTATCCACCTTGCCGGAGCAGCGGCCGTGGCCGGCCATGTCTTTCCCTTTTATCTGTCCTTTAAAGGGGGAAAGGGGATAGGAACGGCCATCGGGATCATGGCTTATTATCTTTATCAGATGATCAGTCAAAAATGGATTTCTTTGTATCTCTTCCTGATATTCATCGCGCTTTTGGTCGTGATCCATCTGGTCGTCCGGAAGAAAGTAGTGTTGGGCATAATCGCTCTTCCGCTTCTTCTCATCCTTGTTCTGGTCTCGGCCCCGATCAATTTGATCACAGTTTTCACGGGGATTTACATCGTCTATATCTCTTCCATGAACATCATCCTCAACGTATTGAAGTTATGGAGAAGAGATACTGCCGCCCAGCCCTGATTCAGGAAGAGGCGTCTGCCATGGCCTGAGCCTCTTTTGTCGGGAGTTCCAGACCCAGTCTATGTTTCCTGTTTGAAGCAAGGAGCAGGAGCGCGAAAACCAGCCCGGAGAACCCGAGTGAGGCGAACATCAGCTCCATGTAGGTATAATCATCCCCCGAGAGGTCGACAATCCTTCCCGCTAGCCAGGGAAACACAAAAAGTCCCAGCATCTGGACCCAGGCGATGATTCCAAAGGCAGACCCCAGGAATTTCTCCTTGACCAGGATGGGCACAGCCGGCCAGAGAGCTGAGGGCACGAGGGAGAATGAGATGCCGAGAATGACGAAGGAGACAGCCGGATGGAGATAGGTCAGTCCGAGCAGCAGATGAGCCGGTACGATGAGCAGCGACCCGAAGATCATGATCTTTCCCCGGTGGCCGAGCTTGTCCACCAGGAGGCCGAGAAGAGGAGTGAAGATCATCGAGGCGGTCATGATCAGGGATGTATACAGCCCACCTTGGGCTGCCGAAACGCCAAACTTCATCTGCAGGAACCTTGGAGCATGATTGGTGAACGGGAAAACGGCCGAATAGAATGTCACACAGAGGAAGCAGATGAACCAGAAGGCGGGGTTAAATTTCAGGATATCTTTAACGACAATTTTTTCCTCTGTTCCCGCTTTTATTTTTTTATCCACGTCCCTGTCCATCGCCAAGTAGATGAGGAAGACGATGAAAGAGACGAACATCACCATCGTTCCCGCCCATATCGACCAGCGCCAAGTCCCGGTGGCATCAGCTATCTGGGCTGAAGTGTTCAGAGCGAGTATCGTGCCCAGTCTCATCACAGTGATATTCAGTCCGTAGGCGAATCCCAGCTCCCTCCCTTTGAACCAGCGGGCGATGACCTTGTTGCTGACGAGCAACGTGGCCTCTGAGCCGAAGCCGAAGACCATGCGGCCGATGAGCATGGTAGTGAACGATTTGCCAGCCCCCAGAGAGGTGATGAGTGATCCCAGAAGGATGAGAAGAACATAAACAGTACCTGCCTTTCTAATGCCCAGGCGGTCGAGGAGAAAACCGGCAACGACCAGCAGGAAGAGGAGGTTGGGGAGGGCATAGAATGAGAAGAGCAGTCCGAATTTGGCGCTGTCAATATTCATGCTCTGCTGGATGTAATCGTTTATGGGGCTTAAAGAGTCGTAGATATAGTACGCCCCGAACATCACCAGGCTGACAATGAGCAGGATCAGCCAGCGCCACCAGTGTTTTTTCTCATCGGATGCGTTTGTCATATGAAATCTCCCTTAGCTTGGATTCGATGGATGCTTCAGCTTCCCGGATGATGGAGTTTTTCTCTTTTCTCTGGATCATGCATATCGGCATTTCAGAGAACTATAATCTAGCCAAAAAAAGATGTCAATTCGTGTGGGAGCCTTTCCGCCAATAAATAGAGCTTGAAAGTGTCTCTATTTCCGTGACTGTTTAAAATGAAGGCTGAATCTGTTGTAGCGGCGATTTCCCTCCATCCGGAGCCCATGGAGGAGGGTGGGAGGGTCTTGGCGAGGATGGAGGGGAATTGCCATCGCACCTCCCATTCGTTTAGATGTTTATCTTGTCACGGAAATAAAGATGCTTGCATCGAGCTTCTTCAGTTTGACAGCTCATCAGTGATGTGCTAAGAGTTTTCGTTGAGAGGAGGCAGGATGAGGCCAAAGAACTATATATTTTTTCTTTTGACCTTTTGTCTTTTGTTCCCTGTCTGCACCAGACAGAGCTTGAAGGATTATCCCCTACAACCCGTGGCTTTTACCGAGGTCCGGATTACAGATGGTTTTTGGCTGCCGCGGATGGAGACCAACCGGACGGTCACGATTCCGTTTGCCTTTAAAAAGAGTGAAGAAACCGGACGAATAGATAATTTCGCTAAGGCCGGAGGCTTGATGCCGGGAGAATTCGAAGGCCGAAGGTATAACGATTCGGATGTCTTCAAGATAATGGAAGGCGCGGCCTATTCGCTGAGACTGCATCCGGACCCGGAGCTTGAACAATACATGGATGACTTGATTGCCAAGGTCGCAGCCGCCCAGGAGGATGACGGTTATCTTTTCACCACCCGCACTATTGATCCCGAAAACCCTGCGCCTGGCTCGGGCAAGGAGCGCTGGTCAAACCTGGGCTCCAGCCACGAGCTCTATAACGTCGGACATATGTACGAGGCGGCGGTGGCGTATTACCTGGCTAGCGGGAAACGAAATTTCCTGAATGTCGCTATAAAAAACGCGGATCTCATCGCCAGCGTTTTCGGCCCGGACAAGAGACGGGGTTTTCCCGGTCACCAGGAGATAGAGATAGGGCTGGTTAAACTCTACAGGGTCACAGGAGATGAGAAATACCTGAAGCTGGCCAAGTTTTTCCTGGACGAGCGCGGGCCCAAATATCACAGGAAAATGTTTCCTGAAACATCTGAGTTCTCCATTTATGATCAAGACTGGTATCTTCAAGCTCACCAACCGGTCCTTGAGCAGGACGANGCAATGGGACATGCGGTCCGGGCCACCTACATGTACTCGGGCATGGCCGATGTGGCTGCCCTGACCGGGGATATAAGGTATATTCAAGCCATCGACCGTATCTGGGAAAATGTCGTTTCTCGAAAGCTGTACGTGACCGGCGGCATCGGCTCCCGGCATGAANGCGAGGCCTTTGGGGAAAACTATGAACTGCCCAACGCCACGGCCTATAACGAGACCTGTGCTGCCATCGGCAATGTTTTCTGGAATCACCGCCTGTTTCTCCTGCATGGTGGTGCCCAGTACCTCGATGTGTTGGAGCGGACGCTCTACAACGGACTGCTCTCGGGAATTTCTTTGAGCGGAGACCGCTTTTTTTATCCCAACCCGCTGGAATCAGACGGTAAATATGAATTTAACCAGGGAGAAACGACGCGCAAGCCCTGGTTCGATTGTGCCTGCTGTCCGGTGAACGTGGCCCGTTTTCTTCCCTCTTTTCCGGGCTATGTCTACGCGAGTCAGGATGATAGGCTGTACGTCAACCTTTTTGTGGCCGGGAAGGGGAATGTCAGGATAGGCAGTAACCTTGTCGAAGTGAGCCAGGAGACGCGTTACCCCTGGGATGGAGGGATCAGGATCACCATCGATCCGGAGCAGTCCCTGGAATTTACAGTGTATATCCGCATCCCTGGCTGGGCCAGGAATGAACCAGTCCCGGGCGACCTCTATTCTTTCTTGGATGTGAGCGAAGAGCAGGTTGCACTCAAGGTCAACTCACAGCAGGTTCCCGTGGAGTTGACAAAAGGTTTTGCCCGCATCCGCAGACTTTGGGCTGAAGGCGATGAGATCGAGATTGTTCTGCCCATGCCTGTCCGAAGGATTGTTTCTCACCAGAATGTGAAACACAATCAGGGCCTGGTGGCCCTGCAGCGCGGGCCTCTCGTCTACTGTTTCGAGGGAGTGGACAACGACAGCCAGGCCCTCAAGCGGGTCTTGCCAGATGACGCGGTATTCGAAGTCGAATTCCGCCCTGAGCTATTAGGCGGGATCAACGTGATTAAGGTGAAGAGGCGGGATAGCGCTGGGCTTCTGGTTGCGGTTCCCTATTATTCCTGGTCCCACCGCGGGCCAGGGGAAATGGCGGTCTGGCTGCCTCGCGGCGAGAAGAAATAATTTGAATTAATGACATTAAAGATTATGAGTCGCAGGTTGTTTTTTGAGGAGTAAACCCATGAACAGGAAATTCATTTTTGCAGCGTTGATTGCCTTTCTGGTAATTGTGGTTGTTGCCTGGTTATTTGCCTCCTGTCCGGCCGAGAAAGCGGTCGATCCAGGCTTAACGTCTCGTTCAGCGCAAGCTCAGAAACAAAAAGAAATCACGATCCGGAATGTCACTCATGAGACTGTTACCTACAGGATCAAGCCTCTTAATCCTGATGCTCAGTCCAGGGTGATGACTCTTGAAGTAGGCAGGATCAACCGCTTTCCCGGCGAGCTGGCTATGGACGTTTTTTTTGAGCAGGGCGATGAGACCATAACCTACAGGCTCAGTCCTGGGACACCTTATTCATTCCGCTATAACGAGAACGATGAGCTCGAGCTTTATGAAGGTTCCCATGGGCGGACCGACGCTGAGGACCTGGCTCCCTGGGTCCCGACGCCGATGGTCGTGGTGGAGAAGATGCTCGAGATGGCGAAGGTGGATAAGGATGATATCCTTTACGACCTGGGCTGCGGAGACGGACGGATAGTGATATTGGCCGCAGAGAAATACGGAACCCGCGGGGTCGGCATCGATATAGACCCCCAACGGATCAGGGAGGCCATTGCTTCGGCTAAGATGGCGGGAATCGAACATCTCGTTGAGTTCCGGGAGAATGACGTGATGAAAGTGGATTTCTCAGAAGCAACGGTCGTGGCCCTTTATCTCCTGGAAGAATCCAACGCGCTGCTCCAACCTCTGTTCGATGAACAGCTTAAGCCGGGTACTTATGTTGTCTCCCACAATTACTCCGTTCCGGGCTGGGAGGCCAAAGAAGTCGGCTTTGTCACCTTAAAATCAGAAGACGGCGAAGAGCATGATATCTATCTCTACCAGAAATAGCTGAGAGAGAAAAAGATCGTTTTTCGTCTGCATCTCCTTCGCGTTAAAATCCAGATCAAAAGATAATCTTCTCCCCCTGTAAACATTTCATTTATTCCTATATTCCTGCAACTAAGAGTTGATTTCCAAAGCTATATAAAAAATAAAAAAATTCTTGACAAGCTGTGTAAGACACAGTATATATATATTATATAGTATAGAGTTCATGCACAGTATTATTTGTTTGAGCAACTGAAAGGAGGTTCTGGATGAAAGATGAAGGCATCAAATTTGAATCAGAGATGAACCGTGGTTTTTTACAGGTGCTCGTTTTAGTCCTCCTGGAGAAATCCATGTACGGTTACATGATGCTCAGGCACCTGGAAAAGTTAGGATATATGGTTGAAGAGAATACACTCTATCCTCTTCTAAGGAGACTTGAAAAGAGAGGATTGATAGAGAGTGAGTGGGATGTGGGGCAGGATAGGCCAAAGAAATACTACGTGATTTCAAAAGAAGGTAAAACTGTGCAGGAGGAGCTTTTAAAAATCTGGAAGGAGCAGAATGAGATTTTAAATAAATTGATGGAGGCAAATAAGAATGTATAAAAAACTAGAAGATTACCTTAAGGAAATAGGCCATTATTTAGTGGTTAAAGAAGGAAGAGATGAGATCCTGTCTGAGATCAAGAGTCATATTCTCGAAAAAACTGCCCAGGAGTTTGGCAAAGTCAGCGAGGAAACCCTGGAAAAGATTATTGCAAATTACGGAAATCCGAAGAAAGTGGCCGGGCAGTATTTAGAGGGTGAAGAGATCATTTCTCCTTTTTTTAAAAAATATTTATTCCTCTATACAGGGATACTCTTTGTCTTCCATCTTGGATTCACTCTTCTTTCCTTTATTTTTGGATGGAGTATCGTAATTTTTCCCTTCTTCTACATACCCAGGATGGAAAACCTCTGGGCGCTCTGCTATCTGCCAATGGCCCTGGTTTATGACTTTGGACTGGTGTGTCTTTTTTTCTATTTAGTTACTCAAGCAAAAATAGAGATTAGGCTTCCCTGGCCAAAGATAAAATGGCGGCTGCCCAAGGCTCCTGAGAAGAAATGGATACAGCCCAAAATTATCTTCCTGGTATTGATGTTGGCTGGATTCAGTATCATCGTCTATGCTTACCTGAAATATCATACTCTGTTTTTCATGTCCTTGGATTTCAGAAATCAAGCAGAATCATTGCTCAATCCTGAGGCCTCAAGATGGTACTCTTTATTCCTGATAACCATTATCGCCTGTGAGATCATAGTCTACGGCTTACGTTTTTTTACCCAATCTGAGTGGATTCCTCTGCTTAAAAACGCGTTCTATCTCGTTCTTGTCTGGATTATCATGAACAATCCGATCGAAGACGCCCTTATCCGCCTGCAGAGCCCAGATTTAGAATTTGTTCTTTATGTTGTTGAGAGGGCAGGCATTTTCATAGTTGTCGTTTTTGGGATAGTGGCGGCCATAGATTTTTTCCAAAGCCTCTGGCGGATAAGCCGGAAGCACTGGCGGAGCAGATGAAACCAGACATCACTCATAGAGGCAGGCCAGACCAGAGTATCGTTAAAGACTGTAAATTAATAATTTAACTTGGCGAATTCTTATCTTTTTTTTGACATCGTTTTATTTCTGTGCTATAAAATGGCTGACCAAAGGCGGCAAGAGCGAACAGCATTCATTCATAAATTAGCGAAGAAAAGAATTAGGAATAAACAAAATTAGAGCAGAGATCAAGTTCCCCTTTCTTTCAGAGATAAATATCGGGAGCGAATAACTTCGTTCCTCATTGAGAGGATCACAAGGAGTCGAGATTATGACGGAGCAACGGAGAGCAAAAAGAGTCAAAGAAGAAGCGCAAGTTACGATCAAACTGGTTCCTTCCGAGACTTTTACGCCTGATAAAAAAATAAGCTACCATCTGACCAAGGATATCTCGTCTACCGGTCTCCGGGTTTTTGCCAATTCCTTTTTGCCGATTAACTCTACCTTGAAGATAGACCTGGTTCTGGAAAAGCCGCACAGATTGATCAGTGCCTTCGGGAAAGTGCGCTGGATCAAAAGCCGTTACGCTGATGAATTGTTCGAGTTGGGGATTGAGTTTGTGGATACTCCTGAGGAGCACATCAGAGCCCTCAGAGAGCATATCGAGCAGACAGAAAGCTCCGAGTTAGACTAGAAGGGGGTTGGAAGGGGGAAGTCAGTTCCCCCTCCAAGTTAACTGCCTCTCCTTTGATTTCCAATAAAGCGCCGTTTCCACTCCATCCTCGCCAAGACCCTCCCTCCCGCCACCATGGGCTCCGGATGGAATGGAAACCGTCGCTTTATATCTTAATGATCGGATGATAGGCGCAGCGGGATCGATCGTCGGGGGATTCAAGGGGGTATGCCCCCTTGGTCGCAGGGCGTGGGTTTATACCTAGCCCGAGAAGGGGAGGCAGCGAGCGGAAACGAGCGCTGGTAGGGAGAAGTCAGTTCCCCCTCCAGGTTGACTCAGTCTTTTTTTATGTTATAAGTTAGGCGTGGG
>JGI2173J19968_10000954_pt1 | contig 11356 bp, 9 predicted proteins | sample DeeMarSWOR136_30_FD_19968 | JGI IMG/M metagenome (IMG submission 19968) | reverse complement strand
TCTTGGTGGTTTTTTGCTTCTAGGTTTTGTGATAGCCGTAACTACGACTGTCGGAGCTACGCTAGCCTACGGGCTCTTCGGTCCTCAAGAGTCTATCCAGTTTGTCCCAGTTATCTACCTGGTTCTCGTTTACGCAAACTTGCTCTTCTTTTCGCTGACCTTCATGTTCAGTGAAGTCCTTAGAAGAACCACACTTTCAATGCTGGCTGCCATCGGCATACTTGTGGCCTCCATGTTTATAGGCGGTATTCTTTCGACGATGTACTTCATGAGCGGAGGAGAGCAGCTTTACCTAGAAATTAGTAAATGGCTTCCGAACTGGAGCGTTTCAAACCTTCCGAGCTTTGTAACCTCGGAACTCATAGCGGCGCCGGAGAACCCCTTCATATCTGTGATTGGCGGGGACATTCAGTTGGCGGCCATCATCATAGCGGCTTACACCATCCCCTCCATCCTTATAGCCGCTCTTAAACTTGTGAGGTCAGATGTTGTGAAAAGAACCGACTAGCTAATCATGATTCTTCAATTGCTAAGTCTAGATCTCAGCCTTTATCAAGAATTCCTCCGCGTTTTTGAGGGCTATCTTATAGAACGTGAAGGTTACAGCGAGAGCTACTGCTGCGCTTATTGAAAGCGCGACGAATAGGTCTATTTTTGGTAGGGGCACGGAAATTGGTAAGTACTCCATCGTAAATGCGTGTAGAAGGAGGGGAGAGAATATCGCCAGCGCTAATGCCAAACACAAGAGCGCGTTCAGGAAAGCCGTCAATGGCCTAACCATTCTAGGCCTCGGAACCTCAGTGAAGTCGGCTCCTCTTATTCCAGCTCTCAGAGAAACAGCGCCCAAAGCGAAGATTAACAGAATGGATTCTACTAACAATGCTATTACAATGTCTGGCGAAATCTTGGCGACCATAATTCCAACAGCACCGCACACCAACATTACCGCAAATGAAAAAACGGTTACAAAGGCGTACTTGCACTTGACCAAGCTGCGCGCAGTAATGGGTGAAGAAAAGAAAAGCCACACAGACTCGCCTTCCTCGCCGATTATCATGGATCCCAACATAATGGCCATCATAGCTCCAGGAACCAGAAGGATCCAAGCGAAGAGGAAACGAGAAGCTTCTGACGGTACTGGTCCACCATAGATTCCCAGATACTGCATCAAGGGCATAAGTATGAAAACTATGGGCATTATGAAAATATACATCAGTTCTCGGCGTCTCGTAAAAGCCTTAAAATCTTTTTTCATCACGGCGGCTTCCAAGGAGGAAAAACCAAGCTTCCCCAAGAAGCCAATCTTTGGAGAGTAGACTCCTCGAGAGATCGTGATTGCTGGGGGTTCGTACAATCCGAATCTGGCGTTCAATTCAACGGCCACGTAGAAGAGAATGAGAATAAACAGAAGAGAAGCCAGCGAGAAAATCACAGTCTGCCCAACTAAGCCGCTTCCGAAGGCAGCTACGACCATCCCCAACCAAATGTAGGGAATGAACCAGATTGCTTGTTGGGCGCCGGCAAGAGCTTCGATGAGAGCGATCGAACCTGTTCCAGAAGTAAAAGCAAACCAAACTATGTAGAAGACAACCAAGAAAAGCATAGTACCTATGAATCTGACCCAAACGGCTGCCTTGCCAGTAGACTTGTAAACAGCTCCGATAAGCCTGACTTGCAGAATTCTGAAAATCTCTGTGGTCGTGCTCGCTAAGTAAGCGCTAGCCAGCAGCGCAAAAATCGTAAGGACAGCAAGAGGTACTACGCCTAGATAAATTGAGGCTACAGCGATCGCTGAACTGAACAAAATGAGAGAGGCCATAGGGATACCAATGAGATTCGCCACAGTGGAAGCAAGTGTATGTTCCTCCCAAGTTATAGGAAGCCAGTAGGGAGGTTGAATGGAAGCTCTTACTCCTGCTCGTTGGATTTGGCTCATCATAGTGAAGACCAGACTGTAAATGAGAATCAGAGTAGGAAGGGATACGAAAACCGAGTAAGCGCCTTGATAAAAGAACGCCTTCAAGTCAGGGTCGGGCACTCCCGAGTAAACCATCCCCACAGCCAGCCCTATCAATATTCCTAGAAGGCAAGCTCCTCCATACAGCAGGTACTGAAAGAATCTTCTCTCTCGATACCTCCTGAGTCTCTGGCCCCTGATGAGTCTGCCAGATTTTATGTCAACGCTTATTAGCTGAATGACGTTCTTCCAGTTCATTTCAGAAGTGCCTCGACCACGTCTCTAACATCTTCTGTTCCCGTCAGTTTTAAGAAGATGTCTTCCAAGTCTGATCCGGGCAGCCTAGCTTTCTGTCTAAGCTCTTTCATGTTGCCCAGAGCTAAGAGTCGCCCCTCGTACATTATAGCTATGCGATCGCACATGGCCTGGGCGATTTCTAGAACGTGAGTGGACATGATCGTTGTTACTCCTTGCGTGGCTAATTTGCGGAGGAGGTCCTTTACGATTCTAGCTGACCTAGGATCTAGAGCGCTGAGTGGTTCGTCCAAGAGCAGCAGTTTTGGTCTGTGCAGAAAGGCGGAGATAAGGGTAATCTTCTGCTTCATCCCTTGAGAATAGCCACTTATCATATCGCCCTCCCTCCCGCCTAGTTCCAGAGCCTCCAAGTACTCTTCAATTCGGTTCTTCTTCTCTGGCAAAGCTACCCCATAAATGTCGCCGATGAAGTCGAGGTATTCTAGTCCGGTCAAGAACTCATATAGACGCGAAGACTCCGGGACGTATCCCACCTGCCTCTTCACCGTTACAGAGTCATCTTGCGCATTTATGCCCAAAACTTTCACGGACCCAGAGTCTGGCTTGACGAGTCCTAAAATCATTCTGAGAGTCGTGGATTTTCCTGATCCGTTTGGACCTAGAAGCCCAAAGATTTCCCCGCGTCTGACATCCAAGTCCATGGAGTCTACAGCTACAATGTCAGCGTAACGTTTGGCTACACTTCTCAGTTCTACAGCATACCCCTCATTTGAGACCATCAAGGCCACCAACCGAAAATTGAAGAACGAGAATATTTAAACGTTATATGACGCTTTCCTTGCCGCGATTCTAAAACTGCGTCTCCCATTCACCCGCAACGCCTACAACCTTTGGAATTGAAAGGTCATGGACCAGTTCGAAACTCGTTTACTTTTAATAGTTGTTTGAGTTATATTTCTGAACTTCACGGTGCAACATACCCTCAAAACTGGAGGCACAGAACTTGACTGGTAAACCGCTAGTCTCCATTGTGTCAGCGGGACTGGCTAGGTTCGGAAGAAGAGAAGGAATCTACGGAAGAGAACTCTTCGCAGAAGCCGCCAAAGAAGCCTTTGAAAGATGCCCAGAGCTAGACCCGAAGAAAGACATCGAAAACCTAATCGTGGGACACATGGGCGAATCCTACGAGCACCAAGGACACACAGGCCCAACGGTATGCGACTGGGCAGGCCTGTTACCAATTCCTTCAGTAAGAACAGAGTCAGCATGCGCCTCTTCAGGAACCGCCCTTAGACTCGGCATCCTCTCCATACTCTCAGGCATGTACGATATAGCAATGGTCGGCGGCGTAGAGAAAATGACCAGCAGAACTACGCCCGAAGTAACCGAGTTCTTGGCGATGGCCTCAGACTTTCCCTTCGAACAGTGGCACGGCATAACCTTTCCCGGGTTGTACGCGCTGATGGCGACCGTCCATATGCATAAATATGGCACTACTGAGGAGCAAATGGCAATGGTCGCCGTTAAAAATCACCACAACGGAGCCTTGAATCCGAAAGCCCACATGCAGAGGGAAGTAACCTTGGAAAAGGCGATGTCGTCCAGAGTGATTGCCTGGCCTCTAAAACTATACGACTGCTCCCTCATCACCGATGGAGCCAGCTGCATAATCATGACCAAACCAGAACTAGCTAAAAGATTCACGGACACACCAGTGCACATCACAGGGTCGGGTCACGCCAGCGACGCTATTGGCTTGTACGAAAGAGAAGAATTCACAACCGTATCCGCAGCCAAACTCGCAGGACGCGAAGCCTACAAAATGGCGGGTATAGACCACCATAAATTGGATGTGGCAGAGGTTCATGACTGCTTTACAATAGCTGAAATCATAGCCTACGAAGACCTCGGCTTCTGCAAGCCAGGAGAAGGGGGAACCCTAGTAGAAAACGGCCTAACCACAATCGAAGGAAAAATCCCCGTCAACACGAGCGGTGGACTAAAGTCAAAAGGACATCCCGTCGGGGCGACCGGAACAGCTCAAGCCTACGAAATATACCTGCAATTAACAGAACAGGCTGAAAAGAGACAGGTTGACGGGGCTGAAATAGGCTTAACCCACAATGTAGGGGGTTCAGGAGCCACTGCAACCGTGCATATCTACAGGAGAGAATAGGATTGGCAGAGGCACATCCATTTACGATCGAAAGCTTCTACAAGTATGTGAGCGAGGGAAAGTTGATGGCAGCAAAATGCAGTCGCTGTGGGACTCTGCACCTCCCACCCAGATCCATGTGCACTGAATGCTTTTCCACCGATTTCGAGTGGGTTGAATCTGGGAAGATAGGGAAACTACTCACTTACACGGTGATTCATGTTTCGCCAGTGCAGTTTCAGTCGATGGTGCCGTATGCTGTTGGCATCTTGAGACTACAAGACGGTTTGAATCTACCGGGGATGATCCGCGGCGTAAAGCCAGAAGAAATCAAGGTTGGTATGGAGTTGAAGGTAGATTTCGACAGGACACTGCCTTCTCAGTGGCCAGTGTGGCCCAGGTATTTCTTTAGGCCACCTTAGAATTCCGTCATTCGACTAGAGGGTCATTTGTTCGTTGTCGTGAGAATAGATATAGACTGCGTTTTCAATGCTTCCAAGCATGTCGAGTGACTTCAATGCTTGATCGGCGCGGTATAGAACGCCAGAAATGTTTCTCTTCTCTAGGTTTTCTCGAAGAGGCGCCACGTCACCGCAATATACATAATTCTTTTCCTTCCATTTGATTATTGTTGATTGATGTCCGATAGAGTGCCCAGGTGTAGGAACAAGAACTATGTCATCGGTTAGCTGATATCTTCCACGTATACCTATGTAATCAACGCTTGTATCGAAGAAATCACTGATGTAAGCTGCCTTCTGGAATCGGTCTGGAGCATAGGCATAGCGAAGTTCTTCAGCCTGCACATAAAACTTCGCGCCTTTGAAATACTGGTTGTTGCCGCAATGATCAAAGTGCAGATGTGTATTGACGACGACATCAATGTCCTCTGGCTTCAAGTTGTGTTTTTCCAGCTCTATTTTCAGCGTTTGATGAGATCCTCGTCTTATCGTGTGGAATCGCTTGTGTTTCTCTGGCAAATCGCCGATTCCAGTGTCTATGAGGATTTTCTCCTCGTCCGTGATGATCAGCAAGGGTTTCAAAGCTGCTTCATAAGTCTGCCCCTGATACTTCAAGTATACAAGAAGGCTTTTGTCCAAAGTGAAGTACCCGTCACTGAGTAAGTGCAACTGCAATCTGAACCCACCTGCCCATTTTACTAGGTCGATACCTTTATGGAATTAACCCTTGTGGACTTAAAAATCGCGGGACACGCACGAATCTCTTAAAGAGTATGAAGAGATACATCGCAACTCCTGCAATCGTGGCTCCTAGGGCAACGTAGTCAATCGGCGTTGAACCGTACTGCAGGGTGATGTCCACATTGTCCGCCCCTTGAATCTCGATTTTCATAAGACAATTAGGGTCCTTTGCCAACTTTACTTCGCCCCCTGAAGAATGTATAGCCCACGCCGGATAGTAGTTCATTTTTACAATCAACGTTACGTCTTCGGAGCAGTCCTCCACCGTGAGGCGCAATTCATCTGGGTTGAGATAACTGTAGTTGACTGAAGCGTTGCCCTCGACCACCTCTATGAAGTTCAACGTGTAACTGTCTCTCAACTTAAACACGACAAACCCATACATTTCGCTTCGTTCGAAAAGAGTCTGGTTTCCATAGGCTGAAGGTATTCCTGATCCTTCTGCAAAGACTATGTATCGACTGTTAGTGTCAATTAATGTCTCCAAGATAACATCTGCATCATCAACTGTGGTCAAGTTTAACCAATAGTGGTAGTGGAAATCTGGGTTAATCTGACCGTGAACGTATCCTCCATCCAGCTGCCAGTTATTAGAAAGTACGTTGAAAGCGTAAGAAAATGTTCCGAACGCGGCGACTCTTTCACCAGACTTTAGATCAAGATCAAGCCTTTTGGAGACTTCCATCGTGTTTGCGTAAGGCTGCCAGGCGAACTGCTCAACATTGCAAGTGTGAATTAAGACACTGAGCATCATAATGCTTAGAAGGCAGTAGGGAACGAGCCGCTTAAGATGGTCACTACTTCCAAAAAAGGACGTAAGGTGATCCTCAATCCACTTCACAGCTAGCCCAGCCAACATAGCCATAGGCACGGAGACGAAGTAAGCCAGCCTACCTGGCCATCCAAAAGCGAGTCCTATATAAGGGGAGACAAGTGAAAAGAGAAAGAAACCGATCCAAGATAGGAAGATGATTCCCCAGAACGTTTTCCTCGCATTAAACTTTCGTCGTGCAACAAGCACTATGGAAAGAAGACACAGGAAAAGTAAAGGATACCCAAGAAAAAACACTCTAAACCAAGGATTTTCCGCTTCGACGAAAAGAATCTCAATTGGAAACATGGTGTGGAGTACTGCCTCACTGGTCACACCAAGTCTCCCCCAGCCCTCTAATAGACATGGCAGCAGCCAGAAACCAGCTAGAAATACGCCCAATACTCCTCCCAGAAAGAGCCCTGATACGCTTAATCGTTCAACTTCCTCTTTCCACCATCGAACAATCAAAGAGAAGAAAATGAAGATTCCTAGCATGAATCCGAAACTCAAAGTAGTCTGCAAGTGAGAGACGAAGATGAGCGAAAAGAGTGGAGCGGTAATCAATACTGTTCTCTTGATCTTGCCTTCACATTTCGCTATGCAGAAAAGAGTCAACGGTATCAGGAACACCGAGAAATTGTGGGTGAAATGCCCTACGAAGAAACGCCCGTAGAGAGTCTGAGGACTAAGCATGTAGAGCATCGCTGAAGAGACACCAGCAAAACGGCTCTTCGTCAACACCTTCACAAAATGATAGATGAAAAGACCTGTGAGATAGAAAGAGAAAAAGTCAGTGAACCGGTAACCCTCTAGCGTCGATCCAAACAGCCAGCCTACCGACGACGCAACAAAATAGCTTAGCGGTGGATAAAACCGTAAGGAATGGGTTCCGCAGTACCACCATGGAAACCATCGTGGGATAGATGGAAAAAACTGCGAGAAAACTCTAATCTTGGAAAAATGCATGGCCGAATCACAGCCCGGTGGAACGGAAGAGGCTGAAAAAAGAGGACTAGATCCGTACAGAGCAACCGCATAAAGCGTCATGTAACAAAGGAGGTGTTTGGATATCTCTCTCAGACTTGAAGGTGTAGGTTTAATCGAAAGGTCCAAAGTCAATCACGACATCTACTCTTGAAATAGGCACATTCACCAGAGAGGTCTCCCCAGCTAGATGTCTGCAATTGCATCCTCGTGCAATGTGGAAGATGAATGTAAGAAGTCATCTTGTGAAACCGGGATTCGCTAATTATCAAGAATTCTTATAGACTTTATGAATTGCAGATAACCATCCTCTGGGCGCGCTTCGGGAGGATATGTGCTTGTATCAAATATGGCGCGCACGTGAGTCTGGATTCATATTCGAAGTTAACAATGTTTAATTTTCCAGCCAGTGAGTGATTCGCAGAACCAACCGGAACAGCGCGGCATCGCTATGATCCCCATGTGCCGACGTCTACATTGTTGTTACCACGAATTTGTCGATTTCCAGTGGCGACAGTGCGCACCTGATTCTTCTTCGTGAGGAGTCAAGAGATGGTAGAGAGTAAACTAGATGTTTCCTTGGTGATGCCTGCTTTCAATGAAGAGGACAATATAAAGGAGGCTGTTGAGAAGGCCCGCAGTGTTGTCAGTGGACTCGGGGTCAGGTATGAAGTCATAGTGGTAGATGACGGAAGTTTTGATGACACTCTAACAGAAGCAGTGAATTACTCTAATGGCCACAGCCGCGTGAGAATATTGAGCTACAGAAAGAACATGGGAAAAGGGTTTGCCGTTAAGACTGGGTTCTACCATGCTAACGGAGATGTTGTCATATTCATCGACAGTGACTTGGACATTCATCCGAACCAGATATGTGAATATCTTGGGGCTCTGAAGTCTGCAGACATGGTGATCGCATCAAAACGGCACCCTCAATCAAAGGTGGAGACACCGCTAGTTCGCAGACTCCTTAGCCAAAGCTTCAACGTGTTGGCCAGATTGCTGACGGGAGTGAAAGTTAGCGACACCCAAACAGGGCTTAAAGCCATCAGAAGAACCGCTTTCGAGACGATATTCTCTAGATTGGCTGTCAAGAGATATGCCTACGACGTTGAGCTGTTGACAGTTGCAGGTCTTAACGGAATCAAGATAGCTGAACTTCCAATTAATGTTCAGATGCGTAGCATGTTTAAGTTCAAGGAAGCGTGGAGAATGTTGATAGACTTGCTGGGAATTGCCTACCGGTTAAGGGTTAGCAAGTTCTATTCATGACCATAAGGTCGTAACGCGGAATGAAAGACAGAATTCCAGGCAACTACCAATATCATGCTTTGAGAAAGGGGCATCCAATTCAGAGGCAGTGGCACAGAAACAAATTGAACCTACTTAGGCATCTTCGTTTTCTCAATGAAGATGACGTTGTTCTAGATGCAGGGTGTGGCTCTGGCAACATACTACTGGAATTCGCCAAAGAAGTTCGATATATCGTGGGCGTAGATACTAATGAAGAATGTATTACATTCCTTAGGCAGAAGATAAGAGATCAACATATTCAGAATGCATTCGCCAGAAAACTCGATCTTCTGGAAATCAGGAGCTTGAATCTGAGTTTTAGTAAGATAATCATGAGTGAAGTCATCGAGCACCTTAATGAAGAGTATTCAGCGAAGCTCTTGACAGAACTAGGTGAAATGATCACTCGAGACGGAGAAATATTGATCACCACTCCCAATTATAGAAGCTTTTGGTCCAGTATAGAAATCCTGCTAGATTCGTCAAAGCTGGCACCCAAACTGAAAGATGTGCAGCACGTGGCAAAGTACGATTGGAGAAAGCTACTTGAAATCGCAGAGCAGTCCCAATATCAAGTAATTGACAAAGGCACTCTTAATTGGATCTCTCCGTTCATATCCTTGATCACTCCGAATCTAGCTGACAAAATTTCGTACTTTGAATTTTCACGAGTCCCCTTCGGAAATCTCCTTTATGTCGTTCTTGGACGAAAAATCCCCTGAAACGATTCCACGTCTTGCTTCTCTTCCCGTTCTGCCCACACAATCCTCCAGCAATCCTCCGTCTGACGAACTCCAAGGGAGACTGGAAGTATACGATCGATTAGAATTCAGACTTCATAAACCATTTTAATACTCTGAATCAACATTCAACCTCACAAGTAGACTAGGAGGCTACCAATGAATCAGTTCGAAAACTATGGGCAGTGCAAACAATAAAGAAAGCCGCATTGTTCGGATTTCATTCTGCGCGCCTGTGGGCGCATCAATTCTTTAGGGGCACAAAAATGGGACAAAGGTTCGCACGCGTTGAGATGAAAATCATCATCGGATCTATTAACCTCGTCGTCGGTTTTGTAGCCTCCAGCATAGCTCTTTTTCATTGGTTAGGATGCATGAGCGTTCAGCATTTGATTGGCACTTACGCCTGCTATTTTCTAGGATTAGGAGGATTGGTAGCCACGATCTTTGGTGCAGTGCTTATCATAAAGGCTTGGGCGCTTAGCAACGTTTCGAAGGGAAAACACAAGTTACCTGCCAATCTACGTGTCCCTCAAAACATTGGAACCAAGCGGCCTAACACAATATTGCCAGCAAAGATTGTCGAAAGGAAGATCACTGTTCTAAAATCACGCTTTAACCATGATGGCGTAAAGCTTTTGGCAGATGAGCTAAAGGGCAAGCTCTTTGCAAAGATGCACTTTCTAAAGCCCAAACCCGAAGAAGTTCAGGTTGTTTCAATCGACAAATACTATGAACCATACATCGTCGTGGGCGGAAAATATGAAGTTGAATACTATAAAAGGCATATCTTTCCTGTTCAAGTTGAGGAAGACGCTGCGGAAATCGCTCTTTACGGGAAGAAGTTTAAACCCAAACCACTCGACAATCATCCTGAAAGCCCCATTAGAAAAGTCGAACTTGAGGGTGAAGCACTTTTTGACTACAAGAACGAAGCGCACATCATTCTCGACAAGGCGGGTCGCGAAATTGCATATGAAAAAATGCCACTCGCCCCTTCTGAAGAGCAGAGCATGGAAAAGCTAGTGGAACTTGGGATAAAAACAGAGAAGATCAAAATTTCTCGGGAAAAGGAGATAGATCTTCTTCGATCCAGAATCGTAGAAAGGCCTTCCGACGGTGTGATTACTAAGGAGATCTTTGAAGTCAATGAGCGTGCCGTGATATACAGCCCGATGTATCAACTCACATTCCGAAATGTGAAGACAGGAAAGGAGGCCAATGTGAAGATTGACGGGATCACTGGTGACATAATCCTTCATGAGGACAAGGCCAGACCCAAATCCTTAACCAAACCCATGGAGGATTCTGGTGTAGCTCGCACAATGGATTCGCTGCCTGTGGAAGACAAAAGAGATCTGCCAAGATCAACTCCTGCAGTAAGACGCGTCAACGAGCTTGAAGGAACCACTCCAGATCTGGGGGCCCAGAAGATTGTCGAACAACTTGAACTGCCAACGGTGATAGGTGTTGAAGAGGACTTAGGGTTTCAGGCAAAAGCTGTTGGAGATTTGGAAATCCCTTCCGGGACCACGATCCATGAAACTTTGATGGTTAAAGGGCGTCTAAAGATTGGCGCTCACTGCCAGATTTTTGCAGAAGTAGAAGCTTTGAAAGATATTGCGATAGGAGCCAAAACCGAAATCGAGGGAAACGTCGTTTCAGGAGGCAACATCCTGATTGGGCCAGATTCTTTCGTACATGGATCGGTGAAGTCTGCAGGCCAAATTGAAATCGGTGAGAATGCTATAATCAAGGGAAGATTACATTCAAAATCCTCAGTCATACTGAATCGATTTGCGAAGGTCTACGGGCGTTCGTAGCCGGAAAGCAGAACACACATACATTTCTATGGAACCTGTCTCCTCTTTCACTGGAGCCCCACACGCACGCGAATTCCGCCACTTTTCCTTTTCCTGGACACGACAAAGTAGATAGCGAGAGTTACGAGTGGGA